>JAABUK010000027.1_pt1 | contig 325991 bp, 325 predicted proteins | sample 5559141 | NCBI WGS metagenome assembly JAABUK01 (sample SAMN10711869, study PRJNA513367) | rock metagenome | isolation source: Antarctica rocks | place: Antarctica: Victoria Land, Pudding Butte nord | collected 2016-01-03 | reverse complement strand
GGCAGTAGCAGCCATGAGTGCGCATATCTATGGGGGCCATGAGTGCGCATATCTATGGGGGCAGCAGTAGCCATGAGTGCGCATATCTATGGGGGCCATGAGTGCGCATATCTATGGGGGCAGTAGCAGCCATGAGTGCGCATATCTATGGGGGCAGCAGTAGCCATGAGTGCGCATATCTATGGGGGCAGCAGCAGCCATGAGTGCGCATATCTATGGGGGCAGCAGCGTTATTAGAATGATTATTAGAAAATCCGCCTTGGCGCAGTGGGGATCCCCAAGGGATCCCTACCCCACCCCGCCCCACGCCAAGCCCCACGCCAATAGATCCCCACGCCAGGCTGGGGTGGGGATTTGTCAAGGTGTGTATACAGAATGTATGGTTTTATTGGTTTTGTAAAAAGATGTTGATTATCTATGGAGGATTTGGCCCTGATATACCAGAATCCAGCCAAGGCGCTAGTCCTAATATGGAAGTACCGAGGCTCAGCCTGGTAACACTATACTAGAGTCTACCCCGTGACAGAACGCCCCTTTTAAAAGAAAGAAGTCAACGCCCTCGTTGATACGCTGATATGGGGTATCGTAAGCAATGACGTAAGTAGCGTCTATATATAGAACTAATAGAGTAAGCAAATATATATAGTATATCCCTAGCTCTTGAACAGTCGGTACGGGGTAGCCGCGGGAGTGCCGTAGAGCCTTAAAGCTTGGCGCAGAGCCTTAAGGATTTTTCTTAGCATACTTTTGGATGTTGATTCTAGCGATAGTGAGGTGAGGCGATAGGAAGGTATAGAGGTGACGTAGGCGAATAACGGTGGTAACTATAGTATTAATGAAATAGGGGCGTATACGTTTAGCGTTATAGGAGTATTAATAGGGAGGTATTAAATAGTCGACTTTTTTCGTATATAAAAGTGAGGTCTTAGCGTAATTTTTAAATAGCCAGCGAGTTTTAAAAGTAGTCGTTTACCGGTATTTTCGAAGTTAAAATTATTTTAGCGCGGTACTAGTCTAGATTCGGCTAGCTCTTATACTTAGTCTTTAACTATAACCTAATGAGTATTATACTCTGGATTATTAACGTCGTTACCTTCGTCTTCTTCTAGTACGCCGTTATAGGCGGTACGTTAATATAGTGTAGCGGTGTAGACGGTATTTTAATATAGCGTAGTGTAGTGATTACTAAATAGCTTCTTGTCGAATGGCTTACTATTAAACGGTTTACTAAATCTATCCTTAAAGGGCTTATAGGGCTTGTTATCGAGTAGTTTCTAATTATCCTACTAGTAGGATTACTGCTATTAAAACTGAAAGTAAGGTGGCTTTTAAGGTAGTATAGGGCCGCGAGAGGAAAAGTCCTCCTAAATTAATACCTTATTATCCACGTCTTTAAGGAATTAATTTAGCGTTATTATTACTTTTAGCTTAGGGATATCCCGATGTATATTCATATAAAATACGTTCCAAACGGTCAAAAGCTGGGAATATATTAAGGTAATATTTATAGATTTGGCGAGGTGTAGTATATTTTGAATAAATACGCGAGGATAAGTGCCCTTTCGAATATCCTGGGGTGTGTATATAAGGGTAGCGATCTTAGCTATAGCTACTAAAGTTCTAATTTTGAATTAATCGATAAGGGTAGTATACTACTACTGTAGATCGGATACGGTATTACGTAGGAGCTTCTTTTCAAGCTCTGTTAGCTCGATTGAGTACTATATTAAGGCTAAGCCACGAAGGCACGCGGGAATAAGGTTCTTAAAGGCGGCGTAGGTATTAGGCTTTATATCTACTATATTTTTAAGTCTATCCATAAAAACGTAAACGTCTTAGTAGTATACGTACTTGCCGGTATTCAGAACTGGGGCGTTATTTCTAGGCTTATACTAAGGGTTAAAAAAACTAACGTCTTTAACCTTTAGCTTATCGTCTTTGACGGTAAGCTATAAGAGGTTAGGAAGCTCGACGTTATTATCTAGGGTATACTCTTCTAGCTAGTGTTACTACTAATTAATAAAATCGGTTAATACTTACTTTATAACTTGGCTGATAGTAGTAGTAATTATTACTACTAATAATATAGCTTACTCTACGGTAAAGCCTAGTATAAGACCCGGATTAGGGTTATAAGGAGGTATGTTTTCTTAAGGCGGTATTAACTCCTACTACTCGGTATTTAAGCTCTTCTAGGAGCGAGTATTATAGTTAGAGTTACCTAATATAGTGATAGTAACGACAGGCCTACTAAAAGGGTCGTTTCTAGAGTTTATCGGATATAGAGGGACCGTATAGGTGCTAGTCTAAGGCAGGTAGGCGTTTTCTCGTATTAAGGTAGGTAGAACCGTTAGGTTACTAGTTAAATAAGGTATACGGAAGCGTCTTAATAGATAAAGTAATCGGTATAAACCGTTACTACTATTTATTAAGGTATGTATACAGAATGTATAGTTTTATTGGTTTTATAAAAAGATGTTAATTATCTATAGAGGATTTGGCCCTAATATGCCAGAATCTAGCCAAGGCGCTAGTCCTAATATGGAAGTACCGAGGCTCAGCCTAGTAACACTATGCCAGAGTCCACCCCGTGACAGGATTACACCTCGATCCCCACCCCACCCCACGCCAATCCGAAGCGTATTTGGCGGTCGTTTAACTACTAACTTTACTTCCGACTAAACCTATTCTCTTTTAAGAATCTATAAATTATAAATTTATAAACTATTATATTTTACTCTTTATAAAGAAACCTCGCTAGTTTATCTTAATATACTTATAGATACCGTTATTAATATTTTAAAAAAGACTCTTTTATAGTTTTATAAAGACGGTAAAGACGACCGGTAGAATAATACCGAGGAGTATTAATTATTTTATATATTATAAAGTTCTACTCCTAACGGAACGCTATACTTCTATAGTAGTATATTTTAATAGTAATAATATCAGGTTTCTAATAAGTCTATAGAAGTATAGACGCGCTATATTTATTATTATTATCGATAATACGGCCTATAGCGGCGGCGGTAAAGGAGGACGGTAAGGGAGGGTATTAAGATAGGCTACTATACTAAGATTAGTATATATAAGTGATCTAGGAGCTTTAATTCTACCTATTACGGTACCGCGGTGTAAATGGTTAATTATATTATTCATTTAATACGATTCCATGCGATTTGCTAGTAAAACGGGTGTGTTTGGCATGGATCGACATTACTAAGAAGTCGCATGAGTTTTGCAACCGCTAAATCTGCAACGATGCCAAGCCCGATCCTTGGCATTCGCACGTGCTCAGATGCCCCTTCCTCATGCATTCCATCCCAAGCTTAAAGACCTCACGTTCATCATTTCGTATCGATTAACATTACTCTAATACTATGAGCTCCAATATCATGGAAACTGCATTCATCGCGGAGACGCAGAATTTTCCGAAGGAGGACCCTCTGGAGATTGAGGCTCTTCGCCTATGTGATGATCCGCTCAGGACATGGACAAGACGCGCTCATCGAGACGTAGTGCACGTCTAAAGTCCTCAAGTTTGGAAAATATAGCAAGATCGAAAGACCCTTAGGACAAAGCCTACAAAAGCCTCTATTTGGAGATTCTCAAACTCCTACGAGCAGTCCATTCTGCTTACAGACGAAAGGGACTAGGATGCTGCTACAGTCAGTATGGGCGAGTCTATTTAAATTGTCAACTACAAGCCATTCGCTTAGATAGGGGGGCACGTAATCCTCGTTGGGTAAATTGCTCGACAGGATCAATTGTCAGCCGTTCAGGAGTATTTACAGTGGCTCCAGATTCTACTTAGCCCAGAGATATCGGACTACGATTGGTACGAGCATAACCAGGACGAGAAACAACATCTGTGAGGCATCTGGCCCAGATGCCTTGCTCAGTGTAGGGAGAAGAGACTATGGACCATGATGATCAGGATCTGCTATACACAGAAGTAACATGGAAATTTGATCGCGGTAGCAGCAGCACTCTTGTCTCAAGATTATCTTATCCCTGGATTACCGAATAAGAGTCCTGGCGTCCCAATTTGTTGTCTGAAAATCGTGAAAATGGTGGGAAGGACCATTGCCTCGCTCATCATCTTCGTGATACGCAGTGCAAGATGGTGGCCCGAAAACCACGGGTCAAGAAGGCTGCAGTGAAGTTCGGGCCTCATGCATGACTCGTACCAATCTTGTGTAATCCTAATGAACGCTCCAAGCATCATGCATGACGTTAGTAAACGCACACACCGGAGATCAATTGGCCAATAAACCCTAAGCAGACCACAACAAAGGCTGTGAAGGGTTACACGTCGGATATAGCCTTAGGAAATTGCCATCCTTCTAGGGCGCAGCGCGCATTGAACTGTCAGATACGGACACAATCTCTGCCAACCCACGTGTCACATTTTCAAAGGTTCCCTTGGACAGAGCCGATTCAGCCGTCAACAAATTGGAGCTAAACTTCACTTATCAGCAACCTTAGCATCTCGTTGGTACCACCCCCAATAAGGCCGAGGCAAAGCCCGAACGAATTTTACATACATCACTTATCAGTATCCCTCGTATCTGATTGGTATCAACCTCTACCAAGGGCACCGATAGGTCGCCAATATGAACTCGAGGTGATACCTGTTCAGAGATAAGTATTTAGTCCGATTTAGAGACATTGCTTTGTTGAAGTCTCGACATAGAATATTAAGCCTGTGAACTTTGCTCACATTCAGGCACTCGTAGTGTTTTTGAAAAACTTACGGTCTTTACGCTGCCATGCTTGTTCAGAACTTTGAACAATGTTTTCCCAAGCTTCTCTCTACTGTTACTTGGGCTGCGCAAAGACAGCCATTTCAGTCACTCGGCGTCTCATTCGTTCTGCTGTATATTGCATGGAGGATCTGGAGATTCTCAATTGTACCCCCGATGCATCGAGCTGAGCCACGGGTACCGTATTGGATCCCTTGTCAGTGATCCCAACCTCCTCAAAGATCAGCTGCAAAACTGACTAAGAGTGTAGTCCTCGGTAAGTGGCACGACGTTCACCCAGTCGCACGATTGAATTAGGACCATCTTAACTGACCAATATCGTCTTGCAACGTTCGCAGGTCACGTCAAAGGCTTCTTTTGCGACTCAGAAGCGCTCATCAATCGAGCTCTGTAAGCATGGGAAGCTTTCAACTATGTATACGAATTAATGAATGTTTGCAGACGTTATTTTGGTCATACGCGCCGACCATTTGCTCTTACAGTAGTGGGGCAAAAGTCCTACGTTCTTACAGATCCAGGAGATGTCTCAAAGGCTTACAAGAACACGACTGCGTTTTCTTTCGAGATATTTGCGGAACAACTGATGCGGACATGTGGATGTTCAGCTTCATCGGTCAGGAAGATGTTTCAGGTGCCTCCTTCTAACGGAACTTCCTTCCCAAATCCTTTACGGAAACATTTCATGAATTTGAGCCACGACATTCACACAAGCCAATTAAAACCAGGGGAGGGACTTTACACCCTCGGCATGGGCTTTGCCGAGCAGTTCTCCAACCACCTTGTTCTCGAAAGTCTGACTAATGCCAAAGTGAGTAGAGAAGATGCGTCTGCGACATCACTCTCAAGATTGTGTTCAAAGAGCATCGTTGATGCTGCACAAAATGTCTACTTCGGGCCACATTTGTCACAACACAATCCTGGACTTACACGTGTATTTATGAACTTTGATGACCAGGGCTGGCAGCTTCTTTTCAATATGCCCCGCTTCCTGAGCCAGACTACGCATTCTTTGAAGGACGAGATCGTTGATGCATTCGTGGACTACATGGAGACCCCCAGGAATCAAAGGGCTGGCGGCGCCTGGTCGATAGGAGTTCTGGAAGGCGAGATGCGACAGTTGGGTCTAAGTAATCGAGAAATGGCAGGCATGTTGATGATCTTCTACTGGGGGTAAGTCCTAGACCTGTTCAATGCATAGCCAGCTCGCTGACCGATAGTCCACAGACTCAACACAAATACTCCAAAAGGGGCCTTCTGGATGCTCGCCAATATCCTTCAGAACCCTTCTCTTATCGATTCCATTCGTTGTGAGGTTCTGCCCGCTTTCTCTTCAACCCAAGTCGATCTACATCACCTCACTAAGAGCTGCCCGCTTCTCAAAAGTGTCTGGCTTGAAACCCTACGTCTAGCCACCGCATCAGCTTCTGTACGCTACATCACTCGAGACACCCTCATCAACGGCAATCTTCTTCGCAAAGGGAATCGCCTCATGATTCCCTACCGCCAAATGCACTTCGATGCGTCCGTGTTCGGCGAAGATGTCAACTCGTTTGATCCCATGCGCTTTATGCGCAATGAGTCCTTGGCCCGTAGCCCCAGCTGGCGACCATTTGGTGGGGGACAGACTCTCTGCCCCGGCAGATTTGCGGCGCAGCAGACTGTTTTGACCTTCGTGGCGACGATTCTGCATAGATTTGATATCGAGCTGGCGTATCCGCAGAGCTTTCCGAGAGCCGATGAAGGAAGGCCGGTGTTGGGTATCATGGGGTGGCTGGATGATTTGAATGTCAACATCAAACCGAGGAAGTCGGAATAAAAGGGCGTAGGACAATGAAGCCTGAGGAAGGAAATGTATGGACATCTAATTGAGACCCAGATAGAACATTACATCGGCTTCGGGAGGACCTGGTTAGGGTTGGGCGAATGCTATGGTACTAGACGTGCAGTTCAAGAAGGGTGATAAAGTTTTTACAATCAGAGAGTCTTTGATTAGAATGTTGAGTCGAGAGCAACGATCATACGAGGTAGTAGACCTTACTCATGTTTTCCTGTGAAACTACTAATCCTACGAGGTCTAAAAACTCATTGTGCAAATTGTCCTCCTCGTGTCACACAGCGCCTGATAATCGAGAGACAGTCGAGCGAGAGTCCGCCATGGGTTCCAATTACCTACCTCTCCCCCTCCCTCTTCCACGCACACCACCCTCAAACCCTCATCTAAGCGAGCCGCGAGCCTCTCAACGCCTCCTCTCAGGCATCCCACTCGAGTCCGGCCGGATGATCTCATTATCAGACCTATCATTATCCATCACCCTGAACATCCACCATCCAACCTCTGGCTGCAGTGTGTCCTCCCTCTGCTCAAGAGCATGGCTCTTGCTGCAACGCAGGCCCGCAAAGCCAGCTAGCATTTTTGCTATGTATTCATGACCGTTGTCGTCGACTTTCACAGGCACCGATGCAAAGCTAGGCGGTATATCTTCCATGTCAATGTGGTGGAACAGAGCGCCATCCAAGTCCAAATACTGCTTGTCTTTTCTTGCCTTTTGATTTAGCTTAATGCCATCTTCACTCTAGAAGAAAAAGGCTGTGAGCCGACTAGAGCGACAAGCAGGTCCACTTCCTCCATCGTAATGGTGCACACTCTTTTGCCAGAAGTCTTTGTTTCCCTTGGAGTCGGGGTCCTCAAAGGCGCTGAGGAAGCGGGTGATAACCGGCACGAGCAGCTTCGACCATTCCACTGGCTCCTTGCCGGAGGTTTGTAATTTCTCGATGCGGCGCAGGATGAATTCCCAATCTGATTTCTGGCCAAAAAAAGTGACGGACGGGATACCGCATTTCAAGGAGCACTTGTACGTGAAATAATGCTGCAAGGTGCTCATCATGACAATATTACACACCACTTTATCCTTCTTCGTCGTTGGCGAGAAGTTGGGGATAATGCAATCTCTCAGCTCAGGATCTTCGACATTCTTCTCAGTCTGCAGACTAATCTTCTCTGGGAACTAAGACCAGTCAAACGTCTCTGTTGTCCCGACTGCTTGAACCTCAAGCTCAACCTGTGCATCACGAGCCACGAAGTGGTGCCTTAGGTCATTAGCACGAGCGTTGACGTAGAGGTTGAACTAGGTCAGTATGGCGAGCCAGACGTCGTCAGGTCGTATGATGGGATTATGTTGGGAATTGTAGGCTTGAATGCAGACCCAGATGAAGCGATTACGGGATGTGCTAATTCCTTCCTTGTATACGTTCAAAGTGAACGAGGATCGGATTATCTGCGTACAGCCAGCATGATCTTGTGCGCTACACTGCTGCAGGAGCTTTGCAGGATTGGCGAGGTGTTGTGGCCAGTGTTTGTAAGGAAAAATTTCTCGGCTTCTAGCGACGCTGGAACGGGAAGACTGGGAGAAGACGGAGTTGAGGCATGAAAGGCAGGTCTGGTGGGATATAAGTATCGATTGGGCGAAAGATCTTTTAGGGAAGTTGACGGTGGCATGCCATGGTATCAGCTCGCGAGGCTTACGAATGTTATGCATTAAGGCTGAGTTGGGAATTGCGAAGCGTTAGACGTTTTCTTTGTGAAGCGATACATGTATATATGAAGAAATGATCGCATTCATGACTATCGATTTCTCGTTACTCTTACTGCCTCTATTGCTTGCTTCAGAGTTACCGATAGTGTTGATTGATCATTAAGATGAGTTCTCAATCTGCATTGTACTCAGCCACCACACCCTTCACAGTGGAGTTTTCAAGCTCTCGGTTCAGTCTAGTGTGGAGTCAATCTTTGAAGCCTCGCGGAACTCAAAAGAACTTCAATTGCGGTACGACTCTTTTGTGGACTCAGCGAGATAAATCGATATGTACAACAAGTCTTTTTTCGTCTCTTATAATACTAGGACTTCCTATAACCCTAGCCTGACATACCAGTACCCTCAAGTTGGGGTAGCAAGCCGCCCAGCCATAGACTTGATGCAGTTCCTTAGTGCTAAACGTGCGGTTCCACAAGATGATCGGATCAAAGGCTTCGGGTTTTGCTCTATTTCAGATAGCGAGCCACTTTTCATGAGCCATTGCTTGAGGACCTGTGTAATCATGGCCCAATCTGCCTAGTGGAGGATGTATTCTTTACTCGATCGATTCGCAAAGATGAATGCTGATTCAAAGCCGTGCGCAGGTACGACCGATTGTCTAAAACACAGCAAGCTGAGGTGGATGAATTCATACGCAGTACTAGGAAGGATTGAGGAAGGCAGCCTGATGCCAACGAATCTATACCGTTGCAAGTTTTGTCGGAATTATGAAATCCAATTTTTTAGATCCGTCAGAAAGAAAGAGGGGTGTTGGGCTGCTGGTGATTGAGTGGAGATCCTAGAATTCAACGCCATTACCATGAAAAAATCGGTCAGACACAGAACCTGTATATGAGACCAATGAGAAAATTTTGTAACCCGAATTAAACGACCGCAGAATCGTCGTATGAAACTGTGGTTTTTAGCATTGCGGGACTTCGGCTCCCGATAGGCCTGTTCTGATGAAGCCTTTATCTACCTCTCAATGTCCTTCAAAACAGCAGAAAAGCCACTTGGTGCTCTCTAGAAAAATCTTCACACATATCATCCTTATAAATGGACACCCAAGCGTCCCGTGGATTCCTTGCGATCATTGCCACAAGGATATCGAAAGTCTGAAGCTGACGAGGAAAAGCCTTCATGGAAACATTCCCTAATTCGAAAGTCACGGACTGCAGACTCGACGGCACGTTGTTATCGTTAGAATAGCTATCAAAGCTAGGGTCGAAGCTCTACGTATGCATTGATTGTTGGGCTAATTGTTCCCGTCTCGATCGCGGTTCTTTTCCTACATCCGTTCTCAATGGCCTCAAAGGCTGCCCGCTCTCCTTTAGTATAATTCCCGTAGCATCCAGCATCCTTGCAGACCGAGCTCGCGATTTCAGGCCGGACTTTGTTCATCGCCCCGCTGAGCATGGTCAGGTCCGCCAGCTGTTCTTGAACGAGGGACTCCCTGGTCTGGGCGCGTCCGTAAGCATTGCGATTTCCAGCAACATGATCGGGTCTAAATGCAAGGGCCATTGACTTCACTGTTCCTGATAGCATATCTAATGAGCTATGCCAGTTTCGTCGAACCTCCTGGTGATAATAATGCTGACTCGAGTAGCATTCTGTTCTCGAAGGGTATCCAGACATTGATGCAAGGCCTTCGGGCGGTCGAATAGAGAGGTGCATGTAGATAACAGAAGGTATTCGAGTCCTACGCATGCTTGTCGAAAAATGCGGATATTAACGGGAGGGTATGTTTCGTAGGTATCGAAAATTGAGTCGAAGAGACTCTCATACGTAAGGTAGTTTGTTGCGGAGGTTCCTTTCCGTAAAACCAAAGAAACACTGCGTGACCACGTACGGAGATGCAATCGATCATACAATCCCAGATGTTTCTTCGTACTTCGGGAAGTAAGTAGCCAGAGTTCCGAGCTGAGTGCATCGTTCGAGGTCCAATTCATGGGCCTTCGAGAACTACTTCCCGTGATTGCTGTTGGGGATCATCATGCCTGACATGGGTTGAAGTCAAGCTATTTCATCAAGCTGAAGCCCCAAGCTCCTAAAGAATGATCAGACTTGAATGGATCATAGATGGTTAGGTAGTGATGGAGATATCTTGAGGAAGAATTTGTGGTAGGGCTAGTCCAATCTTGCCCTGAATTCTTCTCCTCGGTTGTGCCTCCATCTTCAGACTTGTACTCGTACACTTCACCCCATCTATATGAACTCGCAATAATTGACCCCTCAGACTACGATTCTATAGACTAGGATGGCGACCAACGTGGTCCTAGACACCACAATGGTAAACCTTGACGCTCAAAGTAGCCCACAACAAGCTAATAACCACAGGGTCCCATAACAGTCGAGCTCTATGGCGACCACGCCCCCAAGGTATATTTCCCTCTCTCTCTGCTCTCTAATCCCTGCCCCACCAAAACCTGCAGCCTGACGGCCACCCAGACCTGCAAGAACTTCGCCGCGCTCGCCCAGCGCGGCTACTACAACGACATTATCTTCCACCGCATAATCCCCAACTTCATGCTCCAAACCGGTGACCCCACCGGCACCGGTCGCGGCGGCAGTTCTATCTACGGGGAAAAGTTTGAGGATGAGATTGATCCCACTTTGAAGCATACAGGGGCTGGGATATTGAGTATGGCAAACAGTGGACCGAACACGAATGGAAGCCAGTTTTTGTGAGTATTTCGTTGGTGATGAATGGTTCTACGGAAGGGGCGAGGAAAGCTGATAGCGTTTGAGTGGTAGCATTACATTGGCGCCGACACCTTGGTTGGATGGGAAGCACACAATATTTGGGAGGGTAAAGAGTGGATTGAGGGTTGTGCAGAGGATGGGGCTTGTGAAGACTGGGGCAGAGGATAGGCCTATGGATCCGCCGAAGATCAGAAGCGCGAAGATGGTAGAAGAAGGCGACGAGGGCATTTGAGCTTCATCTCCATACTCAAGGCTTAACACAAAGCCCCTAGCTGGATATGGCACTGCAACACAGGGAAGCGGTATCATGACGCATAGAAGCGCACACTGATGGCAACGAGGCCACAACGTAGGGGCAATGACTACGCCAACTACAGGCAGTTTCACGCCGTGGAAATGCTATGAGGGCAGCCCCGGAGGCGCATGAGGGCGAGCAGAGCAAGAAAGACCATCAGATTGCTGTGGGTATCGAGCTTAATGTTCATCATGGGTGTGGGAAGCTGCTCGCAAGATATAGTAAGCTGTCATCGAATTCGAGAATAGACTGAGACTAGGCGTTGGGGCTTCAACCTCAAGTGAGCCAATCGTGGTTGGCTTTCCACGAAAGCGAACTCCGACGCAAATTTGATTGTCTGTGAATCACCTGCTTGCAACCGATATTAATCTTTAAGGTGTCAGCATATTTAGAATGCACCTTGAGTGAACGGCAGAGTGATTCAACGTCAAAATTGTTTACTACTAAAGCAACTTAGAAATGGGCTGTTTATTCAGTAATCCACATATTATTCATGACAGACTCTCCAGGATGCTCAGACTAGCCTCGTCAAGTTGAAGGGTAACAAGCCGGCAGCGGCAGCCTGTGGTAAACTTTGGATCGCAAAACTTTTCAAAATTGGGGATCAAGGGCGACATGTCTCTTCAATTTTTTCCAAAATTATAGTGTGAAGCGTATTCACTGCTACAGTACCAGAGATTGTACCGTCACAAAACGAACCGCTTCTTTCATGTAATGTCCAGAGCAGCAGATACAGGAAGGCTTTAGTCTCCCACAGCCAGACCCTTGGAGTCAATGAAGATCCGGAGTAGCTACATATTCGCTGCGAAAAGCACGGTATGTTTGTGGCTGTGGTTGTCAGGAAAGGTATTCGACGATTTCGAAAGTTTATATTCAGATCTGTGCTTAGTCAGCATCAAATGTCTAGCGCCAAAATTCTACCGAAGCACCACGAACTCTTATCTATGCTCACGATACTCTCTCCCATAAAATGCGATATGGAGTCACTTTCGGAAACAGCCTGGGATATCGTACTGTCGGGCACAGGCTTGTCCCAGTCCCTCCTCGCCCTGTATGTCCACAACATCCTCATCATATCTTGAAATCTCGACGTCTCTGACTGACGCAGTCCTTGAGGAAGGGCGCTCTCACGATCCGGCAAGAAAGTACTACACATAGACAAGAATGACTACTATGGTGGGTCAGAAGCTGCCCTGAGCTTGCAAGAGGCAGAGTCATGGACTGAGAGTGTAGACGAAGGTGAGCCAACAGCCCGGCACAAGATACTTGTGGGATTGATGCTCAACTTACCTTGCAGATGCTCGACCATCTCCATTCCGATATGCAGCATTCAGGAATAAAGAAGCCGAGGAACATGCACAATCTGCCGATAAGGGTCCCACCATGTTGGGCTATTCTCGAGCCTACAGCCTCTCGCTAGCACCGCAGCTGATCTACACACGTTCCAACCTTCTGCCAACCCTCGTGTCCTCGAAAGTTCACCGCCAGCTTGAGTTTCTTGCAGTTGGTAGCTGGTGGCTCTACAGTACAGGGGAAGCTGAGGGTGGAGGAAATGCAGAGAAAACTACAGCTTCGAAGGGGAGTCTACGCCGGATACCGGGAGGCCGCGAAGATGTCTTCGCCGACAAGAGCATCGACTTGCGGTCTACGAGATCATTGATGAAGTTTCTCAAAGTTGCTGCCGATCCAGAAGCGTACATTACGATACTCGAAGAATGGGGCAACAGGCCGTTCCCCGAATATCTGGAGTCGCACTTCAACATACCCCCACGGCTACAAGCTCCTCTAATTGCCCTGACATCTTCGCCAAATACACCAGCAGACACTCTGACATCCTACGCACTTCCGCGCATACATCGGCATCTCACCTCAATAGGCATGTTTGGGCCAGGCTTTGGGGCAGTCATACCGAAGTGGGGCGGGCTGGCGGAGATAGCACAGGTAGCTTGCCGCGCCCAAGCTGTTGGTGGAGGTGTCTACGTGCTCAAAAGAGGGTTCGGGACGAATGAAGAAGTAGAGGAGCAGGCACTGGGTAGAGATGGTACTCGCTTTTACAAGGAAGCGGGATTATCCACGGTCCGTCTCCAAGGAGGAGAAGAGATCAAGACTCGATGGGTCGTTGGTTCAGTATGGGATCTACCTACACGAGCTCAGCAGCAGAAGCCTAGCCATGAAATCGATCCCAGTCACGTCGCCCGGAGTATTACCATCGTCTCTGGATCATTGTCACAACTCTTCCCACCTCCAGCAGAAGGTGCTCCTCCACCTGCTGGAGCGGTAGTCGTCTACCCTACTGGTACACTCGAGCTTGAGTCTAACGACCAAACGCCCAACATCTTGAAGATTGATCATCCACCCGTCTATGTCACGATCCATTCGAGCGATACTGGCGAGTGTCCCTCTGGCCAGTGTGAGTGTCTACCCTTCTTATGCTCCAATCGCTTCTAATGATGACCCAAAATAACGAATACTTATCTACATTGTCTGCAAATTCCGTTGAAGATAACATACCTCTGACAGTCTGACACTTGCTACGCATCTTCCCTTTTGATTTCAGATATCTCGGAAAGAGCAGCTGCTAATCCTCCAGCTGTACAGGTATCCTTTACGCCAACGCCTTCCACCTCAAATACTCTGAGGCACATGACCTCCTCCAGAAAGCGGTCGACAGACTTCTCGCCAGCATCACCGAAGCCCCAGCGCCAACGATCCTCTGGTACATGCACTATGACCAGCAATACAGATTACCTATCACCACTGACGATTACGATACCAACATCACATGCGATCAAATCTCAAATGATTATGTCCTGCAGCTACCCGACCTTCCGCCTGGGCTGGCACTCGGAGATGATGTACTAAAACATGTCAAGGCCGCATATGAAAGAATCATGGGTGACGATGGCGCGCGTTTTATGTTGTTCGAGGATCGTGAAGGGGCTGCTGATGAGGAGAACGATGTTGTCGATGGATAGATGTCATCGAGTCGGAAAGCTAAAGGCAAGGCCACCATCTAGAATGACTTTGTCAACTAAATAACGTGTATAACATGAATGAGACCAGGATCGCAACGAGCTTGGAGAGCGGTTTATGGCGGAGGGCAATTTCCATGCGCAGCTCAGATTTGGTTGGTATTAATTGGCTTCTTGCCATGATATATGCTCCAAGTCCATACAAAAATGGCACCCATACGGACTTTAACCACTTTGATTTATGCATCTGCGAGAGCGCTTCTCTCCATTCTGAACAACGGTCGATATTCTTGTATATAGTCAATTGCTTTGATCAATTATCTTTGATATCTTAGCGTTATATCTATCCATGCAGTCCATGTTATTTCAACTATATTTCCCATCCTCACGGACCAACCCCGCCTTCTTATTCGCCTCTTTGCCCTGCTGACTCCATTCGGGTGCCTCATCCTTGCCATTCTCTTCCTCCTCATCACCTTCCTCCTTAGTCTGGTGGACCGTCTTGGGGTTGTGCTCGGCGGGGGAGTAGATCGTGTACAGGATCTATAACCTTGTTGTCAGCGACCTACTTTATACGTGTCTGGGAAGGGCCGAAGCTGGATTGCGTAGCAGAAGGAAGAAGGGAACCATACCAAAGGTGTAGGCCCAGTATTGACAAATTGATGCTGTGTACCCGCCGGTACAACCATCAAATCCCCAGCCTTGACATCCTGATCTTTCCCCGCAATCGTAGCTTTCCCAATGCCAGATGTGAAGGTCAAGGCTTGGTCGACTGTGTGCACTTCATCACCGATATCTCCCCCCACAGGCACCGTCATAAGCACAACCTGCGAATACAACCCCGTCCACAGCACCCTTCTGAATTCCCCCGATTTTGACGGCAGAGCCGCTGTCATGTTGGGGAAGTAGGCCATCTCGTGCTTGGGGGGTCCGGAAGGCATTTTGGAGTCTTTGGCGTGGTACAGGGCGGAGCGGGAGAAGAGCCGGCTGGTTGAGGGTGAGATGGCCGAGTTGGATATTAGACGTGGGAGGGTTCGAGAAAAGGTAGATTTGAGCATTGTTTACAACAGAGGCTGTGGGAGGGCGAGGTTTATGTAAATTGGGTTGGGGATGGCATGACGTCCTTGATCAGTCAGGCCTTGGCGCACCTTCGACGTCAGCTACTTTTCCGCGTATAGTCTGTTCGTGCTCTCGCAGCAGCCACGTCCACGCCATGGATTTTCGCTTCGTACTGAGCAGGCAATGGATAGAGATCGCAAGACAATGAAGATTGAAGAGGAAGTCAGCATGAACAAGCTCGACGCGCTCTTAGCTCCGTCGCTAGCCCCGCTTGCATTGGCCGGCTTGGCCATGCTGGGCTGTCTTGCATGTCTCCGTCTTGATCGATATTCCAAGTCGACTTGCCCTTCTTCTACATGGAAACAGATTCATTGGCTCCCGGTTCATGCACCTGTGAGGCCCGTAAGGTCTAGGTGCAAGATGCAGCTCGTGTTCGTCTATAGGGCTGAGTCCCGCCGCCAAGCCAAACGAGCCCAATTACCACCAGTGGATGGGATACTTGTGAGGCTCAGCCTTCACCTAATCTCCGTTCAATTTTCCCTCAAGAGGTGTGGCTAATGTCGCATCGACATCCACTCAATTCGCCCTATGATGTCCGGCCCCGTAATCCTTTTCGTTAGAGGTTCCGTGATTGACGAACGGAGATTCGAGTGCTTCCTCAGCCTTGCCTTTTCGATCTACAGCCTACCATTCACGTCCTTCGAATCAACTCGGAATTCAAAAACGTGGGACGACGCATTGCACGCCACATCTGTACTGAGCCCCTTACCATTGACAATTCCCACACAAAAGCGTTCCTACCACTCGGTGCCGCGCAGGCCATGCTGTAAAGCACTCGCACCTCCTAATCTTGTTGGTTCAACCGCGACCAGCGCCGCTCTCGTGGAAGACGAACAGGAATTCAAGCAGTGGAAATCTATGTTTGAGGCGGCAGAAATGTAACCGTGTGATTTAGCGTATTCAAAATCAATACGAATTCTTGGCAACGTCGATCCATGCCGCACACACCTGATCCCAAGATCCAAAGATTCAAGCCTAAGTTTTAAGAATTTTCCTTTTCATGATATCTCTTCTATTACTATCCCATCCACTGGTAGAGGGCTCGTCTATAGGGCTGAATCCCACAGCCAAGCCAAACGGGCCCAGTTACCACCAGTGGGTGGGATAATTTAGTTATACTTTACCTAATTCTTATATTCTATACGTTTTATTATAATCGCAGTAATCATATCTACTTTTTATATATACAAAATATCTAGCTAAAGGTGATGATTACTATATTTGATTTTTGGACGTGGTGTGCGTTGCATGGATCGACATTGCCAAGAATTCGCATTGATCCTGAATACGCTAAATGCAAAAGGTAAGCACAGGGAGGCACGGAGGCTCAGCCTCATATCGCAGACCCGTACCTGCATGAGAGCGCAAATTTTTTTTACGTTCATCCCTTTTATATAGCTACTCACTGTCCACGCAGCTTACCTCCGAGCTAATCGAAAGTCTCCTGTTTCCTCCAAATGGGAAACATGTCGTTGTCTGTGCTCTTGTTTGCTATCACAACTGCAGCAATATACACTAATCAGAGCTCCTTTTCTAATGCCACAGACATGGTTATATTCCACAATGATACCTCTCAGAGCAACCCCACTGCAAGCACAGCGTCGTACCTTATTCAGAGCCCTCTTTCCACTCTCGCGGCGGCAGCGGTATCTTCCCAGAGCAGGGCCGCCATCAGCGCAGCAGCGCACCTTGATCAAAGCCCTCTTTCCACTCCTGCAACGTTCGTGTTGTCGAATAATCATACTCCTCAAAACAATGCCGCCATGAGTACGGCGGTGCACCTTAATCAGGGCTCCTCTTCGACTCCCAGGGCGGCAGCAGTGTCCAGCAACAACACTCACCAGAGCAGCGCCACCATAAGTGCAGCGTTGCACCTTGATCGGAGCTCTCTTTCCACTCATAAGGCGGCAGCAGTATCCAGCCACCGTACATTCCAGAACAGTACCAACACAGCTGCACTGGTACGTTTTAAACGGACAAGTGCAGCCGTACCATTTGAACGGAGCTCTTTCCCCCCTACCACGGCGGCCGCAGTGTTCTATAACCATACTTTTCAAACCAACGCCAATCAAAGTTTCAATAATGCGACTTTTGTGCCCTGGGATTCTTCAAGTTTCCTTCGATGTTATACCCGTAAGATCCCCCGAAACCTTGATCAATCATCAATTGACGTGTGTGATTCTAGGATACGACGCACCTGGTATTGAATACGACGTACCGTTGACGTCACCGTCGCCTTTCGAATCCTACTGGTGCAGTAATTGGGTACACCAAAGCCTTAATGGAGTACCCATGTTTTCTGAACGCAACTTCTATGGGTTTGATCCCCAAACTAAGAGCTTTTGTTTGTCCATTGAGAATGCAGATTTCAGTAGCTTCTTTGCTACACAGAGCTCCACTGCTTCCTGGTCACCCACGATCACTTCTCCATGCTGCAATACGGACTGTACTATTCAGCCGGCTAATGCCCAAATACTATTTTGGCCTACACCCGCCCCTTTGCCCAATGTTACTACTCTCGTTGGCACCGATAACTTCACCTTGTAAGACTCCTGATTCAGATCATCGAGATTCTCTGCTAACAATTGGCTAAGTACCTCCCCGTCTGTCTATGTTATCTTCAACCAAATCTCAGCGTCAGGCGAATGCGGACAAGTTGGCGAAACCATTGATAGCGTCACGATGTCTTACCCTCCAGGGGACTTGTCAGCCGTGGGTTTATCTGGCAATGTGCCAAATTTCGTCATTGTCACGAACGAGGCTATTGACTACGGCGTTCTGTACTCTAATTGCTCCACTCGTACAGGATTCAACTATCATGGTGCCATGTATTGCACTGATACAGCTGATCACGGCTGCATGAGTTCGTCGTCGAGTATCTATTCGTCCTTGAGGTCCCTTGCAATACATTGTTATCCTCAACTCGTATTCCCAAGCCGTATTCAAGCAATGAATCCGGCCTGGTCGTCATGCAATAAGGCTTCCGGCTTGCCTCAAAATGGGGTCTTCGACCCCCCACGTGCATTAAGGCCAGGCGCTGCCTCAGAAACTACCGCAATCAATAACCCTAATCACCCACCGACCGCTGTCCCTGCTTCTCAGATATCGAATCCAGAGGCTCCGATGACCACTTCCCCAAGCCGTCTATTGCCGACAAGCTCAACGGAGAATCCGTCGACAGGAGGCTCAGTCGACCCAGGCGATTCGAAGCACCCAGCAACAGGCAACTCTCAAATGGATCTACCCCTTGACAATCATGGTTCCGACCCAGCAAGTAACGCAGGCGTCGTTTTACCCCAGGCCAACCAGAATGCACCCAAGAATGAGCCAGGCATTGACGATGCTCCATCAAACATCGATTCCCAGCCAGAGCCTCCCGCGGGCGACAAGCCTTCCGACCCAGACTTGAACGCCGTAGATCCCGCTCCTGTGCCACCAGCGACGCCTACATTCGCTCTTACGCTGTCAGATGGACAGACTCTGCCAGCTACCATCATTGACCCCACTGCTATTGCGGTAAGAGGATCAACAGTAAGAGGTGGTGAATCGGCTGTACAGGTATCTGGCCACCAGATATCAATAGATCCAGCAACCTCAAAGATCGTGGTAGATGGCCATGAGCTCCCTCTACCACGTCAAAGTCCTGCCTCTCCCCTGCCTGCCGAAGCTGTGGCTGCAGGATTGAGTTATGCGCTTGCCAGTACGCCAGTGTCAAGTTTGGTTGTTGGCAGTGTCACAGTAATTCCCAACGGGCCACCGGCTACACTTTCTGGAACGCAGGTGTCGCTTGGCTCGGATGCGTTTATTGTTGGCTCATTGACTGTAGCTTTAGCCGGTCATCCAGCCTCTGCCCCAGGATCTGCCACCACGCTTGATGGGCATCTCATCCAGGCTGTGCCCTCTTCTCCTGGCGTTGCTCTTGTTGATGGACAAAGCCTCACTATGGGCGATAACCCTTCGCCAGTAATGGGCCCGTCAGCTGTCCTACAGACGAATGGAAACCTGGTACTCGGTTCATCGACCATTTACAAATTCCTTCCACCTTCTCCATCAGTATCATACTTCACTGTGGGCAGCGAGACTTTGACTCTTTTGCAGGGCCAACTTCTAGCTTCCGGGACGATACTCGCACCTGGTGACCCAGGCGTCAACATTGACGGTACCTTGGTATCATTTGGGTCATCTGTATTGCAGATTGGGGCAGCTACAATTCCAGTGTTCGCCCCTACGCCAGTACCTCAGGATCCGAAAATCACGGCTCCAGGCCATTTAGCCACTCTTCTTCCGAATGGCGTGGACATTGCAGGCACAATAATAACACTTAATGCGCCTGCGGTCACACTATCCGGAACGCGAATCTCACTTGGACCGAGTGGATTGGCAGTTGGGACATCCACGATAGCGGTCAGCTTACCCTCCACGCCGATATTGAGTCCGATCGTTACCGGTGCTGGCCAAATGGTCACCCTTCTCCCCACGGGAGTGGTAGTTGATGGTACAACTATCTCAGCCAACGGATCTGCCCTTACAATATCCGGAACGCGAATGTCGCTCGGAAATGGTGGACTGGTGGTTGGATCATCCACAATAGCGCTCGCCTTGCCAAGCTTAAGAGACTCGTCGTTTATTATCACTACTCTGGGTCAAACAATGACCATCATGCCAGGTGGCCTTGTCGATGCCGGTACAACAATCAGACTTGGCGACGCCCGAATTACCCTATCAGGCACACGGATAGCTCTCGAAAGTGATGGAATAGTAATTGGCAGCTCGACAATACCGTACCCGAAGCTCAAGTCAGCTTCTACGAAGGGACTGGGCGAGTCTATACTGGGCGGACTGAATGGTGGCTTCCCCACTCCCATTACAGACTCCTTGTCAGCAGGATCGAATGAGACTGCCCAGAACTACACGGGTTCTGCTAGCGAGCCAGAATCATTTCGTGGACTCGCGGATCGCCTTAGCTGTTGGTATAATGGCCTAATAGTGGTGATAGCACTCTTTTGGCTCTCCGCGATCTGAAGTCTAGGATCTTTGTCAAGCTAAAGCTCGCGCTATTCCTTCGAAGGGAATTGAGTATAATGTAAGAACAAGTGCCGAATTCGCCGTTTCTGTTTCTCTCTGACTCTTATCTCGTCGCTCTAGCTTTCTTTAGAAGAAGAAGAAGAAGGCTAAGTGTGGTAGGCGTAAAGGAAATGCGTATGTGGGCTTCCAGAAGTGACTAGAAAGGTCATTGCTGATGTACCAGGAACGTGGACGGTAGCAAGCTGATCGTCCAGCTCCACGATAAGCTCACCTGATTCCCCTGATCGCCTTTGTGGTGGGCTCTCGATGAATAGCTGCACGTTGATCGACCAGTTGGTCGACGTGCAGAGAACCTGCGGGAGCATTGGCTGGTAAATTGAGAAAGTCTTGGGGGTACGGGATCTCGAAAAGAAGCTGTCTTGCGTCTGGAGGGACGGTGTTTTGTTGAGGTGATTATGTGGGTGATCTGGGTGACCCATTGAGGGACGCTGAGGTCTCCGAGCTAGCTGCTGGAGCCATTGCGATTGCACGTGGTATTCGCGTTGTCGGAGGTTGGGATGGCTCCGGTGTTACAGATGGTTCAAATCCTGTGAAGGGTACAGGTTCCCAGGTTGTTGTAGAAGCCTCAGATGGTGCAAGATACCCGAGGGATTCAGATGATCCAGATAGACGCACCAAATTCGAGGCCCGCTTGCCTTTATAGGCCTAGCATGCTTAGCCGGAACTCTCAGCTTGATCACCAGAGATAGCTCTGCTGCCGCTGGATATTGATCCAGCAGATTTAGATGCTTCCGGTCGTTCAGTTGTTCCAAGATCTTTGAGTGCTCCAGACAGTCCAGGCGAGGGTGGCCCTGTCTGCGAAGTACGTTCTTCTCCACGCCTTCTAATCCGATCCATCCCTCCCAAATTGAGCTTTAGGCGCTCCTGCAAAGTTTGAGATCAGAGTGATCCAGATAGCCTCATTCGACACTCATTCTCCGTTGTAAGCCTAGAAGGCATACTTGGGTGTCTACATTTATTTATAATCCAAAGACGGCATTGTCGCTGGAGAAAGCGATTAGGTTTAGCCAGATAATCCAGGTGATTATGGAGAGACGGAGATCAAGACAATGTCTATCAGATCCAAAAGAGAAATTTGCTACTTATCAAAGACCTCGCACTATAACAGGACCGCTAGTCCTATCAAAGCCTAAAAATCTTGCGGGTCCAACTTTGAATCTCTACTAAAGCTCAGCGAAAAGATACACGACTTCTAATTTCCAGCGTCACTAACTTCACAATTAAGGCCTTTGGGTTTATATAATCCCTGGACAATTATATATAAACGTCGGTTCTAGAATTCTATAGCAGACCGTTTTCGCGTGAGCCTTATACTGAGTGAAGTATCTTGACTGGCGAAAGGCCATGTTGTATTTCTTCGCACCCACCAAAATCGACCCGAAATCCGCCCAGAATCCCCAGTCCAAATCAGGGTTCCGACCGATTTCTGACATTGTTCTTGGATTCGGCATCGCAATGTTATGGGGCGATTCAGATGACACAAAGAGTTGTGATTCCTATGAGATGGTGCTTCGCGTTCGACAGAGAAATTATCATGACAATGCAGATCACAGAACTCCGGCGGGAATCAAAGGAGAAAATAGATGACCAAGTTCTGCGAGGGCCGATTTTTCTATGGCATTCTTATAAACACCTTCTACTTCGATACCTCCACATCTTGCCTGTACTTGGGGTACCACCTCCACTCTCGACATCGTATTGAATGTAAACATCACCTCCACTCTGGCGTTGTCTTCCACTTCTCATACTATTCCTCACGCATCGCAGAGATTGTAGAATCGGACGATCATACGAGTACCCTCGAAATTTTTCATATATTATCGTAAGGAGCTCAATGCAATCTGTAGAGTGTCACAAATATCATAAGGCCCAATCCCCTTGTCATGACGACCATGGCACTGTGTTAACAGTCATCCATGTAGTTAGTATTCCTGCACAGTGCCTTCTCGTGTATACTGTGGGAGTGACCATGCTACATTTCCGTCACACTATTACGTGTCCATGCCATCCGATGACAGAGAATCCAACCAATGACTTTGTTGAGCTGAGCGACGAATCGGCGAGAGTATTTGATTTCTGCCCCCACAACAAACCAAGACCCTTCACATTTTCACGACCTGCCCCATTGACCACAACGCCCAGATGTATGGACTCAAATTATAAAGCAAATCTCCGTAACGCGCATGGACTCACACGAAATCCCTCCACCGCAGAATTTCCCCTTACCAACCAAGCCTTACCAAGCCTAACTCACCTCCCCTGCCAAATGCCGCATAACGGTACCCAGCCGCGTCTCAAACGCAAAAAACTCAATTGACAATCTACCAAGCAAAAGAATAAGGCTAAATCATGTCAGACTGTGATTACCGTTTTCCCATGCAACACACCACTTTCACCTCACCCTTACCCTTGATGACGAACACACTCAGCCTCTCAGCTACGCGCTGCTAGCTCAACCAAGCCAAACAAGCAGTCGTGGGAGTTAATGTAGTCAGGCTTCGGGCCCAGCCGTGCGCTAAAGTATTCAACGCTTACCAGAGTAGGATAGCAGCTCGCAACAAGGGTCTTTTTACCATTGTTGATGATGGGGATCTTGAGGCTACGCAAGCGAGGAGAGAGTGTGGATTAGGAAATGCATGCGTTGCGCGCTGCGCTGCGCTCGGGTGGGGGCGCAGATTGAGACGACGGAGATTGTTGGGCTGATTTATAGATTGGATATATGAGATAATATAAAAGAACCCTTATGTACTGCGTTCATCCCCAAATACTAAAACACAGCTTGCAGATTCCGATACCTCGACATCCCCACCTTTAAACAAACGAGCAACCTGAATAATTTTCGCTATCCGATAATCTGAATATTGGACACTGCAACCCTCACCAATTGACTTGGAAGAATCGCTCAAGATGATTTCTCCCTCAGAATCCATCGCAATCGCGGAAATGGTCATCTACCCGCCCCTCCTCCTCGCCAACACCTTCGTCCTCTTTCGACACGGTATACACAGGCAATCAGGCTGGATTTTCCTCACAATCTTCTGCATCATACGAATAATTGGTGCTGGCTTTGGTATTGCTGCTGCGTTACACCCTGATCATATCAGTGATTATGAGTGGAGTGCGATAATGGGGTCAATTGGTATCAGTCCGCTGTTGTTGGCCACAATGGGGTTACTGAAGAGAACGTCAGTATATTCTGTTATCGGGTAGCCGAAGTGGTGGAGCAGGCTGCTGACAGTGCCAATAGTATCGACGAAACCTCCAATCGCGTTCCCACTGCGGCAGGGACTCGGCCAGACTGGGAGAGATATATTCGGTTCATCCCAGTTGTTGGTCAGCTGTAAATTTGCCCCTCCCCCTTCCAGCAGCAGCGCAGAGGCTAATTCTTGGTATCAGCTACCACATCCTCTACTCCTCGCGGGCAACAGCCACCTCCCGCCGCAGCAAAGTCATTCAGCTCCTCGCAATCCCAGCCACAGTTGCCCTCATCATCGGCATCGTCGGTGGCGTCGACCGAACAAGCTCAAATACCTCCGACCAGAGACAAGGGACTTCCCTAGTAAAAGCCGGGCTCATAATCTTTCTCGTCGTCTACGTTTGCATACTGGTGCTCGCGGCAAAAAGCGCCACTCAATTCAGTGCGGTCCCTGTGGGTGAGAAGCGTGTTCTCGCAGTCGTACTACTTGCGTTGCCGTTGCTGGCCGTCAGGATTTTGTGGAGCCTGCTCGCCTACTTTGGTCACATGTCGAACTTCTCGATCTTGAATAATGGCTCGGTGGCTGTCTTGGTGCGCTCTTTTATGTCGACACTGGAAGAGTCCTTGGTCGTCATCGCCTATACGTTCGTTGGGTTGATGGTGGGGCCGGCATATGGATCGCAGTATGACGTCGAGAGCACGACGGTGCCAGCGCTGCACCAAGTACAGGAAGCCAATGGCTCTCAAAGAGCGCCTGAACCAGCCAATTACACACTTCGGTAACCGAATGGAATGCGATGAGCGATAGTGTTCTAGAACCTGGTAGTGGGCAATTTGGCGGCATTGCTGGGGTGTTCGACTGGGTCAATTGGGGTGATATCCTTGTGCGGTGTAATCGTCGTCTTTGGTGTAATTTGTTGTGACTTCTCTCGTTGTCCGTATGATAGTAATAGACATAACAGTATCTATCCATGAGTCCAAGAGGGGTTCAAGCCAGTTCCAGGTTCGCGTTTGGGAAATTTTGGAGGAATGATGCAGTAACCTTTGACTAGCACCAAGACCCGGGTGCCTCTTTACCAATCAACCAGCTCTTCTTCCGGACGCTGGTGATCGAATCTATCCCACGCAGTAATCTCTGTCTTGGATTTCAGCACTTTCGCCAGCGACGATGCCTGCCTGATACCCATCCGCTTGCCCAGCTTGTCGAGCTGCATGATGCACCAAGCCCGTGTACTGGGCGCGGTTGTGTCCATAGTGGCCGCGAGGTATAAAGGCCACATCAGATTTGTCCCTGCCGCGGCTCTGGGTACATATGGAGTGGAATCATTGAGTCGATTCTCGCCGAAGATGAAGGGGACGCTTGCACATATGTCTGCACTCAGAGTCTGCAAGATAGCCTCCGATTCTCGCATCTGTGTCAGGTCGTGAAAAGGATGGCAGGAAAGCCAGTTCATCTTTGCTTCGTGGGTGAGGATACGGGTACAACGCCACATACTGTAAGCAGAAATAATCCAGGTATTAGGGTAGACGTGGTAATAGTAAGAGCAGACTGAATCTGAAGGGGCTGTGTATACGGTCTTATACCTCAAGGAGTCGGGCAACCTTTCAGCCCAAGCGACCAAGCCATCATCTATGGATTTGGCTACGTCAAGGAACTCAGGATCGTCTGCCATCTCATTTTCCAGAACAGCCCGCATGTGACAAAGCCGTACATTGGCTAGAAACAATTCCAGCTCGCCCCGTGAAGCTGATGCAGGCTGGTTTTCCAGAGCAGCCTTTGACCACTCAACAATCTCCGGAGGTACGGCTTTTCGTCTCTGGATGCAATCGACTAGGACTTGGGTGCGGAGATGTGTGAAGATTTGGCGTCCAATCGGAGTGTGCAACTGGTCTTGACCACGAACCTTGGCGATTGCCGTGGCACCATTGATGTGGTTTGTCCATGCCTTCAGCGATTGAGGCGCGGCACAGGTGACTAACTCAAAAAGCCCCAGCAGCATCACCGTCATCATCGTCGCGTCTGATTTTACCAGCTCTGATTTCTGCAATGAAGTAGTGAGAGAGCGCAGTACATCCGAATGCTTTTGCCGAGCCCAAAGCATGGTTGCTGAGTCCGTTTGCATGTTAGATATGCCTGCCATTCCGATTGCTGCAATGATTCCGGGCAACGCGCTGTAAGCTGATTCGTGAGTGTAAAGCTTTGGCAAGTAATTTGCATAGCTTATCGGAGATGTAGGGTCCTCCGAGACATAGTGGTGGAAGAAGAATCCGCTGCCTTGGAACTCCATTGGCATAGACATACATTGGAGAGCAAGCTGATTATATGCCGCGGCTTCATCAGGGGTGACGAGTGCATTCGCGTCTGATATTTCCAAGAAATTGAAGTCATCAGCAGCTTCAGAGACTGGGGAAGCATAAGAAGTGCTGTCCTGGGATGTTATTCGAGACCGTGCCTTGCTGACAACACTTCTGGTTTCATCCCGAAACCTGAGATCTTGCGCGTCCCGATAGCCAGGACACTCCCTGCGAGCTCTTCTACATTGACCACACGAGGGGACTGATTGATCACACTTGATTCTTTAGTATGAGAACAAGTTTGGGAAAGGGACCGAGGGCTATATTTTGAAATTTCTGCCAATGGGAGCGCGTCTTTAAGTACCTTTGTCCTTTTAGCACGACAAGTAGCACATCCTTTACTGGGTTTCCCGCAGTAAACCATCTTATTTCCACATATCGTTCTCATATACAGTCAATACGATCTTTGATGCTAGGGACGATGGCAACGGCAAGTTTGATTTATGGTGGATCGAAATCCTGCGAAAGAGGGCAGGAAAGATGGTCAGCGAAGGCAGCAGCACTCATCCTTTGCAAGGCCTTGATGTCTTTTGTGGTCCAGGACTAGTACTACAAACAACGTTAGCAACGTCCATAGGTATGGTTCTTCTATGTGTTGATGTAGTTCATTAAGGAGTAGTAACTATAGTAGTTACTAGTTATATATTATCTTAAGGGGCTTGCCCTAGCCCTAAGTCAAGACCTATTTAATAAACTAGGTTGACGGGGAATAATAGTTATTACCTTAATCCCTTAGACCTACCGAGCCACTACTAAGTCCCTTCGGGTTAACTCCCGTTTACTAAGCCCCTTCGGGTTAGAAATATTAACTTCGTAGTTAAACGGCGGTAGGTTTAAGCGTAAAACCCTATATTTTTATTAGGTTCGTATTATTTTCGTAGGCCGCCTATATAAATTTTTCTATTAACTTTTTTCTTTATTAATAACTAACTTTACGACGCGATCGTTATTTAATTATTTTAGAATAAGATTTAAATTAATCGCGCGCTAATACTTCTATATATACTCTTTCGAATATAATTATTTATAATACTATCTATCGTATATATAACGAAATAAATATAGGTTATCTAAAAATCCTTAATTATAACTCGAGTTTCGATTATTACTATAACGATAATTATTTATCGCTAGTTTTTATTCTTTATTATCGGTAGGTCCCCTTCGTTATAGGACCCTCCGCGAAATATATTCAAGGTTAAAACTAATATTTATTATAGTAGTATTATATATAGTAGGCGATTTCGCGTCTACGCCTATTATAATAAAGATAAATAATTTATATAAGACTCTAAATCGAGAGTATATAAAAGGCGCCGCGATATATTACTTCGGAGTCGAGTTTAAAGAGAAGTAGTATAATACTTTAAATATATTATTAAACTAGAGAACGAATTTAATCTTAATTACGAAAACTAGATTTAGTAAAAGTATCGTCTTTTAGATTTTATTATTAATATTTTTATTTATTAAAGTAGTATTAATTATTATATCTTTAAATACTTTATTAGAAGAGTAACGCGAGAAATTAAATTATATATTTAATTACCGACCCTTCGTTCTAAACGGCGATAATAATAAGCCCGTTAATATTATAGCGATATACTCCGGCCACTTTACCTACGGTATAATAACTAAATACGACTTATAAATAGGTAGCTAATAATAATAGTCTTTATAAATCCTAAGATTACTAGTTCGAGTGATTTTAATACCGACGTACTACGGTATACTAATTTTACGTTACGGTTATATTTATTAATAATCGACGAGCTTTATCTAATAACCGAGTAGAAGGAGTTTCGACTAGTATACTTTAGTCTAGGTATCCTCCGAAAGTGATTACTACCTAGCGTCCCTCTTTTAGGGGTCTTTATAACGCTCGATATCGAAATATTTAAGATTATATAAAAGCGATATATTTTCTCGGAAGATATTATTATTATAAAGACTCCGCTTAATCGGCTAGAGATATATATTTAAATTAATACTACCTATAATTCTATTAACGGTATATTTAACCTATAATATATTTTACCGTCGTAGATTACTACCGCCTAAGATATTTCGAAAACGATTATTTTTATAGATTCTATAACCTAGGTTAAGGATATATATTAATTAATACACGTATAAATAAGACGATTATCGTATCCGATCGAGGGTACGAAGTTAATCGTACCTTTTTTCGCGGCGATAACTACTCGAGATAAATAAAATATCGCGATATATTTCGGTCTACTATCTACCTAAGGTTTATCTTTATATATTATTATTATAACCGATACTTATAGGCTAGGGGTTAATAATCTAAATATAAAGAGAGTTATTTAATAATTACTCCCTTCGTTTATTTAGAAGGTATATTAATATATAGGACGCGCGATATATTATAATCGGGAGTAGGCGTATATCATTTTATTATATCTACCCTAGTATATAGACCTTAAAAGCGGGGCGTCTTTAACGGAGCTAGTTTCGCTTAATAATATAATAATAAAATCTTTATCGGGGCCGAGAAGAGCTCGTATAAATTATATAAATATTAACCGACGAGCTCGAATAGTACCTAGCCTATACGATCTCCTTAATATACCCGGGAGTAGTTATATTCGCGATATCGGCCTCGCCTTTTTTAATAATACGGAATATAATATACCGAATTATACGAAGTTATTCTTTTATTACTCGGTTTATAATCTAGAATTATAGGCGCCTATTATTATTTACGCGGAGTTAAATAAATCGGTAGACGAGAACTTATTTAAATATTTATAATATATATTTAAACTTCGAGCTTAGCGATATTAAAAATTAAATAAGAAATTCGTCGATTTATATTAATATTTCCCTACGTCTTTAATAATACCTAATAAAATCTTAAGAGATTTAGCGACGTAGGTAAAGAGTATTCGCGATAAACGAACTATATATTAATAAATTAATAACGCGTAGTCTAGCCTCTACCTATATTATATTAAAATATTAAATATCCTAGAGTAGGGACGATAAAAAGAGTTAAATTAAAATAAAGTATTCGATATATAAATAATATATAACGATATTAAAAGAAAGCGGCGGCTAGATCCGTTATTTAATAAAGAGTAAACTAAGTTTAAGGAGCGAAGGGATAACTAGTTAATTAAGGTAAAATATAAATTAATAGTTAAAAAAGCGCGTATTAAGGGTAGAACCGTAATTAATAAGGTAGGAGTTAAGCGACTAAATATACCCGTTATAAAGAGTAGATCTCGTATTAAAATTAACGCGGCGGAGAATTAATCTAATAAACTTTAGAATATAGAGCCGAAGATAACCTAATATAAAGGTAGTAAATATTATATTATTAAAAAATAATATAGTAGTAAAAGTTATACCTCGTAATCTAGCTCTTATAATAAGGCGAGTAAATTAAAGGGGGAACCAACGATATTATAATAATTATACTAGTTATTATAGGAGGTATCGGCGAATAAACCGGTAAAATTAACCCCCTTTCGATCTCGTTAATATAGATAACGCCCTACGCGATTTTAAAACTAGTTAATAAACCCGCGCCGCGCGGATTTATTATTAAATTAGTCGATAAATATAATACTCGGAGGCTTTAAAGTAGAAGTTAAGATTATAGGACTCCTTAATATAGAATTATATTTAATCTTTAACCTAGCCGTTAGAGTATCTTTATATTTATCGTCCGCTAATAATATATACTCCTAGGTATACTATTTATTATATTTTAATATATTCTTATTTAACCGCTTAAGCCCGGTATTAAAAAGGTTAATAATTAAGTTTAAAAAGAATTTATTTTACTCGGTATAACGAATAAACGACCTATAGGCGAGGTTAAGGGTTATATTTTAAATATCCTCGGTAGTATTTTTAACCGGATATATAGCCGAGGAGGGTTTTTTAAATATAAACTCTATTATCCTCTTTAACTCTAGAAAATATAGGTTATTAAAGGCCTAATTCTTAAATAATATATTATTATATTTAGAATAATAGGACCGGTCGTATTAAAATATTTTAAGATTATTATTAAGTAGCTTAAAAAGACGGTCGAGCTCGAAATTTATATCCGTTATTCCCCGTAGGTTTATAAGACTATTCGTTAATATATACTTTTATAACTTTATTATTACTACCGGTGAATCTATTATATAAAGTATATAGAGTAGGGCCTATATATATTTTAAAGTACCGGTAGCGTCGGCTTAAAAGAGAATCGTAACGTAGTATAAAGCGTAACGGAGTAGGCTAATATTAATATATTTAATAATATATCGTAGGGTTAAATAAATTTCGATGTATATATAAAAATTTTAATGATTTTAAAATTATTAATCGCGAGTAGATAAAGGTTAGGTGTATATAGTTTTAGAAATCTTTTTTAATACGCGAGGCTAGGTATTAATATTTAAGGTACTTTACGCCGCGAGCTAGGACACGATATTCTTTATATATTAAAAATCTATAGATTACTACCTTAGGATTCTAATCTACGTTCCTACTATATATATTTAGTAACTATAAATAATTAGGTTCTTTAACGCCTAAAAGTCCGTTAATTAAATAACCCTAAAGCGATCCTAGTGATCGGCCGCGTATTATAATATAAATAAATTCATAGAGTTACTAGGGCCCTAATAAATCTTATAAAATAATTATAATATATTAAAGCGAAGGTACTAAAGACCTAAGCCTAGTAGTAGTTAGTTAAAAATATTAAATAGGAGCTCGGAAATATCGCTATATAAAGCCTTAATAGATTATATACGTAACTATATCTTAAGGTTACTATATATTAATCGAAAATTAATATTAAAAATAAGACTTTTACCGTCTAATCTAAATTAACGTTTAAATATATCCTCTAATATATAGATATTATTGGCCGTCGTACTTTTATCTTTAAATATTAATATTATCGGGAAGTATTTTATTATTACCGGGTCTAATTTCTTTAGGACCGGTATCGCTTTTATTTATAAAGACTTTATATTATTTAAATAAAGTACGTATACCGCCGAGATTACCGACTCGATATAATATAGCCGAATCTAGAACTTTAGTTCGTTAGTATATTTTTATTAATATTAAGGCGTAAAAGGAAGAGTAATAAAATTAAAAATAAAAAACGTACCTTTATATTTATATTAGTAGGTATTAATTAATAAGTAATTATCTCGGTTAATAATAATATAGTTATTAAATATTATATATTTTACCGAAGGGCCCCTTTATCGAAGAGACGCCCTTTTAAAATTAATATAGTAGTAATTAATCGGAATTCTCGGTAGTTATTTATTCTTTCTCCGCGCCTTCCTTCTATATATTCAAAGTTATTATAAATTAAAATAATACTCGCGGCCTACCTTATTATTTAAACCTTTACTTCGGCGTCTTTTCTTAAAGTTATTATATATCGTTATAATATTAAATATGAAATAATTAAACTAAACTAGTATAAAGTATCGAGAACTCGTCGTCGTACCCCCCCTTAATATAAATAAAGCTTTAAAATCGTCTAAAAGTTAATCGACCTATAAGGTTATATTAAATAATAGAGTATTAATAATATAAGAACGGCGGGCTATTAAATAGTAGGATTTATTAATAATAACGATAAATTACTTAATTTATTCTCGTAGTAAACTCGGTAGAAGATTCTAAGTTATTACGGGGCTAGCCGTAATATAACCGGAATAATATTTTTAAATAGTTATAAAGTACCGCTCTTAAGCCCTTTTATAAATAAATAAAAAATATTAAATACTTCGTACTCTCTTAGGACCTTAATTTCTTATTAAAATATATTAATAATTAACTAGCCCTACCTCCTAACTAGCGAGTCGCGCCGTTTAAATATTAATTACTTTTTAAATTAAGAATCGCTAGGTAGCTCGTTATAAACGAAATCGAAAAATTATTTTTATATTAAACGGAAAATATAAACCTTACGTAGTTTATAAAGCGCTCTTAAAAATCTCTTTATATCCTATTATATATCGGTTATTATTATTAATATATTAATAATCTTTTCGCCCTCCGTCCACCGTCGACGATATTTTTTATTACCCGCTACTATCTTTTTTAATAAATTATTACTACCGGTAAAAGTAGGGGTAGGGGCGGAGGAAAAACTCGGAGTAAAGAAAATAAAAATTAATCTATTTAAAGTTATATAAGGGCGGAGATTTAAAATAAAGGTACGGCGCGCTCGTTTAAACGGGCGGCTTACGGTCTTTATATATAACGGAGATAAGCGGGGAGGCGATATTAAGGGGCTAGATAATAAACTAATAAATAATAACGTAGTTTCTATTTTAATATAATTTATAATATAGATTATTAATATTAAGGATTAATATTAATAACTAGTATAGGATTATTATAATTAAGATTAAAATAACGGAGCTAGGCGAAACCGCGCCGCGCGGTTTTATTTTATAACTAATAATATCCTACGTTATTTATATAATTTAATATTAGCGCCCTTTAATTTTATTATCCGTTTACCGAAAAAAACTACTCTCGCTATAAAATCTTTTCTCCGTTTATTTTACCCTACCCTATACTACCTTAAATAATTTTAATATCTTTAAATAATATCTTTAAATAGCCTTCTATACGCGTATTTAATTAATTTTTAATAATAAATTAATATAACTCTAGACGACTAGGTCTTCTTAAGTTACTCTATATATTAATATTTAATTAATAAGTAATATTAAAACGAGCTAGGTACCGGCCGGAAATCGATAAAAGATTAGATTAAATTTATTTAGTAACCCCGATAACGTAAAATTTACCGCCGTCTATTTTAAATAAGTAAAGGCGAGGTTTAATTATTTATCGGACTCCTCGTTATCTAGGGTCTCGTTATCTTCTCTTACCTCTATAAATTATAAAAGGATAACTCTTTAAAGGGTAATATTTAGGCGGCCTAATATTAAATTATATAATATTTTAGGCCGAGTAATCTTTACGTCTCTACGCGTATATAGTACCGGAACGAATTAATTATAATTAATTATATTTATTAACTCCTAGATCTTATTTATTTTATATATATAATTATTTATTATCTTTCCCTACCTTTTTACCCTCTTTTATTATTCGGCTATATTTTTATAAAAACCTAGAATAATCTTCGTATAATTATTAATAGTCTCGTCGTTAAGAGATATTAATCCTTATATAATATTAACTTTATATTTATAGGCGAGATATTTAAATATATTTATATCAATATACCGGAAGAAGGTCGAGTCTCTAGGCCGAGTATATTTAATATAATAAAGATATAAAACTAGTTAGTGATTACGATTAAGTCGTAGGTATATATATAAAGCCTAGTATATCGGATCTTACTAGATAATTTACTATATTAATAAATAAAATATTACCCGTAGTTACCCTTTATTAGGTTATCCGTTCCGCTCTATTTAATAATAAAGATATATATCGAACTCCTCCGTTATAATATTTCTAATCTTAACCTCGGAGCTACCCTCTAAATTTACCCCCGTTTATAATTAATTAAATATACCTTTAATAATAACGTTGCCCGTCTCTTTCTAGGTATCCTATACTTCTAGCCCTCTTATTTTACGAACGATAAACCGCGATATTTAATTAGTTAGGAATACTCTAATACTCGCTTTAATTATTCGGTATCTATAAACCCTATATTTATTATCGTTTATTTATAATCGGGTTATTATCCGTTATTAATTCTTAGTAGCTACGTTAATTTTAAAAGTATCTATATTACTTTAATAACGCTAGTACTTAATTAATTATAAACGGATAATCTCTTCGTTTAATAACTTGGTTTATAGGCCGAAATATCTAGTTATAATATATAAATATATATAATAAATATATCGTAAATCGGACCCAGTTTCTATAAATACTCGGAGGGTACCGATTTAACTAGCCTCGCTATTTATACTAGTAGCTTTTAGATTTTTCTTTACTATTTATTTAAGAGAATTAACCGATAGGCCCGTATAATTATAACCGAAATACTTAACCCGATTATTCATTCCTTGATCCTTATCGCCGTTATCGTCGTCGTTATTATCGTCTTTATTAAAGTTACCGCTCGAAGATACTATATCTTTATTCTCCGAGGTACGGCTTAAATTATTATTATTAACTTTATAATTTACCGACTTAGGTTTAATCTCCTTATTATTAACGACTCGACGGTTATATCTCCTACGTTTTCCTCGTAATAAAGGTCCCTCGTTATTATCTATCCTTAACCTTATTAAATACTTTCGATTAATCTTTAGTCTTATTAATTATTTATCCGTTAAACTCGACTTAATTAAAAGAGTACGAGTATTAATTTTACTTAAGTTATTTAATATTTACTAGTCTTTCGGGATACTTTTATACGTAGATCCTCGTCTATAATTATTCCGTTTTAAATAATTAACCGTTAACTAAATAATTATAGAATAAACATCGTTATAAATAAATTTATTAGCGATTTAATTTATATAGCCGAGGTGATTTTCCCTTATAGTATCGAATTATTAATTTTATACTACGGTCTTTTATATATTTTATATACCTTTAATATATTTCTTCTTTCGTCTACGATTAATTATCGCCCGTTTTCGTATATCCTATAAAATCGTCGAGTCTAGCGCTTTATATACCTTTTATTTACTCGCGAATCTTATTATCTAAAGTCTATTATTTATTAATATACCTTATACCTCGGTAATAATCTTATTAACGATCTCCGTATTATTAACGAACTTTTTTAATATATCCTAAATTAGATCGATTTATACCTTAGGTTCTCCGGCCTAACGTATCGTTTCGTTAATCTTCTAGCGTATATCTATTAGTAATTTATTCGTCGCTCTAACTATAAACGCGAGGATCGAGGCTCTAGCGACCGTTAAGGAAAGAGAATCTTTATAAGATATTAACGAGGATAATATAATAAATAATTAAGTAATAAGTCGATAAAAAGTAAAGAGAGGTAAAAAGCTTTAACGAATAAAAGTAATAAAGATTTAAATAAAATTAATAAATAAAGTAAATTATTATACTACCGACGATAATAATAATAAAGTTAGTACGGTAAATACTAATAATAATATTAATAATAATAATTATTAATAAGCCTTACGTACTAAATCTTAATACACGAAGGTATTACTCTAGAAGATTATTTTAAAATTTGAATATTTTTAGCTAGGAGGTGAAGTTTAAATAAATATTTAATACTAGTTAATATACGAAGTTAATACTCTAGAAGATTATTTTAAAATTTAAATAGTTTTAACTAGGAGGTGAAGTTTAAATAAGTATTTAATATTAATTAATATACGAAGTCATTACTTTAGAAGATTATTTTAAAATTTGAATATTGTTAACTAGGAGGTAAAGTTTAAATAAATATTTAATACTAAATAATAATATTCTAATTTAATCTTTCTATTTAATATTAGTAACGGCTGAATTTTAAACGTCCTTAAATTAAATAAAAACTTAAAATTTACTTTCGAATAATAAAAATTCACTTTTAAGTAATATAATTATTAATAATAATATTTAGGCGCCCCTAGCCCCGCCTAAAAGTCTTTAAACTTTAAAATTATTTCTTAAATTAGCTTTTATTTATTTTTTTACTTCTTTTTTCTCCTTTTAAAATTAATTTTCTTAATCTCTTTATTTAATCTTTATACTTTAATATTAATTATAATAAGAGATAATAATATTTATAATTTAATATTAATTACGGAGATTAATAATCTTTTGAATAATATAGTTTACTTTAATAATAATAATAACGAAGGGGATTTATTAAATAAACCGTCCTCTAATAATATAAATATAGGGATAACCTTAGGCGAGATATTTAAAAACGGAACCTTAATAAATCCTACTCGTTAACCTCTACTATTTATTATATTAATATTATAACTAGAATTACTTTACGGAGGACTATAAACTAGTCTTCGAAGATAATAATATTAAGCCGAAGTATAAAGGGCCTACCCCGAAATTAGGTATAAAACGTAAATTAAATAAAAGTAACGCGTTAATCCCGAAAGTTAAACCGGCGGTATTTAAGGTTTAAATAGTTAAAAAGAAATAGTCGACTCGTAGTAGAAAAGAGAAGGAAAAAGTAGATAAAAGCGACGACGACGGTATATTAATCGATAACGATATTAACTATAATCGTAAGAATATAAAGGACTAACTTAATAACGAGGAGATATTTATTAAGTATAAATAAAAAATACCTATTAAATTTAGAAAGAATAAGGCTATAGGGTCTATTAAAGGAATATTTATAAAATAGGAGAAGAAGAGAATAAACTTTAAAATTAAAAGAGACGAGGACTCTAGTAGATTTATAAAGAAAAAGCGCGATATTAAAACCGCTAAACCTCTAACCTAAAGAATAACGATATATAATATTATTTATTACGACCTTTATAACTTAACTAGAAAGAATATTAATAGACCTACCGAGCGCCGATATATAATCTTTATAACCTATAACCACTTTACTTTATTTATAAATCTAGGAATTTTAAAAGTCGACTAGATCCTTAAATCTAATATTCGCTTAGATAATTAGATTATTTTATTTATAATTAACTAGTACCCGGCTAGAATTCTTATAAACTAGTTAAGTGAATTCGATCTAGCTAGAATAATACGTGGTTTAAAATACCCTCTCGGTTATACCGCTAAATAATAGAAAGTAGTAGAGGATATAAATATCGATGGGAACGTATTAATAACGGGGAAAAAGGGATAATACTATATATAAACGAAGGGCCTATATATATTAAGTAGATAAAAGGCGCTTAATATTAATTTATATTTTAAATATCCGGCTAGGGAGAAGATCCGCTATTAGAAATTAATATAAAAACGATCTTATAAGGCGATTATTTAACTCGTATCTAGATACCCTAACGACCCGACCTTCCTAACTCTACTATTATACGTTAAATTATTATTATTTATAAAGAGGGCCGCCTAGAAACCCTCCTTTTTAATCGCGAATAATATTATATAAACCGAGATTAATAAGGTAATAGTAGTAATCTAATAGAGTATTTTAAATATAATTATAATAATCTTTAATAACGGTTAAAAAGCTAGTAAATCCGCGCGGCGTAGTTTTACCGCGTCGTTTATAATAGTCCTTTAGATAATAATACTAAGCCTACGAATAGTTATAATAAAACTGAAATTTCGAATTTACTATTAGAGTTCAAGACCGTAAATATATTAACTTTATCTTCTATAATTACGAGTATATTAATATTAACGTCCTAGATTTCTAGATAATAATAATAATTAAAGTTTACGTATAATAATAATAAGATTATAATTATAATAATAATAAATTTAAAATCTTAATACTAAATAATTAAAGTTTTAATTTTAAATAACTAAACTCTTAAATTTAAATAACTTTAGGCTCGACCCTAAGGTATATTTATTATTAATTATCCTTAAGAATTTAATATTAAAAGGCTAGCCCCCCGCCTAAAACTTTTAAACTTTTAAAATTATTTCCTAGACTAGAGTTTAGTTTTAATAAAATTTTAGATAATCCCTTTTAATTATTAATCCTTTTTCGATTATTAATTTATAATATCGGAACTATTATTTAAATCGTTAATACCCTCTCTTCCTAATACCTACTATAATATAATATATATATTAATTAATTCACCTTATAGTTAAAACCTATCGGACTATTATTATATTATAATAATATTCGAAATACTTCTAAAAGAGACCCGTAACTAGATCTACGGGTATTACTTTATTTACGCCGAAGAAATCATCCTTTATTTAATAAAAAACGAGAGGTTAATACTTAAAGGAGGCTTTCGTAAACTAATAAAATATAGTATAAATAAAAATTATAATATCCCGATCGGAGACCCCGAAACGCTCGGGGGGGTTATTTACGTAGCGGATTAACTTTATATTACCCTACTCGGCGTTAATAAAGTTATTCGTAAAGATATAACGAGTATTCTTTTTAAGTATAACGTCTAGCGTTTAAATTATCTTAATTATTTAATTAATAACGAGTATAATAAAGATCCCGGATCTATAAATATATAGTTCTACTTTAGTTATTATTTCCGTTATATTAAAATCTATTTATCGATAAATAATAGTCTTAATCGTCTTTTTATTATAATAGATACTCGAGCGGAGTAACGAAATATAAGATTCGACGTAGGAGATAAAGTTTACGGAGCTTTAATAACGAATTTAATAAATTTTTTTAAATAGAAAAACGAGTGTCTAGTACGAATAACTTAGCTACGATCTCTAATTTTTAATATAAAGAATTTATTTTATTTAAATAATTATTATCGTAGAGAGGCTTTATATAATTTATATTATTATATAATTTAAGAGGGCCCTTAATATAGAAAAGAACTCGATCCGGCGAAACTTTATAATTATACTAGAATTAATAATATAATCCTTAATAATAAAGATATACTAGATATTAAAGTAAAATCTAAAACGGACGTAAAAATAATCGGCCTCGATATAAATTAGGATAAACCGACGGAAGGGGAAAAGAGAGAAGACGGGGTAACGGATAATAACGAGGATAATAAAAACGCGATCTTTATAAAGTTCTAGGGCTTAGACGCGTTATACTTTATCGGGGGGGCTAGGTAAAGAATAATCTTTATATCGGTAAGTCCGGAAACCCCGATTTTTGCGTATTTTATACCGAAATTGTATAAAATACTGGAAATGCGTATCTGCTTATATCCTGCATTCTAAGTATATTATGTACCGATTAAGCAGCGATATTGCACCGATTTAGCAACTTTTTTTTTTTTTTTTTTTGAACTTTGACTTTTTATAGTATCTAGACTAGGGCCCCTATATAGGTATATAAATATCTTACTAAATCTATTTTTAGCCTAGATTCCGAATTTTTAATTAGATTTTTACTAGCGTTGCCCTATAGGGCTATAAAGCTACTTTTAGGATTAAGTTTAGCGCTCCCGCGCAGACCTTAACTCTAACTTAAAAATCCTGGCGCCAAGATTTACCAAGATTTACTAAGGCTGCAAAATGCGCATTTTGCACCGATTAAGTAGCGATTTTGCAGAACTGTTTTTCCGGACTTGCCGATGTAATCTCTAACGATAAATATATACTCTTTAACACTTAATAAATAACGATAATTAATTAATTAATAAATACTTTTAGTAAGATTTTTATTACGCCGGTATTATAATTTTATAAATAATAATAAGAAAGTTTATAAATAGTCGTTTATAACTTAAATTCTATTAATATTAAAGTAATTATTAATTATAATATTTCTATACGCGGTTATATTAATACGTAATAAATTTAGATTTTATCGCTAAGATTACGGTATTAATCTAAAAGTAAAATAGTACGGGTATTTTAATAATCGACAGTTAAAATAAGGCGAACCAGATATAATATTCGGATTTTACGCTCAGACGTGCTACCTGGAGGTTCCGTAGTAAGCAGAAGGCGCTAACCCGAAGGGGCTTAGCGGAGCTTGGCACATCTGAGGGACTGAGGCAATGGTAGTTGCAATCCAACGACACCCCCACTACAACCCGTCCTGCTGCTAGAGGCAATGTTATTCGATATAAGATAGGGTAGTGTAGTGTACATATCTCTTCCTTATGAATTTTGATACATTACCCCTTAAAGATGGTATTGCGTGGCTGTACGAAGGGAAAGAGGGGAGGATGATGGCGTTGTGTATCATACGATATGATTTTGTTCTAACGATTAAGTGATACATCTAATGCTTGCGATGAGTGGTTAGGTGCGCTCTAAGGGTAGCGATTTACCCTAAGCTGGATTCCCTTCTATAGCCCGATTTCGATTCCCTGCGCTCGATACCTTCAGCTCGATACCCCAGACTTGGTTACTAACCGACTTTCACGTCCGTGGATACGGCTGGAACAAGAAGCGAAAAGATTGGTGATAGAAAAATAATCTGTTAGAATGCATTCTATTGGTATGTAGGATAAGTTCACGTTAACGAGAGTGTTGATTAGTGAGCTATCCACTCTATATAAGTCCGTCCACCAGGAGATCAAGACAAATATCCAACCAGATAAAAGAAAAACGTCGAGTATCCCACTCTGGGGTATGATCCCAATCCCGCTCCCAGAAACGCCTCCGTCACCACCATATATGCACAAAACACACCATACTATGATACCACCCCCCCTCCATCTCCATCTCATCACCCGTCACACCTACTCAATCAGATCGCGTAATTTTCGGTGTGCAGGAAGACTTCCTCCCTCCCCTCTTTAGACCAAACAGCCCTCTGCATCCCCGCAACAACTCTCTGCACATCCACCCTCATACCGGGCGGTCCACAGACAAAAACACAAGTCCGCTTCCCAAACTCCCTCTCAAAGCCCTTGAGCATATACGGAATATCTGGCCGTCCATACTCGGTACTCCAACTGCTCTTCTTAGCATTGATACTCGGCATGAATGCAAACCGCATCAGATTCTTCTGTAGCATGGTGGGTGTGGAGGGGAAGCCGAAATCGAAGTTGTTTTTGTCTTGGCCGGGGACGGTGAGGTTTTGGGTGGGGATGGTGAGGGAGGGTCTGTTAGCGCGGTGGGCTTTGATTACTGCTTTCTTGGGAGCGGGGAGGAAGGTGGGGTGTGGGAGGCCCGTGATGGCGTCGTCGTTCTCTGCGCGGAGTTCGTGGGCCTTTTCGGGGTCGCCGCCAGAGGCATCTTGGATGAGTGCTGAGGTTCGCTTCGAAGCTATGCCTTGGAATGTGCTGTCGATTTGTTTGTGGAGGAGATCGTGGAGGGGCCGCGAGGGCGAGGGTGGGAATTGTTGCTCCCCGGGTAATTGGCGCTTGGCGGCTGTGATGAAGAACTGGCAATGGACGGATTCCGGGGGAGCGAATTCGCGGCAGATGCGGATTTCTTCTTTGAACCATTCCATTGTGTCGGGCCGTTTCAGGGCCCAGACGAGGTGGACGCGTTTGGTGACGGCTTTGGAGTCGCGCATCTTTTTGATGAGGTCGAGGAGTTGGGAGACGATGGCTGTGATGCCGCTGCCGCCGGCGAAGAGGATCACTGTGTCGAAGGAGGCGATGTCTCGGCGCATGCCGCCGTAGGGGCCGTCAATGAAGGCGCGGTAGATCTTCTCGGTTCCTTTTTCTTCATTCTGAATAGCTGAGTCGAGAACTTTCCGGGTGAAGCCGCCAAATGGGCGGAATACTATAGTCATATCTCGGTATCCTCCATCGCCTTGTTGGTAGTCTGACTCGAAGTCCTCACTGCACAGCGAAGCGATGGTGAATGGGTGGTTCTCGAAGACGGAGATACCTGGCATCCTCAAGTAGACGTACTGGCCTGGCGCCCACTTGACTTTGGTTGCAACTGTGACTTTCACTGCATTTTCCGGTAGGATCGTCACTGCGGCTGCATCGCCAATCAACCAGGACATCCGGAAAGGATTGGCCCAGTTGAGGTAGAAGAGCCGAGTGAGGTATGAAGCCAACCAGATGGCAGTCGTAGCCCAAAGGTAGTTCCATGAGGTGAGATAGTTGTGGCAATGCCAGAACAGCATTCCAAGGAAGACGATGGAAAGAGGTACATGAGCCACGACGAACAATTCGTAGGCCATTCTCCTGATGAATGGCAGCGAATGTATTATAAGTACCAGCAGAGGCGCCAGTGCAGCCCAGCCGCTTCCGTACGGGTAGTAGCCAGTCGAGAAGAAGCTCTTGAATGTGTTCAGGTTTGTTTTATCCCACAAGGGCGTAATGTAGAAAGGCACTGCGTGCACCAAACTCAGGAAGAGCATGATGTAAGCCGCCCATCTATGCAAAACGTTCAGTCTCTCGTGACCCATTCCAGTGATGACAGAGATCAGGTTGGCTTTCATACTGAGGGCAATAATCCAGGGCATCATTGCTACTGCTATCATGCCTGCCCGAATAGCTAAAGGTGGCGATCCATAGCTGATGCTGGTGTAGTATAGCGGTTGTGGTATAAAGCAGTATAGAGTCACGAAGATAGTTGCCGCCGAGACAATGAAGATGACCCCTATGCCCGGAAACTGGACCTCTCGCTTCTTGTATCGCAGGATGGGCAGGGGCCGATAGGCCACGAACCGAACGAGCGCAGTCAGCTTGTTGTAAGGTCCGAACGAGAAATCGGGCAAGTCCTCCTCTTTCTCTGGTTGTGGTAGCTCGCCACTGCCTGGGAAGAACTTCCGCGACGAGCAATTCGTCGGCAGGTTTGCCATCTCATAATCTGTGTCTGGCGACGAGGTCTTTGACGATTTAATCGCCTTCTCCTTGAATGTAGCCCTCCTTATCTTATCCGTCCAGTAATGGTACCAGTGTATCGCACATGTGAAGACCAGAAGTATGACTGCGAAGTACACGAATCCCAGCGCGTATTTTCCCGAATGTGACCACGGGTCCTGCTTGCTTGCTGCGATCAGCCCTGGTGGGCTATTGCCTGTTATCTTCATGTTGATTCGCTTGGTTAATGATTGGAGGTTTCTCGTAGGGGCGCTCTCGATGAGCGTTCGTAGGGAAGGCATGATTGTAGAGGGCGATAGTTTCAGCGGAGGGCAGGACTTAGGCGGTCTATCCCCAATGATCAAAGTACTACCATTCGTCTCTGCGATTGCGGCTGGTGTTGGCGGAGTGCGCAGGTCAGAGTGAAGTGCGAATGCTGTCCTGTGTGTCGCTGAAGGGTTGATCGTCCTGCGTACTCGTTGGGTGTTATGCGTCCTCCTGCAAGCTACTAAATGTTCAGAGAGGCGAAGTATATGAATTTTGCGCTCAATGATCTCGGAGTTCTGTTCTTCCTTGAATAACACCAGGCTAATGCTGCCGATTGAGGGATAAGTAGGTGAAGAGATCTATGGTGGGGAAAGGATACCAGCTCCTCGATGCGATTAGTATTGTAGCGATGGTGATGCGCAGAGAGGTCGCTGAGTCTCTGGCCGCGCACTCGTCAAGGTGGGAGAAACGGACTCGAGTCTATCTTTGGGGCGACGGTGGGTATATGTCCCTTGCACCGTTCATGTGGGGGAGAAGCGCCGGATGTGCTTGTGTGCAGCACACCAATGCTATTGGCGCCTGCACCGTTGTGACCGACATTTCCCTTGGACTATGAAATGCGCTATGGGAAAGCCCTCCTTCCAGATGCAGCTTGGGGGTCTCTCGGCACAGTTCACGCACTCTAAGAGGGTCGCTGTCTGATCCTTGGAAGGATCCTTGGAAGGGAGGATTTGGCGTGCAGCTTGGGCGGGAGCTCTTTGGCGGGGATTGGCCACGCTGGAATACGAGTCCCTGAAAACATCTTGGTGGAGGTGCATGGTGCTGATGTCGAATCAAGCAAGCGGCCACCAGGCTGGGACCGACGTTTCCGTGATAGTGATACATCTTGACACATCTGATTCGTCCTGGCAGCGGATAGTTGCAGGGCCTTGCAGAAAGTAGCATGAAGCTTGCAAAGTAGCGGACGAATCGATAATCCAATCACACAGTAGAAGTGCATAGGTACGCGCTGGCTTAATTAGCGTCGGCGCATACAGGGCAGCTAACTCGATAGAGAAGGTCTCTCCTCACCAACATTTTCGAACTTCAAAGCACTCAAAAATCGACGAGAAATCTGTGCCGATCAGCTGAAACCAAAGATGACGACTCCAATATGCGACCTCGCTGTGGCCTCACTGTTCGGAACCTTCGGAACATTTGCGGCACTTGAAACCCATCATCGTGCAATGGCACACGAACATCTTTTTCGAGGCCAAATTTACGCGCCAGGACTCATCCTCTTTCAGCTACTGATCTCTGTCAAGACTCTAGCATTCTCAAAGACTTTATTAGTCCTGATCTGGCAATGCGTCAAAGATCATACTCTGCCCTTTCGGAATTTGCCACCATAACGGACAGTCTGGAGTTGCAAATCTTCGAAAATCAGAACGAGCAACCCAACGGGAACTTATGACCGTTCCAGTGTGCGGCAATCCTGCTGCGTCATCACTCTATCGGGCCAGGCTGATAGCTCGAGGTTAAGAGAAACTTCCAAGCACAAGGAAGTGATCACTCTCGGCAGGCTTGGTATTAAGGAAGGTGGCAGTCCTGAATACTACGGCAATAACTTGACACAGGATGCACTTGGTCAGAGCCTCGAGTTGAGGATCTAAGCTCGATAGCGAGGTCTCAATTAGTGGATTAAGAGTCAACTTGAGCGTAGATAGATGGATTCTTCGCTTTACTACAATCTTATTACGTTCATGTACCACGATCTTTGCTCTATAGCTTTTGCAACTGCCATTCTTCTGACAGCAAACTTGCCAGCTTAGACTTCATCAATTCAATCTGGAACCGCGAGTTGCGCAGAGCCATAATAGACAGTGACACTACAAGATCAGGTTTCTATTTAGCTCCATTGCACACGAGTACTACGCAGACCGGTCTTTTGGCCAGGGAACCCATCGTCGAGCCTATCGGGTCGTTTCGCAAGTCCTTTCAGGGTTTTGTGGTTGTCAGGTCTTCAAAAGTCAGCCTGCCAGAGCCGCTGCTTTCAGAAGCCGACTGTTGGCATTCGAGACCACCTTGCATTGCATCTACGATGGTGGCGATTGAGGCAATTGTGGAGGATCCACAATACCAGTGTCGCAGGTCTCTGGCCCAATGCTTGGCCCAGTAGGGAGGGCGAAAGGGTATGATGCTGGTGGTTGATAAGACATGCAACATCCGCCCCTGCTATGGTTGATTTTGATCGTAATCGATACCATCAAGGACTTCATTATCCAATGCATGCTTCACTGCAGGGTACACAGCCATAGCGAAATGGCTATTCCTAGCCAGGACATATGCTGGTGTGATACCCCCAAACTTTCCAAACATTGCTTCTCGTTCCTGGTCGTTTAATTGCCCTTTGATGCCCGAAGTCCACCCGTGCAGCACATATGGAGATCGCCAATCTTTCTGCCATGTCTCCGGCCCATAGAGCTGAAAGCTCTCAATGTATTCGGTGAGGTTTTGAGATCCTTTATTGCTGACGGCAGGAACGCCTTGATCGTCATGGACTTCGTAGAGCGATTTGAGCTCAGTGGCTACCCAATCGAACGGAAAGAATGTGTTATGGGGAAGGATTAGGACTTGGTGGTCCGGCATTTGGAAGTCCTCTGCCAGTCTCGTTAACAGGTCAGTCGCATGAAGTGCCCAGCGACCAGGGTCGAAAACGGTATGTTGAAGGGCTTGGTACGCTTCCATCATCTTGTTTCCAGGCGCTGATAAGATGACGGCAGGGCATATCTGCGTATTCTTCTGTCGCCCTACGACGTTCTCAAAGCCTGTGCGGCGAAGAGGCTCGAGATCTCGGAGGACATAAGAGTCAATGTCAAGATAGATGCCGCCAGATTTCCCCAGGACGCCAGTGCGAACGAAGTCAGATTGATTGGGGAGCTTGTCAATAGGTAGTCCAGAATTAGTGTGTTCTGGGGGTGTCTGGTGATCAAACTTGACCGCACGTAGCTTGCTGGCCGCCTTGGTCCAAGGACTGGTACTCTTCTTGAGTGTCTCCTCGATGAGGTGCTCCTCCACGTTTGTATGAATGTATATAGTTTCTGGGTGTAGATAGTGGAACGCGGAGTAGATGGCGATAAATTGGCGAAAGGCAAATTCGAAGGTGGGATTGGGAGATGGCTTCACAAGATAGACGAAGTGTACGATGTTTGGGATTGTGACGCGGTCTGCGATCGATATCTCCGTATCCTTGGGAGTGTTTTTGGTCGTCTGTCCCGGGTTTGAGATGTGTGAGGTGCTGCTTATCGCAAAGCCTTTGGTGGGGATTTGATGAAATAAAACAAGGACGGATAGTAGGACGAGGCCGAGAGCGGTCCATGTCCATGTCCATGTCCATTTGGTATTGAAAGCTGGCTTGCACGCTATAAATTGCATGACCAAAGCACACCAGATATAGCATATGTTAATTGTGTCTGTATGTTGGATGAAGAAGGAAGTCTAGGATGCAGAACCAGAATGGCTCACCTGGGAAAGCGCCAGGTAGACTCGTTTCCAAGCACGTTTGTCAGCCAATGATGATCCTTTGTTCTCGATAGAAGTGCACCTCGCACACTTCATGTTTCGGGCGCGGGGAATCGGATGTGAGCCCGGCCGGCGGCTGCCCCTAGGGCGGCTAGTAAGCTGTCGGGATTGGCCGCTTTCTCTTCATGGATGCCAGTCCAGGTACAGTACAGTAAGATCGACACTTCCCAGGAAACATGTACAGCCGTCCAGTTGTTCGCGAACCCTGGAATGGATTGGATGGGATTGCAAAGCGGCAAGTCGTGTTTGCCAGTTGTGCCAAGGTTCACTTCCTTCGGGCGAACTCGAGCGCATGAAATTGCTCCGGATGCTGGTTCCCATCAGCCCACCGAGCCCAATGACTCCAGTCCCTATTCATGGCGAGTTATGAAGAATCTCTCGCCCTGAGATAAGCGAGTGATGCACAATGCTGCACGAGACACAGATTACCAGTCGATCTCTTGCTCCGCTCGTATCAAGCCAGACATTTTGACCAGGCAGATGTCGAGCTCCGCTATCCCGGGTAGACCCAGTATTCTATTGATAAGCGGCACAGCGGTTATCTCCTTGAAACATAGATGGTGCAAAGGCATCCCCTTATGCGAAGCTGAAACAGCAATTCGCTTGTCCTTCTGTTTGTAGACGAGGTTGGCAAGGCGAGTAGGGTTGACCTGTGCCCTTCCTCCCATCCATCCTTGTTTGTTTTCCAGATCGTTGAATTCGTACATTATTACTCTTGTCAAACGTATACCTGCGCAATGCAATATTTTCACCGCACGAGTCCTGCTCTAGGCATGCATTCCTTGGCCACAGCAGTCTCCAGCATGTCCCTCTTTAGCTATAGAGATAACAATCGAGTCTCTGCAACGAATCTTGAGGCACGTCAGGTTTCCGGTGTGGTCGGCACGTCTCAGTTTCTTCGACGAGCGTACCAGGCTTGTAAGCAATAGCTGGCGACTGCTCTATAAATCTTGGCAACGACTGATTTCGCAGCTACTGTCGTCCACAACTTCATATATGTTGACGGAGGAGAATTTTCTTTCTTGAATAACGGTACCCCAAATTATGAGTATTGTACGATTGAATCCGAAGTACGGCGATTTCCTATCTTTACTGACTTCCATGTTTTAGCAAACACCATCCTCTCCATTGATCTCTCTCAAAGCTGGACAAATTCGACCGTTAAGATACTGTCTACCGCCAAACCTACTGGTTGTGCCAGCCTCAACGGGCCTTCACTCTGGTACAATCCACAGGAAGGTGCCCTATATTCGGGCTTTGCCGGCTGGGCGTCAAATTTCGTTACTAAGGATAGTAGTCTCAACAACATCTCAATCTGGACCTTCACACCTGATGGGACTGGAAGCGGCGCCTGGAAAGATGTGATACCCTCTGGCTCGCCCGCCCTAGCATCATTGAATCGCCCCAGTCAGGTATTCCAAGCCTTTGGTGATGACAGCGCTTGGGTACTGGGAGGCTTTGACTCATATGACCCGGGCCAGTATCCGTATTTACCAAGCATGGTACATTTCAACATGTCGTCCAGGACATTCGCAAATAACAGCACTCCAGCCAATCTAGCTAACGGCGGTGCGGTGACAAATGGCGCTATGCATTACGTGCCATCATTCGGGCCTCAGGGCTTGTTCGTCGCAATGGGAGGAGACATCATTCAAAACGTGCCTGGGCTCATAAGTTTCGACACAGTTGCTGTGTTTGATCCCGCAAAACAGGAATGGTTCAATCAGACCACTACAGGAAGCCCACCCAAGAGCAGGCTGGAATTCTGCACTGCAGGCATCAATTCAACCAATGGCACTTATGAAATGTACGTGAAAGTAGATCATCGCTGTCTCGGATAATCTATTGCGTGCAAAGCTAACAAGGTCATTAGATTTGTCTACGCAGGTTGGGGCACGGCGCTTGGTGCCGCCTCTGTCGAATTTGACACAATAAATATCCTTACCTTGCCAGCTTTCCACTGGATTAGTGTTCCGAACGACCCTAAAAATCCCCGAATAGGTCTCACATGTAACGCCATCGGAGGAAGCCAGGTCTTGACTATTGGTGGCAGGGATGGAAACCCGAAGCAGACTTACGGGACGCATGCTTCGATCACTGAGAGTACTTATGACACCCCCGACCCTAATGCGCAGGGTCTAGCGATCTTTGACATGACGGCCCTAACTTGGGCGACTCAGTACACTGCTGGAGCTCCAGCATATGAGCAGTCAGGTCCAATCAGGCAATTCTACGCAGATGCGCAGCAGTGAGTACTACGCTAACTTTTCACGAAATCTGGAAAGCCGCTTGCTAATTTGACACCAGAACTTATAGTCAAAATGTCACAGCAGGCCTCGCAGCATTGCTACAAGTTACGCATTTCACGAACAGTATGTTATCAATTGACAACCCGACATCTCGGGGGAGAACAAAGCTTGAACTGATCTCGCGTCTAGCAACAAGTACTTCCGCTACAGGTTCCGTAGCTCCCTCTCCAGGGTCCTCCCATACCGCCATCGGTGGCATTACAGGTGGTGTCGTCGGCGGTGTTGTCGGTCTCGCTGCCGTGGTTGGATGTATGATTGTACTTCTTAGAAGGCGCAGAAGACGCCGGGGACAAGAGTTTCGATCGGCAAATTTACCGAATGAGATCTATCCTATAGAAGGGAAAAAACAACAGGCTTCCTTGCAAGAAATGGATCAGGAGTTTACAAGACCAGCAGAATTGGGTGGGGCAGGGATGTTCGAAATGGAATCACGACAAGTTTCAGTACCAGAGCTGGGAGATGGAAGACGAAATTGATCTCGGAGATGTGAGATTCATATTGGTATGCCAGCCATCCCTAATTGTGAACAGGGAGCAGATCTGGGGGGACTCTGGTGATTGACATAAATCGTGCCTTCGCCGGATAGCGACTCATCCTACCCTATCCCCTCTTACATGGACTCCCCGTTAACTACAATGTTAGGACAGTGAGTCTGATCGATAGGCGTTTTCTTAGGCTCATAATTGGAATCTGGCCGTTCACAGAGGGAATAGACCTTTGGAATTCCCAAACATTCATCGAATAGTGGGATGGCGGGCAAGAACGAAGGAACAATTGAATAATATAGAATCTCTGTTCACAACATCTTACTCGATTAGATGAACATATAACAGCCATCGAAGAAAGAATTGAGATAGCGTATCCCATTGGTCTATTACTTGTGCTTGACAAAGCCAATATATACATAATTAAGCTTAACAACCGCTACACTACTTTTATCGATAATTCTGAGAATCAGCCAATACACGCGCTATTGCGGTGCAAATTCGCCACTGTTGTCAACTGGTGAAGCTTTGAATAAGCTCTCGTATCTGGCTTTGGGCTTTCGAAGTTGCTGATTACCACGGTGGTTGAGCTCGAAACCCGTGAGATGCATTCATAGTATAATTAAAAAAGATCTATTGAGTTGCAATTATTGGATCGAAGCTACCAATCATCGCCATTCGATATCTTTAGTACCTATTTCTTGGATGAAAGATTGGGCTTACCTCCAGACCCTGGAACTATTCTGACATGGAGAAGGCTGCAACAATTATCTTTAATGCCACCATTTCGGCTTTGAATACCGGGAATAATCACAATGTTGGGGTCTCTGCCCCTAAGAATCTTCACAAGAAGTTTGCGTGTAGAATCAGAATGGACGAAAGATTGGGCTCATGCCCGGAAGTTGGCGCCGTTTGTCGCGGGAGGGCTGCAACAACATCCAGAATGACATCCTCCTAGCTCCGATAGCCAGGAAACTTACACAATACGAGTCTCCGCGCCCTGGAATGTACGTAATGCATTCTATATTTGATCAGAAATCCTGTACTTTCGGAGTTAGATGTCATCTGGAAGGGCAAGATCAGATCAGAGATAGTATTGGAAATAGGCTATCCAACACGAGCGAGTTATGTTCCGCGATTCTTGCTCTATAGCTCTTGCAGCTGCTATTCTTTTTCTAGCAAACTTACCGGCCGAGCCTTCATTATTTGAGAAAAGAACGGCGAGTCGTGTAGAATAATTATTCGACAGTGAAATACAAGATCTTGTTTCTATACCGATTTATTGTACACGAATATTATCTACGGTAAGTTCATTTAGCTTATTACAACAGATTCTCTTCCTCATGCTTGCTGGGGTGGCTTGCTTATATCGTCGCGAGGCACTACAGCTGGGCGGTCATCATGTTGGTGGCTTTATCTCCATATATCTTCGCATGTAAGCTAGAGAGAGGGTTGCTAGATCATTACCTGGCTGGATGAGGCTTTAGCACTAGGCGCTTAGAGTATGTTCGTCTCAGCGTAAGTATTTTCATGTTCGTCACATTGGCTCTATCAGCCGGGCTTGAGGAAATGTATAGCGACTATAGCGGTGTGCCATGACTCTGAGACTAGTCAGTTGAACATTCTGTAGGGAGTTAGTGGATGCCATCAATCTCATTATAGAATTTCAGGTACCTCTTCTGGACGCCGGCTTTTATGGTCTAGAAGCACTTCTATGTACTCTATGGTGAAAGCAGACCCGAAGAGTGTTGAGTTAGCGTGAAAGATGGGTTTGCGGACTGAGGAGGATGAGGTTTGGGAGATGGAGATTCACATTCAGGGGGAAGGGTTTGGGGTTGTGGATGTGTGGTCGTCGATTGGGTTGGTGGCAGTTTTTGTCTTGACTAGATCTGTGTATACTCGATGGAGGACCAGAATGATACGCTATTTGCGCTCAAGGTGACATATCCAAAGCGTACCTTTTCTATGGACTCCGAGTCCAATGGCCATCACTTAATGAGCTGGTGTGAGCGGAGGAGAAATCAAACAGAAATCTTCTTGATAAAAGCTCAAGATGCATTTAATTCTTTCTATCAGATATTCTTCACCTGCAAGCGATTTCACCATTTCCTTTCTATCACTGGTCCGTTCTCTCACGCCCTATGGACACTCCACTTCATTATCTTAATCTCTTCATACACCTCGCCCCAAACCTGCGCACTACCACATCTCTTCACAAACGGCGAATACTCCGCCAATACAGCCTCCACCCTCCACTTCATCCCCATCTCTCTCCCCAAGTCCTCCCAAAACTCCCTCCACGACTCTGGACTATGGCTGAAAACGCTCGCTTGCACTTTAGGACTAACCTTGACCTCACCCGGCTCAACAGTGCCGAGGTTCCAGCCGAAGATGACAGCGTCGGGCGCGGAGCTGAGGAAAGAGACAAGGGCCTTCGCGACGAGGATCTGGTCGGGGAGGCGGAAAAGATGGAGGAAGGCGCCGACGTGGATGATATCGAAGCCTTTCTTGCCGTTCTTTTCCAAGCTCGCAAGCGGATCTTCCGCAAAGACATCGCCTGTAGCGAACGTCATATCCCCACCCTTCCCCTCGTGGTCCTTGAATAAATCGAAGCCCGCGTCAATCAGTCCTTGGGAAAGGTCGACGCCGTACAGCTTTCCGGGGTCAACACCATCAAAGGCTAGTTTTCGAAGTTCCTGCCCTAAGCCGCATGCTATGTCTAATAGACGCTCATCATTGCGTGACGGGGAGGTGAGGCGGTGGAGGATGGTGGGGTAGACGGGGAGCGAGGCAATGTTTAGGTCGAGGAAGAGAAATATGCCGACGCAGGGGTAGGGTTGGATTTGCCAGGCTTTGGCACGCTGTGTTGGGAGGGGGTTCGTTAGGTTGTGGAGATATGGCTGGAGCGGTAGGTGCTAGGAGAGTGACTTACGGAGGCATTAATGTGGTCCACTAGCTCTTGTCCTTCTAGACCGGTGGTGGATTCGAGGACTGGGAGGGTCTGGATGGGGATCAGGTCGAGGGTAATGTCGGGGTCGTACCAGTCGGAGTTTGTGGTGGGGCGTTTGGGGTCTATGGTCCTGAAGCCGTCTTTGGATTGGGTGTCGGACGTCATGGTGATGTTTGCGAGATGTTGTATGAGTAAAGGAGTATGGTGGGAGGAAGGAAGGGAAAAGATCATGCGTGATTTTATATGACACCCTATGTGATAAAAATCTTGAATTATCCCACCCAAAGTGATGCCACCTCCTACCTTTCGCCACTTCAACAGGATGTGAATGTTTAGTGTTGGATAAATTGCCACACGCAGCTAGGTATAGTGCCACCCCGTGACGAGATCTTGAACTTCTGGTGCTCCACTGGCTTCTTCGATCTTCTTATCACCAATGACCCTATGAAAACGTCATTTAAGACCGCTCATCGGCGCTCACGTTGCGTGAAGTCACCACCACACAAACCTCTCATTTCTTACCAGATAGCTCTCTATTAGCTAACACCCGCGCTCAGTTGCCGGTGGCAATACTGCAACGGCTCCACGACTTGAGTCCAAAATTCTTCCCTCCAGCCTTGCTCTTTCTCTCCACCGCTCCTCATCGTTGGATTGCGCAAGCACCATTTGATTGCTTCGGCGAACTCTGGCCCTGCCTCGTCGTTGGCGTAGCGGTCACACCATTGTATTGCCGCGTAGAGGTCCAGTGCTGTTGAAGTTTTTATGGGTTAGCATTACTCTTTGGGTTATCGATCGGGGCTTTAAGGGAAGTTTTGGGCGTGAATTCGGAACGGTTTCACAGAGATCATCGCTCGTAAGATAACTACAAGACTCGCAAGATTTCCAAAGGCGTACATGTGTACACGTCTCGGAGTTGGGATCTCAAGTGCAAGATGTAAGAACGGTAAGAAGTCCAGTAGTGATGACCGACGCAGGTTTTGAGAGTCGAGTGCTGCCACAAATTGAGGTTGACTGGAGTGTACGCACCTGAATTTGCTTCGCCGTCCAACGTAGGAAAATTACGGCGGATTTCGTGGTCCTCGAGCGCGATACCGAAGCAGAGTTCGAGGAGTAGAATGCCTGTGTTGCAATATACGGTGTCAATACCTCACGTTGGATACGGTATTTGGATTACAAGCCAAGTCTTAGTGGTATGCGGTGGCGCAGATATTCCTCGATAAGAGCAAATTCAGGGAGATATACATACCTAGTGTCGACATTCCATGGTCTGCTACTATATAAACCGACCCATCGTCCGTCGGTTTGGAGCAGAAAGAGCACGATATGTACGGCTTATTATCGACCAAAGTGTCATTTTTGCGGTCAAAAAGAACGTCTTTCTTGCTCCATTGGGGTCCTAACCACGGCGAATCGTGCAATTGGAGGTGAGACGATGCGATCGTTAAGGCAATAGCGTATCGTTCTCGGCGGGAAAGTCTGATTGTTGACCCTTTGCCGAGCAACCTTTCTAGGGATACTACCCCCTCGACTTTACTTCGTTGGGGGGTCTGGCCCATCAAAGGGTGCATGGAGTATTGGCAATCAGTGCCCATTAAGCATCCATAGGTTGTACAGCCGCTCTCAGCTGCGAAGATCCTACACATGTCCATAATTCCAGTTGTATGTCTACTGGGAGCGGAGTCCGAGTGCGCCCGTTCCGACAGGCTAGGAGCCTCCCATTTGACACCTTTTTTGCTCATAGATGATGAAGTTTTCAGCGAAGGCCTCAGAGCTAGATTGTGTACGGCTTTGTTTGGATGGGCAGGTACCGGAACAACGATCGAGGTTGTCAGATTAGGCTGTACATTACTGTCGATCCGCTTGATTTGTGTTCTTCGATAGTTCCAGGGACCTTTTTCGTTGAGAGTAGAATCTTGCGAAAAGACGAAGTCTACTTCGAGCTCCACCTCCGGGCTTGCGCGGTATTGTAAATGTAGATTTGCATGATGAGATGAGAGACAGTCACAACACCAGGCTTCCTTCAGAAGACCATATATGTTCTTTGCGTGCTGCCAGAAATTGATCATTTTACCGGTGCCGACGGAAGGATGCTTCTTCCGGCGTTGTCGCGCCGCCGCTAAACGGTCACTCGAGTCAAGAAGTCCCCGGAGCCTGTATCACATTCGAGGTCAGCATACCCAGACTTAGTGCCCAGATTGGCCAGCGAAACAAGTCTGAGCAGGATCAGGGGGAGAAACTCCCCTTCTTGCTAAGAGAATGTGCCATTTGTGCGGTTACTTCCAGCTTCACGTACCTGCTGTTATATAGTGCCAATTCTTCAATAAGTTTGTTGCGCGGCTTTTTGTTGAACGTGAACCTAACCCGTTGCATCTGATACTCCAAGTTTGGTTTAACTTTAACCTTTATCTGGACACTGCTCGAGTATCCTTTGTGGGAGCTAGATGTTGAAAGAGTCTGAGCAACGACACAAATTTAGCTAATGGACTTAAAGCATATATTGAATCGAACAAATATGCATTCCAGTGCGCATTCTGATTTTCGCCTAAGGGACATAGATGGCGAGCATAGTACTGCTCGAGTGGGAATGTGGAAAAGCATAGGTTGAGTAGCCCATGCTTATGCCGTGCAATGGAAAAGAAAGTCGCATGGCTAAGAAATCAGCTTCCGCGGATCACAGGATAGTGAGCCTGTGCCCGGGCGAATTATATGGAAATGCTCACAACGAACGGGACCTAGCCCGAGCATACAGCCATCCGCATAGCTTTCGAGCTGATATATGCTATATAAAGACCGCGTTTTTAGGGGGAAGAAATCAACGAAATGGGAAATATCAAGGTAGATTACCAGACTGACCTCCTCAATCTTACTCTGAAAAGCAGGCACATCGACCCCAAGCTCCTTCTTCAGACTCTTCATGACAGCCATGATTTCCCCAATTATCTCAAGATAAACGTCGTAGGATTTTGGCAGCCGTTCTTTGAGCCCGCTTTCGAGCTCGGCATCTTGCCACAGGTCCCCACCTGGCTTGGCAATCAGGAGCTTCAGCTCTTCGTCGTCCTGGACTAGAGTTGAGAGAAGCTGCTCTAAGTTCTCCTCGAAGACCAGCTTTTGAATTTTGAGATTCTGCTGGCATTTTTTGTATTCTCTCTTGATCTTCCACCAGTCCTCAAGAATTTCCCATCCTTGACGGTAATCCTCTAGGGCCGAGATCAGGAGGGGAAATGCCGCAAGCACGAAGCCTGCAACTTCGACACCACTCATGATGAGGTACCTTCTTATATCTTTTCCTACATCAATATAACATGCAAAATGTAGACGGGCACGGTTGGAGACTTGCCAGATGAGGTGACGGCCGTACAACTCAGCCCCATTAGTGGGGAAGCTAGACATGCAGTCATGCCCACTAAGGCTAGTGACCCTACGCTAACCGCTTAGGCTATCTTTGTCAGGGAAAATGAGCCAAAATATGGCTCAACTTTTTGTACCCAGCTGCAATGGTACAAAAGGATTGAAGTCTTTCCCACCTTTTCTATCTTGTTGAGCGCGACGCGTTCGACACTCGCCACACTGTTGCTTACATCTAGATTCCCACGATGGTGGTACCGTCCGACCTTTCCACTATATTCGACTTTGATATCCATTACTTACTCTTAGCAGCTTTGGCCGCCCCATGAGCGGGAGTCACCGAAACTATGATTGTCCAGAGTTCCTGTAGTCCGAATTCAGAGTGAGTGATTCAACACGAGTTCCAATTTCTTCTATCTTGCTCTTTCAGCTCTCGCTAGGATTCTTGCAGTGGGTGGCGACGGCAACGTGCAGGTTATTCCGCAGCGTCTGAAGAGCTCCATGTCTCCGGACGACGTCGTCGGGTAGCACTCCCTTGGCGTCTCAATCGGACAACGTATCAGCTTTGTAGATTTTCACCGCTCCACGCAAGAAACAATGAGGAGGAGAGAACCGTTCGAATCGTACTCCCGAACCTAATATGGTGAAGTATTGAAACCCAGCCAATGGCGTGTCCTCGGAACCTGGATCACTGTCTCCACAGCTGCGATGACTGGCCTGCGTGTCCATACCAATCGTTATGTTGTACGCTGTCAAAAGCGAGATGGTGGGGCTGATGGCCGCTAATGCACCTAGTGGTTTAGCCTGGGGGCTATATATCGAAGCCACGAGCACTCTCGCAATGCTTTCGATATTAGTATGCCTAAGGATTTGCCAGATGAGGGCCGTCGCTATCAAAGCAACACTCGTGAACGATGAGTCCCGATGGCAGTATTGTAATCGCCCCCAGAGTACAAGCCTGTATTGATCTGTTCGACGAACTATCCAATGTCTTAGAGACTGACAAGGACGCACAAAGCTCAGTGCTGGACCGGCTGGGCAGGTTCAAGATATGGGCAGGTAATATCGGTGCATTCCAAGAGCTGCCTCTACCAAGCTCACTCGACTATCGTCTGAGAGAGGCACCGAAGATCGCCGAGCAGATCACAGAGCTCCTTGAAGACTTGATCGACACGCTTCAGGATATTCTTTCTATCGTTTCTGGAGATAAGCCAAATCGTACTGGGTTTGCTGCAGACGCTGGGCTTGAGGTTTTCGTGTCTGGCAATGGTGGCAACGACGCATCAAGTCTTCTAAGCGACGAGTCTCAGCCGGAATCTGAGCTCGAAGAACTGTTGAAATCTTCTGGCGATACTGTGACCGGCTTATTCAGGATTTCAGTGCTGATCCGAAGTGCGACGACTCGCGATAGATATGCTAAAGCTGCCGCTGCTTGTGGGGAGCCTTTCGATGCGCATTTTGACATATATCATGTCGGTCACAGATATCCTCGTATCCACCAGACCGAATGGTTGGAGAGACGCCTGGGGAAGGCGATCACGCGGCGACGCCAGTACCTGCGATATTGTAGACAACATCGCGAGAGAACAGGCACAGAAAAAAAAATGACCGAGGTCGATGAAGATGTCGTGTCTAGGCAAAGGCAGACAGCGGCAATAGATAGACGTGGAGCACTCGGCAGCCAGACAGAGAAGAACCGTACAGGGAGCAAAGCACCTAGCACTCTTGCCGTCACGACTGCGTCTACATTGAACGTTGCAGCTTTGGAGGTGTTACATGAGATCTCAGACGATGCTCAATCTCAGACGTCATATGCAACTTCAATGGGGGAAGATGAGAGAAGTGACGGCCTGCGAGTACCACCACTTCCCGAAGAAGCCAGTCGAGGCCTACCTTTCGAATGTCCATACTGCTGTACAATTCAGACCATCAAAACTCGAAGAGAATGGAAAAAGCACGTCTTTCGCGATCTGAAGCCATACATCTGCACATACGAAGGTTGTGATCTCAAAATGTTTGCAGAGCGTAGTACCTGGTTCAATCACGAACTTTCAGCGCACCGAGTCGAGTGGCGTTGCCCTTTCTGCCCTCATGTGACATTTCAATCGCCTAAGTCTTTTGAGAGGCATCTGCATAGCCACCATGCGCAGGTAGTCACCAAAGAGCAATTATCAGCATTTACCGAAACTTGTCAGCAGTCTGTTAACAAAGTCTCACCACATGCTTGTCCCTTCTGCGACGAATGGTCGACCAGTTTAAACTATGCAAACCCAGATGTACCGTTAGCAAGCCTAGTGGTCACAACCGCCCAATTTCAGCAACATGTTGGATCCCACATGGAACAATTAGCTCTCTTTGCCTTGCCTAGAGACTATGGAGACAGAGACGCTTCTACGGGTGCAGCTGCCGGCCACGGAAATCACTCCGAATCGGACTTAGGCTCTCGGGCTTCGTACGAAGACCAGGACAATCCGCCTCTACACGTTGCAGCTTACGAAGGCCTCGAAGCAGAGGTATCACAACTACTGGAAGACGGAGCCGTCGTCACCACTCCTGGACAGACGTGGGGGAATGTCTTGACAGCCGCGATCATTGGAGGCCACCCCTCTCTAGTACAGCTTCTCCTCGATCATGGTGCTGCAGTCGATTTGCATGCAAGTTCTTATGGCTACCCTCTCGAGGCTGCACTGAGGAAGAGTGATGAAGATAGTATAAGATTGTTACGAGGTGCTAAAGGTGTAGTCGACGACCTGTATGACACTCGAGATGAGACCGTAGAGCTCATCTTCAATCCCATTGAAACAGCGCACCATCACAGTGATGAAGCCTTTGCATGTATAGAGAGGTCAACGCAACTCCAGGAACTGATCTTATCCATATCTACCACAATCGAGCAAATCAAGGGTGATGGCGACGGTCTGTCCCAGGCCTCTAAAGCTCTCAACAACATCTATCCGGGCATACTCTCAGTCTACAGATGTTTGATCAAGGCAACTCGACATTTCAAATACATCCAGAACAAGGAGACATTCAGAGCTCTGAAATCTGTGCTGGACGAGTGTCAGCGTAAATGCGAAGAGCTAGGTGACATGGTAAACAGCGCTCGATATTCTGATACAGAGCATGGCTCTAGCTTTGGGCCGCCTGGTGAAGGGAGACTGGCCTGGCAACGTGACAAAAAGCTTGAACAGATCGGTAGGGCAATTGGCGGGTATATAACACTGTTGGAAGAGCTCTATGCGTACGATCCCACGGCAGCTGGGCCAACCGGTGCGGACGCACTCCTAGCGTCTATTCTAGGCTTTCGTCCTTTCGAAGACAGTGAGGGTGAGGGTGAACTTCAAGAGAATGATGTTCAAGAGGCAGCACAAGACGAAGAGGAAGATCGTGGTCGGAATGAAGATGAAGAGAAAGACAGAGACGAAGACGAAGATGAAAAAAGCAGCTGCCGTCCGGCGGGAGATTCTGCGGCAAAGTCTGGAGATGTTTCGGCAATCAGTACGATAGACACCATCATTCAGACCATCAAGTTCAACGTGGAAGTATTGGCACGCGTCAACAGCTCCACTTCAGACCCGACCGCTGTACCAAAGTCTTTCCGCGATGCTGCAAATGTGCTACCTCGAATGGCGACCGTTCTATGCGAGATCAAGAGACAGCTCGAAGGCAGTCTAGACCAGCAAGCCCATCAGGCCTTGGAAACAATTTTGAAGGAAGGCCTGAAAATCCTAAGGGAGCTCGGAGTTGTCTTGGAACAGTCCCTCATAGAGAAAGGATCTTCAAGGTACGCACTGGGCCAGAAAGCAATATCGAGTCTTGGGCAAGACCAGATCATGAAACAAATTGTGTGGAAAACAGAGAGGCACATTGAGACGTTGGAACGTTTTCGAGCAACATCTAGCGTCTCTGCTTCTAAAACACCTCTCAGATCTAGAGAACAGGCTTTTAGTCGGCTACTGAAGGAAGGCGTTCCACCCGATGCCACTGGTGATACGCAAGCTGTGTCAGCCAAAGAGGGCATTAGCACTGTAAGGAAGACGTCGTTCGAGGTACCAATAACGGACTTTGCATCGCCTGCAGACATTGGGACAATACTGGAGACAGATTTAGACTTGGTCTCGGGGCTTGTCGACATTTCTCGAAACCTGATGCGGAGATGTCTAAGAATTGAATGTAAATTTAATGACATAGCTGTAGATCCATCTCGTTATGTTAGACATCAAATCGCGCCTATTGTGGGTGGCTTACGAACCGTTGGCAAAGCCTGGGATAGAATTAGGGCTTGGTCGGAGGCATACAAGCCAAAAGAGGAGGCGTTTGGACATGGGCTGGGACAACGCCTACGGCGATCATGCGAGGTTGGCACAAGCATGTTGGACGGTTTGGAGGCAGCCTTACTGGAGAATCCTGGCCGAATATACTACTCAGGAGGCTTTGAGAGCCATCGCTACCGCTTGAAGACTCAAGCCGACGCTATGATGTGTATTTGCCAGGCTGTAGAGGCAGAAGACGTTTTAGCCTGGAATAAGATCCTCGAGGATTCAGCGGCAACCATTGCGCAGTCAGACGAGGCCATGAACTCTACTACTAAGATACCTCGTTCTGTCATACGACGAAGCCTACAAGCACGCTTATATGATGGAGCTGAATGGGTCTACTTAGATCTTCAGCGCAAGGTTCGGGGTCCCTTCTCTGGGGTGCAGATGCACAAGTGGTTCCATTCTGGATTTTTCCACCTGGATCTCCAGGTGAGGAAACTCAACGATACGGCTTATGAACCGCTCTCCGATCTAATTGAAAGCACTGGAGACTCGGAAACGCCATTTCTCGAGCATGAATATGATGGTCCAATTGCTCTAGCTGTCGATACTGACTCGCTGGTGGATGAACAGGGTCCCCCTGGTCTTGGTGGCCTCCCAGTTCTGGAGCTGAAAAGGCGAGACACACTGCAGGAACGCTTGCTGGCCGAGCAAACGGGTGCTTCGCCAGATTTATCGCGCAGCCAAAAATACAAACCACCAGAACAAATCATTGAGGCTATCAGGACTGAGGGGCCAGCTCAAAAGGAGAAATTTCTGCCTTCTCAATTGGATGGCATTGCAGAAGACACATCAAGTGAGTCATCAAGGGAACGGAAGAAGTATGTACTGGATGACAGTCGAACGGTACCAACAGCCATCACTGATGACTCAGAGGATCTGCCTCACCAGCAAGCTTCCTATGAGCGTCGTCCTGAGCCTTATTTCATTAGACATCATCGTAGCTACCCTCGTCGGTCCCATTACAGTACCCACGATAAACATTCTTATTCCTCGTCATCGTCTTCTGACGATAGCGGAGACGACGGTGTCCATTACGAAAGCGGCGTCGTGGCTTCTAGCAAGGACAAAGCAGCACTTCCAGCCCCAAAAGGCATTCTCCTTACACCCCGCGAGAAGTTTCCCGAATTCCTAGACAAGGGTACCATTCGCGAAGGTGTGGCTCAGCATAGATACTTAGAAAAGGAGGGGATCCCACATGATGCACGCTGGACAAAAATTGATAGGCGACTTGTGAATCCAGAGTCGCTAGAGGCAGATGGCATCAGATTCAATGAATACGAAGATCACGTGGTTGTACTGAAAGTAATGGGCACTGAAGAGATTAGGAGGTATCAGCAGAAGACGGTAGACATCAGAGCTCGGAGACGTATGTTGAAGGGTAGTGAAGCATCGCCGCCGCCGCCTGCCTCCCGTTCCCCTCCTACATCACTCACAAACGAGCTTCAACAACAGCATCCGCATCCACCAACCCAACAAGCCCAGCACCCTCAACCATCACCGTCCCATTCCCCACAAATGCAGCCTCGGTCCCATTAAACCCAATAACCCTAACAACCCACCCCTCACCCCTCCCAATAGCCGCATATCCCCCAAACCCGCCCTTGTTTTGACAATCCTCTACAATCTCCGTCGCCAGCCCCCTCACCTGCTCAAAAGAAAATCGATCCTCGACTGTAGGGCTCGAAGCCGCGATCTCGACGGCGCAGGTCGATTGTTTGTGGTAGACGATCAGAGGAGGTTTGTTGGGGAGTTTGGGGAGGGAGTTTTCGAGAAAGGGTTGGATTTTGCGATAAGCGGGGAAGGTGCGCAAGTGATTTAGGGTGGGGCGACAGCCGGTTACGTTTGTGTAGGTGCCTTCAGCGAAACAGTAGATGGGGGTATTTGGCGGGGGAAAGGAGGGGAGGGTGGAGGCGTTGAAAATGTTTGGGTATGGGGAGCTGTCTAGTGCGAAGCGAGGTAGAATGCTCGAGCCTGGTACTGATGTGATAGGCTCGATGCTCGTTTGTAGTGGGTGTGCTAACCCTGTGGAGGATAATAGCAATGAGAATGCGGTGACGATGAGTTTTTGAAATTCCATGGTGGGAACAAACTTGTATCAAACAATGAAAGCTAATTCATCAAAAGGTGAGGAAATCTGAGACTCTGCGCCTAATCTCAGTCATCAGCAGCGCTATAACCGAGCGGCTCGAGATATTTTGTTCCTCATGTATAGTCAGTCGTACGCGTCCATCGCAAGTCGCGAATCACAGATAAAAGCGTTCCCGCCAGAATCTATTTCTCCTAATGGCATCAGCATCATCTTTGTCGATATTTTGTCATTATTGGGTCGTCGTTAATATCATGTTTTTCACTCCGACAACCTCCGAACGAGCTTAGGAGGGCCCGTCGGACGCCTGGACAACCATCCTGATTGGCAAGTGGACAAATCTTAAAGCCAGACTGCGGCTGGAGATGACGATTACCATGCTGACTGCTGTTGAGGTGACGCCACCAAGAACTAAAACTACCCCACATCATTTCACTGAGCGGATGGTCAGAGACAGGAAACACGTAAGGCAAAAGATCTCGGATAAAGTGGGTCCTATCGGAGCGGAATTAGTCCATTCACGTTCAAAAGCACATCTTTGATGTATTTGCTCACCTCCACAAGATTTCGTGAGGGTCCTGATCTTTGATCCTGACAACTCGGTAATTCATGTATTCGTGAAGATCCTCTTTGTCGGTCTCGACGAGTCGGAAACAAAGAGGGCACTTGAACGATCCCGATGGTTCTAAATACACTGGTGGAAGAGGGAATTGCGGTTTGTTGTCTGGCTGTGGGCAATCTGTTAAGTTTCCCTTGTTTCAAGCCTCGCTCTGCTGCGAGTCACCCAAGTCGTTGCTAACGTTGATTGGCCTTTCGAAGTCTTTCGAGAAATGGACTTTGTCCTTGAAGCAAGAAATCTTCTGTCTTTGCGATTGGCATGTCATCATCACCCGCACTGTTCTGTTTCACCTGGCTGGGCGCCGTGGAAGAGGCTATTGAAGACCTCTGATGCTTTGTATCCGGTCTAGGGGAGAGACTATCATCACCAGTACTTTTGTGTACAACCTGCTCAGGACATTACGATACTCTTCCCTCCGTGCATCATCTTCTTCGACTAAAGCGGCGTCATCCCTCATATACTGGCCGATAACGATCTTGTGGCGAGCGACAAGATCTGTGATTGTAGCAAGGCCATTTCAACAAAACTCTGCTCTGTTGAAAATCATTCAACATGGGCTAGCCAATAGGGTCAGATAACAGAATGCAGTAGGATTAGTAGCACACTTACAGATATGAGGAAGCATATCCCCGCACATGGCAATCCAGCATGCACAGGATCCGCGTTTGCAGCCTGCCTGCATCATTAAGAGTGCTGATGACCTTGACAATGCGGTCTACCTGGCCTCGGATCTTGATAGGGTTGTGAACCCACTGTAGTCTCCATTGCTTCTGCAGTATCAGTGTCCTTTGGGTAGTCAAGATAGCCTGTGCTCGCTCCTAGATACTCACGTCCTCTGCTCCGCCACTCGCTTCTTCCAGTATCCTTTCGTAATTCTTGACGAGCGAGCTATTCTCAGCTCCCGATTGTGCATACGCAATTAATAAATTAATTATTAAAATAAAATAAAACTTGAAGACCCCATAGATCATCTCGATCAATTTGAGTAGCTGGTCTGGGTGACTGGGAGGGAGTTGAATCAGGCTTCAGGTGTTTCTTCGGAGGCAGCGAATATCCAGTCATCAGCGAGCCCGTCCTACTTGGCATCCCTCTGCAGTTCTAACTATCGTGCCTTTGAGTAATGATACCCGTACGAAAGAGGGTTTAGATGTTACTCGAGTGGTCCGACAGATCGCGCCGCCTTTATCGTCGTTAAGCTTGGCCCAAGTGCTTGGTGCCCTGTGCGCGTGACGATGGCAAGAGAATGCCAAATTTTTGCTCCTGTCTTCATGGGTTGATAGAACGATGATTTCGAGCAGCTGAATTGATGACATAATTGGTTAAGTGTACTAGCTGTGACCTGCCCGTAGAGGGTAACTGCCGAATATTCACGAGAAGCGTTTTCCTATTGGAATCTTACATGCGTATGATCCGCTATGGCATCCTCGAAATGGGCAATCACCCAGATCTCCCAGCTTCTTCCGCTAGATGAAGAATCCTTGCAACAGATTCTCGATTACACCTCAACACTCCCCAAAGACGCTGCTGCAGAACATCTTAAGAACCTTCTGGGAGACTCACCTAAAGCACTAGAGTTCATCGGCTCATACAACGCACGTCGAGAGACTCCTAGCACCCCAAGCTCTGCCCCAGACTCTCCCAGAAATACTCGGAACCCACACCAGAAGAAACCTCCTCTCAAAAAGCTTCCCTCTCCTCGCCGACCTGAGGACTATGGCAACACGCTTGGCGCATACAAGAAGAGGGATGGGGAGGACTACATGGTGGGCAGCAAACGAGGCCAACCTGAGCCGGCTCTAGCGAAGAGGTTGGCGCTCTCAGATCAGCCAGATGCTCGCGAGCTGCCCAAGACAACACCAGCAAATTCTACGTCTACCAAAGCTCCACCTTCAGCAGCTGGATCATTAATCTCTGATTTACCCAATGTCAGAACTGGGTCAAGAACCTCGTCGCGTACGGGTTCGCCTGCACCAAAGACCAAGATCAATGTCCAGGGTGGGGCGTCCATGCACGGTGCATCTACAACCCTTCAAGATCTAGTACGTCTCTCTCCACGTAGACCAAAGGCCATTCTACTGACATCTATATCTCACAGGACTCCGCAATCCGCACCCTCGAAATCCAAACCAATCCTTCCCTCTCAAATGCCTCCCCCGCAGCCCGCCGTTGCACCTGCCTCGCAACACGACATCCTCTCCTAGCAGCTGCACCCAACTGCCTGAATTGTGGGAAGATCATATGTGTAAAAGAAGGCATAGGACCATGTACCTTCTGTGGAACACCACTCCTCTCGTCCGAGCAAGTGACATCGATGATCGATTCGCTACGGCAAGAGCGCGGGCAAGAAAAGATGAACCGCAACAACTCTACACACCGACGCGCTGACCTCGCTTCTGCACCTCGTCCTTTCACAAATCCGGCCGCGAGCACCGCCTCGTCTTCTTCGGCGACGGACAAGACTCTTGACCTCGCAAAACAACATCGAGACAAGCTTCTCAATTATCAAGCGGAGAATGCGCGCCGCACACACATCATAGATGAAGCGGCAGACTTTGAAACGCCAACGTCTGGTCAATCAATGTGGAGCTCGCCCGTCGAACGTGCCGCACAGTTAAAGAGACAGCAGAAGGTGCTACGGGAGCAGGAATGGAATGCCAAGCCTGAGTATGAGAAGCGCAAGGTTGTTGTCAGCGTCGACCTCGTTGGCGGTAAAGTCGTACGGAGGATGGCAGATCGCGAAAAGCCTCAAGAAGCCGTAGATGAGGCTGAAGACATGGAGGTCGATACCCCCACGGAAGGCAGTGGAAGTGGTGGAGGAACTTTCAGCAAGAACCCACTTCTTGGTGGGCTCATACGTCCTGTCTGGAAAGGCAAAGGGGTTGATACTGGCCTAGAGGGAGCGGAGGAGGATAAGGAGAACCTGCCCAGGAAGACTACATGGCGAAGAGTACAGGATGACGATGATGACAACGAAGCAATAATATTGGATGGTGGCATCTATGGCGGTAACGACAACGAGAGACGGCTGGGAGATGAAGAACATGCCCAGGGGTAATGAGCCGAAGCACATGATCAAAGAACCTGCATAGAAAGCATTTGCTCACCCCAAAATAGAGGCCTAGAAGCAATAGAGAACCCCTTTGCAATGCACTATTAGCTGACATCGGTTTCCCCACTACAAGACACATCGTTGCCTTCTGATTCTTTTGCTTCAGAACCCAGTCTAACTCCTCCAAAGGCTACCGCTCGTGAATTGAACAAGGGTGATGCGGCATCTCCACCCTGGTGACGCAGAGCCCCATCTGGGGTGACAAGCACTCCACCCTCATCCCTCCACTCGATAACCCTAATCTTTAACCACCTAGAAGCGCGGTCTCTCCTCCAACCGATTCCAGGTAGCCTCGGAATTGTCTGCCGCCGTGCTAACTCCTGCTCTTCTGACCACTCGATTGCAACCACGCTGGGACAGAGTCCCCTCTCCCTTATTAGCTTGCTAATCGATAGGGCCGAGTCAAGTGCTACATTCGCCTATAACCATATTCGTCACTCATTTTTCAATGCTTTTATTGAAGCCTGTTCTAAATTCATCACGCTCATACCCATCCCGTTTTCGAGCCGCAGCACTGCCGTAGAGCCAGACTATCAAAGCTTAGCACATCCAGCTTTCCCTAGCCTCTGCATCGGAAAAATCGAATCCACCATCTCCCCTCCTCTCACCGCAAGGATCGAAAGAAGGGTATCACTCAGCTACAAGTATTGACATTCGTCAGTCAACTAAAGAATGATTGCAGTGGGAGTACACCACCTACCCCATGACTATCCTCGCAGCAGCCCTGCAACCAAATCCCACAACCATCCGCCACCGCATCCTTGCGAAACCTAATCCTGTAATCCCTCTCCACCGCATACCGATTCTCGGTTTGAAGCAGATACCGTGTAGGTTCCAACAGTGTCTCGTGTCCATTCCGCTCATACCCTGTTCCAAGGATGGCTAGATCAAAGCTTGGATCCGACATGCTGAGTTCTCCGTCTGAGGTGTTTTTCAGTTTGAGCCGTAGTCGACGATGCGGACAGGGTTCGAATCCGATGACTTCCCGCCACGCGACGATTCTGTGCTGCCATTTGCTCTGGTCCGGTTCGTGTAAGCGTTGGTGGTACATGTTCTCGTACAGGCGATCTAGAAGTTCTGGTCGTACTACGCCGTAGTTTGTGGCTTTGTCGCTTCCGTTACTTTTTTGTCGTGATTCGGTGGGGAGATTGTAGAATGCATCAACGCGTTCTGGGTCGAAGACCTCGTTCACACTAAAAATTCGATTGGTGCAGTCAGTAATGCTCGGATTGTAGGGATGTGAAGAACCTACAAAGGACTATCATCGCTGGGTTTGAGCGCAGATGCTCCGGTGTAAAGAGTGATGTAGGAGTTTGGATATCGGGTTTGCAAATCGTTGAAGATCTCGGCCGCGCTTTGGCCACCCCCAACGACAGCCACATTGTATTCTTTGTGTGTATCTGTCAAGATCCTGGGGACGGCGGTGGAGTATAAAGATGAGTGGACAATCGCGCAGTCAAGACCGCTAGTCGAAAGAGCAGGCGGTATCCTGGGCTTCCCGCCTATGGCAACAACCACACTTCGCGCAGTGACGGTACTTCTCTCGTTCGTCTCGACATTCCTAGAAACCACCTGCCATGATTCGACAGGGCCCTTCCGGTTCTCATTTGGTGATACACAGATAGTCTCTTGGCCATACTGGACATCTTGTTCAAAGTGCGAAGCGCACCAAGACATATAGTCGTTATATTCCTCGCGCAAAGGCAGAAAAGTTGCGAGGTTCGTGAAGGCGACGAGACGGTTCTTCGCCTTGAGATAGTTGACAAATGTAAATTTGGAGCGGGGATCTCGTAAAGTGGCCAGGTCCTTAAGGAACGAAATCTGCATGCGCGCGTTCGGAAAGAGCATGCCGGCATGCCATACAAAACTCCGTTGTCTCTCTAGGTAGAGGACTCGAGTTTTGATTCCCCGGTCATGAAGAGCAACAGCGATGGCCAGCGACGCAGGCCCAAATCCGATACATATGAGATCATATTGATATTGGAGACGTGGGTCGGTTAGAGAGGTTTGGTCGGCAGGTTTTGAAAGCATTGCGGTTTATTGGATCAGTGAGAAGAGGAAAGTTCAAGCGTGAGTGGAATATTTAGGAGATGATGTAATGGACGAAACTCTATCAACGAGACGAAGCTGAGAAGAGAAATAACAACTTTATGCGCCTGGTGCTTGCCAGAAGCCCGCTGTTCCTTGATCCTAATAAGTCAACTGAGAAATAAGCTTGAATAATAGATTGAGAGCCGCTACCGGTATGTCAGTACAAGTGTCCTCCGCGCATACAAACTGTCAAATAAGGTGGAGTCTCTGCGGACATGTATTAACTGGGTGATGACAGGGGATACTGCGTCGGGTATCTCTAGCTACTTTGACGGTCTAGAATTTTGATACACGCAGAAATTTGAGACCTTAGTGATAAAAAAGGGTAGAATGCTCACAATTAATTGAGCTGATAAGAGGGGGATAGTTTTAGTCGAAGCTGTGATTCGTTCGTTAAGATATTAAGGCCTTGCCTGCGGGAGGCCTAAGGTGTGGGGGACGGATCTGATAACTCTCAAGGGCATTAGGATACAATATAATGTGCGCCTGTGATGTGTTTGTATGGCCGTCCATTACGTTACCCGGCTCGCAGTGCCAATACAGGCCTTAGTCAAGAATGCTAGGCCTCAAATGCATGGAATCCATATCTTATCAGATCATCTGATTAGCTTCGTCATGCATCAAAATCGTCACGGTTGCAGCTAAGGCAGGCTAGGAAGAGAGTCAAGGACACGACGGCAGAGCACATGTCCTGCATCTAAAGTAAAGTTACGTACAGTCTAAAGTAAAGGTACGTACACCGTACAGACATTTTTGATTTTCCTCCTTCTGCCGAGAGGTCTGTCATGGGCCTTGGCAGTCATCCGAGGGCCGCCGCTAAGTCATGGCGCTAGTACTTGTACCTCTGCAATTGGGTCTACATGGCGTCATCAAAGACTATGAGAGAGGGAGTATTCCCAAAATGAGAAGTTGATTGTCAACCTAATATCTGCAACATCTTGCGAGTATCCGGCAACCTCGCTACCTTAAAACCCAATGACCTCATCCATACTATTGCCTCCAGAGGGAGAATAATCTAGCTAGTATTTAGGGGTTTTTCTTGGAACAACATCAACATGACAGCCCGAGATTCCATGAATGCACCACCAAATGCGACCATTGAGCTTTCTCTGCAGAATGGGCTCAACAAGCAAGAGGGGACATCTCTGGATCCGTCTCACGACTCAAGATTCGATTTCGACTCAGGCTCACTCGGAGACCCCTTTCCTACGCCTTTCCCTTCTTTGACGGGTTTGAGATCGCGCACGAATGATGGAAGACCAGAGTCAGTTACGATTGGCTCGAGGGTGACACTTGTTGATCTTGATAATGCTACAGCATCGCTTGGTGCGTCGCCCATTGCAGCTCTACAGGCTGCTTGGGCTGTGATTCTTTCTACGTACACTGCTGCGCAGGACAATGTCATCTTCACCACACTCATTCCCGCTTCAGCGTGTCACAACTCGGATTGTCTAGGCGAGGACGCCTTTCACGCAATTCCAACGCAAGTATGTCTTGACACCCCTCAGAAACGGGGCCAAACAACGAACGGCAGCATTCTTAAACGTCTAACAGAATCAAACGAGTTGGCGCTCCGTCTATCTAAGCAGCCAGTGGTTTCATTTGCTAACCATGAGCAAGTGAGCAAGCATGGAACCATTGTAGCCTTGAAAAGCAAGGAATGTTCTGAAGACGATGATCGTGTCTTGAAACCTAGCAATGGGCTGTTCAAAGGTGAGGAGTTTGCGGTCAGTCTCGTAGCCTGGCCTGACATAGCTGGTTTTCTAAAGTTGAAGGTACTCTACATCGATTTAGTTCTGAATGAGACTAGCGCGCTTGTGATGTTAAAGCAACTGGATCATGTCTTGGCATTTATACTAGCAAATCCCGCAAAATCAATTGCAAGGAGCTTGACTGCTATCCCCACTTCTCTATTATCCATATCGAATGAAATCCTACAAGACTCCACAGAATTCAGTTTACAGACACCACACCTACACACCCAATTCGAGCGATGTGCGAGAGACACCCCGCACCATGTGGCCTTGGACTTCAGGAAGGATATACAATCCGACAAATCAAGCGAAAACACCACTTGGACCTATGAGCAACTCAATAGCAGAGCCGAGAAGTTTGCTACGCGTCTTCTTCATCGCTTTGGCCAACTACCCGACGAAGTCGTACCGATATGCTTGGAAAGGTGTCCGGAGCTTTACGTTGCCATTCTCGGTATTCTGAAGACAGGCGGGGCCTGGTGTCCAATCGATGCCTCTTTTCCAGCTCGTCGCCGTCATGACCTTATTGCACGGACTGGCGCTCGAATGCTGGTCGTCGCTGAGCAAGAGTTTGCGGCTGGCAGCGAAGGCATACCCCAGGGCGTCGTCACTGTGAATATATTAAGTCTGGAGGACATTGTCGCTGATCCTGTTGAAATTCCTTGTGCAAAGATGGGAAGCCTTGCCTATCTCATCTGGACAAGTGGAACAACTGGGGATCCCAAGGGCGTTCCAATTCACCATGAAGCTGCAGTACCCAGTATGAAAGCTCTACAGAAGTCTATGTAAGAAAAAATTTCGGAGTCTCGACACCCTGTTTGGCACACATTCTCGGGTCTGAGGACATGTTCGTGGAGTGGGATCGTGGGTTCTTACCCGGAATCTACCTCCAAGACATGTCTTGCTACCCAGACTCCCGTCTTCAATAGAAGTGATACTAACTCCAAAATGTGCCAGACCGGTCCATGTCACTGGAGGCACTGTACGTTGCCTACAATTCTCTCATTTTACGTTTGATGTGTTCGTCCAGGATTTGTTCTACACTTGGGGCGTTGGAGGAACGATCATCTCTTCGACCCGCGAAATCATGCTTGGCTCCTTCGCCGAGCTAGCAACCCGAGCAAATGCAACCCATGCGCATTTGACCCCAGCTTTCGCGGCGAGCGTCCCGAGAGAGCGATGTCCGACCCTGCAGGTCATCACGATGATTGGAGAAAGGTTGCCGCAGGCTGTAGCAGATGATTGGAGTCGGGATATGCGAGCGTTCAACACTTATGGCCCCGCTGAGACCACGGTAGTTTCGACGTTCCGGCAATTTGGTGCTGCAGGAGACGAAGTTCCGAGCGATAACATTGGCTTTCCTCTAGCATCTGTGTCTGCATTTGTCATGCGCGATGATCAACCTCTCATGAGACATGGCATTGGCGAGCTGGCTCTCGGGGGCCCCCAGCTTTCAAAGGGATACTGGAATGATCCAGAAAGATCTTCTGGGAGATTCGTTTGGAATAAGCAGTATTCTAGAAACCTATACATGACAGGAGATCTGGTTCGCCAACTGCATGATGGCTCTTTGGAGTTTATTGGCCGTACAGATGACATGATCAAAATCCAGGGTATCCGTGTTGAGCTTAGCGAAATTAGTTTTTCTCTTCGCTCCTGCCATCCACTCATCGAGCAAGTCGAGATACAATACCTAGATCGGCAAGATCGTCCTTCAAAGGTTATTGTGGCTTTTCTTGCTGCACCAAAATTGGACAATACTAAGGAATCTACATGTCAGTTCATAGCAAGCGAAGAAGCTATTCCGATCGCTAAGAGCGCTTTGGTTGAAGCGCAGAACAACTTACCAGATTACATGATCCCAAGCGTGTTTCTCGTGATCAACAGCATCCCACGGACATCTTCGGCTAAGACCGATAAGGCCATTCTCAAAGAGATTTACAGCTTGATTGATTTGGGAGAATGGGAGAGGACGCTTGCTTCAAATGACAGCAATAACAAAGAGGTAGCGACCTGGAGCACGCGCGAATCAGATCTCATCGCCATTGTCTCCGAACTCTCTGGGGCATCTCAGGGTTCTATGAGTCGAGCCAGTGACTTGCGTTCGTTTGGAATCGATTCCATTGCCGCCACGAGGCTGGCTCCAATGCTCAATGCTAAGGGATTTGTCGTCTCCGTCGCCGATATCCTTCGGTGCCAAATTCTAGACGATATATTGAAAGTAACTGATAAGCCCCGCACCATGCATCCGACAGACACGTATAATCTCGATACTTTCCACAATGAATGGTATACCAGGGTTAGAAAGGAAATCAAGAGAAGTGATGTCTTCGTTGCTCCGGCTTTGCCGCTACAAGAATCTCTTCTCAGCGAAAGTATGCAGAATGCCGACGCATACTGGAGTCACGTCTTCCTCTCTCTCGACACTCGGGTCGATATCAGCCGCTTGCACGAGGCATGGTCACAGGTCGTCAGCGACACAGAAGCATTGCGTACTGGCTTCATCCCTTCAGCGGCAGTTTCAGAACATCATGACGATGCATTTGTATCGGACTCAACGTTTATGCAGCTCATATACGAAGAGGCTACTATGGATTGGACATGCGTGAAGTCATCAGAGGCCGAAATGAAAGATCTTGCCACAGAACGAGCCCATGCGGTGGCCTTAGACCATCAAAAAAATAACTTTATGGACCCGCTCCTAGCCATTACGATCTTCAAACAGCCGAATCATTGCATAATGATGGTCTCTATTCATCACTGCATTCGCGATGAGGCATCGCTAGACTTCATCCTAGAAGACGTTAGTAAGAGCTATCAGGAAATCGGCGAAGGCTCAAAACAACGGCACCAATTACGCGAGGCTCTTCAACTGATGCTTCCAACGAAGGCTCAAATCGATGAGGATGAGAAATTCTGGTCAAAGGCACTTGAAGAATTTGTTATCATTGATGGCGCAAGCACATGGCCTGATTTGACTGGGAAGAACACGCGAAGCGAAGACCCAGCTGCAGGATTCATAACTCACACTCGGGCACTAAGAACGAGCTACAAAGATCTACAAGGCGCAGCGTTCAGCCTCGGTGCAACATCGCTGGCATCGATTCTACGAGTAGCTTGGGGGAGCGTACTACTGGAGTACTTGGAGACTGACAGCGTAGTATTCGCAGAGACTTGGTCAAACCGCATTGATGACTTTGCATTGGCGGATGCTATCGGACCTCTAACGACTGTATTACCTGTCCCTTTTCTTGCATTGGGATCCGCTCGCGAGGCCGTAATCACGCAATCGAATACTCAGAGAGAATCTAGAGCCCATCGCTCAATTCATCCACGATTCATTAGAAAGCTTCTAGGTTGCTCGGAGAATCAAGTTCTTTACCCGGCAGTGTTCAATTTCCTTCCTGACTTGAGAGAAGCCAGCCGCAATGGTTACTCTTGCATATGGAATAAGGTTGAGAACATCGTAGGCCTTGTTGTGGAACATCCTTTGGCACTCAATGTCGCACAAGTAGCGAATGGTGTTCTGGAGATGGAGATCTCAGCAAGCCAAAACGTTGTGAGCAGCGCCCACCTCGCCATACTTGCTCAGCAAGTGGATGCATTCGTCGAGACGATGCTAAGATCGCCTGACATGCCTCTTACGCAAATTGCGTTGTACTTTCCAAAGGAACTGCTCTCCGTGACCTCTGTCTCTTTTAGCGAGAATGTGAGACTTGCTTGGAAACAAAATCCCACGGATTGGGTGGATCATTACGCCGTAGTGCATCCACACTGGCCCGCAGCCCAAGTAGTCACCTCCTTTGACAACTACAAGTGCGAATCTGAAAGTTGGAGTTTTGCAGAATTGCGCTTCGCATACAAACGAGTCGCAGCTTTCATCAGTCACAGTGGGAATGTTAATCGGATGATAGCGGTGTGTCTGGATCGCCGTCTTGAGGCTTATTCGGTAATTCTTGGGATTTTGGCGTCTGGCAACACCTACTTACCTATCGACGAAGATTTGCCACAGGAGCGCAAATCATTCTTACTGCAGGACAGTGCAGCTGCCATGCTCTTCACCACCAGGTCTCTTGCCGTTACTTTTACAAGCAGGCTCGCTGAAAGCCGCGTTATCTATGTGGGCGACGGTGGATATATAGAGCAAATGGTCAATGGTCATCCGGTTGAAATGCTCTCACACCCACAAGCTAGCGATAACGCTTATTTGCTTTACACCTCTGGATCTACTGGACTGCCGAAGGGTGTGCTTGTCAGTCGTGGCAACCTTTGCTCGTTCATTGAAGGACTTTCTGAATTCATATGTCCACTTATCCCGGGAATGGAAGAGCTTCCGGGTAAAGGCAAATACCTCGGACTTGCAAGCAGAGCTTTTGACGTTCACATTGCCGAGATGTTCCTTGCCTGGCGTCAGGGTTTGGCTGCTGTCACAGCCCCCAGAACGATGCTACTCGATAACCTTGAGCTAGCGCTTCGGAAGCTGAGGATTACGCATGCTAGCTTCGTGCCATCTTTGATCGATCAAGCTGGCTTGGATCCCACGAATCTCCCTGATCTTCACTATTTGGGTGTTGGAGGCGAAAAGATGTCGAAACGTGTTGTTGATACGTGGGCTTCAAATGAGAATGCTGCTTTGGTGAATGCGTATGGTCCAACTGAAATGTCGATAGGATGTACAGCTGCAGAAGTCACACGAGAATCGAACTTAAAAAACGTTGGTCAACCCTACGGGAACTCCGTTGCACACGTTCTGGTACCTGGATCCAATAGGTATACCCTACGTGGCGTTGCGGGAGAGCTCTGCTTTACAGGAGACTTGGTCGCAAATGGCTACCATAATCGGCCCGATGCGAAAGGCTTTGTAGACGATTTTAATGGTGAAAGAATGTACCGCACAGGTGACATTGTGCGCTTGATGGCAGACGACACACTGGAATATCTGCGCCGAGAGGACGATCAAACCAAAGTTAGAGGTCAACGACTCGAACTAGGGGAGATCTCCGAAGCCATTAGAACGTCAGCCGTAACGACGCTGGGCTTGAACAAAGTCGACGTGGCGACTATGGTTGCTCAGCATCCAAAGCTCTCAAGAACACAAATTGTTAGCTTCGTCGTTCCCAACCCGGCTCCAAATAAAGCCCCAGAGTCTGCAGAGATCTTGCGCCCTGCCTATGACTGTAATATCGCTAGCAAGGTTCGAGCCGAGTGCCGAAAAGTCCTTCCAGCTTATATGGTTCCTGACGTGATCATTCCCCTCACAAATTTGCCGCTAGCACCGTCATCTGGAAAAGCAGATACGAAGCGCCTCAGAGTTCTGTTTGCAGACATTCCAATTGCGGACATGATAAACTACGCTTCCTCAGAACAGCCTAATCAGCCGGAGTCAAACCACCGAGAATTCACTGAAGCTGAGAGAAGTGTGCGAAGCGCAGTCAAGAGTACCCTAGCTGTTGATGCGGCTGACATTTTAATCAATACCAATATCTTCCGGCTTGGACTTGATAGTCTAAGCGCCATCAGTCTGGCCATCAAAATGCAGAAGCTAGGGTATGACTGCACAGTTTCCAGTGTCCTGAAAACCCCCGTCCTTGAACAGCTGGCTCTTATGCCTCAAAAAGTCCAAAACAAAGGGACACTGGCGGATAGACTTACACAGACTCGGTCGAGAATAGCAGGTCTTGAATCTAGATTTCGTGTCATTCACTCCCATGGCCTAGACGACTCGTCTATTCAGGGAGTAAAGCCTTGCTTAGCTTTACAAGAGACCCTTGTCGCGACTTCTCTCAGCAACAAGGCTGGTGCACTTTATATAAATCACGTGGCATTGAGGCTATCCACTGAAATTGATCGCGCTCGTCTTGACAGAGCTTGGACAAGGGTAGTTGCCGACCACGAAATCCTCAGGACTTGCTTCCAAGAATTTGAAAATGGAATCGTCCAAGTCGTTCTTAGATTTGACGATTCCCGATCAGTAATTTGGGAAGATATTGCTACCTCAGATCCCGAAACGGCTTCCCAGCTTCAGCAAAGTGAATCTGCGACAGCAATTATCTCTGACATTGCGAGAAAAGCCCCAGTGAGGCTGACCCTTTTTCGGCCACCTTCTGATGACCGAAGTTCGATACTGTTGATTTCTATACATCATGCACTATATGATAGGGCGTCCATCGCCATGATACTCGAAGAGCTTAACATGCGCTATCACTCAGCTATTCCTTCAGCTCATACCCCTTTTGATTCGATGATTGCATACGTATGTTCTCAAGATCAGGAAGTGTCCAAAGTCTTCTGGAGGGATTATCTAGCACGTTATAGACCGACTTCGATTATCAATCGAGCTGATACCACAAATGAAGACCTAACCAACAATTTCTTTTCCACTGTGGACAGGACCCTTGCTAGTCCACTCGCTGAATTAGAGGATTTCTCTTCTTCCATTAGTGGAACACTAGCATCGACCATGCAGGCAGGCTTTGGCATCATCCTGGCTCAAAAGCTAGGAGTTCGCGATGTAGTATTTGGCGCTGTGCTTTCGGGGCGCACTGTGCCACTAGAGAACCCTCATACCATCGTTGCCCCCTGCATAACAACCATCCCTCAGCGCGTCAATCTCCGCAACGATTGTTCCTCCATTGTAGACATCATGAAGGTTGCCCAACAAGGCTTTGTAGAATCTCTCGAGTTTCAACATACAGCTCTGAGACACATCCATCGCTGGCTCGGAGCAGAGAAACCTTTGTTCGACTGCCTGGTCTCTTATGTACAGAAAAGGGATTTGAAGCCTGATCCTTATCCGCATCTTTGGACTGAGCTCGAGGTCTCTATGCCCAACGACTTCCCGTTCTCTATTGAATTCGATGCTGACCATGAAGCCAACCGATTGCGTGTCCACTGTGCTTTCTCTCCTGCCTTTGGAGACTTGGACAGAGCAGCGTCTTTACTAGAGAATATCGATCTTCTTCTAGGAGCTTTGATTCGACGAGAAAATGTCACTATTGAAGATCTAGGAATCTCGAACAGCGATGCTGTAGACGCTAGACCGAAGCCGCAACTCTGGGATGAGTCACATTGGGCCCCAAGAGAGCGGAAGATGCAAGAGCTTGCGGCTGAGATCTGCGGTATCAGTGCGAAAGACATCTCAAAAGGAGCATCATTTTTCAGTCTAGGGATCGACTCCATTACTGCAATTGGATTTGCGAAACGCCTAAGACAGTTGGGAATGGAGTGCTCTTCAGCGGACGTGATGCGCCATTCATGTATAGCGGCACTAGCCCAGAATATCGATGCTCTTCCGCCTCACATCAACAGCACCGAAAAGCTCGCAAAAAAGCCACAGGAACACAATCTGAAGCGTATCATACCTCAGATCCCGGTTTTAAGCTGTAGAGATACTGTGACAGACGTCTACGCCTGTACTCCACTGCAGTCCTCCATGCTTACCCAAACCCTGGGATCAGATGGGAGGCTTTATTTTCACCGCCATGCTGTCCGATTGGCATGCCATATCGATCTTACCAGACTAAAACACGCATGGGAATGTCTCACGATGGAGACAGAGATACTTCGAACCACCTTCCACTTTTCCAACACGGCCAATTCGTGGCTGGCAGCGGTGCACCAGGAGTGTCCAGATGCTTGGGCAGAACGCGATATCAGGACTTCATTGTCTGATTCGCTGACCGAAATCACGGAATACTCTGTATTTCGTGAAGAAGCGGACTTTGAGCAGCCGCCTTGGAAGACAACTGTTTTGAAGACAGCAACAGAGACTGTGCTCGTGATCTCGATACATCACAGTCTCTACGACGGCGTGTCAATCAATCTTCTCTTCCAGGACCTGGCAAGATTGTATGAAGGCATCGATTTACAGCCAAGAGTACCTTTCAGCGATGCAGCGAGAGCTATCTCTCAGAGTAAGACCAACGCCGAAGAATTCTGGTTACAAAAACTCGAGGGTTTCCAAAACAGTGAAGTCTCCCCGTCACAGAAAGGTACAGCGACGGATATGATGGAAATTGAAACTACTTTCAAAATGAACATTGAAAGTATCCTTCGAGGCTGCAAAGATTTGGGCGTGACCATCCAGACGGTCGCACTCTTGGCCTATGGAAAAAGCCTCGCTTGCGTTTCAGGACGCCGAGATGTCGTCTTTGGTCATGTGGTTGGAGGTCGATCACTTGCAATGCCAGGCGCAGACGAAGTCATCGGACCGCTGTTTAACACAGTCCCATCCCGCATTGTCTTTGACAAGACTTATGTTACGAACAAAACTACGGCTGTCGAGATCCAAAAGTCCTCGGGAGACTCGCAACCACACCAGCATGCTTCATTGGCTAGAATCCAGCAGGCATGGCGGCAGAAGGTTGGGGATGCTAACGCACAGCTTTTCGATACTCTGTTCGTCTTTCAGAATACCGTCAACAAAGTATCATCCACAGACCGACTGTGGACATCTCTCGATATTGGTGAAGCCGTTGCCCCCACAGAATATTCGACGAATTTTGAGTTTGAGCAAAGAGAAGAAGAGATCATCTTGAGAGTGGCGTCGCGCAAGGGCCTGACAACACGAGAGCAGCTGCAGGTCTGGCTCGCAGAATTTGAGCAGGTCTTTCAAGACATTCTTGAGCATCCGCAACGGAGCGTAATAGCTTTTCCCAGCTCGCTTCAGAGTCTACCACTTGCTATGGGGAGCGCGAAGAGTCGCCCATCTCCACAAGATGAGATTGGGCCGGGACGGGATTTGGAATCCATCCGAACAGTACTATCAAACATATCTGGCATTTCCCCGGAGAACATTTCAGTAAATGCTAGCATATTTTCCCTAGGTCTCGACTCCATCTCCGCAATCCAGGTTGCTACGACTTGCCGGAAGCAGGGGTATGATGTAAGTGTTGCCGACGTTCTTCAAGGACGGAGTTTGGGGGGTATCTGTCGACGGCTTCGGGAAAGGAGCCCAGAGCAAAACAGCGGCATGGAGAACCAAAGTACATTAATCAGTGCCGAATCAAGATCAAAGGCTCTGGTCTTGGCAAATGTAATAGATGAGGATGTGGAGGATGTACTACCGTGTCTAGCTGGTCAGCTATATCATCTTGCAAGTTGGCTGAGATCAGATCGAAGGATGTGTGAGGCAACATGGACATATCAGTGTTCCAAGAGTGTTAATGTGGATTATTTAAGGTCTGCTTGGAGAGGGCTGAGGGAGCGTCATTCGGTGTTGCGCACAATGTTTGTCGCTCTCTCGCCCAAAGAGGCCGTCCAAGTGGTACTCAAACGGTCAGCACTCAACGATGACTCCTTCAAATGCATACAGGCTCCAGGTAATTCCAGAGACAGCGTCATTGACCAGATAAAGCGAGGAGCGAAACAGTCATTCGACTTTTTCAGTCCTCCTTCGAAGCTAAGCCTCGTACGCGGGGATACTCACGATTTTGTAGTATTGAAACTACATCATGCAACGTACGACGCCTGGACAATTCAGACGATTGTCGAAGATCTCGCAGCACTATATCATAGCGCCCATCTACCGGCCCCGCCGCACTTTGGGTCATTCATCCACCACAGCATACGTTCTCTCCACACCGAACCAGAAAAAGCATACTGGCGCAAAAGCCTGAAAAATTGCCAACAAACCCTTCTCCAGCCCTCAACCACCCAATCGGATTCTCCTCTCCCCCAATCCACCACCGCCACCCCAATCCTCATCGCCATCAAACGCGCCCTCGCAAACCTCCGCGCCCTAGAAACCTCATGCCGCCACTCCTCAACCTCCCTCCCAACCCTCATCCTCCTCGCCTTCGCCCGCGCCCTAGCCCGACACAGCTCAACCACAAACCCGACCTTCGGTCTCTACCAAGCCGCACGCTCCGCTTCTTTCAAAGGTATCGAGCAGCTATGCGCTCCATGTCTAAATGTGACACCGGTGGTTATACGGGATGCGTTGGGTCGGCCGGCTTGGGAGAGTGTGCAGCGTTTGCAATGTGATTTGGCGGAGAGGGTGGAGTTTGAGCAGAGCTATTTGCATGAAGTGCTTGATTGGGTGGGATGTGGGGGGGAGCCGCTTTTTAATACTTTTGTGAATATTCTCTCTTATGAGGGCGGGCGGGGTCAGACGTCAGCCGAATCGTCGACAGCGACAACAGCAAATTCCGACCCCCTGTTCGTTCCGTACCAGCTTGGAGATATCGCGCTGGATTTTGCACCGGCACATGAGATAGAGTATGGGAAGACTGCGGTGGATGCGTTGGATGTGGGATTTCTTGCGGAAAAGAACTTGAACTTGGATGTGGTGAGGAGTGTTGAGGATGATTGCGTTGATTTTGGGATCAGGTGTGATGGAGAGCTGATGGATGAGGGGATGGTGAGGGCGTTTGCGGGTGAGATTACTGAGGAGGTGGAGAAGATTGTGGAGGTTGTTGGGAGGAAGGAGGTGTAAAAGTTTACGCAGAAGAGAGAGAGGGTAAGGTGAAGGTGTAAGTTGGAAATCTATGTCAAATTGGATGTGATTAGTAGTGTCGCACTTATCACTTATCTTCACAATACAAACCGAACGCTTATGATAGACGCTGAAGCCCCCGTGAGAAAATCGTGACGAGACTGTAGCTCGAGGAACTTCAAGGGACAAAGATGATTAACGAAAAGTACATCTAGAGCTGCACGATAGGGCCCGCTGCACTCACCATTGTAAAATTTGTGCTGGTCTGTGGGAGTCAACCGAAGACTTGTCGTGTGTTGAATATAGCAGTCCTTTTCCATGATGCATGAAATCCTCCATAACACCATAATTGCGCATGTAAAACCCTCAAGATGGGGGATGAAAAGTGCCTTGTGGGCACAACATGAGCAAGGAGGTTGAATAGAGAAGGGGATGAAATCGAGAACATGGATATGACAAGACTTAGTAATATGGAAAGAAGAAAAAAGTGCGAAAAAATAATAGTTTCTAGTCGCTGGCTTTTGTGGTTAGGTAGGTAGGAAGAGAAGGATCTTACTCAAATTTGTTGATTATCACTCTACCAAATGTTTTTTAGTTATCTCTGGTGACATCTCCAGCAGACTATGGCAGTCAGACCACTCCAGCTCAGAACTGTATTAAGTTGTTAGTAATTGTTGAGTTTTATTGTATTGTTGATGTGTTGTAATTTTGCTGAATTGTTGTTGTGTTGTATTGTTGACCAGGTTACAAATTCCTGCTGTTACTAACAGGCGTCCCCGAAAGCTTTTCCCAGCCAGATATACGCTCTGTGAAGCAATTAGCGAAATCTTGGAACTACCACTGGACCAAACGACTAGAAACTATAGTGAAGGGAACATAATGACAAATGTATTATAAACTTGAGTGCGCAACCATGAACCACTATGGAATGATGCTTGTTTTGCAAAAAGGAAGATAGAAGCGCGCTTTTCATAGATTCATGGGGCTTATATCCTTTATACCGCTCGCAGTGACCGATGCTTGACATGCTTTCGGACGCCGTGATAAGCCATATTTCCTACTCAGCCTTGACACTGATCTCCCAACTTCATGTTCATCGGACCTCGTATCAATGACTCAATTACGGCCACCAGAGCCTGTAAGACGTGCCCATTGACTGTGGACAGTACATCAAGGCTGCAAAATCTTAATGTTCCATCAAAAGCGGCAGCGGAAAAAGGGGCCCAGCCTTAGCATCTAAATAGAAAGTTGCCAACGCGAGACCGACCAACACCCCATAGCAAAGCAACTCAAGCTCAAGAACACCAGCAAAAAGCGACAGCAGCATTCTAGATCACCGTATAGCCCTCTGCAAATGCAATTCTTGACCTATAGAGCGTCGCACAATCTTCAGGCTGGCGGAGACCTTGATTCAAACACAGAGCCTTTGGCCAAGCGGTAAGCAACTAGCGGTATCGATACAGTATCGATAAGGTTTCATATTTAGCAATGGGGCCCTCTTTCAACTCGTCAACACTCAGCGCAGACACGGGCTGGGGATAAGTTACCACGTCTCAGTTGCATGCTCTATTGCCTTTGAGCAGACCAGGCGATAGCGACCGGGCGTATTGTCCTGGACAGGTCTTCCGCCACGCGCGGGTTGGCGATGTTTGTTCGCCTTCCTGGAAATCGGAAGCACAACACGCCACAGCATAAGCCTGACCTCGTGTGGGCATCGGACAGCAAGGCGAGCCTCACAGCGCTCAGGAAGAGCAGCAGCACAAAATAATGAGCAGCTCCCATACAGCAAAGGCCTGTGCTTGCCGTGCGTAACGCGATGCCTCCTATGAAGCGCGGTTGATCTTTACTAGAATAGCTCTTACAGCCTCATCCTTTTCCACCTCCTGATCTGGTCTACGCCGATGCGACCGCACGTACCATAGGAAATGGTCAAGATTGGGAGAAAAGAGGTCACAAAATGTGAAGCAGGCCGGATGGCAACAAGACAGAAGATCATCGATGATACAGAATGGTGGTTTTGCAAGATTTTGACAGTTCCGTACGCAAGCTGGCGCGAATCGCACGAGATGAGATACGCAGGACTGTCCAAGGATTTCCACATAGGCGGAGCGGAGAACACGTCCACTGCATCAGGGCTCCAGATCATAGATGGCCATCCAGATCGCGAGCGATGGAGAGCTCGCCAGGCTCGCTGGACTCATCGTACTGCTCCAAAGATGAGTTCGAGGACCTCAAAGGGATACAAAGCCAGTGAAGACTCGCGCGCAGCTCTCCTCGCGATTCCTGGGACCGAACCATGTCCTGGGGCTTGATTCCCGAGATGTTTCTGACCACTCAATCTCAGAATTGTCTCCCCTGGCCACTCTGGAAGCCCTTTCTATCCTCCGTGCCAGACTGCCTGGCTTCCAGCTGCGCAATCTTGTTCTCCAACCCAGCTTTTTTTGTCACGAGTGCTGTCCTCGTCTGCTCCAGGATCGCGATCTTGTCTGCGGGCGAGATTTCTGCTCGTCCTGTTGCTTTCTAATTTGAACAGCACAGATCAGCCAATTGCTCAAGTCTCCAGCCGACCCAGGTTTGAAGGCCCAGTAAAGGGTTGCTGAGCATGAAATGACAGAAGTAATACCTGCTTGATCTCTTGCTTCTCCTTCAATCCTGCACCATACCAGGCTCCTGTGACGGCCAGAGCGGCGGTCGAAGCCGCCATAATGATTGGGCGAGCTTTAGAGCCTTGTGACATGGTCCAATGGCTGCGTCTGGCTTATGTGCTAAGATTCGAGGACGGAGAAGACTTGCGCCAAGAGAAGTAGTCGATGGTCTCAATGGAGCTTAGCTTACGTAGATCTACAATTTCTGAAATCCTTACCCTCTGTTCATCCTCAGTCTTTTTCTTCTCAGCTCTTGATGCTATACAAAGCCGTGAAGAGTTAAGATCACTCCTGGCCCTACCGAAAAGTCGCCTGTCTCTGGTGAAGCAGCTCCATAGCTCCCGGCGCTTCTACTAATACTCTAGCTACGTACATATGCGGGCCACCTCTGATAGCTCAATGAAGAACCTCTTTCCTAATGATGACTGATCCATGCATGCATTGAGGCTTTTGCAAATCTATTCGCAACCCCAGCTCAAGTTCGCCCAAATTGGTGCCATATTCATCGCTCCCTCCCCTTGATCCTGCACACTTCCCGCTCCTCAACCCTTCCTTGCTGCACCATTCCCACAATGACCACTCCACGCGCCTTCATGATCCGCCATGGTGAAACAGAATGGTCACTCAACGGGCGCCACACAGGGACATCAGACATTCCACTAACAGCCAGCGGGGAGAAGCGAATTCGTGCAACGGGCAAAGCGCTCGTGGGCGATGACAGGCTGATCGTACCTTCGAAGATCGCACACATGTACGTCCTGCTCCCTCTCACGCATCGCAGCCCAATCCCTCCAAACAACATCCACCAGTGGCGCTAACATCGTTCCTCCCCACTACCAGCTACGTATCCCCCCGCCACCGCGCCCGCCGCACCCTCGAACTCCTCGACATCGGCTGCCGCGACAAACTCCCCTGGCAAGACGAGCGAAACCACGCCCTCGACATCCGCACAAACGCCAAAGTGCAAATCACAGAAGACATCCGGGAATGGGACTACGGAGAATACGAGGGCATCACCAGCGCCGAGATCAAAGAACGCAGAGAAAAAGCCGGACAACCCGTCTGGGACATCTGGCGCGATGGATGTCCAGGGGGCGAGACACCCGCGCAGGTGACGGAGAGGTTGGACAGACTGATCCACGATATACGCACCCGCTTCCACGACGCGGCGATTGGGGTCCCCAAAAGCGACGCACCCGTCAGCGACGTCCTGCTCGTAGCGCACGGCCATATTCTGCGCGCTTTCGCCATGCGGTGGATAGGGCGGGAGTTGACAGAGGGAGTAGCGCTACTGTTGGAGGCGGGTGGGGTGGGGACGCTGAGTTATGAGCATAGGAGCCTGCATGAGCCCGCGATCTTGCTTGGGGGGGCGTTTATGGTTGATTTGGTTGAGGGGGGAAAGGAAAGGGAGTAATGAGTGGTGCGTAGATGGGGGCTTGTGTGTGTATATGACACCCTGGCTTCCTAAAAGTCTTACAACGAAGGACCTCTTTGCTTTGGTAGACCTAACGAAAGCTTTGGCCTCTGATTGCAACGGAGGGAATTGACCTCGCAGCAAGCCATGAAGTATGCCATCGAAAATTGATACTCTTCTAATCTAATCACTGTGGAAGGGGCAATGACCGAAACAAGAATACCTTTGCGCAAGAGCTGGAGCTCGACACGCCATCTTCATTAGGTAACTTTCCCAAAAATCACACAGTCCGGGCACTCGCTGGAGCAAAACAATCGACGTCCGGCAACTTTATCCTTAAATTCAAGCTCTCCCCTGACCTTCAGCGTTCCCGTTCGAGGCTCACTCTGCAGCACGCTCATGACAGCAGCACTAGATTTCTCTAGAAGGGCACGCTGCCGATGAAGATATCCCGGTTCTCGAGGAGTATTGTATAGATATGATACCCACGCCTCCAACCACGCCAGCACATGTGGCTGGCTGACGAGGCGTGTCCACATACATATGCAGAAACGACCATCATGGACATGAGTTATATTTATAAAACACCAGGTGACAAGCTCTCCCGATAGCCAAAGCAAGTACCAGCTGATTTAGATCCGGCATTCGATACCTCGAAAGTCTGCTTTGAAGGAGGGAGACGAGGGTGAGTGACGTACCACTGTTTATGAACTTATCCTTTTCCGAGGTTTGTTGGTCGTTATATACTAGACATGGGCTCGTGTAGAGGTGCCAATGGGTCAATCCGGCTCAAGCAAGTGAGGATCTGCTGTTTGGTAGGGCCTTGCGCATCTCAGTCCTCGCGAAAGGTGAATTGATTCACCAGCGTTCTGATGTTGTCTCGTATCTAGCATCTACCGACCGACAAAAGGTAAGGATGACGGTTACCACCCCTGTTCATGTAAAACGGTTTCAGTGGTGTAACAGGGTACCTTATATGGGACACAGTCAGAGCACTAAGTATAGGTGACACGAACCTACGACAGCTTCTTCAACAGCAGGCTTGGGTCCAGGATGAAGGGCTGTTGCGCACGTAAAAGCTCATGAGTCACAGCGAGGGTTCAGGCTGTCAGCGCTCTTGATGAGCTATCCTCAAAACGTGACAGGATCTGTCGGAGTAGCCGTACTGTACGTCTATACGCGTAGGGCTGATTAGCTGCAGTAGGAGCGTTGTTGATTCGCTGCCGAGAATTGATTAGTAAACACAAATATCACAACATAAAGTTCACATGGACTTATCACGTAGTCATTCAATTCCACATCACTCGGACGGTTCGAGCATTGGATTACGGCGTTCGACAATTCTGTTGATACGACCTAATTATCCCGTGTTCGGTGCGCGATCCCGGGGCATTCATGCTAACGTTCGATATTGCTGGTAGAATCCCCCATCAACCATACGTTCCCATACGACAACACCAATCATGCAACCAAATCTGCCCCTTCCAATGTCCTCCTCCTTCCGAATATGCACGCATCCGTTCTACGCCCCCTGAATCAAGGTAAAGTTATACAGTATATAGCAAAGATGACAAGTATATCGCAGGTCAGGCCCTCATCCAGTTTGAATGGAACCCCAGTGAGACGTGGTATGTAGCATCATTGTGATCTTTCATGCGGATCGATTGTGCGATTGGTCCGGGGTGACATGGGAGGTCACAGTGCAAGCTGTCGAACTTGGCAAGGGCGTAGTAGTAGAGTGGATATCGACTGAATCCTGAGTCTCACCACCCAACGAGCACAAGAAGCCAATGATGCAGTCGATATTAATCGAGAATGCCATCCCACATGCCAGGCCCCAAGCGCCCGTCCAGCATCTTTTCTTTGATCGATCTGTTGATCGTCAGAGCTATACCCCTCCCACGCTTATCACTCCCAGCACGAGCTTTCTTACGCGGCAAGCTATCCCTTGAGATTGTCGGCTTGCCCTTGGTCTGGTAGAGAAACTCGGAGTCGACATCATCAATATTCAGAGAAGGCTTTTTGTTTCCATTCTTCGGCTCAAGGAACGAGTCAGCACGTTTTCGATCTATCACAACTTTGCCATCTTCCTCAATCAATCTTGAGTGTTTGTTGATGATATCGCCCAAGCATCGCGGGGCTATGGTGGCTCTAACGGCAGCCTGGAGCTCACTGGTATCTTTGATATCCTGCAGAGCTCCATCCATTCCAGTAAAGTCGTCCATGGAGTTGGGGCGTGGGCGCTTGTCATGTCGTTGAGGACGAGGCCTGGCTGGGGGAGGAGGTGGATGAGAATGGTGGTGCGGGTGGCTCTGCGCTAGGTCCTGCAAAGCAGCAGCTGCTTCGTGGGCGGAGACACTGGAGGTTTCGGATTGTTTGACAAAGTGAGATAAGAACTCGATGGAGTTCTCGCGATCAAGCCTTTTCGTTTCTGAGTACTCTTCCCACAATCGGCGATCATGGACTCTAGGCGCAAGCTCTGTCGGTGAGCTTGATGACAGGAGACCACGGGACGCGACGGGCGTCCGATTACTCTCCATCGCTGCAGACTTTTCGAATCCTCTGTCATATTCAAAATTCGCTGGCCTTTGTTGTTCTTTCTTCAGACCGCACAATTGCATATTCGCACATCGGCGCGTCGCCTGTACTGCCAAGCTTGGCGGTGGTAGCGCGCAGTTCGATGATGCTACTGATGAAATCGACGAGGATCTGGAAGATCGAGACGAATTGTCAGATACTACTGACTCAGGAGAAGATTTCGAGGAGATTGACGAAGCAGACTTGGCTGAGGGTGATTGTCGAGGAGGCATTGAGAGTAGGTGGGATGCTGGTACGTATTGCGCCCACTCATGAGGATTGTCCAACGTAGACCTAGCCAAACAGTTGCTGTTGACTTGAGCCATAGCGTAGCCCATCGCTGGTCTACCTGGGCAGAAGCCAGAAGCACTCACTGCAGGAGTGCAAATGGCCCCAATCTGTGGAGTCATATCAGGCGTCGGCAAAGGTGCAGGACGAGGAAGGCTTGGCATGGTCTGTTTTCGTGTAGAGCCCATACTCATTGCTGCTATTTCCGGCGGTACTGTGTAAGGGTGACTGGGTGTAGGGGTCCGAGAGATAGTACATGGATTGGTGGGTGTTGCGTCCTTGAATGCGGACAATGGAGGGAGTTTTTCACGTATCGGCACTGGTGGAGGGCTCATGTTGGATCCAGGTGAGTTGTATCCGGAGTCGTCGGATAAATCCAAGGATCCGAGAGCGAAGCTATCCAGCTCCGGAGTCAGCAGGGGCACTATAGACTTCCAGGTATGGGCCGAGGGTGGATAGGACCTGGGAGTGTTCACCTGGGCAGATGGCGAATACTTCAACACGATGTTGTTCCAGCGTTTGAAGACCCGTTCCGATATGTGCAGTTTCCAGTTAACCGCAGAGAGAAACGCCATTTCGTTCTGATTGATCTCACAAGTCCTCAGTCCAGAAATTTTACTCCAAGCCCGAGCTGAGTAGTTCCGGTCCTGGAGATACTTCGACGCGAGGATTAGGGCAGCCAAGAACATCCGTCGACCACATTGCATGGCCCGGCACGAGAGTGAGTCCTCCGATTGCTCCATGGTAAAGTCATGTTTGGGTATGCAAGATCGTATGAGTATGAGATAATAAAGAGCAACCTGCAAGGTCGAGTAGGTTGTTTTCGACCGCCTTAAGACCTCTTGTACAAACGTACGGAGGCCAATGAGGTTTTGTTGAACGACGCCAGAAGTTGCCTCCCGGCTGCAGGACAAAACAGAGAGTGGCCATATAGTCTCAATCATCTGAGTAGAGGTGTCTTTGGGGTGGTGGTTTCGTCAGCAGTTCCTCTTTCCTAAATTTCTAAAGCAAGTTAGCTTACCAACAAGACTATCGACGAAATTATCTTTTCGTTCACTTTGCCGCACCAAGGTGGCGGGTGGGCGTGGGCCCGCAGTTGTTGTCTTCCCATCTTGCGATTCACACGAGGTGAGACGCTGAGTTCGCCTCGGATGCTTTCGAGCTTCAGGGGCAATTACCCCTGTAATAGGCTGCACCGTAGGAGGATGATACAGGCTTTTGTATGAAAGAACCAGTCCTCCAGCTGAGTTGTATGATGTGAGGACCACTCCGTCTGACGAGTGTGAGGTGGCTTCTAGTGCTTCATCTGACGAGTCCGAAGAGCCTCGGCGGCTGTAGCTGGCATTATAGAATAGATCTTCGTGTTCGTTGGTCCACCCTGCGCTCGATGAGTCCACTGACCCGGGCGAGACGGAGCTTTGGGAGGAAGGCGCATCAACAGAGTCCACTGAAGACGAGGAGGAGGATGATGGTGAAGACGCGATCGAGCATGCCGAAGGGCTGTAGCCGGCGGCGTGCTTCCTTATATCACATGGTTTTGTGTGGAGGCATGGTTCAGATACATCGAAATCTGTTCCGTTGGCCATGCCAATGAGATAGCACGGTGTTCGTTGGGCTTGATGGGTTGAGGAAGGAGGTTGGCGAGAAGAAAGACTCTATATGTCCCAAGAGTAAGGGGCAAATGAGTCAAGTAAAGCGTATAAGTCCGTCTCTGAGTCTTCGAGTTGTCGAGCTTCAACCAAGACTGGGGCAAGCAAGATTGCTCTGATATCAATAGTATGAATGCCGAAGGGGTTTTCAGACAACAGGCCACAGGACGTAGTTGTAGGATGTTGTCAGGCCGGTGTTTAAGTAAAGGAGATAGTCTGAGTGAGATGGATTGTTGGTTCAGGCTCCAGAGTACAACCTAAACTCGTCTGACCTGGCAAAGTTTCGTGTTGTCTTAGGCTGCTGGAAACGAAAATGGGTGTTGTTTTCAGCTCCTCCAAGTCACCAGGTATTACAATTCCAATCGCGGGAAACCGTCGAAGCTCTTTGACCGAATAGTCTGAGGGTTGATCTGTCTTGCGAACAGAACTGTCGCAAAGAGTAGGTCGGGGCGGTGGTCGACTGATTCAGCGGATCGTGCTGTCACCTCGATCTGGTTCTGGGACGGTTGCGATGGCCTTTGTAATACTGATGACCTGGAGCGCGTTACTCGACGAATGATACATTCTGACTGCTGCTAGCTGAAGTGACACAACGTGAGAAGCGTCTACTTCCTCCAAGCTGGAAATTGCTCGGATTGCTTGCAGTGGCCGGAGATATCTGATGGGAGGCCGATATCGGGTTTCGCGTGGTTATGTAGCTATTGAAGAAATATGATGGTTGAGAGAGCTCGAAGTGAAGGTGTCCAGAGGTGGCGGGAATAACAGGCAGGGGGATAGGCGTCGATCGGAGGCAAATATATGTGGCAATTCAGTAAATATTGCAAGAGTGACTGTTCAGCTATTAGGTGAATAATAGCAGCCTGTTAGCTATGAGTCCTATCGTGCCGTTTCCAGCCATTTGCCTCGAGGGTGACTGTTTCCCATTGTACTCACATGCGGGCGCAAATATTCACAATTCAGACGACCGACTCCAAAGGAAAAATAATGATACAATCTTGACAGAGTGGAGAGGCAGATCAAATAAGCATTGGACGATTAATTGCAGGACATAGCTGTATAGTATGGTGCTATCAGTGTAGATTTTGCCGGTTCATGGTTGCGGTTGTGGGAGGAAAGGCCAGTGGGCAGCTCGCAGTTTTGGGTGTGGAGGCGCCCGGGTATCTTGACTCAGAGGTCAGTGGCGACTTCCACTTGAGCGCCAAAAAAACTTCAGACCATTTCTGGATGACTCGGAGGCTGCCGTAAGAAACTTTACGTGCATTGACACCTTTTCTACTTCCTACTACGTTCCATATCTATCTCTATCTCTACCAACATTTTGCTGTAGAGAATGTTCTGATGAGGAGAACTTTTTCTGGGCGCGGCGGCGAGGGGTCCATTTCGTCATTTATTCGGGAATGGTACAAGAACCATTTTAGCTTGCAAAAGTTACGCCTGATCCAGCCACCCACAGGCAGCAAAGCTGGGATGAGTAAGGTTTTCACAATGGCGCTGTTCGTAATTGAATGTAACGTCTTTGAAATCTGTTCTCTATAAAACTTTTCGTCCTTCAGATTCTTCTCCACGACCATTTCATGATCGTCGCAGCACTTGTACATTGTTTCGTATCTCCACTTATCGCACAGGCAATGTGCTGCAGGATCACGAAGCGAGCTTCCCCGCGCGAGGACACCTCAGCGACGCTTACGATCTCGGATCAGTTGTTGACGATTGGCTTGTTATTTTAGGCTCGCCGAAAATCTCAGCGACGATGACTCAAAGCTGTTTTCTGCGACGGCATGCCGCCTAGCATCATATGACGCCCCGCTTCCATAATCTCACAGGATCTGGCTATGCGCCGCGAGTCAACGTTTCATGCTTACCACCAACAAGACATTCTTGTTGTTTTCAGTGGGGCTGAGCTTCAGGCACCTATCCTCGACCTCTCTCTGCGACCCCTTCGGCCATCACATTATTCGATACCAAGCCTTAGGGAAGGCTTGTTTGGCAATCTTCAGCCCGTTTGACAATTCATCAATAGATGGTGGGGCTCTTTTATCCAGCCAGCCACGATAGTATATCAGAGAAATGGGTTAGCGATGACTAGAAAAATGCACTGCCTTTTTGTTTGAGCTCCACGTTGTTGCCTGTTTAAGCGCAGTAGTCCTTATCGAAATCAGACCGCGGTGAGAATGAGCAGAGCCTGATGCGCAAGGTTGAAATTTTTCGTCAACCTTTCAGCAAGGCCATGCTGCATTCTTTGTTGATGAACATCGACAAGGGCGACTTCTGGTTCATAAGCTCTTATAGTTTGCTCTCTACTCAGCTTGACCATATGCTGCGTAGTTGGGGAGCGAGCCCGCAGAGTCTTAGATATTATTGGACAGCGAGAGTGTATTCGCCCCTAATTCTAAAACGTTGCGTAGCATGCCCTTAACTCAAGGTCTCCCACTGTGCTTTTAGCGAAGCGACAAACGGTCTCATAGCTTCAGGCTACTCTCAACAGGTCTCAGCCTTTGGAAGCTGGAGAGGGGAATCTGTTCATCTGCGAGCTCCAGTCCCCAACGTCGACAACAATGGATCCAATCACGGCAATTGGGCTTGTTGCCAGCATTGTTCAGCTCATCGAGGCTACATCAAAAGTCATCAAGTACGTGAGCGAAGTGAAAGACGCACCCAAAGAACGAGAAAACCTTGGCCTTGAAGCCGCAAATCTTATGCCTCTGCTCATGACATTGAAGCAACGCATTGAAGCAGATCCGTCGAATGAGGTGTGGTATGCCGGCGTTCGCTCTCTTATAATTCTCATGGGGCCAATGCAACAGCTCCAAGAAGCGATGGAGCAGCTCGGGTCGAAGCTGAAATCGAGGAGAGAGAAATTGAGCGGGCACTCAATGTGGCCATCTGACCGCAAAGTGTCTATTGTCATCCTTTCGAGAGTTGAGCGCTTGAAGGCGCTCACTGGCTTGGCTCTCCAAGATGATCAGTCATGAGCCTATATTTGGTTATTCACTCGTCGAATCTGCCTTGCCATATAGTCCGGAAGTGGTTTCAGCGCGGTCACTTAGTTCAAATTCTTTCACTTGCAATTTTTTCAACCATACTCTTGGTTACTGTTTGCAGTGACTTTTCTATAGCAATGAAGCAGGGCCTCGATAATGTGAACAATCACGTTAAATCAATCAACGATAACGGGACTCAATCACGAGTGAACGACCAATCGAAAGACGGCCAGGCTATACTTGATTGGCTGTCAACCGAGACCTTTGCTGGACGGCAGAGAGACGTTCTCAAGCAAATGACCTCGGCTACTGGTGATTGGCTGCTCAAGACAGATGCATTTGCGACGGGGCAAGCTAGCAAAGAGAATACGCTTTGGTGTCCTGGAATTCTAGGAGCCGGAAAAACAATCATTGCCTCCCGTATCATCAACCACCTCAAATGCACAATTGTGGGGGAAGAAGCCGTTTTTGCTTATGTCTACTGCAACTACAAGGAGCCGGACCAGACGGCAGAAACATTAGTAGCAGCATTAGTAAGACAGCTGCTACATTATCTCAGTAATATACCAGACGAACTCCACGAAATATACGAGGCACATATCAAGGAAAAGATTCAACAATCGCTTAATGATTACGTGCGACTATTACGTCAACAAGCCCAAATTTTTACTGGACCTTTGTAATGATGGATACCTTAGATGAATGCAAGGAGCAGGATGGTACTAGGCAGACTTTGATCGAGGCATTCAAGACTATCAAACCAGATGTGCATCCTCTGGTGAACTCGCGCTCGCTCCTAAGTACTGAATATGAGTCCAGAGACTCGTTAAAGCTGGAGATTCGCGCGAATGATGAGAATGTTGCCAGACATGTCAGATTTCGAATTGCAGCGACGGAGAGATTGCAGCGTCATATCAAAGCAGACCCTGCTCTGGAGAGCGCGATAATCGCCAAAGTCGCTCAGAATTGTCATGGCATGTGAGTATTATTTCCTGCTTTGTTGGAAAATTGCCAGAGAACGCGGAGACGAATGAACTCCGTATGAGAAGAAAAACGTTGATGGAGCGTAGAGTGATGATTATCGGTTATGACCATTGCGATTATAATGGGCCAAAACACGATTCACAGAGCTGGGATGTGTCATCTGCTGGCTTTTAGAGTCCCGTAGCGGGCCCAAATTATCGCTGGACGAGCAGGAAACTTACCATTTTCAGCACAATTGACCCCCACAAGCACCCAATGAATCGCTTCATGAGCAAGCACTTTGCCCATTGTTTATGGCACTTTCAGGAAGTTTATTAACACATTGTCAAAGGTTCCTCCTAGCGAGGCTCCACATGGACTCGCTCATAAAATAGCCGCACCGCACAGAGGTTCGGTTGACCCTTGAGAGCTTTACCAACAGAGCTTGACGACATGTATCACGACGCCTTATCATGATAGCTAGCCAAGATAGAGCGGACTTCGAGGTAGCCCAGCAAGTTCTGGGATGGGTGGACCATGCAAATCGGCCCCTGACTTTGAAGGAAATACAACACGCTTTGTCCGTAGAGCCCGAGCAGAGTGATCTTGACGAAGAGACTATGATTGAAAGGGAGAGTGTCGGTGTGTCTTGGTTTGATCAGGATCGACCAAGCCCGTGGCGAGTTGAAATTAATCCATTATACTGCTTAGAAATACTTTGAGCAAAGGCTGCTGGAAAACTTCCCCAATCCTCATCGGACCATCGCATCGGCTTGTCTCAATCGTCTGTCATTTGACTCATGCCGGAACTTTGACCGAATCGAAGATTCTTTCGTTGAATTTTGTCTTACTAGGTTATGCCGGTTCCAATTCGGGCTTACATGCTTGTAAAGATGTGCAGGGCCTCGAGCGCCAGATTCGAGATTTTCTGAAACCCCGAGCGACATACCTGAGCTCGCGCCTCAGAATAAAAAGGTGGAGATCGCTCAGTAGCGTGTTTACCCACACGCACTGGGAGTATCATATTGCCTATGAGTCCCAGATCTCTGGGCATCATATGGCTACATTCTTTGGCTTGAAACTTACGATGTTTGAGTTCCTCGACTGCGATGAAAATGCCACGAAACGGCAACGCATCCTTGATTCAGCACTGCTGATTGCTTCCGCCAGATGGGACCTTTCCATGGCACAACTCCTACTCGATTACAGCGCCGATGTCAATACTATGAGCTGGATGGAGTATACTGCATTGGACTTGGCCACCAGGCGTCGGCAATCCTGTTACTTGAGAAGGCCGCTAATGTAGACTTGACGCGGTCTGGTGACACGCCCACGGCGCTTCATATGGCGACTAGAAGTGGAGATGGAGACATTGTCCGCATGCTTTTATCACAAGCTGCTGACCCGAATTTGGAGCTCGAAGACTACCTACCCAGTCCTCGAACAAGAACAGCACTGAAGCTTACAGCTATTGGAGGCTTCACAGCTATCGCACGGATTTTGTTGGAAAGCGGGGCGGATGTCAATGTTCAACCTCCACCTGCTGGATACGACAAGGTAACGACGGGAATGACATTGTAAGGTGAACTGTCTACAGCACTATCCGACGCAATAGCACATAACCAGAAGTCTATAACAGATTTACTGATTGAATGGGAAGCGGATGTCCAGCTCGGAGAACTAACGCGGCTAGAGGCAGCTATTGTGCAGGAAAATATTCCACTTGTGAGGCTTTTGCGCCAGAACGGTGCCAAAGCAGTCGAAGTGGAAATTCTAGACAGAGTGATTCTTCGCGCCGGTTGGCTGGCTTCCGGAACCATAGAAGGACTTGGCGCAGAGATACGCGTACTAGCTGTCCCAGGATCGGCGCTCATACGCGCAATGAAGCTCCGTATAGATTTCCTAGTGGCCTGTCTCGTTGAGGCCGGTGCCGACATCAACCTCAAGTCCGTCAATGGAGATTTCCTCCTCTATGCTGCTGTGAGATGGGGACACGACGATTTTGTAGAAGTCCTCATAGAAAATGGTGCAGAAGAATTGTGGCGTCAGAAAGTAGCAAGTGTACGAGTATGAAGACGGATGATGACTGAATGGTATTTAGACCTAAACAATCCACGAAGAGTGCTCGGCTATGATACCAAGATCATTCGTCACGAATTACTTCGAGAGGAACAAGGACCGTACCTAACGGATTATCTTGCACACAACCTCCGTGGAGGGCCGCCGCCGAAATCGCTCAAGGAATACGGGATCTGTTTCATACATCTGCCGGAGAGACCCTTGCTACCACACACGATGGACTAGAGGGACCTTTTAGCCTTTCGGATGTCATTATATAGTATATTGGACTACCACAACGAGCTACTGGCCCGTACGGGACTATTTAGATCCCGCTTGCATTCGCCACACCAACGAGCGCGACACCACCTTCATCGTCATCCCCATCCCCATCCTCCTCTTCCACCTCCATCTCCTCCTCCCCCACCCCCAGAGACATCCTCCTCGCCCCCGTCCTCTTCCTCCCCCAATTCCCCACCACATTAAACATCCATGCCAACACAGCCACCGCCCCACGCGCTCCTTGGCCTCCTCCTCCTCCTCCTCCTCCTCCTCCTCCTCCTCCCTCCCTTTCACCCCCACAATCTCCTCCTCAAAACCATCCAACCAAATCTCAAGGGTATACTCGTCCCAGGCGCTCCCCACCTCCCTCTACTCTTGCTTTGCAGCGCGTCAATATCTGCCAACATGAGTAGAAAATTCAAGTCACGATTTCGGCGCTGGAATGCGGACTGAAAATCTGAACTGTATGAACTTTAATCTCATTGTCGACTTGATCTTCGCAAATCAAGTCGATCGCGGACATTTGGACGGTTTTAAATTTCTAGAGCGGGAGGGGATGGGACCGAGTTTTTCTTTTGCTGGGACTTTTCATGTAATGAAATCGGTCGGTGGCAGCTTAAGAGGAGTAGGGAAGGCGACGATTTTTACATGTCGACTCAAATAGAGCGGGATTGGCCAAGGGATTTTTATTATTGAGCAACAGACATGGCTCACAGGGTGGTAGACGAGCGCTATCTGAGCAATTTTCAAGGGTAAATACCCGACAGATATACAAGATCAGAGGCACCAATACCACAGATTGCCCCGGAAACTCCAATCCCAGATCAAGCTCATAGTCCCGCAAAGCCACTACAAAGTACGCTGCGTACCATCACGCGTATTACCCCTCGATAGCATCGGCCGCAGCCCCCTCGTTCCCCTCTCCACATCCGTCTCCAACCCCGTACTCGCAGTCATCTGCATACGATACGCAGCCATCGAGAACTTCCCTCACTCCCCTCAGCCTGGGTTTCCTGATCTGGTGCCCTCCACCTAAATTCCTAAGGCGGCTGCTGTTGAGGCGGTCGCTGTTCGGCATTCTTGCTTTTGGGCCCACTCAGTTTGGCAGGCCAAGGCGCTCTTTCCATAGCGCTATTGCCACTGAACTTCGAGCGGATTTCCGAGGGAATGAGAATAGCGAGACTGGGGCAGATGCGGCTAAAAAGTGGTTGGAGAGTGGGCAGGGAAGCGTAGATGATGGCGAGATTCACTTCAGTTGTCATCCAGACAATTGTAACGACGAGTTGCCAGCTGGGGTCGGTTGGCTTGGGAGGCGGTGTAAAGGATGTATTGCCGTCGGATGCCGATTGCGGCGATGCTGGGCGGTGTTAGTTGGCGATCGATGATAAATCTATAAGAGGATAATGTGCTTACACTAGCCCTGTTGCGAAGATGCATGCGGTTCCTATTTTCTCCACTCTCCCTTGCTGATATGGTAAAGCAGCGGCATTGGCATCTAAATCAGAGCGAACTCGGTGGTGATGTTGCAGAAATCGTAGTCGCTTATGACAATGTATGATTCGGGGTAGCAGACAGTCTTGGGGTCGAGTCGTTGGGCCAGGTCCCATGCAGCTCTTATTGGTCTGCAAGAGAACATAAGTAGCAGGACCGAGATGATACTCCAGAGTGCGATGACGGTACCCAATGCCCAGGTCGTGTACCGGAATCTCGTAAGGACTTTGAAGATGCGGTAGAGGAACAGTAAACGCGGTAATTTGGCGAGCATCATGACGACAATGTATAGATAGCTGTGAACGGCAATGCTGGTCAGATATCCATTGAGCCGCTCTGGAGGAATGTCGACAAGTGACGCCTGATACCATAGAGATAGGTTCCCAGCATTTGGACCACAGTACGGCCGATTGCAATGGCTAGTGCTCCAATTGAGAAGTAGTCTTCCCAGCCGAAGCTGTAGGTTAGGCGGATTTTTGTCTATATACGAGCGGCGACGCAAATGGAGGCGGGAATGAGGGTGGTCGGCGCAGTGACATCCACCTGCCACCCGATAGATGGCGGGTTGACATAGTTATGAGGACCGTCTAGAAGAGTCGATTCACAACGATGTAAGCAAGTACTCTGACTTGATAGCTGCTCTTTCAATATGCAGAGTGGCACGTGTATAGCGATAGCTGAATGTCTCAACCTGGAATTTCGTACGTTTATCTACCGACCAGCGCTATTGCCTCGATACTATTCTGCTACATCGTCAGCGGCTTCTTCCCCATCTGTACGCACGAGCCAGTGCTCGGCCAGTACACGCGGAGAGTAAAGGTGGGAGCGGCTTCATAGCCACTTCGGTGACGCTCAACTTCCCCACAGATTTAGGGACAACGCAAGGAGCCGTCTTAGTACGATTCCATGCATTCGGGGCATCGGTGGGCATGCTATTGGAGCGCGAGAGTTTAGTCGAGCGGGTTCGAAAGGGGAATTTCGATTCCGGTAGATCTTTATCACTGGGTTGCACCGGCGTGGTGCTTGTACTCCTTGATATAAGGGCATCGAGGCGCTGAATCCCTGAACCAAGCCTCTATCTTCAGCCTAATCTGTACCCCAGAAAGATGGTCATGCACTAGAAAGTGACCACCGTGGTGCCGATCGATATTGTTTTTTCGACGACAGAAGTTGTAATTGTCTAATAGACTTTGAGCGTAAGGCTACCTATCACCCGCCAACCTTGCAAAGAAGCAGTGAGGGAGGATCGTAGCAGAAGCATGATTAGCGTAGGGGGATTGGCCAATCAGGATTGTCCCAGATCGAGACCTTCAAGAACTTTTCATCTAGACAGCACTAGTGAGTGCCCGCATTGATGATGGAGCAAGTAAGATACCTTTGGGGGATCAACATGAAAGGCGATTTCTTGATCAAAATTTAAGGGTAACGGTGTGAGCAAACAATGGCAATACTAATGAGATTGCTGCTAGATGACTGTCAAACCACCAATAAGTTCTCAACATTCTGCCGGTGCGATCTGTGCAGATGCAAGGTCCAAGGAAGTCTTATTATCCTTCTTCCCCTCTTCATTGCATAGACACCACTGACCCTATGACCAAGAGAAAGCGAGCGAAAGCAGTCTCAGTCGGGGACTTTCGAAATCGGAGAAAGTCGTAGCTCCGTTACTTTGTCATTTAGCGGTTGCAAAAGTCATGCGAGTGCTTGGCAATGTCGATCCGTGCCACACACACCTGATCCAAAAACTTAAAATCGTAATTATTAAACTGAGTTAAAATCCTTATATATATAAAAGATAAAGCTCATCGCTGCGATATGAAAGAGGTAGGAATTGAAAAATTTATCTAAGTATTAATTAGATTATAAGCGATTAAAGAAGTCGCGTAGAAATCTCGATACTCTCGATCACGAAACTTCGGCAGTATCAGGTAGTACCTGAATTCCTAAATTAACGAATATTAATCCTGGATAATAATAGTAAGGTATATATAAAACTTATATAGCTGAATCTCGCGATTTCGAAGATATAATAATTTACTAGCTATGTATAGTAATGGCTAAAATAATAAGCCGTGAATATTTGAATCAGATGTGTGTGGCATGGATCGACATTGCCAAGCATTCGCATGAGTTTTGCAACCGCTAAATCCATGCGTTCTTGTCTTGGCAGCGATGCTAGCTTCCTAAAACATCAGAATATTTGCAAGCTGTCAGAGTAGTATGCAGTAGCTCTGAGCCCGAAAGAGGCAGTCTCTCGCTCAAGTATCTGCGCTCTGTCTTCTCCCCGAGCACAATGCTCTCTCGTTCAGCGTTCTCATCACAGACTTGTCAAATACTTCGAAGAGCTCCTCCGAAAAACCTCGTTCCTATCACAACTCCTTCACTTAGCAGTCGTTGCTCGGTCCATCGCGCCAGCATGGTAAGTGACCTACCTGGGTTGTTCGTGTATTTTGTCATTCGATTGGCCGTTTCAAACAACATGCGCTGACGCAAACCCTCGAACAGTCTACCAGAACCGAGACAGATGCTTTCGGAGAGGTGCAGGTCGCCTCAGACAAGTACTGGGGTGCGCAAACAGAGCGATCACTGGAGAATTTTAAGATAAACCAGCCACAGGACCGAATGCCTCCGCCCGTCGTCAGAGCTTTCGGCATTCTAAAGGGCGCAGCGGCAACTGTGAACATGAGCTTTGGGCTTGGTAAACACACTATCGCTCCTAGATAGGGACCTCGCTGAGTGTGAAAAAAAGACAAGAAGCTCGGGAAAGCTATACAAGAAGCCGCGGAAGAAGTAGCATCCCTCAAACTTATCGATCACTTTCCGCTGGTTGTTTGGCAGACAGGGTCAGGAACACAGTCGAACATGAACGCTAACGAAGTCATCTCGAATCGCGCAATTGAGATATTAGGAGGTGAAATGGGTTCAAAGAAGCCTGTACACCCCAACGATCACGTCAACATGTCAGCCTCCTCAAACGACAGCTTCCCTACAGTCATGCACATCGCTGCAGTCCTGGAGATCGAGGAGTCCTTGATCCCGTCCATGCGAAGTCTGCACGCCGCACTACAAGCAAAGAGCGAAGCCTTTGAGCACATTATCAAAATTGGACGAACCCATCTACAAGATGCTACACCTCTAACTCTGGGCCAAGAGTTCTCCGGCTATGTCGCACAGATGGATAGGGGCCTTGAGCGCGTGCAAGCAACACTACCACATTTGAAGCTACTTGCCCAGGGTGGAACAGCAGTAGGCACAGGTATTAATACATTCGCTGGCTTCGCGGAAGCTATCGCAGAAGAAATCAGCAAAATGACGCAAGCTGACTTCAAGACTGCCCCCAACAAGTTCGAGGCTTTGGCTACCCACGACGCGATCGTCGAAGCATCAGGGGCTTTGAATACCGTAGCGACTTCGCTATTCAAGATCGCACAGGATATCAGATACCTTGGCTCTGGACCTCGGTGCGGATTGGGAGAATTGAAGCTACCAGAGAACGAGCCCGGCTCTTCCATCATGCCTGGAAAAGTCAATCCAACCCAAGCTGAAGCTTTGACTATGGTTTGCGCCCAGGTGATTGGTAACCACACTGCAGTGACAATAGGCGGAATGAATGGACAATTCGAACTCAACGTCTTCAAGCCAGTCTTGATCCGAAACCTGCTGCATAGCATCAGAATACTAAGTGATGGGATGAGGAGCTTTGAGAAGAACTTGGTCGTAGGCATCGAAGCAGACGAGAAGAGGATTAGTACCCTCCTACACGAGAGGTAAGCCAGTTTACGTCTCATAACAAGTACTGCGGCTAATTTGGGAACAGTCTCATGCTCGTCACCTGCCTCAACCCCGTCATTGGATACGACATGGCGTCTAAAGTCGCGAAGAATGCCCATAAGAAGGGCTTGACCCTAAAAGAGAGCGCTATGGAGTTAAAGGCGCTGAGTGAGGAGGACTTTGACAAGTTTGTCCGTCCGGAGTTGATGCTGAGCCCAAAGGAAGTGTCCCATTAGGGTTGTCTTCGTTGGCACAACAAGTGCCAGCTCGTGGGTAGGTACTCGTACATATAATATAGATATGTACAAACAATGCAAAAGACTAGAGGGAAGTCATGCATCAGATGTAGGTATTTCTCGGGGGTAAGTAGCTTGAACGCGTGCAATTCGAGTAGCAATTGGCACCTCAATAGGGTTGTAACCCCGAAAAACTATCATCTTTTGACGGAATTTGTACATATTGTCTAGGAAATCGTGATATTCCCTTGGACATGAAGTCTGAATAGTGTTCTTTTTTGGGTAAGCTGTCTATCAAAGTCGTCTTCCTCGGAGTAAAAGAGCGAACATGACATCCAATAAGGAAACGTAGGAGCATTCATTCGCCTAATACAGAGAGACATTGACCTCCAAAACGCCCCGAGATTACACTCGTAGCCTTATAGGAGCTATGAATTGAATCACCCATTACCTCCGCCACCCCAGCTCCCCCTTCCCAACTATCTGCGTCTACACACTCCGAATATGATATGGCTGTTGCTTGATCCCACACAGCTTGGGCTAAAGCTGGGTTCCAGGCATGGCTTCTTCTACGACTTCTCGCAACAGTAATTGTAGGACAGTGAAAGGGAAGGTGGCAGAAATAGCCAATTAGGGAAGAAACGTCACTAGTAAGACTTCTGTGGTGAAGTTGTGTGTCGATGAATAATTTTTGAGAAGAGAAGCAAGAGGTCTGGAGAACAAAATGCCGTCCATCCAAAAGTCGACTAGCGCTTCCGCACCACAGCTCGCGCTCAGTGTCGCGTCTCCTATTTTCAATTCTCAAACCGCGTTTCGTTCTCTACTCACTCCCTCAATCACTCACCATGCCTACAGCGATCACGCCTCGCAGGCGATCGCGCGATGAGCTCGAGTCCGACGAAGTTGGCAGCGCATCCCCAGATATGATACCCTCTTCCCAACCTGACTTTGGCAGCAGCAGCAAACGAGCTCGCCTTACCAACCGAAATGCGACGCCTTCGTCCAATGGGACTCCTCTGACGAATGGCTACCACTTACAGTCAGACGTGTTGCAGAAAGAAGTCTTGCGTACAAAGGGCGCACCGAAACAACATCAACCCGGAGCGATCGTCCGTGTCACACTTGCGAACTTCGTTACATATACGGCTGTGGACTTCTACCCAGGGCCGAGTCTGAACATGGTCATCGGGCCCAATGGAACGGGGAAGAGTACGCTGGTTTGCGCGATATGTCTGGGCTTGGGATGGGGTCCTCAGGTAAGGTCTACAACCAGCAAAAGTGAACCAACGGGACTGACCAGTGGTAGCACCTCGGTCGGGCGAAAGAAGTCTCAGAATACGTCAAGCATGGGTGTCAAGAAGCTATTATCGAGATTGAGCTTGCAAAAGATGGGGGGAAATTCAAAGAGAACCTTGTCATACGGTGCACAATCAAGCGTGATGGCAACAAGTCTATTTACACTGTGAACGGTCGGCCACAAGGCAAGAAGGCCGTCATTGAACTGGCGAGGTCGCTTTCTATTCAGATCGACAACCTCTGCCAATTCCTGCCCCAGGACAAGGTAGTCGAATTCGCCGCGATGACACCCATCCAGCTGCTACGTGAGACTCAGCGAGCCGTCGCTTCTCAAGAGATGATTGACACGCATGAGGAGTTGAAGGATCTCCGCCGAAAACAAAAGGACGCTCAAGCCAAGTTTACCGCGGACCAAGACTCCCTCACTAACCTTGAAGGTCGCCAGCGATTGCAAGAAGCGGATGTCGAGCGTATGCGCGAGCGCGAGCAGGTTGTCAAGCATGTGAGGATGCTGGAAGCTGCAAGGCCATTCGCGCAATATCGAAGCGCGAGAGCTGTGGCAAGGGAGGCGAAAGAGAGACGACAGGAAGCGCAGAATGAACTACAGACCCTGCAGGATGAGGTTGAGCCAGCGATGAGAGCTGCCAATGTCAAGGAGCAATACAAAAAGCAGATTGAAAAGGTCGCGGCCGAGCGAAGGAGTGACATTAGCAAAGCTGAACGACACGCCGACGGAATTGACAGGAAATTCCAGGAAAAACACGACAAGCACAACGAGCTTTGCAACGAATACAGGACGGAGCGGGATAGCGGCAAGAAGTATAGGAACGAGATTGCGCGGGTTGAGCAGCTGATCGGAAACTTGAAAAGGCAGATGCAGGAGCAGCCTTCGGAGCTCGACGTGTCAGCTTACAACGAGCGCATTCGCGAGAAGCAGCGCGGCATTCGCAATTGCAAAGAACAGATATCTGAGTTGAAAAAGAAACAAGGCGAGGTGACCCAGCGAGGCAAAGATAAGAGCGCTCGAATCCAGCAAGCTGAACATGACCTAAAATCACTCGAGTCTCAGGCTGGTAAACAGAGATCAAAACTCCAAAGTGCGTCAGCAGATACCGCTAAGCTATGGCAATGGGTGCAAGAAAACCAGGATCGATTCGAGAAACCAGTCTTCGGGCCTCCTATCGTAGAATGCTCGATCAAAGACCCCAAGTTCGTGAGCCAGATCGAGTCTCTAATCCAGCGTGGTCATATGCTCGCCTTCACGGTGCAGACAAAGAAGGATTTCAGGACGCTCTCGGACGCAGGAGCAAGCCAGCGCCTATCAGAGGTTAACATACGAACAATGCAAATCGGACTCGATCCATTTCGTCCGCCAATCGGAGAGGATGAGATGAAGCGTTATGGCTTTGACGGGTGGGCTCTCGACTACCTAAATGGACCAGAACCGGTTCTGGCCATGCTGTGCGCTGAAATAAACCTCCATGCAAGTGCGGTCGCATTCAAGGATACAACGACACAGCAATTTGAAATGATCCAAAACAGCAATATTGGTTCCTGGGTCACAGGCAAGTCGAGCTACAGGATCACTCGCCGCAGAGAATACGGACCTGGCGCTACTTCCACGCAGGTCAGAGACTTGAGGAGAGCCCAAGTATGGACGGAACAGCCGGTTGACATCACAGCCAAGCGGGAATTGCAGGAGAACATTGCAGGGTGGACGGAAGAGGTTGAAGCCGCTAAAGAGGAGATCAGTGAGCTCCAGACGAAAGTCTTAGCATACCGAGAGGCAATTCACAAGACGACAGACGAGGAGGTCTGATTACTCCTTGTCCAAGGACACATGTGTGTTGTTACTGACTTTCATAGGCTGAATTATCTAACGAAAAAGCAGCCAAGCAGAAGGCTTTGGGAGAATTCAAAGCGCTCCCTACAAAGCTCGGTATATCACTTCATCATCCGCCACTGTGTGCAGTACTGACATCTTCTAAGCTGCTCACCAAGACAAAGTCAATCAAGCTCAAGAGGCCATGAGTGCTATAAGACTACGTCTCAGGGACATAGGAGACCAGCAGGATGCGATTGCAATGGAGAGAGCAAAGCTCGCAATAGACTTCGCCGTACGCTTCTCCCCTTCGCAAGTCCAACTTGATGCTTACTGCCAAAAACCAGGATGCTGTCGAAGCACTCAGACTCTTGCACAACAGCCTGCACGAAGCGGAGATCTTACTCATAGAGGCTACATCCGACTTCGAAATCCTGCATGATCGTAATCGATCCGTGAAGGACCTACTAGCAACTCAGACACGGCGAGTCGACGAGCTAGCAGAACAAGCCTCTAAAGCTCAGCAGGAAGCTCGACGTCTCATCAACGTCTGCTCAGGACTTCTGCAAAATGAATCGGATGAGGAGCTTCGCACCTTTCTCGGGGCAATGCCCGAAGGCCAGACAATTGAAGAACTTGAAACCGAGATTGATAGCGAGAAGGCGCGATTAGAGCTGATGCACGAAGGCAACGGCAGTGTTGTCAGAGACTTCGAGGCAAGGCAAAAAAAGATCGACAGCCTGAGTGCAAGGGTCGAAGAAATAAGACATGCCTTGTCTGAACTAGAAACTAGAATACAAGAACTACGAGATCAGTGGGAGCCAGAGCTCGACTCGCTTGTCAGCAAAATCACCACTTCCTTCTCCTTTAATATGGAGCAGATCAGCTGCGCAGGTGAAGTAGGGGTTTTCAAAGACGAGGACTTCGATCAGTGGGCGATACATATCCGTGTCAAGTTCAGGTGCGTCCTTTTCGCCTTGGTTTCCCCTATCACATAGCATTGAATGGGCTAACACTAGCAACAGAGAAAACGAGCCCCTAACAACCCTCGACTCCCACCGCCAATCAGGCGGCGAGCGCGCCGTGAGCACAATCTTCTACCTCATGTCCCTGCAATCCCTAACAAAAAGCCCCTTCCGCGTCGTCGACGAAATCAACCAGGGTATGGATCCTCGCAACGAGCGTCTGGTGCACAAACGTATGGTTGGCATTGCTTGTGGCAAATCCGACATACCCACCACCACTCGCGCTGCCCGCCGCGTTGATGATCTTGAGGATGACGATGAAGGTGAAGCGGTGGATAATGATGGAGATGGCAGGGGAGGCAGTCAATACTTCCTCATCACGCCCAAGCTCCTCAACAACCTTACCTACGAGCGCGGAATGCGGGTCCTTTGCATTGCCAGTGGAGAGTACATGCCTGCAGACAGAAGCAGAGTGGATTTCAAAGGCTGTGTAGATCTGATGAGGGGTTTGAAGGCTGGAGGTACGGGCGTGACAGCCGCAGGATAGGTAAATGTATCTGGTGGTGCTGGTGATTGCCGCTGTTCAAGGGGGAACATACCATGCCTTTAGGTACGTGAGGTAAATAGATACCCTTGCAACGACAACTTTTCGCGGAGAGACGAAAATCATTGAGCTAGCACTTCTGACATGATGTCTCACAGCTGCCACTCCAAAGCGGTCAATGATATTTTTCGGCCGTTCCCAACTTAAACACAAATGCCGTGCACAAAGAGCACCAAATCAGTATTAACTGCCTGAGCATTCCGCAGACGTGTCCAATATTCTCATACTGGAGCGGAATAGCCACCTGTACTTACGGTCATTGAATTGGAAATGGAACGAATGGCAACTGCATGGAGTGGAGTACTGATAGTACCATGCAGAATGCGCTGCACCTGTTAAAGAATATACGCGACAGATCCTCCTTATTGCAGATGAGGTCAACATCCAAGGAGAACATCCCTCAGCACAGCCGCTCAAAACATTGGATTCGCGTCCTAGAAATGACGGTGAGAATGTAAGCGAAGCATAATGGTGACTGCTAAGCCTAAGCTTCCCTCTGCTGTATCTGATTTTGTCAGATTCCTAGTGAATTCGTCCTACATTCCTGCTCGACAAAACATCAAAAAAATGCATCCATTCCCCTCGTCTGCGTCCAGGCAGTCGTCTCATCTAACATAATTCTCCTGCAGGATAGGATACGGAAGAAGAGCGGTATCTACGCCCTCCCCAACCACCCTCACAGATTCAATACTGGTAAATTCCTCTCCCTGTACCCTCCCAAAATCCTCAATCGCACTCGCCCATCTCACCAGCTCTGTTTCGGACCACGCAGTTCCCATCAGCGCCAACCCGAATGGCATACCAGTCGTAGCGTTGATGCCGGCCGGAATAATGATCACCGGATAGCCAGCTTGCGCGGCTATTTGGTATGTTTGGCGTACGTCTGGGGTGACGAGGAGAGCATCAACACGGCGACCATTATTATAATTGGTGAGCGCATAATCGATACCGTTTTCCCTCGTCGCGCTCTGGCAGAAATTTAGCGCTTGGTAGTATGTCTTATCCATGACGCCTTGGGTGGCGAGGGTGGCGAGGAAATCGTCTTGGCCGGATGCGAAGGCTGGGTGGATGTTGGGGAGACCGCCTTCGGTGTCGGCGCTGGCCGTGTTGTATTGGACGATGTGTGAGAGGGATTTGATGTCGGTGTTTGAGAGGGCTGCTGCTCTGGCGGAGCGAGGACCCAGAAACTCTGCCAAGGAGTACCGAACGTGGCATTTTTCAGTGCATCTTTGTTAGACAAGAACTGGGCGTAGCCACCTAGAGGCGTTCTGCCAGCTTGGGCGAATGTGTCGTTAGGGGGTCGATGCCGTAGATTGCGTCAAGAGCGTAGACGGCGTCACGGACTGTGCGGGCAAGTGTGCCGAGGGTATTTAGCGTATGCAGAAAGCTGCGCATTCCTTGGCATTTTTATTTATTTTTCTTTTCCCCCACCACAGCTATACTACCTAGTACTGGCTCTACAAGTAACTCTTCTAATTAACCAATATTATATAGGTGGATAGCTCTGCTTAAGGCGACTCTAATGCCCTAGAAATTAAATCAATTAAGCAAGTATTCGTTGAGTTATAAGGCTTGCAATATAGGTAGTAGGCTTGCTCGGTTTGGTGGGGCTTAAGCCAAGTTCTTAGCCCCCTGATATCTTCGACCCTATCTATTCGATTAAGCTGATTTCTACGGCGTTAGAATCGCCTTAAGCAGAGCTATCCACCTATATAATATTGGTTAATTAGAAGAGTTACTTGTAGAGCCAGTACTAGGTAGTATAGCTGTGGTGGGGGAAAAGAAAAATAAACAAAATGCCAAGGAATGCACAGCTTTCTGCATACGCTAAATCATGGTGGTGGGATTCCGGGATTACGCTGTGGCGAAGAGTCAGCTTGGACAATGGTTTGGTTGGCTTAAAGGACATCAGAGAATAGACTTCTTGCTCAGCCTCGACTCGAGTCGCAAACAAAGCAAACGAGAACGGCCAACCGACAATACTCTCAAAGCAGCAGGGGAGAAAATGTAGCGAACAATGTGCTCAATATCAAAAGGGACTTTGATGAACCCCGGTCATCCAGCGCGAATAACTAGACTAACAATTGCTGCCAAGCTTACGTGCATATTCAACAGAGCCTTCATAGTAGCAAAACAAGAGCGAATCACCCACAATGTCGATCCACCTCGACGAGGAAATGCTAAAGGACTCACTTACCCAGAGCGAGAAGTCAGCCCAACAGTCGGCTTAACACCCACCAACGCATTCCTCTCCGCAGGATTTATAACTACCACTCATCAGTATCCCCCTCTCTATCACTTCAACCACTAAATTCACCCCTCCCGTCCGTCTCCGTCCCCAAAGCAAAAGCAACCGCATTCCCCGCCACAGCACCAGCACTCCCACTACTACTGCCTCCTGGATTGACAGTCAAATTATACGGACTCCTTGCCCGTCCGGTACACTCTAGATTCAGCATTACTTCTTAGGACGAAAAATTTCAAAAGAGAGACACGTCACGGGAGTAGTTTTCGAGCCAAAAATCACGGTTCCATTTCTGAAGCATATCTTTCGACTTCAAAAAGGGTTAAAAATATGGAAGAAGGACTCCATAAAACCTGTGTCTTACCCTCCTCTTCCCGAATACCCCTCGGAGTAATTACTACTCCGCATATCCGCCTACTCACTCAGCGTAGCCTTGCCCATCAGCAATGCACCCGCTTGTAGAAGACTGGACAAGACGAAAGCGTCGCGGGGAACGATGCTGCCGAGGAGGGCCCAGGAGCCGGCGGTCGTTTCCATGCGGTCTTTTGAGGCGATGTTGTCTTTGATTAGGAAAGGAATGCCATAGAGTGGGCCTCGGACAGTACCGGCTGCTCGCTCTGTGTCGAGGACTGAGGCGATGGAGAGGAAATCTGGGCTTAGTTACAGGATTACACTGTAATAATATATTTAGTAGTGGTAAATTATAGAAGACGCGATGCAGGAAGAGCCCGATTATAGTCCGATGTGTTATGATAACAGCAAGAAGCGTGCAAAATAATGATTGGAAAGGTTGGAAAGCTAGAATTCCAAATAATATACTCCAAAAGATCGATTTAGTAAAGTCTATCAAAACAGTACCAAAGTCGTGAAGCTGGTTTGAAAGCCAGCAAATAAGTACCTACTCTACCAAACTGAGGGGTAGGTACCAGCCATGTATGGTATAACATCAAGACTTGCACTCCATCCTCTTCCCTCAATCTGGGAAACGGAAAAGAGCTTACTCACTTCACATACTCATCAACCTGCCACACCCTCCGCAAATAACACATCGCAATCTGCACACTGGTCAGCTGCCCTTTCGCCATCGCGTCCTGCATTTCGTCAATGGTCGCTTCTTCCAACATGAAGCCATTACAAGCGGGCATAGGAAAGAGATCTGCGGGGTCCGGGGTGAGAATTTTGGGGAAATTGTACGGGAAGGGCGAGTCGAGGATCTGGGATGTGATGGGGTCGGAGGCATTGTAGCTGTCGAGGGATGATGCTGTAATTGAATTATTTGCGAGGATGATCATAGAAGCTTGGATGTGAGTGGCGAGGGAAAGGAAGAAAAGAGCGAGGAATTTTTGCATGCTGAATTATAGTCTGCTAGATAGCGATTTTGACAACATAAGAGCCATTGTCAGTTGCATCCTATGACGAAAAGGCCGGAAACATAAAAGCCAATAGTTGTTGCATTGAAAGGAATCCTCTATCACTCACCACGCTCGGTGGTGCAGAGCCTGCAGAAATGCAGTCACTTCTGCATTTAGCGTTGTGCAAAACTCTTGCAATTTCTTGGCATAATAAATCCGCTCGTTTCACTAATGAATTTTTGGAATCGCGATACTAAATTCGTATATATCAATTCTTATTACGGGCTATATTCACGGACTTAAAAATTCAACGAGATTCTTTCGAAGTTTCGTAATCGAGCGTATGAATTCTTGTATCCCTTATAACCTAATTATTTAATTCTTATATACTGAGTAGGGCTACAGTCGTAGTAGTTATCTCTCTACTTCATACGTATAAAATATCTGATTAAGAATTAAAATTACTACTTTGAACCTTTGGATCAGGTATTTGGCATGGACCTATCATGCCAAGAAATTGCAAGAGTTTTGCACACGCTAAATGAATCCCGACGCAGCTTCAAGTCGTCCCGCGTCCATGTATACGACCGCACCAATGGCAGATTCTAATTTCGAAAAACCAATTTTCGAGTAATGAGCAGGACGTGATGAGCGTTGGACGCCATCCATTTGTTTTAGAAGAGCTAGACCTTTCTTTGCTTTGCGGTCTTCCAGGAGTACTGCCTTCGTTCTTCACCTAATCCTCCTTTGGAAATCAGTCTTGGTCGGCTGAATATAGAGATTACACATCATTCGAGCTCAACGAGTCAAGATTTCCCCGTTCTAAATCCATGGCATAGGGAGCTTTGATTGTTATTTCCCCGCAGTTGTTGACAAGGGAGTGCCATTTTGAGACAGTTCTCGAGCAGTGGTATGTGTAGCATGAGCACAATTGAGGTATCGAACCACAGCAGTCACAACTCTTGTCAATGCTGCAGGATCTTTGATATGATGACGCTAGCTGCATCTATCATCACATCCTCACGCACGGAGCACATCCCACCATCACCCCCATCTCCCTCAGCCCTCCTAACGTGTCTTCCCAGTAGCCTTGTTCGGCGCCCCCTTCGCACCCATCTTGCTCTGAATCCGCCCCGGCTGCCCTCTCGCACTCGACGCCGCACTCTTTGCCTTCTCAGCCTTCTTCTTGCTCTCGGCAGTCGCCTTCTTGTCCTTTCCCTTGGCGATGGCTTCTTTGCGTGCTGCTTCGCGGGCCTCGGGTCGTTGTGAGCGTCGCTCTCTGATTACCTCGAGGGAGGCGCCGACGATGCCACGTTGTTGCTTGACAGTGCGGCGGGTGCGCTTTTTGGCGATTTCCTATGGTAGAGAGATGGATCAGCGGGTAATCTTGGTGGACCGATAGATGATGAGGCGGGAGGGAAGGCGTAGGCTGTTCGAGAGGGACCGTAGCTGGAGGGATATGCCGGAACGTTTGATCTCCTAGTGTAGTCCAGCTTCATCCACCTCACACCCAGACCGATTTTTAGCGCATAGGAATCGAAGCCCACATACCTCAGAGATACCCTTCTTGTGCTGCCTTCGGAACAGTGTAGTCCACGCAATACGTCTGGGGTTTTTGCGCTGGAGGAAGAGGGATTCGGTCTTGCCGTTTTGGAATCGGAATATCTTGCTGTCCCCCCGGACGTAGAGCTTACCCTACCATTATCCGGTCTTGTCAGCCGCTTGCCCATACAATCCTTGTCACTGCATCCGCCGCCGCTCGTGCAACGGGCCTTCGGCGTCGTTGCGTTGGGGGAAGGAGGGGCTGGGGGAGCGCACCTTGCCAGGATATATCTTCTCACCGCTGAAGGTATCTTCATAGGTACGCATGATGGCGGTCTCTGATGCGGAGTCTGAGAGTTGTTGTTTGGTCTGACGTGGTGGCCTTGGTGTCGATTGTCGGGCGAATATCGCGCTAGCGTAATGATGTGGGTCACGTGCACGTAGGGCTGCGAGGAAGCGAGTTACACGGCTTGCAAGGCTGAGAACTCCTCTCTCAAGATTATCACGTCGGTTCGATAGGTGTTGATGGCTTTGGTACAACCTGAGCGAGGTGTTGGAACTAAGAAGAGCTTTCTAGCGCCAACATTGGACACTAAGGCTTCTGTTGAACATGGTATTAAGGACTTCCTGTTTCGCAGTACTCTATTTCGAACTCGCAGGACGCTACATAATCTTTGCATTTTTTTATTTGATTGCGAACTGCTAATTGCTAAACAACATGTAATATCTTTGGCACATGAACTTTTGTATTGTAGACTGATGGCCTTTTAAGGCAGCATCAATCAACCACTGGCTTTAAAGCCATATAGTGAAAATCGTGCAGGACTTCCTTGTACTTTGCCGAGATCCAGATATGTAGCCATCCCCATGTGAATGTTGAAGATGTTGACCATGACCGCCTTTTCCTCCTTCATTATTCCACGATTCCGACGTAAGTATCGTCAATTCTTGTCATCATCACCTTCCTATCCTACCCAAACGTTGCTCGTAAGCCAGTGATATGAATCGTTGGTAAAGTAGATGCAAGTTATGGTGATTGCGACGCTTCGAGAATTTTTCGTAGCCTGATTAAGGCATTAGTGGAACTGGCAAGCCTCCCAAACCTTCGGATTGCATTGCTATAGGAGATGTCAATGGGTGGACGAAAACGTTCAATCCTGAAATGTAGCTTACTAGACAGGTACGCTCGTGGCAAGGAGAGACTGGGCAGAGGCCAAAGCAATGCGGGCACACGCTCCTCTTGCAGCTCGTGCAACCTAAATGTGTAGGTAGGTCCATGCCAGTAGGCATCCACGTGTTGATCAGAAGCAGGATTCTCGAAGCTCGTGTCTTCTCCTCAGGTAGAGAGACCCTGTCGGAGACGATACGCCGGAGTTTGGAGTAGACGCAGCATCCTTCACTGCAGTTGTCGCACTTGCCTGTGCAGTTCGTGCAGCGGAGGTTTTTCGAATGCCAGACTCGATTGTGGTGGGGATGCTTTGTGTAGTCGCCGCTGGAGTCAGCCACGTTGCGGTAGATAATCTCCGTGTTGGTCTCGCGGCGAAGTTCAGCGAGCTGGGAAAGGAAAGGCTGTTAGCATTACCTGTCTTGCAGTGTGACTGACGGAGAAGAGGTTACCTTTTGACTTGCATATGCCATCTTAGAGGCCTCCTCATTCTCAGCCTGGATACGAGCCCGGAGAGTTTCGCCTAAGAGGCCACCCCCCGAATCGCGCTCGGTGAACGTCCCAATTGGACTAGGTCGTCCAATATATTTTGGGCTTACCCTGGAGCGCCCCGAAACATCACCTGAAGGAGGCGCAGAGCCAGATCCGACTGACTTGCGAGGAATGTTCATGGTGTCCAGCTTTGGGAGTGCTTCAACAGCTCTGGTAACCAGCAGTATGCTATCTGGCGTGTGAGGCCTGTCAAAAATTTCTGAGAGAGTGGGAATCCTGTGTATAGCATTGCTTCCCTCACGAGCATCCGCATCGACGCCGGCTGATGCAAACATGGAGACTGATGAAAGCTCAGCCTGTGTTGGCGAAACCTGCAATCCGGCTTCGTTGACCGTGCTTACACCGGCAATGGCGGACGGATCCACTGGAGAAGCAGAAACCTCTGTTGCTATTCCTTTGCGCTTTTCTCGACATAGTGGGGAGCTCTTGAGCGCGGTTGAGATGTCTTCGTCATCGCTCAGATTCGCGGATGCAAATCGGTCAATGCTGTCATCGGCGGAGTTACCGCCATTATTGTGCTGACGCTTTCTCGACGGAGTACAATACCCGCTAGTTGGAGAGCGACCCTGGGGACGAAAAGAGTTGCGCAAAGAAGCTACGCCCTTGTTGTAGCGTAGAGGTTCTGGTGAAGGAGCGTCGTTGTTGTCGCTTGACTCGCTCGACTGGGTGTGACCGCCACTGCTGGCTGAGGTAGAAGAGCTCCAGGTATGATGGAGTGATTTTGGAGAGTTGGTGTTATCCGTTCCACCCGAGTCATGATTATGACGGTTGAATTTGCTAGTGTCAGGTGGAAATAACTCAAAGCTGCCACCTTGGGGAGCCACGTATCCGCTGGGGCTGGTGTTTGGGTCAACGACTTCAAAGCTGCTGTCGAGTCGTGTCGGACTTCCGTACTTCTTGTATTCAGGATTGGCGAAAAGTGCGCGGCTAGTGGTTGGGGTGGAAGCTCCAGAGCCACTCTCACGTGCATCGTCTTTGTGGTTGTGCTTGTGCACAAGCTTGCTTCTGTCCATGGGAAGAAGTAACATGCTAGCATTGACAGGAGATAAAGGGGAGGGTGAATTGAAGCTGGAAGGTCGCAAAGTGTCGACGGAGGAAATATCGGAGTTATTATGGAAATAGATGGAGTTTCGTGATCGAACAGCTGGGATGAAGTGGATTTTGGACTTATCGACAAGCTCTTTGGTGGAGCTGACTCCTGTTCCGTAGTTTGCCTGGAGAATGGAAGTCTCAATCTCTTTGATGGTTGTGTTATCGTTAGTAAGAAGCAAAGCCTCCTCTTGAGCCTGCACACGAGCTTCTAGTTGAGCTTCGTGAGCTACGAGATCGAGTTCGACTTCGCCGTCTTCATTAATAAGACCACAATCGCAGACATGCTCGACGATGGTAAGAAGTTCGTCTTCCTCAAAACCTCTCTCTTCTGCGATTGTACGTAGTTCCTCGTAGCTGTCCTCGAGTTCAGAGCGTTCATCCGTTGTCAAGGCAGATCGTGACGTATGTAAATGGGGACGTGGAGAGCGGGTAGCTTTCGACGCGTTGAAAAGCTTGAACTTCTCCCTTATCGATCTGCTGGACTGGCTCTTGCGTAGAGGATGAGGAGGTTGAGCTGACTGGTCATCGTATTCTCGAGCGTTTGCGCCAATGATGGCACCGAAGACTTCTTCTCCAGGGAGAGTTGACTCTACTGGTTGATCGTTGAGCGTGCGATCATTTGAATGGAAGGTAGCGCCAAAGACATCATCACTATCGCTATTTCTAGCGTTGGCGGTCGTGGTATTAACCGTCAGCTTGGTCTTCCGACCGTTACCTTTTGGCAGCTTGAAAGGCGCCATCTTGAAGGTCGATAGTATGAAAATGGATGTGTTGCGAGTGTCTGATGAGAGCAATCGATCTCAAGCCTTCCATGGCAGGTCAAGGTCGTTTAAAGTTTCCGAATATCCTAGAACTCCAAATTCATTTTGCGCTGGCGCGAAACAATTAGTGGATTTGCAGGCTCCTCGGATCCATTTTAGGCCGGGGTTAGCCTATCTAAAGTGGGCCGGAGACCCTTGTTTGAGGTTTTGGCCATCGCAGTGCTCCAGACATGCAAGTACAACTCTGTTAAGATCTCGCAAATGTTGTGGATTGCTGCCATAGTGCCAATTTTGGAGTAAATATCTTTCAGTGTCTTATATTTATGTTGCTTGCGAATGTTACTACACCCGGTCACTTGCCTATAACGATCTACCGGTTCACAGCACTGTTAGTTTCCGGCAGTTGTCCCAAATCTCAGGCATAGCATTGTAAGTGAGTTGTCATTCAGAGTATACGCAAGCCAGTACCTATTGGACCATGTGCCTGCATGATGTCCTCACGCAATGCAGCTTGTATGAACATACATGAAAGAAAAAGGAGGCAGTCTACCTTTATACCCTAGAGCCATTGTCTCATAACCATCATCCTGCCATTCATGTCAACACTCCTCAGCATTGAGCACTGTTATCAAGCCTTCGCGTATTTCTGAGTCCATTCCCTTGCCGTCTGTATCGCTGCTGGCTCGTCCTCCTTCCACCGCTGAGCCACGTCGTTGGCGAGAGGGTCATCTGGATTGGGGGCTCCAAGAAGAGCTTGTATTGAGAGTAGGATAGTGCGGATCTGGAGGGCTGGAGACCAGTTACCTGCGCCTGTTAGCTGGATCTCAACGGGCGGACGGAAAAGCTGTGCTGTACTCTTTAGGACATCGAGGCAGATGCGGCCAAGCTTGTCGATGTTTGGATGGTATATCTTCGTGAGGAAACGAATCTTGGGCGGAGTCATTGGGTAGTCGTCTGGAAGGAAGAGCTCAAGCTTGAAGACGCCCGCTGCTAGAGTAAGCTAATGTCGCTCAAGGATGAGTAATTGAATACTAACATTCATAGGGCGACTGAGAAGGGCCGTGTATCATGACATCGAAGTATCTCAGGTTGTCATCATGTGGGACTGCACTGATACCAGGGACCCTACAGCCCTAGCTGTCAGCCTGACTATGCTCTACGCAGTTCTTGGAGGAGGGACATGCGGTTCGGCCATCAATCTCTCTGTCTCCTTCACGATCCGCTTTGGTAAAGCGGCCATTGTGACTAAGAACCCTTGCTCTGCGTATGTTTGTGGAACAGCTATAGTGTCAGAGGGTTCTCTCGCGACAGTAATAGTTGTGTTTTGCAGCTTCCGTACAATGTCTTATAGGACAAGAGATCAGGATGAATTCATGTGACGGTGAAGCTTTGAAGCAGCACTACTGCCATGCGCTTCAAATAGAGCTATTTTTCTTTGACTCACACTCGTTAGATAGTGTTATTCACCCGAATGCGGAGCCTTGCTTCACCAGTTGAAGAACGGATGTTCGCTCGGCGCCTAGCGTCACGCTCAGGCGGCTTTCCCTGGACTACTTTACTGTAGATCGAAGATGACTAAGCAGTCTTCTAACGCGTTTCCAATATCGATCTTCATTGTTCATCTCTGCTTGCTCGCATTACGTTTGGTAACGGTCTGAAGCATTGCAATTGAACGATACTCGAGTATAAGAGGCCCAGGATGCGTAAATTGAGCTTTACATTTGCTGTACAGCCTTTAGGATCCAAACGATCCATACCGATCCCAATGTTCCAAGACATTGGCTCGTTCGCTGACATGGCTATGGCCCTGAGCTTCACTGGTCGCATTATCTCTGCATCCGCCGGAAAATCTCGACTGCCCTGAGTTCTGGGCGCGCATCGCTACGCTGTACCTCGACAATGACCCATTTGTTTTTACCCTTTGTTAACATAGCCTCTTTATCTATGATCTTGAAAGGACGGGTGCCCAATACAGCTCCAAGAGATGGAGAATGCAAAGCCTAAAGGGCCAGTATCGGCTTTCGAAAGCCCGACTTTTGGGCAGGATGGTTCCTTCCACTTGGATAAGCCTGTTGGTTCAGCATCCATCTCGCCTTGTGGTAGAGACATCGTCCTGGCTTCGTACGTCGCTCCCTCTTCCTAGCACCTATGATGACCTGGGCTCGTCGCTAACGCGATGCACAGGCGGCAGGGCCTACATGTAATTGACCTAGATTCACCATACTCTCCTCCACGGCACCTGCCTCATCACACGCCATGGGAAGTAGCAGATGTCCAATGGTCTCCATTCGCCGCCCGCGACTACTGGGTCGTCAGTACGTCAAACCAGAAAGCACTCGTTTGGAATTTGGGCTTGGCAAATACTCGTTCATCGGTAGAGCATGTCCTCCATGCCCATACTCGTGCAATCACAGACATCAACTTCTCTGCCCATCATCCCGACATCCTTGCTACGTGTGCAGTAGATAGCTTTGTTCACTGCTGGGACCTTCGCCGTCCAGCCAGACCTGCCATGACATTCTGTGATTGGTTTGCAGGTGCAACACAGGTCAAATGGAACCGGCAAAATTCTCATATCATGGCCTCATCTCACGACAAATTTCTTCGGATTTGGGATGACCGGAAAGGCGCACACCCATTACGTTCGATAGAAGCGCACGACACCAAAATCTACGGTGTAGATTGGAATAGGACAGAGACTGCCAAGCTTATGACCTGCTCACTGGACAGAACCATAAAGCTCTGGGATTATGAGAAGCAGACAGACGACATCCGGACGCACGAGCCCGAAGAAATCGTACGTACCTCGTTCCCTGTATGGAGAGCACGTTATACTCCTTTTGGATTTGGTCTATTGGCAATGCCTCAGCGTGGAGACTATGACCTACACTTGTACGATCGGCGACCCACCGAATCTGAGGACGATTCGTGTGTCACTCCGGCGGTGTATCGATTCGGTGGCCATGAGAATCAAGTCAAGGAGTTTCTATGGCGATCAAGAGGCAACGTCACAGACAACATTGACGACCGCGAGTTCCAACTTGTGTCGTGGGGTACTGACCGAATTCTACGCCTACACCAAGTAGATGAGGATGTGCTCGGTAGAGTCGGATACGAGAAAGGCGTCAATCGAAACTTCAACGTCACCCGCAGAAATGCTGTTTACAAGACATTTCGAGACGACCCATCGAAGAATGTGCAGGCTGCATCACAAGACTCGCCATCTACCTATGGCATACGCTCTGCGCTTACTGCTCGTATGAGCAGAGCTCCTGTTTCGTTTGTCGGTGGATATGGCAATGGCGGATTCATGAGTCCCACGGCTGGGCGTAAAACGCAATCTCCAAAAGACATGGATCCAATATCGTGGATGCGAGGTGTCAGAATCGGGAAACGCGAACAGTCACCTTCTGTTATGCATCAAAGTGTGTCCTCGATTTTGTCGCCAAGCCTGAAGATAGACCCAAGCTGGGACGTGTTTGAAAGTTTAGGCGAAGAGATCACGCATGTGGGAGACAAGTTCCGGAAGGTCAAATTTGACCAAGTATGGTAATAGCTTCCAACTAGAATATACGGTCAGCTTACAATTATCAGGTCGATGTTCAGGGCCGGAAGATTATTGTGTCTTTCTCAGGTCCCTGGGGTCCCGAGCAGAGTCCTACATATGTCAAGGCTCACATTGAATTCCCAAGTCACTACCCTGACGCTGCGCCGCCTTCTGTTGCTCTGGAAAACACTGCTGCCATTGATGAAGATGTCGAATCAAAGATTTCACTGGACGTTGCAGTGATCACAGCTAGCTTCGTCTCACGCCAAAGAAGCTCGTTAGAGGCCATCTTGCATTACCTGCTGGGAGAACAGGGCGTTGAGGAGAGTCTGCTCTGGCTCAAGAAGCGGAATGAGAGCGTCGATCTCGATTCTACCCGGGACCTGGACCTGGACCCCAGCTCCAGCGACGAAGATGACGATGCACTCGGGACATATTCAGATCCACCAGCTAGTATCCTGGAGGTCAGTGGTCCATTGACTGCTGTCTCGAATGCTCAATACAACGTTCCCATGCCTAAGGCATGCGGCGCGTTATGGGCAGATAACGGATGCTTAGTCTGCTTCTTCCCCCCGAAACTAGAAAAGGAGCCATCTCTGCTCGATCTCAGCCTGAAGTCCTCTGATAGATCGTCCAAATATCGCAAGACTATCTTCGAAGGGTTTGGCCGGTTGCGAAGTAGATCAAGTCGGCAAAAGCGAGCAGCATCTACGCTGGAGACGATTGAAAGTGGCGACTCCTACATTGATGACACTTCTTCGTCCTCGTCAGACTCATCCTCTTCGGAGGAGGAGATTGATCTGGCTCGCCACCATTTCATGCCCAGTATGGCCTGGCGCGGTGACTCGTCAGAAGCACACCCCGGAGCCACTATGGATGAGTCGCAGAAGTCAAGTGGTGACAGTGGGCTTGATAAGTCGACCGCTTCGAAGGGAGGTAACTTTGTCTCCATTCATGAGTTGAGCGATCTTCTTCCTGCGAAGCAGCGACTTGCCCAGAGACTTATGATTGGAAATGGATCTACCGGCCTCGTGCATAACGCGCAGATTGCTAGAGATGAGGGGGATCTTGATCTAGCTGACGTTTGGTCATTCGTCCACCTTCTGCTTCAGCGCAAGGTGCAACTGGAGCTGATGCAGTATCCTAGCACTAATCAATCAGTCGTGGTCGTTGCGCGCCGTGCTGCATCCGGTCTGAAAGCTAGGGACAGCGCTGTTGACCTATCATTCGATTCGAAAGAGGACAAAAGACCGTCAACAGCGTCAGCTTCGGTCAAGTGGGGTAGCCATCCGTTCGGATCGCGGTGGTTTGTGAATCGTTTGTGAGTCTCTCAAGCGAAAGACCCATTACCTGCTTGCTGAACATTTCTAGGTTTCGCCACTACGAACAGCTAGCAGATGTGCAGATGTTAGCACTGCTATCTTGTGTATTCAGCGAACCTCAAGGTCGCCCCAAAGCCTCGATTACAGGGAGGGACCGTTCTACTCCGACCAGCTCGCTCGACTACAATGACTCGCCAGATGGGCTTCTCGAAGGATTGAGCAACTACTATCCATCCCAGGACATCGCCAAGGCCCAATTAGCTCGCGTGCAACCGGATCTCTCTGTGCAAATTAACTTCCAGCACATGCATAGCGGACCTCACTCTGCGGCGTCTTCGACCGGACCGCCTTTGAGTGATCTGTCTACCAGCGGCACTCCTCCTACAAACTACAGACCTCTACGCGCGAGCTTTGAACGAAGGGAATCGCAGGCAACAAGCCTCTCGACCTCGCCTGAGCAACTTCGTCATACGCATCGCTCGAATTCGAACCTCGGTGCACTTGCTGCATCATTTAAAAGTTCACTGCCCTTCAGCGCATCCGCTGCCTCTTCGCCACCCAAAATGTATTCGAAGAAGCGCTTGAGCCCTGCGCCGAGTTACCTTGGGACTTCAGCATCATCAATGGCCTGGAATCCATCCGACTTCTTCGCGAAATCATCTACCATCACCGAAGACCCGAGGTCGACATTCTCCCTGTCAGTTTCAGATACCGAAGAGGAAATCACTCCAGTACCGAAGAAGCCTGCCTTCAGCGTTAAATTGAAGAACCAAGATCAATTCCATAACGACGGGTATGCCAATGTCCCTCTCCTAGACCCGAACCAAGAATGGCAATACCGTGCCTACAGAGAGGCCTACGCCCACCTCCTCTACATCTGGGACATGCCCCTCGCAAGAGCAGAAATCCTGAAGTACAACCGCCCACTAACAGAAACTTCATCGCCTCGAAAATCAAGCTCCCTCCTCTCCATCGGCAAAGCAAGTCTCGCGGTCACCGCCGCCAACTCCGCAGATCTTGCCCTGGACTTTAGCAGCCGCTGCAGATCTTGCTCCTCCCTCTTACCAACCAAGAACGCAAGCCGCCGCTGCTCAAACTGCTCCGTCAAACAGCGCCCTCTGACCTGCATTCTCTGCAACACCTTCATTCGCGGCCTCTCATCACCCTGCCTCAACTGCGGCCACGTTCTCCACGCCTGCTGCCGCGAGCTCCTGCTCTCCCAACAACCCGACAAGGCTCCAACGGAATGTCCTTCCGGCTGCGGCTGCATCTGCGCCGATTACACTATCGGTGAAATCGAGCTACCAGCGCCCAAACAAGCCTACGAACTAAGCCCGGCAATCACGGTTATCGGCGACGCGGGTATGAACGAGCAGGAACAATTGGGATGGAAGGACAGTGGTACGAGTACAGGAGATGTGAATGTGGCGGCTTATGATAGTTTGGCAAGGAACTTGCAGTTGAAACCGAGGATTGAGGGTGCGGTTAGGGGAGGAGTGGGAAAGAGGAGGAGTAGTCAGATTTGGAGGGGAAGGAAAGATAGTATAGATGAAAGTTGATGGTGATTGGATTATCATTAGGATTAATGTAGCGGCAAGAGCAAGGCGTGGCATGATCTGGAAAGTTGATGGAGTTGGAAGGATGGTAGATACCCCAATTGTCTCGTTATATGCAATGGCCTGTTTGAGCGAAGAGGTTCAAACTTTCTGTTCTGATGAGAGTCGAAAGCCCATAGTTCATGGCATATTTGACCTGGGCTTAAGTAGTCACACCGAGAGTGTGCTCTTGGTATTGGGAATTGGCAGCTGCTATGGGTATAATCCCCCACAAGACGAGACGGTGGGGGAGATTTCTCGAGCATGTAAGTCTGTCTGTTCGGTGCTACTCGGGCATATCACAATGGCATGGATAGATGTTGAATATAGCATCGTTGAAGCTGTGATTGAATTCATTCCATGAAGCACGAATTGCTCGCTCATGTCCCCCCGCCTGCAACTCATCCGCTAGTCATGAATACGCGCACCTATCCCATCCCATCCCATCCCATCACATGACCACAGCAACATGATCATCCATAAACTGATCGATATTCCCCAAAAAGAGCGCCGCAACGATGGAGACGGCGCCGAAAGCGATACTTACAAGGTAGACGTATCGGTACGACTCCGCAAAAGCAATTTGCCCCGCCCCCACTACGATTTCCCACGCCGTCACATTGCCCGCTATGCCGGGAAGGAGTTTGATTTCTTCGAGCAGCGATGCGCCGGTGAGGATAATGGCCTCTTCGATAATCGAAGTGTTGGTGATTCCGAGTTCGAGCGTCATCGCTCCGCCAATGTAGTAGATTGCGTTGGGAGTGAATTTGGATACGAAGACGTTGTAGTAGGTCGTGTAGCCGATGCTGCCGCCGATTACGCGGATGGCGAGGGTGAGCGCGGCGACGGTGGCGATGAGGTCGTCGGGGCAGATTATGGTGGTTATGATTGAGGCGGGGACGACGATGCCGCCGATGCCGAGGCCCGCAAGGATGAGGAGGCCCCAGGCGCGGTAGAGGGTGTCGTATTTTAGGGAGGCGAGGGCGCCGCAGCCTGTAGGAGAACAAGTCAACTTTTCTGCACTGTCTGTCTAGATTTTGGTGGAGGATTGGAGAACGCACCGGCTGTCATAATGCAAGCGCTCGCAATCATCAGTTCCCTGTTGTGGCCGCGGAAGGCACTAAGGAGCCAAAGCACAATGACTGCACCAGCTAAGATACTGAATCCAATGGGTAGACCGCGAATGCCAACGCCGACGGGGTCTTGGCCGTACACGTTGAAGGCTTGGGTGGGCCAGAAGAGCAGGACGGAGAAGAAGTTGGCGCCGGAGATGAAGGTGATGATGAGGGTTAGTATGAGGATGCGCGGTGCCTGCTTCAGGCGGGCGGGGAACATTGGGAATTTGGCGAACTTGGCTTCCCAGACGCAGAAGGCGACAAGCATGAAGAAACCGATGAAGAGTGGGGCGAGGACGTGGGCGGTTTTCCATGAGTACTAGTATCATTGTTAGCAGCGTTCTTCACCCTCTGTTTGGATGCCGAAGAACATACCTGATATCCACCCCATTGCAGCCCTGCCATGAATACCAACATACCCACAATACTTAGGAAACCTCCAACGAAGTCAATCTGCTTGAACACCTCCATCTTCGTCAAACCCTGTGAATTGACACGCGGCGGTGGGTGGTAGAAGATGATAGTCATGACGAGCCCAACAAAAGCCCAGATACCACATAGTAGCCCACAATACCTCCATCCCCCACGAGCGGCGATCAATTGAGCCCATAGCACGGATGGGCAGAAGGGTAGGATGGTGAAGACGAGGACTGCAACGTACTTCCCTCGCTTTCGGGTTGGGGCGAGCTCAGAGGTCACGGCGAGAGCGGTGAGTTCGTTGATGCCTGCGCCTGCTCCTGCGATTGCCATGCCACCTAGAAAACAGCGTCAGAGAAGCGCCATACTTCTTTCAAAATATGTAGGTCTTACCAATGAGGATGTTCATGGTATGGGCAGTCGACGCAACAATGACCCCAAGAATGATCAAGCATGCACCCAGTATAGCCACGTATCGACGTCCCATGAGATCCGAAAGGGATCCAACGAAAGGGCAGACTGCCGCCAGAGCAAGCAGGTTGGCGAGGACGAACCACGTCCATCTGTCTGCACCACCAATATCCCGGTAGATCAAGGGAGGGATACCGCCGAAGAGGTAAACGGGGATTTGGGAGCCTGTCCAGAGGAATGCCATGGCAACCAAGGACATGAGTCTCTTGAAGGTCAACTAGATCGCACTGTCAACAATGCTCTTGATGAAAGTGAGGGGAGCCGTCGTACCGGAGGCTCGTGGTCATGGTCCTTATCGTCGCCGTATGTACGCAGTCCACCTTTCTCATAGTATGATGGGTGTCCGGGGACACGCTCGTTCGTCTTCACGTTTTCAATTTGACTGTCCGCCATCTTCTCGCCAGTTGCCTCTCTCGATAGATCAGAGCCTGAACCCATCGTGTGAAGATATATATCAATATCCGCCAGCGTTCAATTTACATTTTGTGCCACACGCATGTTCGGCCACTCGGCGCGCTCAGAACCCGCTCTCTATAAAGGCGTCAAGCTGGCACGTCTCGACCAAAGCCTGGGCAGTATGGTCAGAGAAGAGGCCAGGGAGGTAGTACAGCAGAGCGAGTATTATAAGTAGAGGATGTAGAGCGGTGACGAGACTAACAGGCTCAGACCGAGGTGAATCAGAGGGAAGCATGAGGGGTAGATTGGCATTAGTGGGCGCCGGTGCGACTGGTACATCAATTTCGGTTTCCATGATGTTCACTAGGTACTCGTACTCCGTACTACTAGTAGTGCTAGGTAGGGGGTTTTGCAGCAGGAATAGTAAGGGTGGTCACATTTTGATGTGTTTTGACAGTGGATGATGGCGCAGATTTGTTACAGGCACGGGGCAACGCTTAGGTTGGGAGGTCTAGAACCGGCCTTGCCTGTAAAGGTACTCCGGCCCGTCTCTGGTCCGCGCTCTCATTGGCGCTAGAGAATGACAGCCAGTCACCCAATCTGATGCGTGCGTAAAGTATGCTTACAATAATCACCAATCGTCCTTCACCAATTCAATCTTGAATGAATGGAGGCCGGCTGACCCTGCATGACTTTGCATATTAAGTGCGTTAATCTGTCCGTGCACACTTTTCCCCGACTTTTCCCCGACGGGACCCCAGATCGTCCAAGTGATTTGCCGGTAAAAGCGGGGTACGCTAGAATTTCCATAGCTTCTGTATGCGGGGGAGCGCTGACTAGGTACTGGCTCACTGCCTGAGAAGAAGGTAATGTACACCGAGGCTCTGTCCGGCCCAAGATTGCCAGAGAACGCCAGAGAACGCCAGAGAATATCAGAAGGCTTGTCTGGAATAGCTTCATGCAAGAGTGTTATGAGCTATGGGTCCGTCTTGACAACGAGACAAGGTGTGAAGATCTTTGTTGGACGTCTCGGCCTGCCCGATGGTAATTTGAAGCCCCACCGTATACGCGACGTTTCCTATAAAGTACTGTATAGACAAATTCATACAAAGATATCATATCCAGACATTCGATATGTATCTGTGCTTTGCACAAGTGACAGTGATATACAAAATACACTCCTGGAACGCTACCCGACGACATAAGTCCCATCCAATCAGTCCTTGCCACATGTCCTTGACCCGTTAGCGTCCACTGTCCCCATCACACTCTGTTTAAAACGACCATGCCAAAAGTAGCAGAGTCTAGAACGGCGCTCCGTTCATTCCTAACATAGTGGCGTCGCCTCGCCGGCAGTCCAAATTCGATAGCCTTGTCAATTATCGAATTCCGCCCCACCTGCATCGTCTATAATCTTTGCCGATTTCCTCAGGCGCGCTGTCCTCTGGCGAAGGCTATTTCGATTTCTCTTTATCGGCTTGCATAGCTCTCGCCGCTGCCATTTCCGCTCCTGAAGGCATGATGACAATCATCAGGTATGGCACATTCTGAAGGTAGAATCAGTATGATGGGTCTAGCCAAGAGCTCGCAGGCATAAGTGCCAGGTGTAGTCACTCACCTTTTTCATTTATCTCTTTACAAGACCTCTCCGTGGTCGTTGAGCTGTAGTAGCTACATCTGGTTGTGGCTGCAGGGTGTATCCTCTTCGTGCAGCTTTCCGCTCCAATTTTCGAGCTCGTTATTCGGCTTTTCTTTTGCTCATGTCGATGTGTCCACCCGAGAGCAAGTAAGTGGGGACCCGCTACTGGCGGGATGATTGGGATCGCTGAATCGCGAAGCGAATTGCTGTGGGGCCATGCCTCCAGCAAGAGTGGAGTTGGGTAGTGCTGCGGTCTGATAGATCGTTAGTCGAAGTCCGTGTGCTTTGATGACAGATCAATAACTCACAGATTTGGCCTGAGCACGTCGGTCATGATAGTCTGCAAAGAACTTGTCGCTTGTCTTGATCGCATTTTGCTTCTTGCCATCTGAGCCTGTTGCCATTGCGACATCTAGAGGGGGGAAGATCAAGGGCGCCGCTTCTGGCATTTCCATTTCGCCCTGAGTCCTGCCAATTGATAGTCGTAGGTTTCTGGTCTTGTTCTTCCAATTCGCTTCGTCTGGAGTAAGATAGTGTGAGATGGTCTGGGAGAGATCAATGCGTTCATGCGAAGCTTTGCTCTCAGGTGCGTATGTCATGACCATGCGGTAAAGACCGCAAGGTCTGGAATATTGTTCATTCATTTGGGTAAGGAAATCGTTGGTCCTATTGCTTGTTTTAGCTAGGTACTTCAGCGTAGCAACACCAAGTAATACCTTGTTCTCGATTGAATTTCGATGTCAGTCCTGGCTGCTGTTTGCATGATTATGGAAGCCGGGTTAGGGACAAGTCCCACAACCATAGCGGCGATGTTGACAGCATTAAGGACCGGAGATGCCTGTTGAATTACCACTATTTAGCAGGAAACTTCTCCACCTTGAGCAAATATTTATTAACCCACCTGGCTGACTGATGCATGGATTTGAGAAATTGAAGGAATTCCGCTTGATCGATGCCGCAATCAGCGAGTACTGGCGCGTAAGCTCGCACAAAACCACGACTGCTATCCTGAGGTCGCCGTTATGGAATGATGACAGGACATGGCAATCGGCCTATGCTTCGTGGTGTCGAGGGCGAAGAATGCTGCGAGACGAATGAATGTACGGTCTTATCGAGATAATGCTTCCTCCCCTCGTCGCTTGACGGCATACTTTCGAGGTGAAGTTTCTCATCGTAAGTGGGATATTTTGCGTCGTCTGATTCTCCGGCGGCGTCATCTAGCGCCCAATCTGCCTCGTCGTCCTCTTCCTCATTGTCATAGACAGGTGGGGGGTCGTCATCGTCGTCTTCGGGGCTGTCCAGCAACGCTTCGTAGGACTCGGCAGTCTTCTTGTTATCAGTGTACTCGTTAGATTGCTCAATAACTCCGCATTGGATCGAGCTTTCGTCTGAGCTGGCGAGCACGGCGTTACTGTTCTAGGACATTTTTTGAGCTTTAGAAACTTTTGCTGCTGCAACGCCTTCGGCAGTAAGGCCAAATCCGCGTGCGATGAGTTTGGCAATACCGCCAATTACAGGGGGTACCATTATCGTGGAGTTCACAAGTTGCACCTTAGACGGAAATAGATGTGTGAAGATATAGCCTTAAAACAAAAATAAGGCTTGTAGAGCTCAGCTGTTCGGCTTCTTGAGGCAATAAATAAAACCACAGGTAAGATTATGATAAAGGAAAGTGATAAGATGTGGACTATCAGCTTATCTATATCGAGATCATGCAATTGAGGGAGAAATACTTCGGTAATCTCACCGGGCTATCTTTAGCTCTTAAGACGGGGAAGAATATACTGAAGCAGCATACGCCTAGATGCTGCCAAACATAAACATGATCTCGCACTCCGTGTTCACGCAATACGCCTTCCGTTCGGCAACTACTACGGACATATAGCTCTCTTCCCAGTGCTAGACTTCGTGACCTCAACGAGCAGCGACAAGGTCTCTTTAAATACACCCTTCGCCCAACTCTCCGACTGCCTCTTCGACTACTTCAGCACCTCTCCCGTCAAATATGAATTCAAGATCCAACTCGGCACCTCGCCCTCCCACCATCCCACTGAAGACGCAGCATAATGTGGGACGAAGTCACTTCGCCATACTAGACGATCTGGACGGTGGAATTTCTGAGGCAGGATAGTTTTGTGCAGGAGCGGAGGGTATTCTCAGAAGATTATATGCGGTTGGATCCGTGGAGGGGGCTGCAGGCCCGTAGGCCGTTGGGGAGTATCAATCGGTTGAGAAAGTATGTTTATGGGAGGAGTCAGAAAAAGAGGGATAGGTTAAATGTGAGAAGTTTGAAGGACATTGCAAATATTGATGAGATCCAATAGTAGAGGTATACAGATGAATTAGGTTACGATTAAGCTGTTTTGTACTGACCGTGTTTTCCTTTGTTACACGCTCGATGGGCTGGCCTTGGGGGGAAAGAGAAGCAGCTTTTCAACTCAAAATTGAGAGGCCTCATCCAGTCAGTTGGCAACTTTGGGGTCTTCGTGAAGCTTCGGAAATAATGATTGCTTAGGATCTTCCCTCATCAAGCGACACTTAGCCCTGGAAGCTGGCCATGCGAGTACTAGAAAACTCCTTATTGTTCCCCCAAACCAAGCTGTCTGAGTGTAGTATATCTCCAAGAGTAATCGCCTTGGTTCTCAGGCTTCACGCGATCTGGACTTTATAGCGGGCATTCTCCCCCCGAGAGAATGTATCGATGGATTCGTTTTCTCAAACAATTCTCACGCTTTTCATCGTCGCTGACGAATAGCTCAACTCGAGCTTGATAATGCTGGTTATTGTGTGTAATCCAACCGTCTCTGGGCGCGAGAAGCCGCCCTTCTAGTCGTACGTGTTGCAGCTGTAAGGACTTTTGTAAGAATTGGATAATAGTTATCCACGACGCCTTTTTCCACAAGGACGCTGACTCTACTGTAATCGCTATGTCACTCAGTTCCAAAGAACGAAGAGTATGGGCGTGAGTCGTGAGAAAGTCCTGTAGAGTCGTCCAGTCCGTTGTAATAACCCCTAATCGTAAATCTCTCAAACTTGGCCAGTGTTCGCGATATTGGAGGATATCTTTTAGGAATAGTACCTAAGCAGAAGTAGTACTCCCGGGTAAATCTAAGTGCAGTGTTCTGAGCATTAGCGCTTTGCTGATAAAGTTTGCGCAGTGTTTGACTTCAGCACCCGATCGGTCGTTGACTGTAAGGCGTAGCTTGAGCTCCCGAAGCCGGCTAAGCATGTTATGGTGATTACCGACCGTGCTTAAGGCTTGGTAAGGTATCCAACCGCAGTCTACTAACTTCAGACGGGCTTCGCTTGTATGTGAGGCTTTGAACAGAGAGCTGAAAATGTAACTCCTGTGGAGGGTAGAGGGGGCAGCTACCGGCTCAACAAATGTTTCCAGCCTAATCGAAGATCGTGTTTTTAGCGTCGTTGGAGCCCTTATTTCGGCGCTCTCGGTTACGAATTGGATTGCTTCGAGGTTTTGGAGTGATTTGAAAGCGACAGAAAGCCAATCCTTGAGATCATCGTTAGCAAGCACCCGCCGCTGGCACTCGACATAGTACCGGTATTAGGAGTAATGGTACTGCAGCTCTACCGGTTGGAGCTGCTTATTCGACTCTTTCGACCCTGTATTATGGACCGACTCTGCCCCATTTTGCCCCTCGATATCTGCTTTTACTACCTCATACCAGTTATCGTAGCTCTTGAGCGTGGTGCTAAACAGTATGCCATCGTATGTGATCTTGTAGATATAGTGTTTCAGTGTGTGGTGGCGTGTGATGTAGCTGAGCTTCTAGAAGCTTTTGAGATTAGACCTGATTAGGACATTCTTGAAGAGATACTTCCGTGTAACTGGCTCGAAGGATCGACAGAGAGAACGCGCTACCTTCAGCTCGCAGGTTTCGAGATGTTGGCAGATTTGCTCGAGCACTTCTGGGGGTGTACTGTTAGCCATGTCGGCGTCGGCGTCGAAGAGTTTGGGTTTTAAGGTCCTCGGCTAACTTATAAGGGTAAATCCTAGAGATCTAGAAGACCCAGAATAGTAGTGAGGCCCGCTTGGTGCCAATATAAATGCCAGTCTGGAACGCCGGGTCGAATTGAGAAGTAGCGTAGGCTTTCGGGCCTATTCCTGAGCCTCCAATCCCCCGGTCGTAACTTAGGTTGGATGGAGTAGGAGCTCGGCCTTCACTCTTCCGCAGATTTCCTTCAGGACATCAGGGTTCTGTTGGCCTAGGAGTGTACTCTACCTAACTACTACTCAGCGTTAGTGTAACTTGCCAGTAGGCTTTTGTCGTCGCCGAAATCGATGGTAACCATAAGCTGCCATATTATCTTGAAGGCCTGACGGCCATGGCAGTCGCAGTAGCAGGCCTGGTGCTATCGCATCAGATATACATAGGAGCTGCAGGTGTAAGGCTGATGAATAAGGGACAAGTCACAGTTGGAAAGGCAATTGTTTAACGCACCTTAGGCCCAACTTGGAAAGCCCAGCCTTATCGAGCCAATCGAAAGGCCCACTCGGCCATGTTACGGCGGCCGATAAGCAGATTTTAGGATTTTAGCCGGCCTGCTGAGTCGATAACTCTATAACGGTTCGTTTTGGTATTATAATTCCGTATGTAATGTTGTAGTAGTTCCTAAGTATAGCCTATTACTGCCCTTATACATAGGTGCGCGTATGTATGGCCTATGTACGCGCTATATGGCCTACGTATGCGCGCATGTATGGCCCATTGCTGCCCCCATATATGGTATACGTATGAGCGCATGTATGGCCTATTGCTGCCCCCATACATGGCCTATGTATGCCCTTATATATGGCCTATCACGCAGTCGCCAAAATAATTGGTAAGGTGGGCCTTAGGGCTGCCCCGGGGCCGCCCCTTTGATATATTCATTCTTAGTAGCGCCTAGAGGCTTTTTGAAAGAATACCACAACACCATTGAACCAGCGCCATTAGGAATCGAACCCAATATGATATGTATTGAAACCCAGCAAACATTTTGAGGGCTCGTTTAGGGACTAGTTCAAGTAGGCAATAGATGAGGGCAGGAATAGGCTATACATACGCTTATACATATAAATATGAACTTTTATACGGAATTATAATTGATATTTGTTGATATCTTAATTTTAGCGCCGGACGCGTTAGTACCGGGGTTTCGTTTTTGACTACTTAAGGGTAAATAAGCCTAAGGTAAGCTTACGTTTTGGCTGGTAGGCCGGCTAAAACGCTGGGGGCCCGGGCTAAGCCTATTAGATCTAGCTTCGAGCCAGGCTCCGGGGTGGCCCCGGGGTTGAGACTCTCCTGTATGCCGAAAGGCCGGTCAGATGTATGAATAAACCAACCAACCAACCAACCAACCAACCAACCAACCAACTCAGCCCAGGTCTTGACTATGGCGCAGGATTGTGCTTTCACGAATCCGTCTATGCCTGCGTCTCCCACCTGTATCTCCCACCTGTAGTTGGGGTTGATGCCTGCAATCATCCCGTTGCTGCTCAATCACCGCAAGGATCGTATTCGAGAGCTGAGCGGACTCAGCTTACTCACAGCCTTCGCTTATAATAATACAGTCAGACAGGCTTTACATACCTAATACTGATAGGCTAATAAGGTCGAGAAGGCCTGACACCTTTAAGCCTCACTTCGCTGTAGCGCGCTCTAACGTTCTGGCATGTTCCGGTGTCATCGAATGGTCAGAAATAAAGGGAGCAACAATGGGTCAAAACATCACTCGGGCTGCAGGCCTCATAGAGACCAAGCCTTGTCCGTCATACATAAGCTACGCTTATTTCCACCGTTATTCGTCTGATAAGGGCCAGGTGCCATTCCAGCTGGCCTTCGTCAGCCACAGTCACTCTTTTGAGACTTTGGAAAGACGCATCAACAGAGTGCTAGCCATAGTACAAATTATTCGTAGGTATGATTTGAGGACCTCTACTTACTGATTGATAATATGCACCCTCTTCGCCTAGGCTTGCTACAAGTCGAGGAGTCTAGACAAGGGCAGTGCACTCAACTTGCATCAATGAAGTCTAATGGAGGCTTCGTGGCTGACGCTGAATGATGAGGCAGCTGACGGCAAGCCTGAGGTCCTGCAGGACTATATAAAGGATTGCCATGCCTATTTCTTCACTCTTATTCCTCGACAAATACACCTCATCACAACAATCTTGACACCATTTCGATCGAAATAAACTCATTCAGACTTGTCCCAGACCCTATCATTAACCATGGCACACCTTCTCAGCCAACTCAGAGATTTCCTTGATCGTGAACTCGAACCCCTCGCCCGGAAGACCATGACAACGCCGGGACCAGAGCAGCCTCTACCATCAGACATTTCGAAACTTCCACTCAAATCATGGGACAAAGGCGTCTTCTCATCCGAGCTAGTCAAACTCCATATTGTTCCTTCTGTTGATATTATTGGCCTAGACAAGGGAATTGCTGAGAGCGAGGTTGGGCCGGGCCATGTTGAAGAGGTTGGTACTTCTCGAAATACTTTTTGTAGTTCCTAGCCATCTCTGGATCACGAGATACGCATGAGGAACACTGGCTCAATGCAAACTTCCCGAACATTATTCAAAGTTCGATGTACATCTGAAAGGAGTAATGCTAAACCGGGATTTACCACAGGGCACTTATGGAGGGACGCAGCTAGCGTTGACAGAGATGTATGATCGTATTGAGCGTGGGTGAGTGATTTGAAATGCCTCGAATCGTCTGCGAAGTCCCTGGCATCCTGGATCCGGGCAACGACGATCTTGATCGACGGCATAGTACAGCACTGGGTTCTGAGAGACTATCAGTGGATCATGCCGGATGATCTGTCGAAGCTGCTGAGAGCTGATCTGGAAGATGCTGAACATGTATGCAGGTACATATCCTACTTTGATGCCATTGCCATCGAGTCTACAATTCCTCAAACCATCTCTTTTGAAGAGAAAGCTTCGAAATACCGCTACCAGCCTGCCGGAAAGGACAAGTATCCTCCTCACCTGGATGTCATCCCAACCAAGGACGAGACTCCTCTCTGGCAAATCTTCAATGCAATTGGACTTCTAGACGCCGCATCATTGTTGCCAAAGATTGTGCCAAAAACCTTCATTGGCAGGATCGCCAGTGAAATCCAGTCAACCTTGCTGGATGTCATAGACGGAGAACCACAGAACGGTCCTGCGATCGCTGATGTTGAGAAACGCAATAAATACGACCGACAGTCAGGGACTGACATTGAACGTGGTGCCAATATTGGAAGTGACTACGATGACTGGTACTCTGATGCTCGATTCGCTCAACAGCAGTTCACTGGGACAAATCCAACCACGCTTACGACAGTGTCTCCCAAGCTCCTTGACGAGTTCAAGGCCGCCGCTACTGCCCAGGACCTGAAAGCTGTAGTGTCGCTTCTCGATTCTGCGGGGAAGGATCTCTACGTTCAAGATTGCAGCTACTTTCGCGAGGCTGCTGGTCTGCAGCCTGACGATGTCATGATATCGGAGGATCCAATTGGCAATAGATTCGGCTGTGCTGCTGTTAGTCTGTTTCACTTGAACCCCGATGGCAAGCTTCATCCACTGGCTATCTGTGTCGATTACAAGGTCGACATGAGGAACTCGGTGGTCATCTTCAACAAGCGCCTGCATCCTTCCGATGTTACATTTCAGGAGAAAGAAGACTGGCCGTGGCGTTACGCAAAGACCTGTGCTCAAGTATCTGACTGGGCACGACATGAGATTGCTATCCATTTAGTCGACACCCATTTGGTATGTACATTTCAGGGGAAGCCTGCCCTCGCATTGATTGCACAACGAGACGTATAGATTTGTTCTAAGAACAGGCAGCGGCTCTGATTTACTTCCTGCCCCCGGAACCTGCCTCATGATCCACTCGTCGCAAGTAATAAGCAACGCTGACTCCCAGTTGCTCTTAGGTCGAAGAAGCCATCATTGTTGCCACTCACCGCTGCATTCCGACCACACATCCTGTATACAAGCTCTTAGAGCCGCACTGGTTCCGAACTCTAACCCTGAACGCCGCCGCGCGCTCAGTCTTGGTACCCCACATCATCTTCGATCTCGTCGGTATGCAGAACGACCAGCCCTACAACTTCGCCAATTATGCCTACAAGAACTTCGACTTCCAGGGAAAGTACATCCCTAACGATCTACCAGCTCGTGGGTTCCCAATAACTGAGCTCAAAGACCCAAAGTTCAGGAATTACACCTACGCTAAGAACATGGTACTAATGTGGGACGCCATTCACTCCTTCGTTACTGAAATGATCGCGATCAGCTACCACACCGACGCCGATGTAGCAAAGGACCAGCCCATCAAAGCCTGGTGCCATGAAATCCAAAGTCCAACTGGGGGTCAAATACCAACCTTCCCAGCAATCAAGACCATTGCCGCCCTTGTCGACGCCATCACTATGTGCATCCACATCGCCTCCCCACAACATACGGCTGTCAACTATCTCCAAAACTACTATCAAGCCTTCGTCATCAATAAACCAGCCGCCTTGTGCTCACCCATGCCCACCACGCTCGGTGCTCTACAAGCCTACAAAGAGCAGGATCTAGTGAAGGCTCTTCCCATCAATCGCCAGCGTGAATGGCTCCTATCCGCGCACATTCCACATCTCCTCTCTTTCCGCGTGGCAGATGAGAATAACCTCATCAACTATGCTCTCTCTTTGTGGAATCTATACATGAAGAAGACGGGCAAGGGGGAGCCAGAGGTGAAGGCTGCGGCTGCGAAATTCTACTCGGATCTACGGAATTTGATTGGCGTCTTTGATGAGAACTCCAAGGGCATGACTGAGGGGACGATTCCCTACAATGTCATGGATCCGAATTCGACGGCTATCAGTATTTTGATCTAGCGATGGGATATGGTCAAGGTAAGGGAGTGATAGATTACGACAGAACAGTGTGTGGTACGGGCTGAAGCTGGAGGTGGAATTTATGTTTACTTCACATTCTTATGCCTCGTTTTGCTAGGATGACTATGGCCGTTGCTGAGTGTCTGAGTGATAACAATGTGGCAGCTGGGTAACAAGCAATCCTTGTTTTACAATGATGAGATAGTTAGCAGAGGTCGAAGTTTGGCTCCACAGGCTCGATGTTCAATAAGTTGCTGTTGCTAGACCTTCACAGCCTCTAAAGGCACATTTCCCAGATACAGAAGGGAACAGACGAGCCATTTTCATACTTTAGGCTCCTAAGCCCACATTCGTAGAACGTCACCGGCACTTGATGCTGCTGTGTACTCGTAATCCTGAAACATTCGCTTTGCATCCGCAGGGTCCTCCCAGGCTATGCAGGGTCCGCTTCAAGCCCAGCTCCAAGCACGGCTAGGGGTCTTTACGGGCCGTTGATAGGCTCACTCGTCTCAACCTAAAATTCAAGCTTGAACAGCCTTCCCCTCTTCGACTTTTTTGCTTTCTCAATTTACTTTAATATATAAGCTCACCTTCACCTTGTGGTATGCTCAACATTTTGCATGGGCCAGTTCTAGCCTACTTGACGGCTCCTCCCTACCTATGATAACCGTGACAGGACGTCGAGTACTCCCTACAAGCCTCAGATGTCAACCGCAGCTGAAGATGACGTATGAAGCAGGTCCATGCTCAGATATTCATTATTCCATATACTTTATTTGACTGTTCCGAAAGCAGCCAATCGCATGCTTTTTCCAATCACGGGCCAAGCCATAAGGGCCATCTGAGTTCTGACAGCTGGAAATGGAACGAGAATGGCGGTGAACAAGTGGGCCAGACCCTTCGGTTCGATGGGCGTGTCGCCCCAACGGCAGCGTAATCTTCCTCAAAGAGCCATTTGCCGAGCCCTCAACAAAATTCTTACGCCTAAGGCTGGAAATTCACGATACACACACATCTTAAGCTTCGATCCTTTGGGCACAATGAACCTCTGCTGATGGCAAGCTCGTTGTCTGACTCTTGGAAGTTGCACTAACACGGACCCAATTCTTTATTGCGACAGAATCCCTTGACTTCTCCTCGTACTCACAATGGCTTCTAGAACAGCGGCCTCGACAACCTCCACTTCAACAGAAATCATGCCAGAAGACCAGTACGGCGAACTGCTGGACACCTATGGCCAGCAGTTTGAGCTCCCCAACTTCACCATCAAACAAATCAGAGACGCCATTCCAGCCCATTGCTTCCAGCGCTCAGCACTTCGTGGCTTCTCCTACATAGCCAGAGATATTATCTTCCTGGCCTCAACCTTCTACGCCTTCAACAGCTGTGTCACCCCAGAGAACGTGTCCTCATACCCCCTCCGCTTTGCCCTCTGGACCCTCTACACCATCCTCCAAGGCCTCTTCGGCACAGGTCTCTGGGTCATCGCCCACGAGTGTGGTCATCAGTCCTTCTCCCCATCCAAGACCCTGAACGATACAACTGGCTGGTTCCTTCACTCAGCACTCCTCGTCCCATACTTTTCGTGGAAGATCTCTCACGGCAAACACCACAAGTCCACTGCTCATATGGAACGCGACATGGTCTTCCTCCCCAAAACCCGCTCCGTCTACGCCAAACGCGTTCGTAAAGCCGTCGACGAGATATCCGAATTGGCTGAAGAGGCGCCACTCATGACTGCTGCGATGCTCATCGGGAGACAGCTCGTGGGCTGGCCGGCATATCTGATCATGAACAAGACGGGCCATGATAACCATGCTGAGCAGAAGGAGGGACGAGGGAAGGGCAAGAAGAATGGGCTGGGAAAGGGGGTCAATCACTTCGACCCCCAAAGTCCGTTGTACGATGCGAAGGATGCTAAATACATTGCTTTGAGTGATCTAGGCTTGGGGCTTATGGCTCTTGTGCTGTATGAGTTGGCGCAGGCCTATGGATGGAACAATTTGCTGGTCTGGTACTTCGTGCCTTACCTGTGGGTGAACCATTGGCTGGGTATGTCCGTCTTTCCTCCATACAATAGGTTAAATCACCACACCAGGGACTAACGAGATCTCGCAGTCGCCATTACATATCTCCAACACACTGATCCGACTCTTGCGCATTATGGTCCTGAAACTTGGACTTTCACCCGCGGTGCTGCCAGCACCATCGACCGCGACTTCGGCTTTGTAGGCCGCCACCTTTTCCACGGCATCATAGAAACACACGTCCTTCACCACTACGTCTCTACTATTCCCTTCTATAACGCCGATGAAGCTAGCGAGGCTATCAAGCCGGTCATGGGACGGCACTATCGATCTAATGTTGAAGGAGGACCACTGGGCTTTTTGAAGAGTCTGTGGACGAGTGCGAGGTGGTGCCAGTTTGTGGAGCCTGCCGAAGGGGCCACTGGTGCGGGGAGGGATGTGGTCTTCTACAGGAACCATAATGGATTGGGGATGCAGCCGATGAAGGTTGATTAGATCAATGAGTGATTAGATGAGAAAGACAAATGCGATAGACATAGACGGCAGATAGATAGCAAGACGCTTGCGAATCAAGATAGATAACCATCCAAGGAAAAGTTTGAACTTCCGGGTAGTTTCAAGTTTCTTGGGTGAAACGCATCGTCTGAAATGGTACGTATCTCGCTCTGACCCTTCCTCCTGATGCATACCTCTGTGCCCTTCCTCAGTACACAATCCTCTGTCCCCTGACCACTTTCCACACATGATCTTGAGCTACCACGCACACACAACCCCATCTATCTCAAGAATACCCACAGCCAACAGAACAGTAAAGAACCCAACAAAGCACACTCGCCAGCCGCATACACAACATTCGGTACAACGGGATTTCATAGTAGTCTCGCCCCTTTTTCCAGACCCAGGGGTTACATTCTCCTTCCTTCCGCAAGGACAGATAGATTTGGTGGGGACAACGGCGATGACAGTAATGACGATAAAGAAGAGGAAGACTGACGAAGAGGATCATGAGCGAGACGGTTTCCTATGGCGAGGATTCTGACGAGGCCAACGACTCGATCAAGATGAGGATATGATTTGAGAAACTTTTGTGTAGAAGTGAGGTAACTTACTTAGCCGGTAGATGGTAGAGATGTTCAATACCTCTACTTCTTCAATCGGTAGACGCCAGGGGGTTTGAGTGTTCCTCCTGCGTTATATAGTCCTTTCTTGTTTTGAAGGGGGGAGTGTCTGGGAGATTTGTTTGGTATAATTTGATTGGCTAACAGATGATAGAGAAGCGCTGAGGGCCTTCTTTGCTGCAATGAACCTGATGGATCATGCTGGAGGGGACGCGGGATGGATGCGATGGAACGCCATCCGAAATCCGCGACGAAGGAAGGGACTCCACATAATGCTGGCCCTTTTTCTTCAGGCCTGTCAACGTGGAAGAAGATGGTATGAACCTCTTGCATTGCGCTTCTGCATACTCAAAATGCACATACAGGTCGTAACGATGTTGTCGTTGCTTTCTATCCAGACAATGATAAGAAACCAGTCATCAACGACTATAATTTAGCTCGTACTATTGCGATCCTCTATCGATATAAAGATTAATTCTTGGACGGGATATACGGTGTGAGGTTAAAGAAGTTAGACTATATGCAGGTGGGCATCTCGTAACGAAAATATAGCAAAACAGAATGCATACCAAATAGAGCAAGGTCCTCCCATTTTCTTTGCAAGACGTCCTCGCGACAAGCGACAAAGTGTCTTATCTTAAGCAAAAACAAGCTGTAAGACGCTGCCAGACGTGTCAGAAGGCTTAACAAAGCCTATATAAGTGCGGCGGCTGCGGACTCCGTTATTTTTGCGGAAAAGACTACCAGAGATTAATTGGGAGGAGAAAGGGCATAAGAAAGAGTGCAGACTTCTTTGAATAGTCAAACCCTTCCTTGTTCGTCATTGGGACCATAAAGAGCCCTTGTCCAGCTTCCGATTTCCATTCCACACCACGACACCTCCAATAGCTTTGTAAAGCAAACCCAACGACCACCGCTGTGAAGATGGAGCTAGGCATGCGGGGAGGCTCGAGCTCACTACTTTGGAGCACACCCACTTCACTAGAGTCGGAACATTGAAGGGGCTACTCGTCAACTTCAGATTGAGAAGAGGTAGCCCGGGAATCCCAGCCACTGTACTGGTTCCTGGCACAATAGGTTCTGTGACGATAGTCGCTTCAGAATGAAAGATAGACGTGACTGGAACAAGTATGCAGCAAACAGGAATGAAATCCATCCTCGAGCCTAGTATCAACGTTTGGTAGACATTGCAGAGATCGGTGAGGCTTCCGCAACTGTGGTCTTGAGGATGCTTGAGGGCTGTCCAATGCATCAGGGACTTTTGACCAACAAACTTCGGAAGGAAGCAAGTATTGCTGCATGAAGAGAGCACAGCTATCCCACAGTTTCGATTCGGAAGAGAGATAGTACCTTGTAGCCACGCACGTTCGTTGGTTTTGGGGGCTCTGGTATCCGTGGTTGCACTATCGGATGCGATACCAGTCTCTTTTGCAGCAACCCATGCGGAGTAAGTCTACAGATATGAATTCCTTGATGACCTCCAGACTAATTCCAACAGGGCAATTACGCTCCCGAAGTCTCATGTCCCGTTGACAGCACCGCTGACGGTTGCAACGCTACTGCGATCAACTACAAGCGCGACGATGATCCAGTGGCACGCGATTCAGCGAGAATGGCTGCGTTGGGCTTGAAAAGGAGCCTGAGCAAGCGATGCTAGACTCGAGGAAAGATGATATCATGGCACTTTTGTAAATTAGGTACCACATAGTCTGCTTGACATGGATTGTAAGGTACTCTCTTGAGTATCAAGGAATCTTGAAGTTGTCATCACATCCTGCTCTATCATCATCTCACATATCTCAATCTAAAACTGCCATTGTTTCAATTCTTCAGCCTCGCCTGTAAATACACCACTGTCAGCCCTGCACCTGCAGATACCCCTGAGCCCTAATTTCTGATTTCTGATTCCTTCCTGCTTCAAGTACGCGCGAAGGATCTGGCTCACCCCTGCACTGCCCGGCGGACACGCCGTTACATGATGACGTTAAGTGGGCATGAGTTATAAAGCTCCTACCAATGCTTGAGAAACAGAAGCTTTACCCCCTTTAGATCCTTCTTTGTTTCGTGCAGGGCCCAGCCCAACAAGCAATCCAGTTCGCGTGATGCACATTTCAGCGACCGCAACATTTATGATATAAGAAACGCTACAACATAGTGGCTGTTCCTCGATCCATCTCGCAAAAGTCAGACGACGTCGCAGCACACAAAAAACACACCGAGTTCAGTCCCTTTACACACAGATATGGATTACCCAGGTCAGCCTGAAAATCCTCCGCACCTACGGCCTTCCGATACTACGAGCAAAAAGGATAAGCCTACTACTTTTGAGAGGTAAAGAGATACGCAGCCAATGCCAGAGTCTACATCTACACCGCTCAACATGTCGCCATATACCTCGAGCCCAAAAGGACCGTATTCAAAACCTCACAGCCATCCAAAAATGTCCAGCCATGTTCTTCCAACCCATCACGCCACCTTGAGCGAAGACGTCATGTTCCTTGTCTTTAAGGCACTTCCTAAGTCATCGCTGCGCACAGTATCGCAAGTCAGCAAGGCATTTCACGATTTGGTTCTTCCAGTGCTCTACCACACCGTCGACTTCAGCGCTAAACCCGTAATCGACATCCACGGTGTAGTCCCACGGTACTGGACCCCACGACGCTCCATCGACGCCCTTCAAGTCCGCCAACGGCGCTTCGCGCAGCAGATCGCACGCAAACCCTCCTACGGCACCCTACAGCACCCTAGTCCGCTCATTGGTCTGGACAATGGGCTTCGAAACCGAATAAACCTCTGCTTCCTCATCAACGAGCAATGGGACGACACAGTCATCTACACCATGTTCAGCCACCTCAACCTCGCCACGCATATCACCATCGACGCGAGCACCGCCCCGCCGGAAACTATCCCACACCTTCCCGCCCTCTTCCCCTCCGCCACGAACATCCACTTCGACGGCAAAACAACTTATGCCTTCGCCGCCGCCATCCTGCACAACCCCACCTCTACCCTCCTGTATACACTCACCCTTGACAACGTTATTGAAGGCGGCCTCATTCAGACCCTGCCTCCAACGAAAGCAGGCCCCTCACCGACTCCCCCACCAACGACGGCGAGCGTCTCATCCACCTCCCGGAAAACTGGCCCCCCGAGTCCCTCCCCCTGCAGGTTCGTCCAGGCTGTATGCGCCGCATCCTCGAGCCCCCACTACTGCACCGCTGTCGACAGCTGCGCTACCTCGCCCTCCGCAAACAGGGACATCAGCACCCGGACCAGATCTTCCCAAGCGCCACGTATACGTTCGATAGAGACGTGTATGATGAGTGGGCTTCCTTCATCTGCGCCGTCAAGCCCAGTGTGCTAGTCGTTGCGCATCTGAGGGATGTGGAGAGGCCTTATAGTGGCGTCCCTTTGCGGGGGGGGGTGCTCGGTGCCGGCGATTGCGCCGATGGATGAGTATATGCGGGAGATTTTGGTGCCGGTGCTGAGGGGGGGTGGGGCGAGGTTGGCGAGGTTGGAGGTTAGGGGCGTGAGTAGAGGGGTACTGGGAGGGTTGGAGGCGGAGGAGGGGTTGAGTGCGGTGGAGGTTGTGGTTGAGGAGGTAGTAGAGTACTCTAGGTAGGGGCTCTGCTTAAATGGGCTCTGCTTGAATGTTAATGGTTATGGATGATATCACGTTGTTAATCGCTAAGTGAGGTGAGAGGGGTAGGATAAAGGGTTTTTTCTTCTCTAGGATCCTATCCCTACCACAAAGCATCATCTCGACTTCGAAACATTGATACCTATCACATACCACCCCTCCTTCTCTTACACTTTCAGTCAACAAGGAATCAACATCTTTCTCCATCCCTGCACCCCCAAGAGGAAGAAGAAGTGAACAGTCGTCGTCTGGAGAAAGGCAGGCCTAGCCGCCATTGGTGCTGGCTTGCCGCCAAGACGCCATCTCCGACCAAATGGCTTCTTGTCCACAACTTCTCCATGAGCTGCTGCAGGACGTATCACGATGAAATCGATCTCATGCAGATCGTTTAGATCTTTCATGTCCAATACAACGACATTTCTGGGCAAAGACCGCTGAGATCTTTTCTAAACGAGTATTCTATATACGTGAATCTTACCGTATAACGCGCCCATCTTGACGCTATTACGACCACCATACGGCATTATTAGTCGTTCAAAAGCGTGAACCTACGCTTTACAAGGAGGATTATATCCTCGAAGCTGCGAGAATGGGCAAGGCCGCACGTTGATCAAAGCGGAACAGCTCTGCCCAATCAACATTCAACTGGATAGCCTTTTCGGCACATTACCCTCTCCAGCCTGACATGATTTCTCCCAATGCCCATGAACGATTGAGCTCGCATGGCCCAGGTTCAAGGCTCATTGCCCAATATACATGCCCAAACGTCGAACAGTCGAGTAGCGTCCACCAACGCCTCTCAATTCCAGAGCCCATACTGCGTGTCCAATAATCAGCACTGATCGAGCAGCGTTTGGCAAATTGTTGGACACAAAGTCCAGGGTCTTTTGCAACAATATGTCCACTTGAAGCAAAATCAGCCACAATGCACGCTCCAACGCCATCATACCTGACTTGAGCCGGCATTGCAACATTTCAAGCTTCTAACCCTGTGTTTGTCCAGAATAGGTACTCAATGGCCACCCTCCTTCCCACTCATCAGCCCCTTCGCCCTCTCAACCCACGCCACCCCATCCACCCTCTCCTTCCTCGCAATAGCAATAACCCTCTCCCTCCTCCCACCCAGCCCCTCGCCCTCAAACCCGGGTGTCATCGTCCTCCCCACAATCCCCACATTCCTCGTACTAGGCAATCTCAACATTTCCCTCTCGACCTTATACCCGACCCTCGCCGCAAGATGCGCCACCCAATCGCACAAGCTGGAGTATGCAGACGGTTGCTTGGCGCGAGCTTTAGCGTTTAGGGCGTTGAGGTCACCGGATTCGGCAATTTGGGGGCCGAAGATGACTTCGTTGTCGGAGCATGCGACGGCTATGGCTATGGATTTCGACTTATTAATGTGAGCTGAAAAGTAAGACGGCGCCAAGGCGTCTGCGGAGTTATTGTTGAAGACCGAGGGCGCGCGGAAGCGCAGGCCTGAGAGATTATGCGAGCAGCATGGGATAGCAAGGAAAGGGGAAGAGGAGATGGAGGCGATGAGGGGCGTCCAGGGCGTAAGTTCGTCGGCGTGGTTGGAGATTATGAAGGTGCCTGTGGGAAAGATGCCGTTGTGCCAGGCGGCGGAGTGGCGCTTGGATATGATACCGCCGTTGGCGTGGTCGGATGCCTGTTGCATTTCGAAGAGAGGTTGGGGAATGAGGATTAACTCTTTGAGATGTCGTTGGATGGAGTCGTCGAAGGTGCCCCATGTCTTTCGCCGGCGCGCGTCGAAGCCCCAGCCTTGGTAGCCTTCGCGGAGGAGGATGTCGACGAGGACGCCGTTGCCGCAGCCGATGTCGACGAAGCCGGGGAAGATTGGTATCGTGTCTGTTCCTCCTATATCCGTTTGCCCTTCTCCAACATGGAGCCTTGAGAGTCCGTTGGATCTGTACATGTCTTTCCATAGCTCGAGCAGGAACGCTGCTATGCCTAGGTCCTCGAAGACATGCTTGCTCGGTTCGGTCTTCTCTACCCAACGGTCACATAGCCTTGTAGCATGTTTCTGTTTCAGCTCTGTATATTTGTCTTGCACCCGCTGCTGCGAGACTAGTTGATCATGGTTCACACGCTTGGTATAGCCTGCCAATTGACCCTGACCATGCTTGTGTATCGTCGTCAGTAGATGCTGGCCTGTCCGTAGAAGGCGGGGTGAGAGTGGGAGAGACTCCGAGGGAAAGAGGCGGTAATGGAGAGAGATGCTCCCTTTCGGACTCTGATATGATGGCGAGGAATTCCAGGTGTGCAGATACGCCAGTGACTGAATTCTGGGATGGTACCAAGGTACCTCGTTGGCGTCATGGGAATGTGGTAGGTAGACCACGATGGTTTGTTGTATATCTCCTGCAGGAGAGAAAAGAAAAATACACGTCTGGGCAATTGGCTTGTCAAGCTGTGGATTCCGAGGTATCATGCGCCTGACAATAGTCCTCGTCACCGCAAATCCAGGCAGATCCCCACCCTGGATGTGGTATCTCTGTAATGCCTTCGACTGCTCTTCTTCGGATAGTTGACCATCTGTAGGCTCATTCTTTTCACTATCGTACAATATATCAGCTCTAAATAGCAAACTTGAATTGATATTCGGATTCCTCAGTAAATTCAGCGAAACAGATGTAAAGATATCCGGCGAGAAGTCACAAGTATTCTCTCCAACATGCAGCCAAGCCGCACCAGGTAACTGTTGCGAAGTTTTAGGACGCAGCACTTTTTCCAGCGAGTCTCCTGCAAGGTCGTCACGTCCAAGCACCTGTGCCGGCATTGTCTCGCCTGTGGTTTGGTGGCGCTCTAGGGGCCTGTTGGTGATTTAGTCAGGGACGTCCAAGCTAAAAGTGGGCGGCTTTCGGGCATCTGTTCCCCAGAGATTCAGCTAACCGCGATTCGTGCAACAACAACCGACGGACGTTTGTGGGCTGGACTTTGACCCACAGCAATTGAGTTCGAGATCCACTGGTACCTCTCTTAGTCCCTATACACAAGCCGACACAACCACCACTACCTCGCCGTCGCCAAGATGTGGCAATCTCCCGCCGCGACCACCGGCTCGATCAACATGTCCTCCAGCACCAACGGCCCCCTCTTCAGCACCACCCTCATCTCAGATGCTGTCACGCGCGCCCTCCCAGAAAACTATACCATACGGCCGCTCCAGCGCTCCGACTACCAAGCCGGCGTTCTCGATGTGCTGCGTGTCTTGACCAGCGTGGGGGATATCTCTGAGGAAGCGTGGACGGAACGGTACGATTGGATGGCGAAGAGGGGGGATGAGTATTTCGTGCTTATTGTTTGTGATGGGGAGGGGAAGGTGGTCGGGACGGGTTGTGTGATGGCGGAAAGGAAGTTGTGAGTTGTAGTATCTCGCGGGACCTCAATGGCTAGTGGGAGGTGGGCTAACACTTCGTGTGGTGTAGCATACATAATTTGGGATTGGTGGGGCATATTGAGGATATTGTGGTAAACAAGGATCAGCAGGGGAAGAAGCTGGGGTTGAGGATCATAGAGGCGTTGGATTTTATTGCTGAGAAGGTTGGATGCTATAAGGTCGGTACCTCCAATTCAAGGTGCTTCGATATGCAACTGGAACTCTATTGTCTTGTTTGGGACACAGCACTGACATCTATCTATACAGACGATTCTCGACTGCTCAGAGACGAACGAAGGCTTCTATGTGAAGTGTGGCTACAAGCGCGTGGGACTGGAGATGGCACACTACTACGAGAAAAAATGACTACAGGAACGGAACCCGGGAAGGGAAAAGCTCTGACAGCTCAAATCCATGGGGTGTAGCTTGGGAGTTTCAGTGGAAGGGGAAGCTGTCACTCGATATAAGAAGATATGACCATTGACCAGGTGTGAAGCCGGGAAGCTTCGGGCTTCTGGGTCCTGCTTTCCATTAGCAGAAGAGCTTGGGAATTATCTCGACGATTACCGATTATGATCATGATGGCATAGAACGAGGTTTGGCATACATTTTTAGAGAAAGTCAGCTTTGAATGTAATATAGGAAATGCTTAAAAAGAAATCCATTCCCAAAGACGTGTGAGCAACGATGTCTTTGATAATGCATTAGGTCCTGTGTAGCAGCAACCCTCCATCTATTACGAACACAAGGTGGAATACCGTATGTAGCACAACAAGTTATTTCCGTATTTGCAAGTCCAGTGCCATCTAATCTTATTCACACGTAGAGCGTTGTATTTCCGCAAGCATGTTTGCCAAATTGGGTAGTCCAACGCCATGTCCGAATGTACGCCGACTGAAAGTGATATCTGTAAATGGGGTTGAGAAGCGAATGAGAAAAAATATGTGAAAGAGTATGCCTCGGATATGAAGCCAGACATTAAGCGAAGTGGTAAGTGCACGTCAGATGCAGATCAGGCTCCACCCCGCCGCAGGAGATCTAGATTCATGCATGCCAGATCATGCGTGATAGAATCCGATGCGACGTGATGTATGTGCGACTCGATCTAGTAGACGTTTCCCTTTGGAAGGGCACAGAAGATGCCCACGGAGATGGCAGTGATGATCAATCCACCGCCAATGGCTTGCAGGAATATCGTGTCCTGGATCTGGCGGAGGGCCGGTTCTTGAATCCAGACCTCACGATCCAAGATCTTGCGGAGGATGTTACGCTTCTCGTATCTGGCCACCCATGGTTCGTCCTCGTAGCTGTTGGCGCTGGCGAAGGTGTCGAATGAGTTTTTGCCCATGTCAAAAGATGAGCGATCATCGTCCTCGGCGAAGAGCTCCCACGGTCGCAGGTGACGGTGATGCATACCATGGAGAACCTGAGAGCTGTCAGCATCTGCCTCTGCACGGTTGCTCTTGATGTACTAACAATGCACATGCCCTTCCACGCGCAGATCATGGTTGCAATTCCAATAAAGAAGCCAATGGCAGAGAGCACTCGATAGCCACGGCCAGCGTTGCTCAGAGTGATGAGGACTGCGGATATAATACCTCCGAGGATGCCGAAAACACCAAGGCCTCGTGCAAAAATAACGCGAGGTCGATTGCCATTGCAGATGGTCCAGCGGATGAAGTTAGGATGTGCCTGGTGACGAAGAGTCCATTCAATTGTGTGGACGACATTACGGAATGCTGAAGGGTGGGTAGTGTTGGCTAAAGCGTGAAGTAAAGTAGCTCGCTCCCTCGACGAGAGATTAAGCTGGCGAGGTGCGCCATCTGCGAGGTAGATTGCAATGATGCGTGAGATTTCCTCACGGAAAGGCTGGATCGTGACTGCGCGAGTATTAATGATGTGATGATGTACCTGAAACATGGATGGCAAACTTACATGGCTGCCACTTGAGATCAGCACCTTCAAAAGCACCTGCCGCTTTGGCGTGGAAGGATCTATTGGTGTTTGAGCGTAGTGTTGAGCCAGTGTCACTCCAGGCAGGCTCGGAAGGAGCCATGCTCTCCCGGTCTCCATTTGGTGTTCTTGGTGGAGTATTGAACGGGTTGCCCTTCACCTCCATGACGCTGGCTACTGGTGGTGCGAAGTCGGTGCCTTTGAATACAGCAGCAGTCTCAACACTGACTTGCTGCTTGGGGCCCGTTTGCCCTTGTATTGCTTGTACGTCTTTCTCCAATTGTTCTACCGTCCACACAGGTGCAAGGGCACGCTCGTTCTCTGGTAGCTCGGAAAACCGCTTCGTATAGTCTCGGTACCAGAGGAAGAATTGGAGGTTCTCTGCGGCGTGTTCGATATAGATGAGGTAGTTCATGAAGTCACGAACTGTGGCTGGCTACAGGACTGGGAGTCAGCTCAGTAGCTTAAGTCGATCAACGATAATTCAAGAAAGCTCCGTAGGAACAGTGATAATGGAAAGCCTCAAGCCATTTCCATGTATGGGCCCGTGCCAAAAACAGTGTTGAAGCTCGTGGAAGCAACGTGGATGCGAGGTGAATGTACTCACAGGGCAAGTGCCTCCAGCCATTATACGGTCAAAGGACAATGCATCTGGGATGCCAAAGGACATTCCAGTGCCTTGTGAGTCGATGGATGCTTCGCCAATGGATTGTGTCTTCTCGTCCCCGAGGACTGAAGCTCGAGCGGAGTCGACATGTGGGGGACGACGGTAGGTGAGGGAGTAGACCATGTTTGGTGTTGATGAGGGGGAGTGGAGATGTTGAAGGGTGTTGAAGGGTGTCGATGGCAATGAGTGTCCAGGATAGCAGCAAAACCGAAGGTGTGGGAGCGAGGAGGGCTTGTGGAAGAGGATGGAGAGATGGAGATAGCTTTTACGGAGTAAGGTAGTGTTTGGGGTAAAGAAAGTCAATAAACGGATTACGGTGTTTGGAAGCTTGGTCCACTTCTTTTTTTCGACAGGTCGCAGCCAAGAACACCCACGCCTTTTCTCCACAATAGATGAATTGAAGATACGGGCAATTGAGAGATACAAATTACAAAGTGTAGTCGCTCTTGAATATGAGAGGAGGACACTGGACCCCTTGCAAGCGCCACTTGCTGGTGTACTACTTGCCGCAGAATGGATAGTCAGGCACAAGTGGTGAAGCATATCTGGAGACGGCAAAGCTAGGCCAAGTGTACAAGCTGATTGTTATTCGTGAGGTAGTCATGGTACCCTTGTCCGAAATATGCCGAGGACGAGGCTCTTCTCAGCCGTCTTTCCCACGAGTGGGAGATGAGATGAAGCTTTGTGGTACGGCTCAGCAGAAAGTACCTGAAAAGGTACTTTGAAACGGGCGAAAAGAGCCGCGGATATCGCATTCTTCGAAGCAGAAGAACCACATGAGGTCAGCATTGCGAGGAGCTCTCTAGTTCTACACGACTTTTCACATCAGCATTGGTGGTCAACCGTCGGTCAACGTCCACCTCCACGCTATCCTCGACAATTCTCCGAGTCAAGACGTGGGGCCAGACACGTCCTCAGGACTCGTGGCGTTTTCGATGCAAGCTGATGTCTTAACCGCGTGGCTTAACATCCAATTAAACGACTGTGAAAGATCTCGATAGGCGCATCTATCACGTTCGAGACCATCTGAGACCATCTGAGATAGCGCATCCAGCCAATTGCGAGATACGAGGCGTCTGTTTTGCATGGGACGTTCCATCAAACTTCCTTGAGGCTCAAGCTAATGACTGGTTTGTAGATCGTGCGAATCCTAAAGTATCTTCCTTCCGCTACGATTACCGAGTGCAACTTCCTGGGAGACTCACACGTGCACCCAGGTTCCCGCATCATCTGGATGCGGACTGCGCATGAACAGCATAACCAAAAAAAATTGAACCCTTTCGCTCTGGCGTTCACAAGAATGGCATTATGAGAAGATTTTAGAGGATTCCAAATAATTCTAATCTTGCGCAATCCACGTGGAGACGGAGCAGCCCCCGAAGAGCCAAAAGAACTGCAATCTCCACTTGGCACGGGCCTCCTTCCATGCCTGCTTGCCATGAGCTGGACCAGCGAATCACGGGCTGACATTCCCCGGGTATGCCCTAACCCGTTTTTACGCTTACTCTAGCGAGCCCAGTGCTGATAGCCTTTTCGGCAATCTCGGTATCGTGGGATCGCACTTTCAACAACCTCGGACGGCTACTAACGTCAAACTCTTGCTTCAACGTCTTTGTAGGCTTGGTTCTGCTGGCGCAACAGTACCCCAACGCTCATAACGAACCAATACTGTCAGTTGTCAAGGAGGTTTGCTGTCGCAATACCTTGTTTCTAGGCAAGCACCTCTGTATCATGGGTTTTTATAATGAAATAAAAGCAGAAAGTGTTGTAACATTTGCTCTTATGTACCCATTGAACTGGCAGACTACAAGGTCGTATACTTATCATGAACCGATCTACTCATTTCATACAATCATTACAAGGTCGTTTAATCAAGTCGTATGCTCCTCAAGAACATAATCCGTCAATCGCTAGGCTCATCATGAATGTGTTTGGTTCTTTCAGAGCATTGACTGCTCTCATGAATGCATTGTCTATTATGGCATAGGAGCACCGATCATGGCATTCTTCGAGACCAAAGAGCGGATAATTCGCATGCTTCAACTTGAGAAGTATAAAAGATATCGAGTTCTAAGCTCTTGGGAAATTGTTTTAACCAATTCATGGGCTCACCATGAATCAGTTTGGTCACTTAATATGCTCATCAAGACTCTGTTTGGTTAATGCGTACGCTCATCATGATTTGTTCTGGTCGAATAGAACGATATCTACCCATCACAGTACTAGTTTCATTTGCCCAAAGAGCCACAATCGTTCATGACCCAGGAGCAGAGACCTGCACACTTCGTCCCCAAATCCCATTGCATGCCTAAAATCTCGCTCTAGTTGCCACCGTTACGATGCGCGTCGACACTTCCACCATGCATTCACTTCCAAACCCCACCCATGATCATCAGAACCCCGTCTCCACCGCCGACGCTAGGACCTTCCCACACACATCATGGCAATAAGTAAGCCCTCTCATCGCGCCGCTAGAGGTAGTTTACCGCTTTCATGGCCCAATACCACACCAGTGGGGGGACGTCAAGTCAGAGATAAAGGGTACCGGACCGCTCAGACGCGCGACCGACCGCTTCAACACCGTTCCTTTCAACACCGCAATCCGGTACGACACCATTCCAGACACTCTAATCCAGCGCAATCGGAGACGCGAAGGCGGCAACAAGTGGCTAAAAGAGCGCAACGGATAGCTGACTGGAAAGCTGCAAGAGCTCGGAAAAGCGAGCAGAGGAGGGCGGAGAGGCTGGCTGCGCTCGGTTTGACCGGTAAGAAGCTACCCTTGACGTACGATATACGATTCTCGCAATATCTTTCCCAATCAACCAAGCAATCCTAATGTCTCTCCTGTTCTCGTCTCTGTCCGTCCCCCACTGGCTCTGCCCCCTTTCTATCACATATCAGCCTTGTGGCATTCCCTTTCTCACAACATCTATGCGCGCTTACCCCTGCATGGCACGCATTGACTTTCATGTATTTCCGTTCAACAGGTCACAACAGCGCTACTTCTGCCCCTACTGTTTCTCCCATCTTCATCAAATTTGCTGATACATGGCACAGAAAACGACATCGACTGGGAGCCTTTCCAGGCCGACTGGAACGCCCATATCAATCAATGCATCAAATGGGTAGACCGAAGCTTCAAAGCATACCGATTCGACGCCCAATCCTATGGAGAATTACAAACATATTTCGCCAACCGGAAGACAAGTAAGTATTTTCTTTCCTGCTCACCTAGCCCCAAGTTTTCTGCTTTACTTCGACTTTGATGGTTAAAAGTGATGTCATACCACTCCTCCCCGTTCATCCTACCCCAATCCAATGCGTCCCAGTTCCCACTCACCCTAACCCACCTTACCACCCCTCCACCCCCCCTTATCCCCCTCACCGACCCCCACTCCCACTAACCCCCCAGAACTAACTTCCCACTCCCCAGACACACCCACACACGAAACCGCCCTGAGCGCCCTAACCCTCAACGCCATCAAACAATGTCAACTGGAACTAGGCACTGACCTAGAATGGGTACGTAGAGCCAAGAAGGGCTGGGGGAAATGGGGCGATGCTATGGAAGAGTATGCGATCGAGGTGGGCGAGGATGCGGTGATTAAGGATAGAGAGGGATTGTGGGAGATTGGGGAGGAGGATTTGAGTGATGAGGAGATGGAGGGGTTAGAGGGTGGGGAGGAGGGGGAGCGGCCGGATTGGATGAAGACGGGGTTGACGCCGCCTCCTGAGTGGGAGCAGAGGCACTTTGGGTTTGGGAATGCTTGAGGGGTGGAGTGTTGGGGGGATGTGTTGGAGGGCGGTTAGATACCCCTGTCTCTGGACAAATACGACGTAATTTGTTTAGTAAATACACCGATTTGACTTCGTAAGCGCTGATTTTTGTCGATTCATAGGGTAGGATAGCCCCTAGATCAACCGTTTGAGCTCTTCGTCTCATCTAAGTCAACATTTAGAGGATGTAATAGTTTACTGCTGACCCTAGAGGCTAGTTCCGAGTTTATTCGTCTCCCTCCTCCTCTGCCTCGTCCTCTCCGTCTTCGTCATCAGAGCTCGGGTCTTCGTCCGGCATGACAACGCTATTCAAGTATGATACAAAAGGTGTTAGAACTCCAATCAAGTCAGCTATCCTTTTCAGACCTCCAGAGCCAAGCACCTCATCGTCTTTCAGCTTCCTTCCAATGGTGTAGTTGCGTAACCGCAGCAGCTCGATGTTAGGATTCTCCACATCATAGCCCTGTATTCGATCGGTTAGCAAGCCAAGTGATTAGGTACATTCAGATAGCAAGTGGCAACGGCTTACCTTCGGCTTTGTCTTCAGCATGTTCTCTGTGTTCATCCCCACAAATGCTTTCACGGCCTTCTTCTCCACTTCCCCTATACCTCCTAAGAATTCCTTCCTCAGCTCAGCTGCCATGAGAACCTCCTTGAGCCTGTGGCTCTTCTTATCGATGTCTTGTCGCATCAGAGCCAGAGGTGGCGCCTCAGGGTGCCAAACACCTGCACCCACGAAAGACGACCCCGGAGAGATTTGCACGTAGTAACCTGCATACGGTCCTTTTCTCCCTGTACGTGACCAGGCGGCCGAAAAATGTGTTTTGTAGGGCGTAGGATCTGGGCTGAAGCGTATATCACGGTAGATGCGGAACGTAAGGTCTTTTGGCGGTAGTTCAGGGATAGTCTCGTCCATCTCAATGACCTTTTCGGTCAGGCTTTCGACGAACAAGTCCCAATCCTTCTTGGACTGCCGGTAGTCTGCATCATGCATCTTGAGCCATTCGCGGTCGTTGTTCGCTCGGAGGTCTTTGAGGAAGAGGAAGGTATTGGGATGGATGGTGCTATCTGTGTACGGTGTCTTTCCGGCCTCTCTTGGTTTGGGCAGCTTGATAAATACTGCTTCGCCCGGCGCTGCGGATATCTTGGCGCCTGGTCGCCAAAGCTCTTGTCCTTTTTTGCCCGTGACGACCGTAGTAGTGCCATTGTTCTTCTTGATGACCTTCTTCCCGCCTCGCTTCTTCGGCGCATCTTCCTCGCTCGCGTAATCGTCTTCCTCTTCATCCTCTACCTCGCTTTCTGGTGGCGAAGACACCAAAGATTCATCCTCGTCTTCGTATCCCGATTCCTCTTTTTCGATCTCTGACTCGGCCTCGGATGCTGAGCTTGAGCTGTGCTCGAAGTAGGGGCTTTTCTTCGGCGTCCCCTTGGAGGACGTGATTGGGGAAGATTTGAGGCGTTTCGATTGCCGAGAAGTTGGCGTTGAGCTCGTGGTCTCGAGGACTCGTTTGAGGGGCGTGGAGTTGCAGGACGCGCCTGGAAAATGAGACTTCCTTTGGGGCATGGTGATGGCGTTGAAGAGCGTATTCAGTAACGCCGATCGAAGCAATGCAGAAGTAGCTGAAGCAGTTGAAGCACTATGTTATGGTACAAGATGTTGACTTGATGCATCGCTCTGCAGCTTCTCCAAAGACCTCCAAAACGCGTCGCAGGCGTGACATCATCGGAAACCACTTTACCGGATTAGGAAGCGTTATTGAATTCTGAACTTCAAAATCTTCTGCATCTCAGTTTTCCAGGCCAGCTGCATGACGGGCTTACGCCCACCAATACCGCCCTCCTATATCGCGAAGAAGAATGCTATCCTCGCTTACCTCTCCACTCCAGAATCCACCTACAAAGATCTTTCTCCCAAAGGCTCCCTTGACGAAGCCATCAAACCATTGATTGACCGCATTAATGCATTAGAGGGCATCGTGACGACCAGCTCTTGCGCTGGCCGGGTGAGCGTCTTTCTCGAAGGTCATAAGAAAAATGCTTCAATGAGCGAAAGGCTAAAATATGCAGAGGGAGGAGGAGGAGGAAGACAGCAAGGAAGGCAGCAGGCTGCAGTACCTGGAGGGAAGGGCATGGGAGGAAAATGGCTATTCGTATCTCATGAGCCAGTGCTTTTCAAGACTCCACCGTCTTCGTTCGCTACACACCTGGGAATGAGACGATATATAGAGAACTGTGACTATAAAGCAAATGTAGACATCAGTAAACTGCGATTTGCAAGGTTTCAATTCGAACCTATGGTGCGTAGGTCCATACATGTGAAGGACAATTTTGAAGATGCCCAGATGGACCTGCTGCTGATGTAGACGTAGATTCTGCATATCATGTGTGCATCTCTCCACCACGCTCGGCCCATCCTCGCCGCCGCTATCAATGCTGGGTTCCGAGAAAGTGGCGTGCAGAGTCTAAAGAATTTGGATGACCCCAATGCATTTCCTATGGTCGCTATTCGGTCGTCCGGGTTGGCGTTGGAGGCTGTGGTTGGAAGTATACTTGAAGGGCCTCAGAGCGATGGTAATGAGCAAGACGAAGGCGACGATGAGGTTGAATACGAGCTAGATGGGCTTAATAGTATGGTCAGTGAGGACTATCTGCACGTGTTAATCAAGCTTGCGAATGAGCGGTTCAGGACCAATACGGAACGGATACAAAGGTTTGAGGAAGACCTGTTTCGCAAAGAAGCAGGCCCTCAGGTAGGGTGGGAGGATAGCAAAAGCAGACAAGAAAAAAAACGAATGGAGGGCTTGCAGCGGCAGGAATTCTTGCGCAGGGAGAAGAACCTGGGCTAAGAACCCTAGAAGCATGGCATGCCTAGCTCCACCTCAGTCAAAACAGACAGCATATATGCACTTGGCTCCCTGATACGTAGCGCGCCGGGTTCAGGAGTTCTTCGTGATTGACCAATCGATGGTAATGTCGAGTATCGCCTGGTCGAGATCTGGCACCGGTTGAGTGATCCTCGGTATGATATCGTAGTGTTGAAGCACAAGAGAGGTCAAGTATTACCGAGGCTGCGAGGGTTCATGCACTTTAACGAATACAGTGAAGAAGTGTAATTCATTCTCGGCACTTTCTGGGCTTGACACACCTCTAAACAACACTTTCTAAGGCTCATACCCCACAATCAGTTTACTCTTTCTTTTCTTTCAGAATACATCAATATCACCCACCAAACCAGTCATCATGCCTCAGCGCGATCCCACCGAAGTCATCGCCATCAACGGGATCACAGCTACGCGCGCCGAACTCCACGCTCAAGCCACCAAGCATCGCAACCGCAATAAGCGTGCAAAGAAGGCTGCAAAACGCGCAAATGCTGTGCGGGATAAAGGTAAATGACTCTTCGCGACACTGGTGTAACACCGCTAAGAATGCGTAGATTTCGAGTGGAATGGATTCGATGACGATGTGAGCGAGCAGCAAGGTATTGAGGGAGGTTGGGATGCTTGGACTGCCGCGCTTTGGTATATTGATTGGGCTGGATGGAACGAATGGATTGGGGATGCGCATATCGATGTTCGTGTTGTCATTGTTGTGTTGGTTAGCGTCTATCTCGTTTTTAGAGCGTTATTGTTCACCTAAGAGGTCGTTCCATATTGGCGCAAAAAGGACGAGACAGATTCGAAAATATACTTCGTCGCCAGCGGCCACTCGTTCATGTCAAGCCGACAGTCATCGTAATGTGTGCAGACATAGAAATTGTGATCTTGGATCACGATGGCAACTTTGAGTTTCTCCTTCAGGAGAAAGATGTTGCACCTTTCTAAAGCGGTGTCAAGAATCTGGGTCGAGGGTGGCACAGTGGGAAGACGGTAGGCTTGGTGGCCGAAGAAATGGCAGTTGTGAGGGCGCAGAGGCCAGCATGCGTGATACTCGCAGAGAGAAGAGCGAATATTGGGGCAATCTCCGCTCTTAGTTAGCTGCTCTCAAGGAATTCAGACTCTCTGGGATACTTTAGACAACCTAAGATGGTGCTCAAATCGAGTGTGCTAGTGCTCGGACTGGCGGAATTGAGTAGTAGACTGCCTCTTGTCCTGACCCTTCGCCTGACTGAGAACATCGCAAGGGTAGCAAGCGACTATTTCATGAAGGCACTGGTATGAACCCATGAAAAGGCCAAGCTTCAATTTTCTCCGACAACATCTCTCGTCTTCACGGAATAATTTACATCGCAGACGCTTAGTAAAAGTTACAGCCGGTAAATTAGTTTTATAATCAGCTCAGCAGCACACAGATAGAGATTCTAAAGCGAGACGAAATCCCAGGATTTGTAGCGATGGCCCCCGTGGATTACACTTACAATACGCTGAGTATTTAGCTGGTGGAATATGCTGCATTTTTCTTAAGGAGTGACTGCTAATGACTCTCAACGAGTTATCAAATGCTTCGTCGTGACTCTTGATACTCTTATATATATACGTGCGTGATTTCAATGAACAGTAATCAATGCTGTTGCAGCGAGCATGTTCGTGAGAAAGTACTTACTCCATACTCAAATGGCGTCCATCTGTGTTCATGCTTATCCAATGTGACAGTTATCACAGCCTTGCATTTCTTTCGTAGGGCTTTTAGATGATGTGTTTTGTCGCGACGGGAAGCCTCAAGTCCTCAAGATAAGATAGCTGAAGTGTTAAGCTAGAAATACAAATTGCAAATTATCGCATGGCGCTCCAATATTCGCGCGACCACGTTTATATTGAGGCTTACTACCCCTTCACAATGCCTAAACCACGCAATCACAAGCCTCCGAGGCCTCGAGAACTTCGCAAAGATCCCAATGAGAGCGTCACCATCGGCGGCGTGACCGCCACCCGCGCCCAGCACAAGGCTGTCGCGACCATGCGTCGCAACCACAAGAAGCGCGCCCGCAAGAATGCAAAACGCCAACAAAGCTGTACGTTGCCTCATTACCTTCCATAAAAACTGTAACGTACGTTCGCTAACCTCGTTTTTTGCGTGCGTAGCCTCGCCCGCCCTCGACCCCTACACCGCTGCCCTCAACGAGGACTCTCGCGCCTTCGCCGGCCAAGACGTGAGCGAAATGATGGAATGGGCTCTTGCGGAGAGGCTGGGGCTTGGCTCCCGCCCGAGAGTGGCGAACAAGGTGTATGAGGAGGTGTGGGAGGGGTTTGAGGAGCCGGTTGGGGAAGAGGAGAGGACTGCTCGTGCTGCTCGCGCTGCTGCCGGAGAGGAGAATAGGGGGGTAATTTGGTGACCTGCGGGGATGGATGAGGGGGTAATTTGGGGGCCTGCGGGGGAGAACGGGGGGATCAATTGGGGTCAGGGGGAGAGGAATGGGGGCGAGATTGCGCCGCCGGGGCTGGGGGAAGGGTTTATAGGGCTATTGTTAAGGGAGCCGTGGTTTTTAAACATATTTGGGAGGCCGACGCTACTCCGCGTTTTGGCGGAGTTCGGGTTCTAATGGAACGTTTTTACAGGTGCTTTGTGCTCTTGTGTGTTGTAATGTGACGAAACTTTGGTTCTTTTCCCTTGTAGAAAGGCTCGTGTGTTGAGCTTCATAGAATCTGGACTTGATGAGTTTTGAACATATAATGAGATAAGCGCTTCGCGTTTAGAATTGTCTCGCTGATGTCGGCTGCTTTCGTAGCTTGACTGGCCCTTTCTTAGCGGTTAGCGAAAACTTGACTAGGAAACTGCTTACTTCCGAAAGAGTCTAGCTAAGGTAGCAATTCGATCACAAGTTATGTGAATCACTTCCGGTTCGAGTCAGAAGCCAGGATTAGCAACCTTGGGTTTCTGTGCCAGAAGGTAGTGGAGGGTTAACTAATCCCAAATACATATTTTTGCCTTTTTTTTGCCCTTCATTGTGTTAAAAGAATGCGACTTGGTCAAGAATGAGGATTTTATTACGTGTTTTGAAAGTTAGCGCCCGCAATGTTGTACCCATACAGAATCGGGTGTTCCTTCTTATCGATATATCGTGGCTTCCCAACGCAATCAAACTTCGCGTCAAATGTTGCACTCAAGTAAGAGAGGGCACAGACTGAAGGTCAACTGCACTCGCCGCATGGATCCCCGAACGTGCGAAATTGGTACGGTAGCATGCAAAGCCAGGTTCACAACTTCTTTCGTCCAGTCATTTCCCACCAATGAACGCTCCCCGCTTCATTTCGAAGCCATTCCCAATATCACCTTAGAGGAAAATAGAGCAATAATACAACGTCATCGAAGCTTACATCAAGTATCTTTAAACGAACGAAATCGCAACAGCACCCTCAACTTCTAGTCAATAGAGCCAAGCAGGTACACATTCTTTACCAAGAAATGTCGTTACAGAGCGTTTTGACGTTAGGGTAGAGCTAGCGACTACCATCTTCTTGGGGGAAAGGTGCCACATCTCATCATTTTTGTGACGTATGAGGAGTGCACTTTACAGCAGCATTAAGGGTCTCGCTACAGAATGTTGGGAGCTTGATGTGTCCCAAAGTAACTACATGAGTGCTCCTGACTTGGATTGAACCGTCATTTGGCATGATCTGAAGGTAATCGAGGCGTTTGTGGTGTGAGAAAGTAAAGAAGAGAGCAGATGTCGTTCGGAGAGACTCAAGCTAGCCGACTTTGTGCTGGGCGGATGCCAAGACCCAGAATCTACGACCAATGGAAACAGAAAATGATCTTTGCTACTTTCACATAACTATGTCCCACATTCTGGCCATTCTAGGATACGAAGTGATAGGTTCTCTAGATATCTCATTCTACTCTCTTTGGAGCGAAATATTGACACTTTCTGATGGCGAGATGCTCATCTAACGGCGCGGATGCCGCTCTGAATGGATTATAAGTGACAAGCTATACCAGATTTCAAGCATCAAAGATCACTTTCAAAAAAACTGAGCCTCAATAATAGCAAGACATCGAGCTACATGAGCACTCTCGTCCACCTAATTCATGAGAATAGCGCTTGGGAGCGCACCGATGCGAGAACATTTGAGTCCAAGATACCACATGATCAAGGGAGCAAAATCTTCTAGAGTCGTCTGTGGAGGTCTCTGCATACGCATGGTGCTGTTTTCCGAGCTTCAACATCTTAGGCAATACTATACTTTTTGCGCTTGATATGGTATTAAAACGGTTATATCTCTCGTGTAGGAGTGAAAAAAACTACTTTGTTGGCTTTGAATAGGTATGTAAAACCATCTTATAGACTTCAAGAGCTTAGGTCTTACCCTGCTTGCTGCTCGTCCAGAACAACTAATTCAGCGAATAACACTCATCTCGATCTCGAATCGCCATATTCTCTACTCATTTCATCCTTGAAGGTTCATTGTCTTGATTCGTAACGCTCGGCAGTACCACTTCATCTAGTTCCATTAGCAGCTTATGTGACACATTCGTCGAAGTTTCTGTGAAGAAATTTGCCGTTGATGGTGGAAAATTCCGCAATATGCGCCTTGCGGAGAGAATCTGAGCCTTGAAGTGGACGCAAACGTTGGAGACGGAGACGACGGAAATGTCAAAGGGGAAGATGAGGAGGCTTACGAAGGCATCATCAGTGTCAAGGGGGGCTTCGAGGGTGAAGCTATGAGCGATGGCATGGGGGTTATTCTTGTATCTTGAGTATGAGAAGACCAAAAGTCAGGTGCTCAGAGTACATGAAGCTCTCATAGATAGGATCTTCTCAAGCAATCGGTGGTCAACAAGCACCACAAACAGCTGCAATAGGCGTCAAAGTACAGACTAGCTACTCTTCAGCCCTTTAGAAAGGAACATAGTAGGACTAGATAAGCCTACGACGTTCTATTCAACGCTCCAACTGCGCCCTTCTTCTGCGAAAGAGATGCTTTCACACTCCGTTTGAGCCACGTTGGCGGCCAAGAATAAAAGCTTGTTCAATAAAGCGTCAAAGTAACAGCTCATACAGCGTTCGATCTGCACAATTCGGATTCAGCAGCACGAGTGAAAGCACGAATGGACAGTCACGTTACTGCTCGATGGATACGGCTTTGTTTGAGTTTACACGCGAATTCGATCCTGAATACGAAAGAGTCAACGGGGATTTCGAGAGTTTGACTTCTAGGGCGTCAGTGTGAACGCGTGCTGAAGACCTTTGAAAGATGTCATGGTTTTTCATTGCATTGCCAGGAAAGCATCGGCAACGGCGACATAGAAGTACCAACAAATCCTTTCCCTGCTGGAGATATCTGTTCAGATTAGACTCTAGTTACCTGATCTCGCTGAATTCTTTTTCTACCAGATCAGATATAAAGACCACGGTGAATGAAACCTTTGCTTAGCTGTAAGATTACTGTAGTCGAAATTCGAACAAGTGTTGAGTAGCATCTAGATTCTCTGTTCCCAAAGTCTCCAAATGCTATTTCACAAGCAGTCTTAATGCGGAAGGCCGTTCATAGCCTTATTGTGTTCTGCGCGAACAAAGCCGAAGTCTTGGTGTGTAAGCGCTGGAGAGCGCGATCTAGAGCGCAGTCATGTGCACTGATCATCTTTCCGCACGTGGTTGGCAGGGATAACAGACTTCAACCCTTCCAAGTGCCGAACTTGGGACCAGTAGGCGCATGTTCTGCACTGTCTGCATCAGTGCATACATAATAAGCATCGGGGTAACGACATGTCAGAAGGCTCTCGACACTTGCCTGTCAAGTCCGAAGTCCGGAGTTGACAAATCGGTGCAGCTCGTATTGCTGTTATCTGTCCATCAACGTAATGGCCCCGCCGGCGAATAAAAGAATGTTTATCGATTGGACAATGGAGGTGCAGGAAGGGCATCGCGAATAAAGTAATATAGGGTTCTTAGGATGATTGCCACGTTTGTGGCTGGCTGAGAGAGCTGCGGGTGTCACACACCATTTCGCTAGAGCCGATTATCTATTGGATACATCGATGGTGCGCGACCCGAGAAACGATAGCGTCATGCATGCGCGGAGGTCTGTTGCTGTTTGGGATTGCCAAGACCTGCACTGGCCTCGAGAACGACGGTGCTGGAACGGAGTTGAGCCTCTTTCTCGAGCATGCACTTCAACACAAAAACCCCAAACGAACGTGCTGCAGGTCCTTTCCAACGCCCTAATTGTTTGATCCAAGGATATGTCGCTGCTGGTCATTGAAAAGGATGCGTGTTTCTCTATGTGGAGTCCAGGATTTCCAGGCCGAAGACTTCATTAGAATTCGCTTATTCGTCCCAATGATTGGTTGGATTTGCAAGGATTCTGCATCCTTGTCAAGCATCATTTCATCAATGCACAAGAACGTACGACATCTGAACCTCAACAAAGGGGGGCCCTTTTGAGGCTCTGACCAGCAACAAACGACTTCCAGGAACGCTGGAAACGTTCGGTCCGCGATCCGAAGTGGCTTAAACTTCTTTTCGGCTTTCTCCGTGTAGTAGTAGCTTCTTCGCTGCAGACGTCAGGAGGTTCATCACGGGATCATGATCAATACGCCGTAGTTTCACTGAAGATGTGATCGTTCACTTTTTTGGATGGAACCGTTGAGACTCTCAGGGTATCTTAGAAAGTTTTTGCCTGGTCACGTTCCGGATTTTTTACTTACAGCAGGCCCTCAAGAGTAGGAGTGTCCGCCTAACTCCGCCATTTTTGTACTCAAAGCAGCGGAGGGTCTTGCCTCAGAGTGAAACACCAACATATTTTCGGACAATGGTGCAGCAGCGAACTTCAAGGCGAAGCTCCAGGCCAACCTTTCATCACTCATAATTACGACTAGAACAGTAATTGGACAAAAAGATGGCCTCGATTGCCAAAGAAGGTAAAGGATGCGAGAGAGCAGAGAAGGTCTTGGCGAGATTATGCAGCAGCAGCAGTAGGGAATCTAGACCACTCCATGATTCGCTTGAGCGGACCCTTGTCCTTTGCGCGAAAGATACCCCTGTCCATCTTCTGCAAGGAATTTGAGCTAATCTGGTCACTAAACTGCATTGGGTTGAGTGAGAGAACAGGCAGACAATCCAACGCCCGGACTGGTGCTCTTCTTTACTACAGACTTCAACCAAATCAAAGGCAAAAGGAATCGCGCCTTTCTTGAGTACGAGATCCTCTCTTCAAAGAGCACCCTGAATCACAGGCATTGGAATCACCATGCTGAGCATCATAGAAGCTGTGAGAGTGATCTTATTAGCTTCCCAAGGGCCGCTTCTCCATTGATTGCTGGAATCTTAAGGCATCCGAGTCCTGCTCGATGACAATTCGAGGGTCTCTAACGCACAACAATAGTAATCCCGGGAGCAAAGAACAAATAGATTGTTGAACTTTGAAAGAGTAGAGGACGATACACTCCCCATCTACGTAGTGACTTAGCATGATCAAAAGGGTTAGACAAAATATGATCGTAGTTGTCCCGCATACTACTGTCTTTTTAAGATGACCGAGAACAAGCTTTTGATGCCCGCCTCTGTCCATCCCTACAACATCGTATTCCCTAAGGGACGCTGTGAAGCGACAGACGGGGCCCAGAGCTTCACAGCACTCCAGGACATCACGACCATCTCCTTTCTCCTGTCAACGTTCGCTTGACGATTTCCCCAATTGGAGCAGAGCAGCAACGGGCATCAATCAATTCGATCAAACCGGTAATAAGCCCAAAGAGCCCGCATCCAGGATTCCAGCCTTTGAGACCGCCTGCCGCACGCCCACCCTTAAATTGGGGACAAAGGAAGTCCCACTACCTGGGAACGCACCAACCATCCCAGCATCCTTCGACAAACTCAACGATCACCTCTAACGTGGCCCTACTGACGACTTTATTGTATAATCACCCTCGTCGCCAGCCACAACGTGATCGACTTCGGTCTGACAGCTTCCTCCGATCGTCCGCCCGTGATCGGCAGACCCGGAAGCCTGGGCTGTTCCTTCGAGCTCTCAATTAAGCATCGCGATCCGTCGCTGTACCTTAACCTGTTCGTATGGCCTTTTTTCGCACCTTGTGCCTGTAGTTCAATCTCAGAAGTGAAGAAGCTTCGACTCGAGTACGATCTGATCTCACTCAAGCCTCCGCCAGCAACCGACCCGAACTTCTGTCGTGACGGCCCCAAAGCCCGCCAGCTCCCGAGTTCTCCAAATCCACAAAGTCAACGCGATCAAGACTTAGAGTATCATCAGCAAACCCAATCAGAAGAAGTCATTCAGACCAACGTGTCCTGAGGAGTTGCGGGGAGACCATTGAAGACGTCAGAATTCCGCGCTGCCCTCTTACATTGTCGACGACTGGAGCAGAGTGAGCTTCGTGCAGGGAAACATCCACCTTTAAAATCCTTCCTTACTCATCAACGCTGGCTACCATCTTCGTCCCTCCTGCGCGTAATTACTTTGAATTACCGCGCATCGATTCTCCTCAATCTCGAGCTTCCAACAGCTCCTACCCTACAAAGCCGCTCCCGGCTTGCACCTACAAGTTGCCCTCTCTGGATTTCATGCACCAACAGGCCAGTCAGCAGTACTGGCCTGGCCATTCGAGCTCTACCCCAGCCACGGCGGCTCAAAGCACCTTGCCGACGCCCCCAAGTGACGGGGCGGACGGCTTCAAGCCACCGAGCCACAACCTGAAGTCGAGATACAACGGCTTAGCAGCGCCCCAGGCACAGCAGCAAGCCGGTATGGCTTCCAGTCTAGATACGACCGCGGCATCGTCCAGCCTGACAGCTCGAAGGCCTGCCGCGACCATGCTACCACAATTCGAACTCCCACAGCCTCAATTCCAACATTACAACGGTGGTCAAACGCAGAAATACATTCCTCTACCAGCAATGAATGCGACGCAAACCTCAGCCGTCAGTGCTGGCAATCTTCTGACACCACCATCGACTGTTCCCAGCGATAGCTTGCCCTTGTCGTCAGCTCTCAATGGTGCCACTGCGGCTCATAATCTTTCGTCGTCCTCATATAATAACACCTATGCCTGGCCACCACTAAATACGGGCTTGACGCCTACTCTGGGACTATCAACGGGGACTGGGACCACACCGCAGGCATGGGCAAATCCACCGGGTCAAGTCCGTGGGATGTTTTCGCCGTCCCTGGCATCGTCTCTGGGAGGACGCGTTAATTCCCATTCCCCAACAGCAGGCGAGAGCCTACCCCCTCCACCGTGGAATATGAATGGAAACCTCAATGGGGTTCAGAATGGGCTTCCTCCGTTACCTTTATCAATGCCTGCCTCCGGTACCCTCGGAAGTCTAAATGCCCAGCAAAGCCCCTTGGCGCAAGCCTACTTGACTCAAAATCAAATTCAAACTCAAACGCCAACACCAGTTTCCACAACAACCACACAAGCCTCACCCATGAGTGGTACAGACCCTTATGCTCAAAGACCACATTCAACTCCATCAGCGCTCTACAGTCAATCACAGCCAACCTCAGCGCAGCAAACCTCGTTCCCTCCCTTTAACAATAACTCATCGCCAACGCAACATAGCCCAATGAGCGCCCCAGCTCGAATCTCAGGTCAGTCGCCCTTCAGCGCGCAGAATTCGTTCAGTCCAGCTCCACCACCGAACCCGTTCGGTCGCCCCTCGATCCCACCATCATACTCTGTGGGATACTCCCCCATGCCACCAATGGCAGCTCCACAGGTCAGTGGGCCTATCATGACCAACATGTACAACCCAAACAGCCCTATGGGACTACTGGGTATGCAAAATGGCGTCCCTGGGGGCTCCCTCCCTTATGGTTTTCACAGTGGAAACGCAGCAAGTGTGGCGCAGGCAGTGGGGGGTTATGGGAACCCGCAACAAATGGGGCACACCGAGAGGCCATTCAAGTGCGACCAATGCCCCCAAAGTTTCAATAGGAATCACGACTTGAAAAGACATAAGAGGATCCATCTTGCAGTCAAGCCCTTCCCCTGTGGGCATTGCGATAAGAGCTTTTCAAGGAAGGATGCACTCAAGGTAAGCCATGAGACATTTTCAGAATCATAAAATTGTCACTTACCCGTTACACAGAGACATATTCTTGTCAAGGGTTGTGGCAAGGGAGGAGCGCCTGAGAGGCAAAGCGGTTCACCAGATACTCCAACCAAATCCGAGGGAAGCGAATCATCTCAGTCACCTGTCCTCGACCAAAACTCCTAAGCTGATCCGGCGTGGGTCTGTTCTTCGCCAGCGAGGCCACGTATCAATGATGGGCACGGCGTAATGGTATGGATTGGCGTTCACGATGGATAATGATAACTGGTAATTCTGGTAATGCTTGCTCGACAGAGCAGCTGGAGGATTTCATGTACAGAATGGGATAGGACATGCATGCGTTACAAGCAGATGTGTTGGATAAGTCTCTGGAAAAGATCGGGACGGAACGAGCTTTGTCAACTTCGGCTTTTTGAGTATCGCCTTTTTGTTTAGGTATCACGGGGTCTTGGGAACTGGTTCCCTTGCTCGTCTTAATATCAGGGCTCGCAAGGCCTCGGAGCAAGGTTACTATGGGCGGTTGTCTTGGTGGAATGGAAAAAGCTTATTATGTTTTTCTGTAGGACTTCCCGTGGACGTATAGCTATCGCTACTATTGCGTGTCGGTATAAGCTGCTTCACAGAAAAATTCGATACCTAGTAGACTTAGTGTAATACTCTTTGAACATCCTAAGAGATTGCTACTGATAGTGACCGTATGTATGGTTCGCCATGGATTGCTCAAGATGGTTAGCGGGCTTCGTGGATCATCGACAAGGTTCTTTTGCAGCAGTCTTCTCCATCCTCTTCCATCACCAACGTTGTAGCAAGACTTCGCGGCACGCCGTATACACAATGTCCCGTGATCCGAACAGAGACGATGGCTTGCCATAGCTTCGTAGATAGGCGAACCGAGCTGAATAGCCTTCGCTGCGGCTGCAACCACGCAGATGGAAAGAAACGACTCATTACGCAGGGAAGGAAAGAAGTAAATAAATGAATGAAATACCACCAACGTAGAAGACGTGGCATAACAGATGAAACGAGTCATACCGTGCGAAGAGCTATCTCATTGCATTATGCTCATGTTCGCAAGCAAAGGGACAACGGCGAGAAGGTAATCCATGCACCTCTAGGAAAGCTTTCAAATTCGTTTATGTACAAACTCCCTTCACTCCAATGTTTTGGTTTTCCTCTGTCCACCTCGTCGCCGTCCCTCGATGACGGACTCTGCTCCGCTCGTTGCCAAGCTCTCCAATGTTTTGATCCATTCCAGAAATTCCAAACCACACTCTGCTTGCTCTTCCGCCCTAGATTGGCGCACATTCCCCACGCTCATTCGCTGAAGCTTTCGCTTCTTCTATCGTCATCTTTTGCTGGTTCTGGAAACCCTACTGTGTTGAGAGGTTGAAGCTCTCACCGCGTCGAGGAAACCCACGGAGAGGTTTTCAGGGAAGGAGCACCGCGTGCTTCTCCGATGCTAAGCAGAGAGACACGGACAGAGTTACGTTACATGCTCTTTTCTATTATCTTTTCAAGACTATCTTTATCGCTCTCCTGGCTCGGTTTGGGTAGTCCTTGGAGCTTGATATCGCTCCCTCATAGCTTCACTTTGCCGGTATTATCATAGCTACTTTTACTTCTCCGCGCCATCAGGTTTTTCCCCACACAGGGAAATTTGCATCTCCGAGCATTGCACCTGGCGCCGGCATAATTCCTTCCTAGCTAAGGGACTTTGTTGGCTATTCACTGCCTTGGCTTCTCGACCGCAACACCTACCGTCACGTATGCTCAAGCGGCGCGCATCCACTCTCAACCGCGATTGACTCAACAGAGATGGCGTCTGATGGCGGGCCAGAGAGAGCTCCTATAAGACGACGTAAACCGCTCAGCGACACTACAAAATGGGTCAATAATCAATCCTCAACACCACCTCCACAGTCCAACCCCTACACTTCTATCCCTCCATTAAGCTCGGCGAATTGGGCCTCTTCTCAGCCAACCATTCCTCATCATGAGTCTCTTGCACCTGGCGGCACCCTTCAAGTACGCAACAACCCCAGCTCGCCTGTCTCCAAAGCAGAAGACAAACGCATCTCCGCCATCTCGAGCGAGGACGCTCGCAACTCCAATCGCGACTCTCAGATCTCGAGCTCCACTAATGCTTCTGGCAAGTCGAGGCGCAAAACACACGTTGGACCATGGAGACTAGGAGCAACAATTGGCAAGGGTGCTACTGGGAGAGTGAGGAAGGCAAGGCATGCAATCACCCAACAAGATGCCGCGATCAAGATTGTGAGCAAGAAGCAAGCAGCTGAGATGCTACGGAGCGGGAGTCTAGCAGTGCTGGATACTATGTCCCGCAAAGATGGGCAGCAGAGAGTCATCCCTTTTGGTATCGAGAGGGAGGTGGTTATCATGAAGCTCATTGAGCATCCTAATGTGATCAAGATATTTGATGTATGGGAAAATCGAGGAGAACTGTAAGGCATCAACGTGGAAGCAATTGCATTGATTTATGCTAAAGTATCTACTCAGGTACCTGGTCCTTGAATACGTGCAGGGGGGTGAGCTCTTCGACCACATTGTCTCCAATAGAGGTCTTCCTGAGTCCGAAGCCATTCGAATCTTTCGCCAGATGATTGCGGGCCTCTCCTATTGCCACCGCTTCAGTATCTGTCATCGCGACCTCAAGCCGGAGAACATCTTGATGGATGGCAATCGCAACATAAAGATCGTTGATTTCGGAATGGCTGCACTCCAGCCAGCAAAGCAATATCTCAAGACAGCTTGCGGTAGTCCTCACTATGCGGCCCCAGAAGTCATTCGTAGCGAAGGGTATTCGGGCGACAAGGCTGATATCTGGTCCTGCGGCGTGATTCTCTACGCTATGATAGTTGGCACGCTACCATTTGACGGTACTAGTTTTGACGATGTCATACAGGCAGTACTTGCTGGAGAATACGAAATCCCAGCAGGTGTCTCTGAAGAGGCAGCAGATCTCATCTTTCGGATGCTACAACCAAATCCGAAGCAACGCATACCCATCCAGAAGATGTGGCAGCATCCAATTATTCAAAATTACGCCAAGCTTGATTGTACCGACGCACAAGGCAAAGCCTACATCGGGCCTGCGCCCCCCTTAACGGTCAATGATTGTGGACCACCCATTAGACACCACAACGACATCGACCCTGAGATACTAAGGAATCTGCAGAACCTCTGGCATGGTGCTAGCGAGGAGGAGATTGCTCAGCGGCTGTTGAATGACGTGTAAGCTTTGTCCTCAGTCACTCTCTGTGTAGTTGCTGACTATGCAAAATATAGGCCAAACCACGAGAAGGTGCTATATACAAAGCTACTAAAGTTTCAGGAAGAACAACTGGAGCACTATGATGGTCCTCCAATGGACTACTCGACTAGTGACTATCACCACAATTCACCACCACAGCAGCCGATGCCACGCTCCTCTACTAGAGCCTCGCTGCAGACAGCTCGTGGAACTCGAAGAGTGTCACAGTTCTCCCTCGTAGACCCCAACATGCCACCACGACCAAGGAAGACAAGCCGGACCCAGAGCGTCAACCGGCAGGCTAGTATCGCCGAGACTGAAGGAAGCTATGATCCATTCAACCCTTCTCGTACTCGAATTGCAAGTCTGGCAGCGGATCCTGCTAGGATCACGGTGCTTCGTGGTCCATCTCAGCCATCTAGCAGATTTCCATCAGCGCGTATTCTGAGTAAGGGCTCTTTGAGGGTCCCCTCCATTACGAGTGTCCAAGCAGAAGGTGATACTTACAGCATCGCCGACTCTCCACCGACCAGGAGGCTACATAGTGCCGACTCTTCTCGACTCATGGCCAACCGACACATCTCCCGCGCCAGCTCTCGAATGACGATAGCTTCCAGACGCTCGGTCACCAGCAGCTCGTCCGTCATTGTCGCGCGCAGGCTCTCGAGCTACAAGCGCCAGGTCAGCTTCGTCCATAATCGCAACCGCCCTGTCAGTGGTCGTCAGGCACGACTCAGGAGCCAGGAACATCGCGCTTCGCCTTTTACTCTTCAAGAGAGGTATCAGAGGGATCAAGCCAAAGCGAAAGCTCAAAATTTGGCACACGATAAAGCCCAGACTCAGGTCATAGCTGAGGAAAAGCAACTTCCCGACTCGCCAACGCTCTCTCGAGAGACTCCACAGCCAGAAGACTTGCCCCTTGTTCGTTCACGCAAGGCCCCTGCAGATGGTACTGGAGAAACGCAAGGCTCTCCAGCAAAGCGAGCTAGATTGAGCCATCACTTCAGAGAGGATGCGAGAAAAGTCAGCCTTGAAATGGAGAAGCTTTGTGAGGAGGCTTTCAATCGACCTAGGGGACCATCAGTGGGTTCTAGGAACCCCACACCAAGAACCACGTCGACAAACAACAGAGATTCCCAGCCCTCCTATCGCACAAACATATCCGCAACTACGCCAGATACCTCAATTTCTATTCACGAGGACCCAGTGCCTATGTCATCCACTCGTCGCGGCAAGACTCGTGAGATCAGCGTAGATTACAATGAACGACCATTACCCCGACCACCAGCTACTGAGCGCAAGATAGATACCGAGCATCTTGGGTCGTATACTCAGCGAGAGCTTGCGAAGACTCGAGAGTTGCTCATCAAGCGCCGTGATGAATCTATGATGGCTCCTGGCTATCTTGATGAAGTAATAACACATCTAGACAGGCTCATGCAGCCTAGCGCAATTAGACTAGCAGACGAAGAGCGACGAGCAGTCTCGACTCCCGATGGCATGCCCCGCAAGGATACGTTCGAAGACATCATGCAGAAGAACAATGTCGCTTTCCGCTCTGCATCAGAACCCCAGAAATCATGGCTTAGAAAAGCGACCATACGCCTTGTGGACGGCTCTGATGGCCATAGGCCGATATCACCAGTCAAGCCTCTCACCATACGTAAGAAGAGCGGGTCATCCACACCCTCGGGTGGATCACCTCGACAGGTTACACCTACGGAGCGACTATTCATCACTGAAGAGCTTTATCAGCCACTGAATGATCATCGCTCTGCCGGCCTGGCTCTTCTCGACAATCGTGAACTTGAAACAATCGAAGAAGACGAAGACAAAGAGAACTTCGACCCAGCCGACCGTTCGCGCAACATGCAGGAACCCAAGAAGCGCAACTGGTTCCGGCGCCGCCAGCACCTGAAGAGCCGAGATAACAGCAAAACTCCTCCACCACCATCAAAAGACCATCAGCCCCTAGCTGAATGGGAGACCTTCGATCCTCAAGCCTACAAGCGTAGGAGCGGCGCACCAAGCGAGGGTTCTCAAAACAGTGACCCTAACAACAAGTCCAAATTAAGCAAAGGCCGTTTCTTCAAGATTTTCAGCGGCAAACGTGACTTGAAGGACAGCGACAAGTTAGCGGGTGCCGACTACGACGTCAGCGAAGAAGCAAGCATCACCACTCAAGACACGTACAACCCTCAACAAGCGTACATGACCAGCGCATCATACAATCCTAGCCAGACCGCGATCTCCAAGCATGGAAAGACGGGCAGCAGAGGCGACAATTTGATGGGGGCACCAGCTGTTCCTAGGGCGATTCACCCACAGCATCAGAATTGGTTTATGAGGTTCTTAAGGATCAAGCCTGCTGTGAGTGTGATGTGCTTCCAGGTTTCTAAGGTGCGGGCGAGAAAGGAGGTTACGGGCGTCTTCAGGGATTGGAAGAGATATGGGATGAGGGATATTGTTGTGGACAAAGCGGCTGGTAGGGTGTGGGCGAGGGTGGATGGGAACAACTGTATGTTGCTATTCCCCTTTTCCCTTTTCCCTTTCCCTTTCCTTCGACTACTTTCTCCTTCTCTCCTCCTATTGCTTACTGATGCCTTTCCGTCATAGCTCTCCACATCCCCTCCCTCTCCCTCGCCGCCGAGTTCCACACTCTCCTCCACCGCGGCCGCCGCTCCAACCTGGCCATTGCACGTTTCACGCAGGAAAAAGGCGCCAAATCATCGTTCGAACGGGTTGTTGAGACGCTGGAGCAGGTTTTGAGGACGAGGGGGCTGCTTGTGGAGGATAAGAGGGTGGTTAGGGAGATGAGGGCTGGTTCGGGGATGTAGATGTTGTGGTTTTATACCGGGGAGAGAGGGAGTGTAGCATGGGGATGTGAAATAGGGGTTGAGGTGGTAATCATTGCAAGTATATTCGCTCGCTCGTTCATTGAAAGAAAGGGAATAGTGAGGTAGTTGTGGTGATTTGTGATACTGTTGTACTACTTGAAGAGGATGGATAGGCGAGAAATGACTGGATTGAGAGCAGTGAGGTACATAAAGCACTAATCGAATGCATTGATCTGTACACCACGTTTTCTTTTGCGCTGGAGTTTGCTATGCTTCTGAGGGTTGAAGGGGGCTTTGCCCCCAATAAGAACAACATCTGAGCTATTGAAATCGACCAAATACCATGAATTGACGCTTCTGATACTGCTAGGACTCGACGGTATGGAGAGAAGATGGAATGGAGGGAATACTGGGGCTAGGGATTGTGTGAACAGCGTATCCAGGGTGAGATACCCCAGGTATCGTAGCAAATCGAGCAAGTTTCCTGAGTGCAATAGCAGACATCAGGCGTACTATAAAGCAGTATCTGATACGAAATTGGAGCTGGGAAAAGGGCAGTAGTTGGCTACTGCAATGCGTTGGAATTGTCTAGATGAATCTCCATCTAGCAAGCCTACCCAAACTCTGCCCAGCTTCTCGCACGATGCAGAGGTTTTTTTCGCTGGCCGTTCTTTTCTTGGCTTCGTCGCCCATGATTCGTGCAACAGCGATGTTGCCGATGGCTTCACACTTACCCTCTCCTAAATGATAGTTGCCCGTTGTGACGAAGCCGATGAGGTCGGTCTCGTTGGGGACGCGTGGGTAAGCAGGGTCGCCTGCTTTTGGTGGCTCGGACTGTAAACTAAGAATAGAATATTCTAGCAGGCTTTTCGCCAAATGTTGATTCCGAACGTGTTCCGGCGCATTCTTCGCCACCGGCATTGGCCGTGGTGGATGGCCCTTCTTCTTTTTGCCAGCTTTCGGAGGATGGGCCAGAGCGAGCCACTGAGCCCGTAGCTCGTCGTTGGTGGCTGGGAGGCTGTAGATGCGGGCGTTGCGGGTGGGATGGCCTGTGGTGAGGAGGGTGAGGTGGACTGGTGTGAGGGCTGTGGGTGGGACGAGGGTGTTGTTTGAAAGTGGGTTGGTCAGGTGGTGGATTTTGAGGTGTGGGTCTGGAGGTTCGGTTGATGGTTGCGAGGGTTGAGAAGCGGAAGAGGGAGATTGTTGTGGTTTAGATTTGGCGGCTTTGTCTGGCTCTTTTGCGGTCGATGTGTCGAGATCGTCTGGACTTGGTGGTGGTGGTCCTTGGAAAAGGCGTTCCCAATCGCAAGCCCAGCCCATGCCAATCTCTCCTCTCTTGCCATCCCCTAGGTCCACGCTGCCCCATTCAGTCCGCTTCCCTTTCGGCCTCTTCTCCCATTCCCGCCTCTTCTTCTCACGTTCAAGGAGTTCCCACTCGAATCCTGCTTTCGTGCCTGGATAGTCACCCGGAAACCATGGCATAGCATGCTCGAAAGACACCTGTCGCTTCTCTTGCAGCCCACCAAAGCGAGGATTGCCACCAGAAGATAAAGGGTAGTGCATTAACGAGTACCAGACGGGAAGGACACAGTCCCAAGGAAGCAGTAACTTCCAGGAGCCTTGACCGTTGGCAGTGGATGTGCGGGAAGCCATAAGAAGGACTGGAATTTTAGGATCTTTGAGGCTTGGTTCTGGATATGCTCCTGGCAACGCATCGCCTTTGCGGCGATTGATGGCTTTCTGGCTTGCCAGTGATCGAGAGGCTATCAGGCGCTTGGCGCGGTCGAAGATATCAGAAACATTCTGAGTTTGATCTGCTGGCCAAGATGTGAGCATTTCAAGCAGAGGATCTCCGGACAATTCGGACTTCTTGAGTGTTCTTGGTGGATGATGGAGACGCGGGTCAGAGATGTTGAAGCCCAAGAGTGCATTTGCTGGTAGAGAAGCTGGGTTGGTAACAGAGGCGAGCTGCGGCCAGACCTTTGCAGGAGTCTCGATATCCTCCCAGCCATCGTCTGCACTTGTTCGTGGCTTTTCCTCAGTGCCAGTTTCAGCTTCTTTGATGGGGTGTAGGGCCCCAATCAACGCTTCCGTGGATTCAGGTCCCACAACCTCGAGACTTCCTATCTCAAACCTCAAATCTTCAACCATCGCTGGAGGTCTTTGAATCTTAGCAACCTTCAAAATCTCATTCCAGACCTGTAGAAAAGCAGAGGGATGCACTCTGATGAGAAGCCTTCGCCTAGCTTTCTTCTTTTCCTGCTTAGCCACTTGCTTTGGTACTGCTCCTACATCTTCCACAGCCACATCCTCTTTCGCAGCTTTAGCTCCCCCTTGGACTACATTCTCGTCCTCGTCTGCTCCAGTTGTAGCAGCATCTTTGACCTTCTCTTCCTCGTTTGCTCCAGCAGTAGTAGCATCTTTGACCTTTTCTACGGTTGGCTTCTCCTCCTCCGAGTGTGCCGCCAACGGACACCAAATAATCCCTACCCAAGCGATCCACCTCTTTCCCCCATCCCTCTCTCTAATCCAGCCCTCCCACCCTCTAGTCCCTCTCCTCCACTTCCCCTCCCTCCTCCCCACCAACACACTCTCCTCAACTCCCACCCCCCTCAGCAATCCCAGCAGACTATCCTCCACCCCCTCCACCCCAATCGTACTCATATAACTCATATCCCACGCCACACACCCCCTCGCACTTGCAGCACGATGTGTAGGCCTATAGCACTTGTCCGTCGGAGTCAAAGGAATCGCAAACCGCCATAATGGCTCTTTAGGCGGCGTCATGTGCGCTCTTTTTGCATGGTAGAGGTGTGTCGGGAGCCAGGCCTTATGAATCTGGCGTTTGCGAAATTTGGCTGGGGGTTTGGCGGGCTTGGAGAGGGTATCTTTCCTGAGCTTCGGGAGCCGTGGGGCAAGCATGACCATTTTCGCTGGGTCGGTCTCGCCAGGCTTTTGTTTCTTCACTTCACGTTTTTTCTTCGTCAAAGCGCCGAGTTTCTTGAGCTCTTTGGCCTTGTCAAGACGAAGACGCTGGTGAGGTGTTGGTTTCCGTCGGCGAGATGTCACGGTGGGTGTCTTATCGTCCCTCATCTTTACCCTTGCAATGCGCCGTCAGCCATTGCTCCTCTTCCAAGCTATCCCATCCATTGGCTGAGCAAACGCACCTCCCTCGCCGCCCTGGCTCTCAGCCTCTTCGGCACCCTCTTCACATTATGACTAGCAGTCCTCCTCCTCAAATCCTTTGGCACCTGCTGGAACGCCCTCGAAGACAGACTCAATCTTGATGAACCCATACTCGCCCCCATGGACTTGATCTCGAATTCTCGCGCCTTGACGAAGGCGGAGACATCAAGATCGCCATTCTGATTAAGAGCTTTTTCCGAGGTCTGGGCGAGGATATTTCGGGCTTTGGAGAGCTTGACGCGTTTGGCATCGCGACTATTCTGCGGAGAAGCAAAGGGCTGCTTGCGCTTTTGGGGGCCCGATGAGGACATTGTAGAGGCGAAGCGAAGGTTGCCTGCTGTCACGTGTCAAGGTAACATGGAAACGAAAGAGAGGATGAGAAGCGTAGGAAATCTAGCGCGTTTCTTCTACTAGTCCAAAACAAGATTTTAGGGTTTGCACAAGGCTGCAGAGTTCATATATCAGACCAGTAGCGAGTATAATGGGTAATTATAAGCGTCACAGAGCCCCGCGGCGACAGTATAAAATTGAAGACGTAAGTGTGTCAACAATTGAAGCTGTCTCTCAATGAGGGTTTCACAGCCCTAGGATAGGCCTAGCAGCCAGACCTGCTGCTCAGATTGACAACGCTCTAGCTTTACATTTGAAAATGTGCTTCCAGTATGGCTATAGATAGCCTCTCGGAATGAAGGTCTTTGCAAAACTTTAGCATTGGAGAGTAGGATATCAACGCTTTTGACATAGATAGAGCAGAATGCTCGTCAATATCATTGCATTCGTAGTTCCTAGTAGTACGTTCAGGACTTTGCAAGCAATAAGTCCACCTATCTCAGCACGAATAACTGCGACTGATGCAACACCATCACTCCTTCTGAACCTCGCTGGTAGCCTCCGCCAATCACACCTCCACCATTTCCTTCTGAGCCATCCGACTCAGCATCCTATTCCATCTCCCCTTAGAAGCATCCCTCAGCGAGCTCGTCTCGCGCATACCGCCAAATTCCCTGTCCTTGACAGGATACTTGATACCTCCTACAAGACCATCAGTAACAGACTACCGATGCTCCATCATCATCACAGCTTACCCATCAAACTAGGCCACATGCTATGATAGATATTCTCGTATCCTCCAGCCGGAACGTCATGCGTCTCATGGAAGATACCAATATGTGGATACTTTTCGTGAGTCTTGTTAAACCAGTTCCACGCGTCGCGATGTAGTGGAGCATTAGCGAAGGCGTGTAGACCCTCGAGCGATTTCCAGTATGAGATCGTGACCAGAGAGGTGCCTCCAGCAGGCGTGGGGAGAAGCATACTCTCGGTCTTGCCGAGAACTGACAGAGTATCTGAGCGTTAGAAAGGTGGATATTATGAAAGTAGGGATGGCGAACTTGACATTCAGATGGTGACTTACAGCCCCATTGCTCGCGGTCTTTCTTGAGATCGACCCCTATGTAGAGCGAAGTGTAAGCGTGTCTCTTCGAGGTCCGCACAGCAGAATTTAGATATGTTCAGGCTGCACTTAAGCGGGGAGGGACGTGATTTGCGGGTTGATGAACAATTGGAGCAATACGAAGGCATGCTTCTGCTTTATGGAATGGACAAAGGCGTATCTAGAGAAGCTTGAGGATGGAATAACAGATGTAGGACTTTTTGAGTACGGACAGACATGATCCACGTGTAGAAGGAACATAACAAAGCATGCATCTCACAACCATCGACCCCAAATTATACTTACACATCTTGAAAAAGCGATCCCCTGTCTCCTTAAGACCTGGCGCGAATAATCCGAAAGGGCTGTATATATCAGTTTTGTAACCCAGTACAATGGTTTTACCTCTGCTTTTGAAGGAGTACGTACTGACTAATGCTTGCTCCAATGATGAAGACAACCACCCCCTTATCACCACCCTTCTCCGAAACCTCACCATATTCGTCCAGGACTGGCGCCGTCATCTTGGTCATCATAGCCCCACTGGGAAGGTAAGGGTTACGTATTACCCCTCCAGCGATGGCAAGGTTGGTACTGAAGCGCGCAAGGAGCAATACAAGCGCAGGGAGGAGAGCAACACGAGTAGGTAGAGCTAGAAAGAGGACAGACTGGAGGCAGGCTCCCATGGCTAGCCATGTTGAGGTGCTGAAGTTGCGTTGGAAAGACATCTTGAATGAGCTTCTTATGCTGATATGTGGATATGTGGTAGGTATGGTAGAGGATAGAGAGGAAGTGTTGAACTTTACTTAGGTATGAGGATCTCCTTCCACTTGAGTGTGGTAGAGGATTGAAGGGGAGTGTCAAGCGCTGTTCAAGGAAAGTCTTGTTGTTCGTGATACGGAATACTTTGTTTATGTGACACGAGCAGAGGCGACGGCGGTGGGCCATGAATTCCTCCTTCCCCGCCACTTGCTTTTTCTCAACATCACTTTGCATATTCGATGAGGAATGCACGAGATCACAATGAAAGGTCCGATCAGAAATATCACGAGGCAGGATCTGGTGATACATGTCCTACATAGTGTGATATCAGAACATGCTTCACTGAGAATCCTTCACTATGAGATTTGATATAGCAACGTTTTGTGCCAGTTTTCGCGGACAAGGCTGGACTTCGATTCAGTCTCCGCGGTACCATACCATACTAGAATGAGATTTTCATCTATTATGAACAGCGATAGTAGCTTAAGCACGTAACAGTGATTAGCAAAGTGGTGCTCTGCAGCATGAGGTTGGAGCGTGCTTAGGGTGGCACGCTGAACAATGCTCTGCATGCCCTGCAATGCCCTGGTCAATCACCATTAATTGCTGTAACTCCTTATTTTCAAAGAGTCGAGAGTTTCTATGTGAACGTCATGTTCTCCCAGCAAGGCATGCTAGCTCCGGTTCAAGCGGATATCTTCCTCATCCTTCCACCATGAACTCAGCTAAAGCGCAAGAACAACATGGCCTCCCACAAACCCCCCTTCACCCTCCAAACAGCCCACGAAAACGTGAAAGCCGCCCAGGCACTCTGGAACACAAAGTACGTCTTCCCCACCACCCTATCGCCGCCGCTCCCAACCCAGCAATCCCATCGCCCCCAACTACCCAATCGCCTTTCCTTCGATCCTTCGATCCCATCCATAGCCCCAAAGACCACTCCTCAAAAAAAAAAAAAAAAACTGACGCAGCACATCAGAGACCCCTCCAGAGTCGCCCTCGCCTACACCCCCACATCCACCTGGCGCAACCGCAGCACCTTCATAAAAGGGCACTCCGAAATCCGCTCCTTCCTGACTCAAAAATGGGAAAAAGAGAAGGAGTACAGACTGCGAAAAGAGCTCTTCTCCACCACCGAGAACAAGATCGCGGTGCAATTCTGGTACGTCTCTGCTTCTCCACCTCTTTTCAGCTTTCAGAACAGATAGCTTATCACAGGAGATATACTGATAGGTACGAATACCGCGACGCCCTCGACTCCATGAAATGGAAACGCTGCTACGGCATCGAGCACTGGACCTTTGCCTCTGATGGAAAAATGTCGAAGCGGCAGATGAGCGGGAACGATGTTGAGATTGGGGAGGAGGGGAGGTGGTTCGGGGAGGGGGTGGATATTGATGGGGTGGAGTTGGGGGAGAGGGATTTCTAGCTACGAATATATGTACCCCGGAGGACTGGGATGGATTTGGAAAAGGTTACAGGGGAAGAGATGGTACATGTATAGATAACGGTGTGAGCAGTGTGGCTTTCGGTACGATTAGCCGAGATGATTATGAGGAGATGATTGATGCTGTGCATGAGCTGATGTTAAGGGCGATTGGTAGGAGGTATAAGCTCTGTATGGGAAGGGGCAACAGTCGTTCTCAACAGGAGGAGATACTGTAAACTTGTTGGGCTACGTTCCCTCAGCTGCAAGCGTATACCACCATGTATACCTAAGCAATGCAAATCAGCTCTGTATTGCTAATCGACAGATCACTTGCGCGAGGGCAGAATAGAACACGACCGATTATTGAAATTTACTTGCGCTATCGATCTATTTACTCATCTCTTCCCCAAGCTCTTCAAAAAGGTGACCATGCATGCTGCTCAACGTATTCAGCCAGCATTCCACTCATCCTCCAATCGCAGCCTAGAGCGTTGATAATACTTGCAGCCACCAGAAATGTGTGCATTGCGAGCCGAGCCGGTAGAAGTACACGTATGAAATGATTGCCGATTGATTGACTGATTGCTTTGCAGATGAGGGACAAAAGGTTGTGGACCTGAACGCCTTAAAGGATCGCGAGCCGCACGCTGAATAAAATGCCTGAATTTTTTAGCCGCCCCGTGGTTGTGTCACTATTGCCGATGAAAAAGGAGATTGGAGTTGTTGCGTATTAGTGTACTGGTGTACGTATGATTCTGTCAAGCCCAAGTCCAAGTAAGTGGGTAATGTGAGGGAAGCCGCGAGTTGAATGACGAGTGGAGGACGAGCTTCCGACCAGCGGAGATATAGTGTTTGGCCTCGCCTTTATCATGTATTCCCTTCGAAATCCCTTTGGCGCAGACTATGTCTTCGCTCAATTTGGACCTTTCTTGTTCAGCGCACTCAGCATTTGGCTGTCCGCACTTGACCTCCCACCTGAATCCTGGCCCTGTCCGGAGAGCAGACTACTGACAGTCATTCCACCTTGTCGCGAAGCGCTACCGTTGCCATTGCCATTTCCGCCCTCTCGAGTTTGTCCCTGTGTAGGAGGGGGGGTGCGTCCCTGATCTCTAGGCGGCAATACTTGAGGAGGATGTAGACTACCTGGGTAGTTGTTGTACCCAGAAGCCGAAGAAGTGCTTCCATGAGGAGAGCCCGACGCACGAGCATCGTAGGAGTAGGCCGACTGTGGCGAGGAACGACGAGGAGCGGGCGCAGGCTGTTGATGTGGTGGCGGCTGCTGCTGCTGTGGCGGCGGAGGATAGGAGTAAGGTTGACCCTGTGGCGGGTAAGGAGCTGATTGATATGAAGTCGCAGAAGATGCAGGTGAGACTGGGACAAGCCCAGTAGGATCAGGATACTCGTATCCACCACCGGAGCCACGACGACCAGTTGGGGCCGGCGGGTGACCCTGGTAGGGGGTATGAGAATTGAACTCTTCTGGAGGTGCTGAGGGTGGGGGAGGAGCAGGCTGGAAAGACTCGTCCGAACGGAGACGCTTGAGACTCACTTTATCTTGAGCATGGGGAGGCTGTGGGGGACCTCGGTCATCGTAGACGGGACCGCCTTGATAGGGGCCTGGAGGCGGCATAGGGTAGCCGTGGGGTGGTGGAGGGTAATTGGGGTCGTGTCCCATTGGAGGACCTAGAGGCTGCCCATGCGCACCGTAGATGGCCGGCTGCCCCTGCTGAGGATATAATGGCCTTCCTCCACGCTGAGGTGGCATTGCCCCGGGGTTGCGAAGGTGTGGATATGCTGTATGGGCTGGTACAAAGGCTTGTGCTTGGGAGGACACGGGTGTGAAGATACATTCTTGCTGGAAACGTTGGCAGTTGGTGCAACGTCCATCATCTGAGGCTTCGAACCCTGAACAGCGAATCTAGGATCTATTAGTACTTGTCCCACCCATATAGTGAATCTGTAAAGCGTACCTTGCGCCGTCTGCAGTACCGACACGCGATGGCGGTCCGCTGCCGTGGTGCCGGCTGACTCTGGTAGCCCATATGCGGCGGCGGGATGCCTCGTGGGTCTGGCGGGTAGGGAGCATACATGTCGTGGGGCCGCATGCCGTACATGTCTGGATGAGGGTGTTGCTGATGCTGAGGTGGTGGCAGGTTGATCATCTCGCCTGGTGTTGAGGGAGAACCTCCGTACCCGGGTGGAGGAGGCTGAAAAACAATGGTCAATATTTGGCAGGCACAGGCCGAGGTCGGTGGATGAGGTCTCTGGTGGTGCAGATGTACTTACTCGATAATTGACTGCTGGGTTTGGTGGAGCTGGATATGCGCCTCTCTGTGGTTGGCTTTCCCACTGCGGAGGCGGATATTGTCCCTGTTTATTCGGATCGCTGGACATTGGCGGTGTGTGTCTAATCCTTCCTCTTCCCTGACTGTATTACTTAATGACGACTGTCTCCCAGTCTCATGTTCCCTAGGCTTATTAAGTCAGAAGGCGTTGTGATCCGGTTGTATTGCCCAGAGGGAAGAAAGTTGCGGTGAAGCCGGGATGCGATGAACGACAGCCTGCCGCTTAATGAAGTGTTTGTGGATGGGTAGAAGCGGGTAGCGAGGCTTCTAGTAGGTAACGGAGCTTGAGAATTCAATTGGATAATGTGATACAGGCCAGTGGCGACGGCAGAGGCCGTGTTGTGATTCCTTGTGTTGTGTTTGTGGAAAAATTGTGACGAGGTTTAGGTAGGCAAGTTAGGGAAGAAGCGGACCCAGGTGAAAGGTTCGCGGGTATTTAGGTCCCTTGGTGAGCAAAGCCGGTGCTTGGGAATTATGGCAGGCGGGAGCGGCACTGTCTTTAGTAGGAAAAGATGTTCAATGCTCCGGTGATCACTGGTCTAAACTTCGATCAAACATCCAATCCTGGGGAAGTCTGAGAGCGCAACCCGTTCACAAGTGTTAGGGATACTTGGGTGTGCTCAGGCTCAAACAAGAAAAGAAATCTGCTAGGCTTGCAGCCCGAAGATACTTTTAGTACGCCCGCAAAAATACCATAATACCGCCACATGCACTTTACATCGCTGTACTTCGTAAATAATCAAACTTCTCCCCCCTTGAAGATAATGGGTATGATTATTAGCTTTTTGCCCATGCGAGGACTATCGAAGGCGTTGGTGCTTGCCTCCCGAAACCTCGCCGGAAAGGTACGTTAGTGAGGATTGCACAATATAGAAAAAGACGCAAGGCAATAACAATGGGGGTAGTGGAGGTACGAAGATTGTTGGTGAGATTCAGGATTATTACGGCGTACCACGGTTGAAGGAAGGGTTCATCATCCATGTAGCTAATCTATACTCCGTAGCCTGCATCCTACAAAGCCTCTCCAACATGAGCTGGATTTATCATCAGCCCATTCGCATTAGTTCACACATCGCGCCTCCGTAAGCCCTACGGAGTTTCCTCACTACCCTACTGCTGGTGCTGCATCAGTGCATTCCGTCCATCAAAATGCAACGCTACTGTACGCATACAGAAGTGCTGACGAGCCTTACACTGGTTCGGTTTCTTATGCCTGCCGGCAGGCTTAAAGTGGCACGAGGTGTCCAGTGCGCTTTGGCGAAGCCGAACCGCTGCAAGGTCAAAAGTTTGGCTTGATGCACGAAGGCTCAGCCCGCGCTGGAATCGCTGTAATTGGACACTAAATTCGCGGATTATGGCTTAGCAAGCGAGGTTGGAATTTGGGGGCGGGTGCAAAGGTACTTTCCTTTCCAATACGGAGTACGCCGGGGACCTGATTTCTTGTTCTTCAATTGCGATTGAAAGTAAGAGACCTCGTTCATGAGCTTGTGTCATCCAAGGCAGTGTTCCGAGGGCGTCTAGTACAGTAAAAAGGCCAATGCAATCTTAGCGAGAACGCAAATTGACGAAACAGGCTGGCCGATCGTTCTCTCAAAACGAAATAGTCGGGGAATTTGAACCTTGCTCCCACGCGAGGATCTGCGCACCGGTGTGCCCCAGGATGGTGATCCTATTTCAAGCGTGCTGCGCTAGCATCTCTCCTCCTTTTCGACTCACCCTCAATGCGAAGTCTGATTTGCTGGGGATTGCTGACGGAACGAAGCAAAACTCCCGGTCAAATTTCAAACATTGTTGAGTTGACTGGGCCGATCCAGATGTGGAAGAACCCTTGCTGTGATAGTTGGTAATCATCTTCATCCGACTCACAAGAGCGTATGTCTAAGACGTGTTCACAAGTACCAAGAACAACAACCGCAGGTATCCTCCCAACAATTCGATAGTGCTGACGTGGCTTCTGCGCAACAAGAGTAATGCACACTCGGACTGTCGGAGCGAGGGTAACATGTCGCAGCTTACTGTACGGTTCGGCACGAACTATCCCGTCAGGGTTGAGTACGGGCGTCATCCTAACGTCAATACTATTGGGCTAGTCGATAATAATTACCTTCGTGGAAATCTAGGAGAGCCACGACCGCTCCGTAACGAAAGCCCCAATTGAGAAATTCTAAATTATAAAGTTCGAAATCTTAGGATATGCTATTATTGTTCTATAGAAAGGTTCTTCAAAGTTTTAAGCCGATTGGTCTGCGTTGAAACTGTTGTTCCAGCGCCAGGATTTGCGGGCCCGAAGACGATTATTAAAAAGTAGCGGAGGAAGGGCGTCTAAAAGGCAAAATCAAACAAGTTGAGAATGGCACAGATCTGTGTGATAGTACCGATTCAACTCGACCACATCACCCAGATTGTTTAGATCGCAAAGCCGTTCAATTATGCTACCCTATTTTACGGTTTGAATCAAAGCTTCGGATCACTTGTGTGGTAGTATCTATTCAACTCGACCACGCTACCCAAATATAATTGATACGTTTGACCGCCAGACCAAACCACCGCGACTTAGAAAAGTTAATAACTAAGCCTTTATATATTGAATCTTGGCGCACCCCATCAAATCCAAAATCCAAAAATCACCTGTTCCGACTACTACGTCACAACCAACTATCGTAAACTTATATGTTTCCGCTTTGCGGCGATACCGACACTATACTGATTGATTTCATCGTTGTCAGGGCTCATATCTGGTACACCGGCTTTTGCCGCTCGTAACGTGCCTCTTGTTACGAATCCGATTCCTGCCTAATCGGAAACATTCCTGGCTTTGGCTAGCTGAAGTAGTCATGTGGTACAGCCAACTTTCAATACCCCTCAAGTTGTAGTAGTGAGGGTGTTGGCATTAATTCTGACTAGAAAGTCCGAACTCTCTTCGAACCTTCGCTGTAGTAGTCTGTGGCCAACCGCAACGGAGCTGGTGTTTGCAAAAGGCTTTGGGCATCGAGACAGCAGATTATCTAACCCTTCCGGGTCAAGCGTGCTGCACGTTATGACGCACTTTAGCGTTGGAGCAGGGATTTCAAGCTGTGTTGTGACGCGGCGATCTCTGTTTTGATTACAACAAGCTGAAATGCGCGTGCTGCAGCAGCTCCCAGTCCACCGAGGAAGGAGCACTGCCTTAGGGTCGTTGATAAGGAGTGTCTCAAACCTCACCCCTCACGCCAAATACACTACCTCAAATTACCTGTCAAGCGGACACCATCAATAATGCATGATGCAGGCCTCTATGCGGAGTAACAATGATGCGGGTAGGATCACACCGCTTGCAATTACAGGGTTGTCGTGAAATGGTGTAGAAGACCAAGCGGCCGCTACTGGCCACCAGGCGGCTTACAGCGACAGGGCGCCTTGTCTCTTCGATTATGGTGCATGAAATGTTCATAACGCGGATGTTGCTCAGTTTTGTGGATTGAGTTGAGTTGTTCAAATTTCAAGCATCTTCAATCGCGCATCGAAGGTTCGGGTGAAGATCAGCCCGTGCTCATGCTGCCCCGTAAGGTCAGCGGGCAAGTCGCCAAGCCACAGTTTTGGTTGGGTTCCAAGCTGACGGCTCGAGGCGAGAGTGCAAATTGCCATGTGGTCTCGTGAGGAACGGGAACGGCACGCAGTGCAGAAGTGATGGTGGGGGCCCCCTTGTAACATCCCGACACAGCGCTTCGAGGCACGGGTGCACGCAACACTGAGCGATTATGATGTGAGGTGTTCGGCGCATTCAATTCAGGCCCGCCAATGATGTGTAACGATAATGAACATGCTGCTTCATTTGTCTTGTCTTGTCTTGTGGTCAGATCGCCATGGTGCAGCCTCGGAGATGCAAGGAGAAGTTGGACATTCTCGACATTTTCGATTGGCTGCAACGTCGTTTTCGAGCAGCTTTCTGATGCACCTTCATATTAGGAGACTGATCTCGATTCCACCTTCAAGTAGCAATGATCTTCCTCAAATGCGCCCAGAACAGAGCACTATTGTGCCAGCTAAATGCGCTTGAACGGCTCCGCTTCGGCCCACTCCATCAGCCTTGAAATCTTGCTCTTTCGCGACATGCGGGCTTGATGCTGGACTGGCAACCCCTAGCAACAAGTAAACGGTTTTGTAGTTGTGGTTGTCGTTCTCTGTAAGTAAGGGTACGAAGGTGCGTTGTAGTAGTATACAGGCTTTTGAGATTGCGACTTCTAATAGCCAAGGGATGAAATTACGAGGTTGTCCAATCGCTTCACGAGAAGCAATCCAACCAACCTAGGCGGTCTGATGTGCTCAGGGATGACACGTTCCTTGGCTCGGCGTTGCTCGATGTCGCTGCTTTTACGGAGTAAAGTAATGCATTGATCATGCCGGTTAGAGCCGCGTGGCCCCTGCCCCCACTCGGCCCCGGTATCGCAGGTCAGATGATCGAAATCGTATGCGCCGATGCGAGCCTAAGACTTAGAGTCCGCTCGAAAGTCAATGCATGCTGGAGACGAATCAACGGGGCGGAAGGGATGTATGACGGGCCGAGACCTCGTAATCCAGGAAGCCAATTTCTCTTGACATTCAGAGATACTTTGCAAAGGGGCGAATGCTGAAGTGTGATTACTCTCGAGTAATCGCCTGAGACTCGCCCAAGTTCGCTGAGAGGTGGTGACGGGATAGCTTTCTTAGTTTATAAGATCAACTCATCAACTAGAATATGGGAGGGTGTGGGGCGCTGTGCAGGCCATCAACTGCACTTGCCATGGGTCTTGATCCTACGGAAATCAATAAAGTGCCTTAGTTTTGCAGGTACTGTTTGCCAACGAAAACAGGACCTAGCATAAATGGGGCGCAAGCACTTTACCTAAAACGCTTGACTCTCATGCAAGGAGCGGCAAATGGATCGGCGATCAGATGGTCCATGAGATCGAGATAGGCAGTGTGATGCTGGCCTGCAAGAGATTTGTTCATTGGGGGCAACGTGTTTTGCTTCGTACCGACGGAATTGCCGTGCTCGCCGCGAGACTGAAGAGCATCTGGTCGTCATGCAAGAGAGCAAAAACGGACTGGCGAATACCAGATTGATATGTTCAGGCGGCATGGCATTTGTTAGTAGCAAGTCATGTTGAGGCGCTACGCAGGGTCTTACTCTATTCTTTTAGGACGTGGACGAGCATTTGAGAGTCCTGCAAGAGAGCAGATGCAGACTCTCTGACATTAGAGTCTTAGGATTAGGGTGAAATTGGGGACATCGGCCTGTAAGAGGTCTGTCTGTTTAGTCGCGGCGCAGGGTCGTTGAGTCACTATCGATGAACTTTCTCTGCTCCCTTCAAAGGCGGAAGGTCACTGAGTTTCGTGCAAGAGAAAATGTGCGGACTAATCACCGTCAAAGCCATCAGATCCGTACGGGCGGTATAATACTATCCTGCGAGAAGTCTGTAGAGTTCCTTGTGGAGTACGGTATGTTGATCTGTTCTCCACGAAGCCGGGATACCTTTGTATTTGCTCCGTCTCTTGGAATGGGGAGACTGTACATATTCTGGATCAAGCTCGATGATGGCAAGCAATTATGTCACTATTGACTGTAGAGGTAAGAAGTCCAGGAGGTCGCTCGAGTAGAGCCGTCCCAGACCTGTGCTGGGAGGTGGCCTATGTGTGACGAAGCGCATTTTTGAAATCAAGAGCAAAGAGCACCGAGAGGATGTGTAGCAGAGTAGCTGCTGCGATTGCGAAACGTTGGATGGCATTCATGTTGAGGTCGCGAGTTGATGTGAAAGTCGCTTCTAGTTGGACTTGCGAAGATTACCCCTTGAGGAAGGAGCAATGATAAGATACACCGAGCAGCCATCTTCAAGATTCAAGGTAAAAGATGTTTAGCTAATGCATGCTATCTGAACTAATCTTATGTACTTGCATTCAATGCTCTCTCTATGTAATGCGCCATGTAAAGATAATTCCGGGACCGGCCGTAAGACATTCCATCCTGATATTTTGCTGCTGGGCAGCGTCATGATATCGTGTCCAGAGTCTGGTAAACTCTACTGTTCAACCACATTCCGGGGTGCAAGCATGATGCACGCTCGTTGCGGATGGAAAACGCTCCTATTGCATATAGAAAAGGGAATCCAAACTTTTGTGTCTCACGGGCCAAGAGATATTTTCATGCTCATATCTCATTTCCCTCCCGCCACCACGGCCTTTTCCATCTCGTCGCTCATTTCTCCACTAATGCCTCCAGGAATCATGGCGTAAAACATCTTCGATTCCATCTCTCCAATTTTGTCCATTGTATTGGCTTCGAAGTCAACAGTCGAGACTAGGTGGTCAAGGCTTCCGAAGGGGAAGCCAGTGGAACGAGTCACTGGGTGATTGGCGATGAGATTGGCGTAGAACTATTGTTATAGAGAGAACAGTTAGAATGGATACGGAGAGCAAGGTAGGTGGGGAGATGATAGGCGTCGATTTCTTACCTCAACAACGTCTTCATCCACATGTGCTTTGCGTGAGAGCCCTTCCCAAGGCCAGTATTGCAGTAGCGGGCTCACACGGAAGTGGTGACGAGCATAGTCGCTCATCTGAAACAACTCCCAGCGCTGCTTCTCACTCAACCCTGGCGCGTTGAGACCAGCCATCAGCAGGTCCTTGAGCAACTGCTCCGTGAGCAAGGGTGTTCCTCCAAAGCTGGTTGAGTGCCCATGCTTGCTTGGAGAGCCAAACATAGAAAGTGGCGAGGTACAGGAGGTGGGGGTATTGTAGGCTTTGCGAAGATTGATTGAGAGGATGTGCAGCATCGTACGAGTAGCCTGGAAGATTTGGTTGCGTGTAGCAAGGGTGTAGTGGCTGACATCGTACCATGGGAACTTGGCGAGGAGGGAGATGAGGGACTCGTAGGTGCGCTGTGGAGAGCGTTGGGTGTAGTTCGACTGCAAGAAGTCAGCATCTTGGCTCATAGAGTCATCATTAAGATTATGGTAGTCTCTTACACGGTGAGGCTGCTCAGCATGCCTGACTAAGTTTCCCAACTCCTCAGCACTAACGAAAGTCTTAAAGCCGGAGTTGAACATCTCCTTCGTTTCCATCACTTTAGGCCTACCCCCTTCCCAGCTGACGTTCTTTGCCTTGGGGAAAAGCTCTTTCAGCAAGTCCTCCTGGCTGCTCAGGTGAATGTCGATGACACGGTCTCCAATCCTATTCTGTCCATGGGGACGAAGGCCTAGGGAATTTGCACAGGCGCGTGCATCTGGTGTAGAGTAGAACTCAACGTAGCAGTCCATGGTCTTGCCTGTGGAGCGATCCATGATGACGTGGATTGGAGGTCCAAGGTCAGTGGTTATAATCTTCGCGTGGGGACCCAAGAAGTTGAGGATTTGAGCTTTAGTGAGGTCGTAGGGGATCTATAAGAAAATCGAACATTAGCAATCTTGTCTCTTTCATTAAGAACTGAAAGGGGAGGGGAAAGGATAGCCTTTGAGCAATAGATATGTGCAACTGAAAGGCCAGAGTCTGCAACGACTCAGGACACCAAGCCACCTATAATGCCCGCCCAAAAGTCTGCATTGCGCAGTCTTCCGTGGCCCTGAAGGAAGCCATATAAAGAATTTACGATTTCTTGCGCGGCATGGAAAGCAATGATGTTCTAAGTAGAGTGCAAATGCTAGTGTAAAGTAACATGAAGGTACTTGAGCCACAGCAGCTAGGTACGGTTGTCTAACAATCCGACCAAAACTAAACCATGTCCAATCCTCCAGGTGTATCGGTGTTCATTGCAACGCACAATGTCCGCGTCAACAATGTCACGATGAACAGTCATGCTAATTGCAACAATCAAGATGTTCTGAACTTACATTACCGATCTTCATCACACCCCACTGTGGTGGCTTCGTCAACCGAGCGTTCTCCGCGAAAGGTACGTTCTCCTCTGCAGTTGCCACTTCAACGCTAACAGGATCAGTGCGAGTCAAGTTCTGGTATCGAACGCTAGCCGTTCCGGTAAGATGAGGATACATGTCATCGGATGCAACCCGGTAGGGTAGGATTGGAACTTCAGGGACCACGGCTGGCAGGGTGACAAAGCGATTCTGCCATTCTGTGTTCTGGGAATGTGGGCGAGCTTGAGTCTCCCTGGATTGGACGGCGTTTGACTGGGCGAACAAGCGCGCAACACGGTTCGTCGCAGCTGGACGCGCGTATGTGTACGGACTCGGCATTGGCGAGGGAGTATAGGCAGTCATGGGTGGCTGACCGTATGCCGAGGGAGGCTGAGCATAGGCTTGTTGCCAGGGATTGCCGTATGGCAAAGGCTGGTATGCACCGTATGGGCCTCGCTGGACAGTCCAAGGATTCTGAGCGGGTGTCATCTGAGCGCCAAATGGAGGCGCAGCATACATCGGAAGAGGGTATCCACCGAATGTAATATGCTGAGGTGGTACACCGTAGGCGAAGGGCCCAGGAGCAGCCTGTGCGACACTCCCATCTCCAGTAGGAACCTGGCCCTTGCTTGATGGCACTGCACGCTCATGATCAAGTCCGACGCCGAACGCATGATCGTTGATTGTGTGTTGACGCGGGGTCGGGCTGCCCTCCGGAAGCTCTTCGTCTTCTGGAATGCGTAGACGATCTAATTGAATCTTGCTGGGTGACAAAGCTTCGTCGACTGGGGTCTGATTTTTGACATTGCGACGCCGATCAATCGGCAGTCCTATAGAGGACCAGTCTCCGCCTCGAGACTGTACTCGAGAGCGGTTGCCATTGCGAGCCTCAAACTTATTGAGCTGATCGCTGAAAGCTTTCTTGTTGGGTGATTCGACAGCTCGGGTCCCTTGTTCAAGCTGAGCGTTGAAAGGCTGACCATCGACTGAGGTGACAATACGAGACCTAGTTTCTTCACGGATGCCTGCCCCGGACGGTGAAACCATGTAGGTCACAAGGTCTTCGATGTCATTGAGGACTTGGTTCCTCACTGCTTCGAGAGTGATCTCACGTCCGGCTATCTTGGTCACTCTTGTTGCTTCTTCCCCACGAAGGCGTGTCGGCCAGTCCACACCTGGGAACACACGATCCCAGAAGTACTCACGAATAGAATCACGATTATTGGGAAGCCCGGTCGGTGGTCCTGCTTTGCCTGCCATGAGTTCCTGAACACAATCTTCAAGTCTCTCGAGTTCTGGTGGCACCGGCGCCAATCTGCTCACGTCGTCAGTATCAGCGACAAGATTTGGGGGTACTTATGCTCACTCCTTTTGTTGCGCCATGATATCAGAGAACTGTCCATATGTTTTGGTACTGGGAACGACGTTTCTCCGTTCTCCACCAATAGGTGCTACGTCATGCTCGTTGGACATTGAGTGTCCACGAAGCTGATTCTTCAATTCCTCCACTTGGCGATTCAAATCATCGATAGTCTCTTGCTGAGCTGCTGAGCCGTGAGACGGCTCAGCAAATCGAGTGGTCGGAATCACAGCGCGAGAGAAGTTGCGGTCAAGGGGCTGCCTCTCTGGCGAGATGGTGAGAACAGATTTGCGACTGGCTTCATTTTTCCACATCTCATCAGGCTGTAGAAGCCAGCGGTTATCGAAGACGCCGTTGTTCCACTCTCTTATCCCTCGTTCTGCAGCAAGCTGCGCGAAAGTGTGAGTTTGGTGCTGTGTTGATGACGACATTGAATCATCTGAGCCACTCAGAGCCACTCCACCGCTTGGATAAATTTCTGCATCCGAGCTGAAAGGGCTCTCGTCAACCCTAGGCGGCTGATATCTCGAATAATGAGGCATCGTGTTATGCACAGGGAGAACGTGATCAGCGTTCAAGTTTCGCGCATCTTCAACGGTATGTAAGCTTGCCAAGGGCAGCGCTGCCTGTCTATCCCCTTGAATGTGTCCGGGTTGTTTCGTACCTGTCAAGGAAGCTGACGGTCCAAAGATCCCATATGTGTTGAGGCCACTCACTTGTCCAGGAACGAGAGTCACTCCTGTATACTCTTTGGAGGACGAAGATCGCACGGTCTGTGATGTCAGGTATTCGTGTTCAAGAAGAAATTCGATAAGTGAATGGGATTCCTTACCCGAGAATTAGCGGATGGCCCTCCCGAAGAGTTTTCACCTTCAATATTGTTTGGAGATTCTGGTGGTACGAAGGTCCGTGGAGGTGAGTAGTAGGGATCGTCTGAATCCTCTTCTTCGTAAGTCTCCGGTCTGAATCGTTGCGAAGGATAGTCAGGCTCGAAGAAAGGATCTGCGATATGGGAATTTTGAAATGAGCGAAAAGGTGAAGCAGATGGGTTCAACCCTGAAGTGTTTCGGACTGCTTGGTGTGAATTGTCCAGGCCAAAGGGTCCAATTTTTCTCACCGGCTCCATTGAGTGAAGCGTAGAAGGAGTGTGTCCTGCGGCCCCATTGGACGATGGCGATGAATCCATGATGAGGTAATAGCAACCGCGGAATTAGAAACGGACCTATTGGATACGTGAGAGGTACTCAACAGGAACGAAAGATGACAGTGAAAGGGATATGTCAACAACTCACAGGAAAACGCGCAAAAGAGATGCAGTGAGGTCGAATTGGTCCTGAGAACGCGACTAGATACCAGGCTATGCCTGGCAGCTGTGGCGTTTAGTAAAAGTGTATCTTGGGTGGAGTAGAACGACTGACGATCAGCCATATAGCTGATCGAAGCTGATTGTAGAGATCACTAACATAATTGAGGTAGTGAAGGTGTGTTGTGGCCGGAGGAGAGGGAAATACCAGTATTTGTGTACACTATCAAACTCAGCCAACGCTAGTGACCCAGCCCGCGAGTCCCTTGACGACGAGCGCGGTTAAGTCTCCAATGGTAGGGTTGCCGGGCTCTATAAGCTTCACTCTGCTATGTGTTTTCACCGAGTGGACTGTTGCGACTTCCCAAGGACAACGTGAGCGTTCGTAGCGTCAGAGGAAAAGGGAGAACCTCTCCGCAAATCCAAAGATGTATCAACACATCTTTGAGACGACAAGTACGAAACGACGGCTTTCCAGTCTTAGAAGAGAGTCATTCAACGCCATTTCCAGAGAGCATGTGGTTGTCACTTGATACCCAGGACAGGATCATGCTGCAAGAGGACGTACCCAGCTTAAGAGAAGGGAGCAAAGTCATGCATAAGGGCTCACTACATTGGTAAGTGCACTGACAAACGACAAAGACGACGCTCATCTTCCACCTGAATGCTCCCCTTCGCTACTCAACGACACCTCTCAGGTGTCCATATCCAGGCGAGGTCTTTTGGCTTTTGCGTGTACTGATGGCTCCTGGTCCGAAACCTCAGGCGAAAGGGTCACCTTCAGCCTATTCTAAATGCTTCGCAGTGAAGCAAGGAGCCGCGTTTCGAGCACGAGTAGGCAATTGAGAGCAGGAAGCATATTCTCTCACTCTGGATGAGTGGAATCCAGCCTAACTTGAGCACCCGAAGCTTGGTATCGCAGAGTATCAATACTACAACATGAACAACAGGAAGAATAGGTTGCTGTCACGAATTACGAGCGATCTTACGTTGTCAAGCCATTATCCACGCTCATCAAGCCAAATTTCTGGCAGTTCAAGGGCTTGCTCGGATACTGATAAGGCAATCGGCAAGCAAGAAGCCCGTTCAATGGTTCCCATTGGTTGGTCCTTGAGTGCGGCTGTTGGTGTGGATTGGCATATAAACCTCTAGGACTCGCAAGACAAAGTCTGCACACAGTAACCGAATTTGGAAGCGTCGCTCCGTTCGAGATTGCCATTAGCCATAATGCATGATGTGTCTATGGTACAAGAACGCTAGTCGAACTAGAGCAGGTTGTTAGCCTGTGCAAAATGATAACGGGAAGTAGACAAACCGGTGTCAGGAAGGACTCTGCTATGAATCGTGCTCGTGCGTTCAACTATATCAATCATCAGTACCATTCAATAGAGTAGGAGAGTGTATGTTGGTCTTTGTTTGGGAAGTTGTGGGAGGGAAAGAGACGTACGAATAACTTCATCTCTGATATTTCCTTATCGACTTCCTCCATGAATTGTATGATGAAGTCCACGAGCTTATGCTTAAGCATCTCTTCGGTGTGGGTGTTTGTGATCAAAAATGAGATGTCATAGCCCTAAATTTGGATGTCAGCGTGTCGACAATATGTTGTACCTAAAAGAATGAGAGAGTAGACCTTCACAGGCTTTCTCCGTAAAATAAAGAAAGCTTCCGCTCTTTGCGTCAGAAACCTTGTAAATTTATGCACCAGAATGTTCTCGATCTCGTCCGCTTGCTTGATCCTTATGCTAACTCTGACACTATTTATGCTTGGCTCGATGAAGACCTTCTCGTTCTCATTGCGCGATACCGTGAGAGGATTGAGAAGGACTTCTGGAGAGCTGGCGGCTTCAACTTCTGGGACGTTATGCCTCTCTGACGTCTGGGAAGCAAAGTTCGAGAGCGATAGAGCAGCGGTGAGGGAGGAGCGGACGCAGAGCAGGTAGGGGCGGAGAGATTGAGACTGGAGAGCTTTGTTAGCTAGGTAGGGCATGGGCTTGGGGGCGGCGTACCATTGCTCTGGATCAAGCGAAAGGGTCAACCTGGAAATGCTGTCATCGAGAGAAGACTTCTGATACCTTCTCCATTCACGGACAGCAGATTCTTTTCCTCAGTAAACAGTTGGGTACATGAGAGCTGCCTGAGTGAGGTGGTCAGAGAAAACGCGGGCAACGGCATGAGAAAGTCTTGGCGCGATCGGGCTCTTTGCCTCTCTATGACAGTCAACATCTTTAAATTCTACACCACAACAAGCCTCTTTGTCTTAGGTCCACGCTTTCAGTCTAGCAAACTTATGACGTCCAACATGTCGAGTATCCAAGGTGGGATCCTTTGCCCCCGAAAATATATTAGATACCCAAACTGACAGCTATTGCAGTGTTCGTCAAGCACCAGGGCAAAAAGCATGAGGTGGAGCTAGACCCTACATCCACGGGCGAGACCTTCAAATTTCAGCTTTACTCTCTGACTGGCGTCGAGCCAGACCGCCAAAAGATCCTCGTCAAAGGCGGGCAGCTCAAAGATGATACCGAACTTTCGAAGCTTGGGGCGAAGCCCGGGCAGACCTTCATGATGATGGGCACGCCTGCTGATGCCGGGGTTGCTCTAGCACGACCTAAAGAAAAGATGAAGTTCATGGAGGATATGACGGACGAAGAAGCGGCGAGGCTGGAAGGGGCAACACCTGCAGGCTTGCAGAACCTGGGCAACACGTGCTACATGAATTCGACTCTCCAGACGTTACGTGCTGTACCGGAACTGCAAGAGCAATTGCTGAAATACACTGGGGAGAAGGCGGGCTCATCGCGAGGAGTGGACTTGAGCCAATATGGTCTACCAGGTTCCATGGCGGGATCCATCGACCTGACCAGCTCCCTTCGAGACCTTTACAAGCAAATGTCAGAGACGCAAGAAGGATTCCCACCGCTCATATTTCTCAATGCACTACAAACCGCCTTCCCCCAATTCGCCGAGAAGTCGAAGACCGGCCACGGCTACGCACAGCAAGACGCAGAAGAGGCCTGGACTCAAATCCTATCACTGCTACGGCAGAAGCTCAAAATCAAGGCCACCCCCGCTGCCACCTCGTCCGCTTCCGAACAACAGCAAACAGCCGCTCAAGAGATCTCGTTTATCGACAAGTTCCTAGCAGGCAAATTCTCATCCACCCTCACTTGCGACGAGCCAGCAGCTATAGAAGCAGGCGAAATGCCCATCGATAGCTCGGATATCTTCCTAAAGCTAGACTGCCATATCGAGAAGGAAACCAGCCATCTCCGTGACGGAATACTGAAAGGTCTAGAGGAGAAGATTGAGAAAAACTCACCCACGCTCGACCGCGACGCCCTCTATACAAAGACCTCTCGCATATCACGGCTACCCAAATACCTCACAGTTCACTTCGTTCGCTTCTTCTGGAGACGCGACATTCGCAAGAAGACCAAGATCATGAAGAAGGTGACGTTCCCTGCTGAGTTGGATGTTGTGGAGTTCTGCACGGAGACGCTGAGGAAACAACTCGTGCCTGTAAGGGATAAGGTGCGAGAAGTGCGCAAGGACGAGGAAGATGTGAACCGTGCGAGAAAGAGACAGAAAGTGGCACACAAGCAGGAAATGGACCGTGCTGCAGATGCTGCAAAAGGAGTGGAGCTAGCCGATGAGGAGAAATTGGCGAAGGAAAAAGCTGCGGAGAAGAAGGGCGACGACAAAGAGATGGCAGAAGCTGTCTACAAGACTGATGCCGAGTTCGAAGCCGAGCAAACTGCATCCATACTGGCTGGAAAGAAGGAGCTCTTTTCACTCATCAACCCTGAGTTGGCGGCTGACGAAGGATCGAATAAGTCTGGACTTTACGAGCTCAGGGGTGTGGTGACGCATCAGGGTGCCAGCGCCGATAGCGGCCATTATACATCTTACGTCAAGAAGCAGGGAGCGCTAGATGAGAAGACTGGCAAGAGGAAGGAGGAAGACGGCAAGTGGTGGTGGTTCAACGATGATAAAGTGAGTGAGGTAGATGCGGAGAAGATCGAGACTCTCAGTGGTGGTGGTATGTACTCTACAGGCTCCAAGCCATTTTGGGCTGGATTGCTAACATCTTCTGTAGGCGAAAGTCACTCTGCACTAATCCTCCTCTATCGAGCTATTGACTTGCCGAATGCTGAAGAGGTCAAGGAATAGATGCTACTCGACAGCATGTGATGAATAGATGTGTTGTATGATACGTATCAGCATAGCGTGCATGAAACGCCCGTGGATACCAGCCTCAAGTGGCATGACTTAGAATAGAGAATCAACTTCGAAACTGACAGGTTGCCCATAAATGTTCAAGATACCTGTCAACAAGGTGCGTGACACGTTTGTAAATGACCGTTGCTCTAAAAAGCCACCCTTGCTGTTGGAAAATACATACATTAAGGGGCTGCTCTCCGAAGTCTTACTCCACCGATGGAAATTCTCCCCAGTTATGTTGTGATTATCGCTCAAGTATCACACAGATTCGACCTCTTGCCGTTCTACTTCCTCCACTTGATGCTTGATTCAAGGGGATGCCTCCACCGTACTGCATGAACCACCATCACATCTGAATTATTCTGTGCATGTTGCAAGCTCATCCTCGATACGATTGCAATTATTCCTTCCACAATACAGCCAAAGAACAGACATTCCAGGCTCATGATAATTGTCAAGCTTGACCTTTAACGCTCTCTGACTTGGAAGGGAATCGTGTGCTTGGCTCTGCTTAAACAAGAAAATTCTGTATTGTAATCTCCCAGACCAACCTCGAGTTTTCAAATTTTCAACCACTTCTCGATATCTCGACCTCGACCTCGACATCTCGTCAACAAGATATAGACCTAAACTTCCATGTCACTCTGATCGATCAGATCATAATCACACTCTTGGGAGTGAGAAACAAGCGATCAACCTCACCGTGCTGCCGTTTGCTGAACATCGAACCCAGATTCAAGCCTTCTCGATTTCGTCAGCATCTTCTAACGCTGTCACCATTATCAACAACGTCATGTCTCCTTCGCCAAAGCTGTCGCTGCTCGGCCTCCCTCTCGAGATCCGTAACAAAATCAATCGCTACCTCCTCCTCAACGCTCGACCGATTGGCTACGTTTCAAGATTCATTGGGGGTACAAGGTCCGACGACCGTGAATGGTACGAGTGGGATGCTCCACCCAGATTCGATGTGGCCATCTTGTGCACGAGCCATCAACTCAACGCCGAAGGCTGCGCAATCTTGTATGGAGAAAACACCTTCGGTCTCAAAATCTAGGCGGGTGACGGGGAGGAGAGGGCAGAATTCCCGGGATTCAAGCGGAGACTAAATCATATCGCCCAGTCATCAGTGTAAGGCTTTCCAGTCGACAGGATCAAGCGGTAACACATTGTAGTCGAGGCGAAATGTGAAAATGACATACACTGTATACGAGCGAGCGTGAGGAATGTATGCATGGTGCTCTCGGAGAACCCTACATTGCAACGACTAGACATCGTTCTCGAGATGCTGCCCTTGGCCGCAGACGCAGGAGAATTACTGCAGCCGTTTTCGCTCCTTCGAAATTTGAATAAAGTCAGCTTCAAGAACGTCCCGCCTATCTACGCTCAGCAGTTGAAGATTTTCATGGAAGGCAACGAACCTTTGGCCCATCTCATGAGGTATGAAGTATTGGAAAAACACCTAGGAGAGTTCAATTCTGGTTCGTTCTCATTGAGAACCATGCTGTGCGTCTTGGGAAAAGAAGACTCGGTTCAGCACTAGTCTCACGACACGTGCGGCAAGGCACTATCTCTAGCTAAAGAGGCGATGGAGGAAGGAGATGCCGAGCGATTGGAATATTGGGGCAACGCCATCATCACGGCTGGGGAGGCACGTATGGCTTTGGCGAAGCATTCGTTGGTGCAGCGTGGCTGGAAGGTTGGAGTGGAGGACAGTGAGGATGATAAAATAGCGACTAAACGCGAGATTTAGGTTTCCAAGAACGTGGAGTGTGAGCAATCAATCAGTCATCAACCAAACCTCTACCAATCGCTTCATTCAGCTTTCACAGGGGCTAGGATATCGAGACGCGGCTCTCCGGACGAGGCTATCGAACATGAAATCTGCTTGAGAGCTGGCTTTGACCGACATGAGGCTCGAAGATATTTCGAAAGGGAACGCCACTGGCTATTAGCAAAGGGCTGGTCCCTAACATAGGTACAAGCACAATTTGCATTGGAAGGCAAACCTATCATATTTTGCTCAGAAGTAGCACAATGAGTTAACCTTCTCCACTCCAGCCCACCCCCAACTCCCTTGCACCCTCTTTTGACAAAGAGTCCCACCTACACTCCTCTTCGTTCCCCCTTTGAAAACGCCATATTCCACTCCACCCTCCACTTACGCTCCCCCTAATGATAGCACCAATTTTCTTAGTCCCAGCCAGCAACTTTGCCCACGAATCCAAACCCCCCGCGACTGATGGGTCATGGATATTCGCAGCCACTTTATCATTGAGATTCGCAGCGGCTACTAGGGGATCGTTAAGATTGGGGGCTGTGGGGTCTTGGTGGGTTAGGACGTTGGAGGTTTTAGCCTTGGGGGAAGGAGAAGTGGAATGGTGTTCGTGGTTGCTGAGGTGGAAGTAGGGTCGGGGCTGTTTGGAAGGTAACGTACCCTTGAGTCTCTGCCATTTGCGGGGACAGCGAGGATACGGGCTGTGGAGAGGAGAGAGGAGGAGTGTGGAGTGGTGCATTTTGGCTAATCGGACGAGTTTGCTGGACACTGCTGTACAAAGTAGACGGGGCTGGAGCACGAGATAGCTTGAAAAAGAGGGTATCAAAATGGATGACCAAAGAATGTGGTGACCTCAACAGCCTGATGCAGGTCAATTGCCGTGGCACGTCATGATCAAAATAATTTGCAATGAGGGCCCGCCCCAGGAGATGCCCCAATGAGCGCCGAAAACTACCCTCGGGGACCCTTTTGGACGTGCTTGGTGGCTCGCTTAGGGGCCCCCTCATTTGCAAATTATTTTGATCATGATGTGCGTGGAGGCTGAGTGAGCATGGAACAAAAGAACAGGGACAAGGAGAATATACAAGTAGGCGATATCTGTAAAGGAGATTGGTAGAAAAGTGCCTATCTCTCTGTTCGCGGCTGAGTTCGACATGCAATACACCTTCATATCGCTCCAAGCGAGATAAACCCGTGGATTTTGGCAAAGCTAGGACTGTTCAGCGGCCAAGTCCAAAGCCTTGACGAGTCAAATTGTCACAAACTTCAGCTCTGCAAGATTCCCATTCTGAGGAGCCTGGCGTAAGTGTCACGAGAAGACATAAGATCAAAGTCCGCATTTTTAACCCCCGTTAAGATTCGACGTATTAAGCTCTCAGTCAAGAGTGTTCGATTTTCCGGTAGTTAGTTTTGCTGTTGGTCTTACCCAAATTATAGGCTGATAGCCGTTGGTCTGATATATTGCTCTCTCGTTCTTCAATTAACGAGCGAGCAATACACCAAATTCGGAGACTATCAGCTTACGATTCGGGCAGCGACTCGCTTCGCTCGAGAAAAGCTGCCAACGTACCCAGTGCCAACAACATGTAGCAGGCATGATTTCATTATCACATGCTTCCCATCTATATCCTCTATCCAATTTAGCTCAACGGCGGCAGTCTCTCCGCAAGATACTTTTCAAGATCATCGATCTCTTTTGGATCGGCTGAATGTCCCAGTCCTTTATACGTCCTAAAGTCAACTGTCCATCCCATCTCCCTCAGTACCTTGGCTGTATCAACGCCCCACGCTGTCTTCACGAGCGGATCAATATCTCCGTGTCCCATGAATATTGGTGTATCTTTGTTGTTACTGTCAGATGTGACGTAGTCTTTGATCTTATCATGGAGAAGTAGGTAGCTTGAGAGACCAAAAATGCCTCCAAGTTTGTCAGGGCAAGTTATTCCTGAGAAGATGGAAATGGCTCCACCTTGTGAGAAGCCGCCTGGGAAGCATTAGTGAGAAACTTCGAACATTGTTGGAAAGATCTTACCAAGTACTATACGTGACGAGGGGATACCTTTGTCTATTTCTGCTTTGATAAGGGAGTTGAAGTGGTCGCGAGACCTGAGGATTCCAGTCTGGTCGTGTGCCTGGGCGAGTTCATTGAACGTAGTCTGATGCAGTTGCAGTGTCAGCATTTGACTCGAGGAGCTAATGCATAGACAGGCGTTTTTGAGCCGCTGGTATATGCAATATAGAACGAACGGTATCTCGTCTTCGTACAATATCGTACCAGCCTGGCATTTCCATCCCGAAGTTCTAAAACTAAATCAGCTAGACTTCTCGCTAAATCTTTAGCGGCATCGTACCACTGAAATTGGTATGTTTGGAGCATTTGGAAAGACGAATTTGACCTCCTCAAATTTGCCCCGCCTTCTGAAGTTCTCTGCGATCGGCATCCTAGAATGTATCAGACTTGGGGCAGGTATTTCATTGACGTCGCAGAGAATGCCAAAATATGGGCAAACACTGAGAAAGCAGACTGTTCATACCAGCCTGCACCGCTGCGATCAATTAGCCAGCTCCACATCAGACAATGCCAAAAGACTCACCTGTCTCCAAGGCCATGAGCCCATATTACAGTTGCGGTGTGCTTCTTCAGTGCGGGCACAACGAGGGCTGCAGGCCCAGCCATACTCGCGGGCGGCGGTTTCGATGTCAAGATTACATATGTGGTGAGCAAGACTAGAGTCAGAATGCAAAAATGCAAAAGTCTCTTGTGTGTCGAATAGCAGATGTTGACTTACCGGGATGAGCGTGATGATCGACAGTAGGGATTGCCACTACGGAAGTCGCAATTATCCGACTCCGGGTTTCACTGCGCATCATCGTCGTCACCACCTGCCTGCTAGTACGCTTGTAGAGGCAACCTAGGATGCTCACTTTAGGCATCTCTCTTCTCTTCTCTTCAGAGTTAACGGTTCTTTTCCAACAAATTCTATCATGAAGCTCACCAATATCTTGCCGCTTGCGGCCCTCTCCACTGCCTTCATTATTCCAGACGAACAGGTGACCGACCAGATCGCCATCCAATCCCATCGGGACCACGCAGAGTCCGTCTTTGACAAGCTACCCTTCAAGGACGAAGCCATCAATGAATTTGAGAACTCCTTCTCCAAGCTCGTTGATATTTCGAAGAGTGCTTTCGATCAGGCTGTCGACTACGCCTCCGAGAATGGCGAGGAAGCTTACCAGAGGATCCTTGAGACAGCTTTTGATGCCAAATCATGGCTAGATACTGCTGCCAACAGCGTGGAGGATGTCGGGAAGCATGGGAAACATGGTCACCATGGTCACTGCAAGAAGCCAAACATGACTGTCTATGTAAGCTCAAGCTTGTTTATCCTCCAGAAATTCCTACGATACTGACCGTTAGTAGGAATTGATCGCTTCGAGCAAATATACCACCAAGCTGGCTGCTTTGATTAACGAATACGAAGATGTTGTCACCCTCTTGAATGGCACACTTGCGAACTACACCGTGTTCGCCCCAATCGACAAGGCGTTCGAGAAGATCCCAGAGCATGCGCCAAAGCCATCAAAGGAGCAGCTCAAGAAGGTCCTCCTTTACCATGTCTCCTCCGACTTCTACCCAGCAGGCAAGGTCCTCGTTACACACACTGTGCCTACATTGCTCGAAATTCCCGAGACTCTGGGCATTGGACCCCAGCGATTGAGCACCAACATTGGTCTCAAGGGATTGACCGTCAATTTCTACAGCCGCGTTGTCGCGATTGACATCGTGAGTCTTCCACCAATTCTGCTTGGTGAACAAAACTGACCGGTATAGTTTGGCACCAACGGCGTTATCCACGGTGTCGACAGCCTTCTCATTCCACCACCCAAGGTCGCGGACGTCATCCAGTTACTTCCTGGCGAGTTCAGCACTCTTGAGCTAGCACTTGTCAAGACTGGTCTCTTCGCGGCTATCAATGACACTTCAAACCACCTTGGCGGAACAATCTTTGCGCCTTCAAATTTTGCCTTCCAGAAACTTGGTCCCAAGATCAATGGCTTTCTCTTCAGCAAGTACGGCCAGAAGTACCTCAAGGCCCTGCTGAAGTACCACGTCGTCGCCAATCAGACGTTGTACTCAGACGCTTACTACAAGGCTGAGTCTATCGAGGTAGAGGAGAACGGCATTCCCAAGGGATACTTCCACGTTAGTCTACCTCATTTCCCACGGGAAATATCCTTCGCGACTTCATGCTAACATCAGATACGTAGATCGACCTTCAGACCCTGCTTGAGGACAAGTCCCTCAGCATTGATGTAGGGCGCTACGGTCGCTACATCAGCATCAAGATCAACGGCTTCGCCACCGTGACTATTGAAGACGGCATTGCCGCCGACGGTGTCATCCAGGTCGTAAGCAACGTCCTGATCCCACCTAAGGCTATCGACCGTGGTCTGCTGCAGTGGGAAGGCGAGGAGTTGACTGTGGAGGACCTCAAGGAGAGACTCGAGCCTTTCACGGACAACGGGGAGCTATGAAAAGCTACCATTAGCATTTGGCGTGATCTGACAAAAGCGAATTTGGAAGCGCGACAAAAGGTTGGGTTGATAAACCTCATATAGCAAAAGCATGATGTGATGCGTGCGTAAGGAAATACTTGTATACACTAGCAATTGACAACGAAGCGAAATGTAAACATTGTTCTTCCTTGTGACACCCAACGTCTTCTATTATTCTCATATTTTGTAGCGTAGTAACAAAACAGTTTGCCTTACTGACGAAGATCTTAGGTAAGGCATGCCGGAGACCATCTTTGAGACCCCTTGGACAAGATACCACTCAAATAGGCGCTATTATAACGGCGCAGAAAACAAGCTCGATCCAAAGAGTGATTACGATTCCGAGACATCAGTCAATTCCGTACTGCAAGCTGAAACACTGACAGAGATGCAATCTGGATAGTGGTAGGCACGTTCATTGAAGGCTGGGAAACCTATACTGCATATTTATTTCTCAGTCTCATGGAATTGCTTTCTCTTTTAAGGTGTCTTACTTATGAATTAAGCCCCTTTCGTGGTCTGTTCAGATAATAACACCTCAACCAATTTCATGTTCATACCTGAAATCCGCCTCCGATTCTCCCACCAATCCCAATCACTCATCAATTTTTTCAGCAACCTACAATAATAATCCCTCCAATCGCACAGAGCGAAGGTATCCCAAACTCCTTTCACCCTCTTGCGTAAATCAATATGACACATCTCATGTGGGTATTCGAACCTAGAACGCCAGAACTTCAAAGCAAGATGGACGACCGCCATCCTTCGAGAAGCAAGCCGTGCTTTGTGCACTGACGACGTATGTAAAGAATGTCATAATTTTCAGAAGCAACTCTTCGTGCAGACAAAACAAAGCATCAGGAGCCCTATATCTTGTCACTACAGAGGGTGGCTCGGACTTAGATACAGCTGAGAATTTTCACAGTAGCCCATCATCTTTCTCAAACAATTCATCAAAGCCTTCCGGCCACCCATTTGGATCAAGAACAAAAAGTTCCCACTCAGAGTTTTCTATGTCCTTCCAAAGACCTCTCTCAATGTCAGGATGTCTGTCTCCTCTCCGCCAAAATGGTTCGGGACCATTGTAATGACCGCACCAGCGGGGCACGAGCCCATTATCGAGCTAGCGGGCTTGAGACATGAATAGCTCGGCTAGATTGTCCAAATTTGGTTGCAGTGGCGCCTTGGGTGCTAGCAATGCGTGTTGCTGCTTAAGAATGTGCCAGCAGGCCCAGTGTATTGGGAAGGGGCTCTCTGTCTCAGCACCGTTATCTTTGGGCTCAGCGCCAGATTCAACGGGGAAGAATGGTCCAGCTCCGTTGAAGCCACGAAGTCTACGAGAATCGATTTTCCACACAGTCCGGTCCGCGTTGTTTGGTGGTTTCACTTGATCCCTTTTAGCTATGATACCAATACAAGACGAGGATGTTGTTTACATGTAATGAAATTTCCTGTCCACCTACTATACGGCCCGGAATGAAGACCGTTGGAAAAGCCAAAAGGTATCCCGCACAGTGCACAATAAGTCTCGAAGTCTCCTTCCATGATCTCGAGAAGACGAGGTCAGACTTGTGAATTCCTCGGAAGAGCAAGCGCCAAGAGACATAAATCTCAAGACGCAGTCGCTCGAGAATTTCTGTAGTGAATCAGTGGAATCTCCAAAAATATGAAATTGTATGCATAGTCATGTCAGTAAATTCACATCGGATGAACCAAATAAACATCGGACATCTCTCGCCTGAAATGTTGGGTAAACTTGCCCCGCCAGCGGCTGACTAAACGAACTCGCAACAACATGAGAGCTTCTCTTCATAGTGCCCTGCAACTCACCGCCGTCGTCTATCCATCTTTTCGCTTTATTGTTTCTACCCCTCAGCCGAAAGTCTTTGCAAGGAGAATCCAAACGCTTGTCCCAAACATTCAATCATCTGCAAGACAGTTGGTCCACCAGCTCCCAAGATGACAGCTCTGAAGGTAGGGGATAGCTTCCCCGAGGGCGTGGAGTTCTCGTGAGCTGCTTCTTTGATCATGATCTACGCTCTTAAATCGGGGCTGACGAGTATCTCCTTGCCTCAGATATGTCCCGTACACGGAAGAAAAAGACTCCATCACGTCCTGTGGTATGCCTCAGCAGTATCACGCCAGTAAGGAGTTCGCAGATAAGAAGGTTGTCCTCTTCGCGGTCCCAGGAGCTTTCACCCCTGGCTGCTCAGTCCGCCATCTTCCAGGCTACATAGAGCATTGGGACGACATCAAGGGCAAGGGTGTAGATCTTGTCATTGTCATTGCCATGAATGACGCATGAGTCATGAGTGCGTGGGGCAAGGCCAATGGGATCAGGAAGGATGAGATCGTGAGTACCTTGTTGTAATAATCTTGGATATGTAGTCCCCTGACATTCTCTAGCTCTTCATGTCCGACCAAGGGATCAAGTTTTCAAAGAGCATTGGCTGGACGAGGGGGGCTGATCGGACGGGACGATATGCCATAGTCATCGACCATGGAAAGGTCGTGTATGCGGAGAACGAGCCTGGAGGAGATGTTACGGTGTCTGGCGCCGAAGCTGTGCTGTCAAAGCTCTAAAGGGAGATATTGACCCGGGCCTGACTAGGTTCGTGATATCTTCTGTCAGCTTGGTCATAGCTTTTGCAGGCTTCAATCATGAAAACTAGGGTTAGTAATATCTCAACATAAAATAGACCGCTGGAATGGCATCAAAAGGCACCTCTTGCCGTTTAATCCTGTCCAAAAATTGCTGGATGATGAGACATTGACTCGAACGTATGCCTTGGATCCACGTCATGATCGTAGGAGAAACAGTAATTTTCACATAAGACTATTCTTATATTTTTCTTCTGTAGACGGAAGCTATAGATTCAATGGGGAGTATTTCCTTACAGCCTGAAGGACTTTGATCTTCAAAGAAAGCCCATGCGGGAGGACCCGACTTGGCTAGCGCCTCTAGCCCCCAATTTCTTGATCGGGAACTGACCGGAACTTGCATAGTCTCTGCACTGTCTTTCAGTCTTTCCTATATTTCACATTCGCTTTGTTTGCTCTACGCCTGCTCGAGGTCACTCACTAATACGTTTGGTGTTGTGAAATTTGAGTCACGCTCGAGGATGACTCGATTAATCGTAATTCCCGTTCGTTCATGACCCTCGTGGAACAGACGCAGTCACCATTACTCTTTCCCACCGTCACGACCAGGACTCGACCCACAACCCTATGCGATAGCGACCCTCTGCATTCATACCTTTCTGTGAGTTCACTGCTGGACTCGTACACCACACAATCACGATGATACTCTCACGATCCACCGCTCCCGGTGCATCCTGGTCGGACCTGCTCCTTCTGCTGGTTTCATTCCTGTCGCTCGCAGGCTTTTCCTCATCGGAAAACAACCAATATGTACGGTCTACAGACTCTTCAGGCAATACCATATACCTCGAGGACAATCGAAAGCCCGCAATCTATACCCAGAATTTTGGGGACTGCTTGGGGAGCTCTTTGATCAATGTTACACGATTCAATGTTGCGTATTATGCAGACAATATGACGGTCCTGTTCGACCTGGCGGGCAACACCAACGTGGCCAATGAAAGCGTTATGCGTTCGTACCCAAGACCTTTCATATCCGATGAATCCGACTAACTCACTTCAGTGTACATTGGTGTGTTTGCTTACGGCGAGTCTCGGTTCGATATCAGCTTCGACCCTTGCCAAGCCCAAATATACAGGTACTCTAATGTTGTTGCGTTTCTCCATACACTTCTGATATGATATAGTCTCTGTCCCATGAATCGCAGTGTCCCGATCACAGCCAACGGTATCATCCCCGTCAGCCAATCAGATGTGGCCGCGATCCCTCCCATTGCCCTTGGTATACCGGACTTTGAGGGTCAAGCCATCCTACGAATCTTCGGAAACTCGACACAAACAGAAATTGGCTGCTACTCAGCAGTAATCACCAATGGCGCGAGCTTTTCTCACCCTAGTGCAGTGGGCACCGTCTTGGGCATCTTCACTCTGGTGGCATTGGGAGCATCATTTGCTACGGCAGTCTACGGCAACCATATTCCAACCATGCGGACGCACTATGCCCACTCGCTATCGATGTTCGTGGTCTTTGCGGTTTTTCACCACATCTTCTATACGGGAGCGCTGTCCATGAATTGGCCAAGCGTGCTAACAGCCTGGTGGAGCAACTTCGCTTGGAGCGCTGGCATGATATACAGCCAGTCAATGCAGAACAGCATCAACCAGCTGATCGGCACCAACAGAGGAAACACAAGCATGGTTGGAGCCGCAGGCTCGGGAGCCGGGTCCAATGATGTCGGAGGAGGCTATCAGCTCTCCCAAATCTACAAGCGAGCAGGCCGAGATCTTCTCAGTCGATACGTCGAGTCTCCAGAGGAACACACTAAGGCTCCATTAGCACGAAGAATGGAGACCGTCCTCGCGAAAAGGTCCCTTGCAAACTCATCAGAAGGCTTCTCATGGTATGGATATCCCGTGAAGCCTGGCCTGCCGATACCAGGCAATTACTCTGGATTTGCTGGCACGCTCTCAGAAGAAGGTATTCCAGCCTCGAATGCTTTCATGACTGGATTCCTCTGGTTTCTAATTCTGATCGCTCTCGTCGCTGCTACCATCGTTGCTTTCAAGTGGATTTTGGAGGGCCTAAGCAAAATCAATCTTCTCAGAACGGAAAAACTTGGTCACTTCAGAGCTCATTGGCTCGATTATACAGCCCAAGCTGCTCTTCGCGCCATGTTCATTGGCTTCTTCATGATGATGTTCCTGACAACGTTCGAGTTTACGTACAAGGGTTCGGCTGGTGTTACAGCCATCGCTACTGTTGTCTTCCTTGCTTTCTTCTTTGGTATGTTTGGTATGGCGGGCTATGCCCTGTTCTATCGGCTTCGATTGGGACGCTTTAAATTGATTCCTGATCGGTTACACCTAGAGAAGACTAAGGGATTTGGTCCACTTCCATGGTACGCTTTCGAGCTTGAAAGTTACAGGTCCGAAAAGTCCGAACAGAAAGAATCTGCCGGTTCAGTGCCATGGTGGAGCATCCATTACGTCGAGGAAGATCCCCAAAGACTTGAGGTGCATCAGGACGAAGATTACACCACAAGATTTGGCTGGTTAGCTGCACGCTTCCGACGCACAAGATGGTGGTTCTTTACCCTGTGGTTGGTGTACGAATTCGTGCGTGCATGTATCTATGGAGGAGCTGCTGGTCGCCCACTGACTCAAGTCTTCGGTCTACTCATCGTGGAGTTCATCGCGCTGATTGCCATAGTGACGTTGAAACCGTTTGAGGGTGCTCGCCTCAACGCTTTGATGGTATATTTGCTTGGCTTCAGCAAGGTCGCTACAGTCGCTCTGTCCGCGGCCTTCGACGCTCGTTTCAACTTGGCACGGATTCCAACAACGGTCATCGGTGTTGTCATTATCGTCATCCAAGGTATCCTCACGGTTGTCCTTCTAATCGCCATCGTCATTGGCGCCATCTCGAGCTACATGTCTCTCACTCGCAATCACGAAAACTTCAAGCCTCGCTCCTGGGCGCCCATACGCCAACGCTACTTTGCCCACTTGGAAAAGGCTGCCACGGATCTCCCAACACCACCTCCGCCACCGCCTGAAGAGCCGAAAGGGCCATACTTCAACGTCGGATCGGTGCGCCGTGTTACCAAGATCGAGGATGAAGACGAAGACTTTATCGGCAGTCGCACCTCCGTTGCACGTCCTCTAACTGCTTCTAACACTGCACGTGGCAGCCGCGCAAACAGCATCCACTCTCCGCTTGACAACACCTTTACCAGCGTACCCTTTGGGGCGCGCGTGCATCGATCCAGCTGGAGCACTCGGGACTTCGCAAATTATCATGACCAAAGCAACCAGAATTCAGGCCTTGACCAGAGCAATCGTAGCACAAGGATCTGGAGCTCGCCTGGCTCATCTGCCCTGCGCTTGAATAACGGCAGCATTACTGATCTGCATGAAAGTGGACAGCGAAGGGCGAGGACGCCATTGAACACCGAAGGCGGACTAGGTGGACTGGATGTAATGAAATCGAGGAATGGCAAGGAGAGAGAGCATGCGCTCGATGAGAGGGTGAGCGAGGAGGCGAAGGAGTCTTCGAATTGAGAGAGCTTCTTTACCGACGGTCTTTACGACTTTTATGATTACTTACGTCCTCGCTTTGCAGTACTGGAGGAGCGACATCGTCTTCCTCCTCGGACTGTTCCGTTCTCGGTGGCAAGGTCTCATTCGATACGGGGGACTGTAGATGAAGCATTAGCATAGTGCGTACGCGTTCTCCTCTTGACTAGGAATGCATTCTCGGGCATTGGTCTGGCGTTACGTACTTACATCCTGTTCACTATAGCGAAAAGCGTGATGAACCATTGAGCTTGCTCCTTCGGTGTACCTGGGGTTGCGAAAGCTTGCAGCTGTAGATACTTAATCCAATTCAATGATCTTTACACTTGCTTATTCTATCAAAAAGTGACTTTGATCTATGGATTTGTGTGATCATGCTCCATAATCGTGATTACTCGAGATCCCGCTCCGGAGTTGGTTAACGATGGTGCTGATATCACGCTGAATGAATGTTTATAAAGCATAGGTGCTTTGCACCTTCGATGCTCAACCTCTACTCTATTCACTCCATCAAGCCCATCTCCTCTGAATCATACCAAGCCAGTAATTCATTGCCACGAATCCTGCACCCACCTCCCAATAACCACATCCTACACCCCCATCCTAACTCCCACCCCAACCCCTCCGTACACCACAACCCCGCCCTTTTTCGAAGCCAAACAGCCTCCCCCCCCCGCTCCCCACGACGATCTCCATAGCCTCGTCGAACCAAAGTAAAACACGTCATCAACTACTCACACAGCAGCAACGAACCTCCTCGTCTCATACGAATTTGCGCTCTTTCAGTTTTCATTCACTTTCCTAAGTACGGTGGACGGGGAGGAGCTCGATTGCAGAAACCTGGCACGCTGTGCGATACTCCTTCTTCCCTATTTCTTTTGGACGAGGCGATGAATTCCATTGGTTTGGGTGTAGAGTACCTGATGCGTATGCGGCTCTGTTTCTGGCTCTCATGTTGCCGGAGTTTTGATACGATGGATGCCGGGGGCGCTCTGATGTTTTGGTAATGTCTACGCAGGGCTTGCACCGTTGATATGATATTTTGCGGGAACGAAGACAATGGAGCGGTCTTTTTGGATGGAGGGAATATGCGTGTAGTGATATCATGCACCGCAGCGTGATTGTCCGTACTCGAGAAGGCGGAAACCGAGAATATGGGCGAGGCTGAAGGTCGCAAGGGGATCGAGGGTTTTTGGGCTGGCGATGATCAGGCTGGGATTGTAATGATCGGAATACTGTTCGATGGAATAGGCATGGCCGTCGGCGCCGAGAGGAGAGAAGTTGAAAATAGAGCTCTGCCTTAGGACAAAGCTCTGCCTTATCGAGAGCTATGCATAGTTGTGTAAGATCTGTTCCCTTTAGCCGGCCGTCCTGAACCCACCAACCTTGCCAGAAATTGGGGGCTGCTGCGCTACTTTCGCCAGCGATCTGTAGACTGGAATTGCAACGGAAACCCAGGCCGTCAGAGTGGCTGCTGCGGAAATACCACCTTGGTAATGTCAACCTGCCTAGAATGGCAGGGGGAGGTGGTGGAAAGGCCGTGCTTTGCAGATACGAGCTATGCACGACGGTGCGAATTCTAGACGATATGCAGAAGCCGGCGCGTCGCTTCAAGCCTCGAAAGTAACGCGTCGGATGAAGCAGGAGGACAAGACACAGCAGAGCCGGGGGCGCGGCTTCAAGCTTAATACATGTAGCTGCACCGGCTATGCTTAATCCAATAAGATATCACGAAATATATCTCCGGAGTAAAGGTGTGTTCCTAGACAATAGGCAAGGTAGATGCTCCGGGATACGTCTTCAAATTTGAAGTAGGGGCAACAAAGAGAAAAGTGTCACTGTGTTGAAGGGGCAGAATGGGGCAACGAAGCAGAATGTTGGACCCACTATGGCATGCGTTGTTGTACGATTAGATCGTAAAGCTTTCTAGAGTTGTCTCTTAGTATTGTACACTGTAGGCACTGGTCGCCGCATGCAACAAATTCTTTTCGAAACCTTCTCCATGGATCCTGCTTCCCTATTCCCCAATCCTCTAAGTCCAAGCCCCCCTCTTCGAAGAACGCCATCATGATGCACGCAAGGGTATAGAGAAGCACCAGCACCTTGCTTGCCTTCAGAGGCGCGCTCAAGGCGAGCAGAAAGAGAAATAGCGAATCGTCGTATGTACGTCGTTCAGGGTCCTCTGTAGCCTGTTGGGCCGTTCCGTTGTCCGTCACGCTTATGCTGTGGACCCAATCCTATATACTCCCGGGACTCCCTCCGCCGTGGCATCCTCGCTCGTGCCTTTTCATGTTGCTTCGAACGCTAAAGGCTTTGCCGCATCCTTTGTGCGGACATTGAAATGGTTTCTCACCTGTGTGCGAGTGGCTATGGATCCTTAGACTGGATGGTCGGGAGAATGCTTTGTTGCATGTTTGGCAAACGTAGCGGTCTTGCGATTGGCCGGTAAAGTTTGTTGTGGATGTTTGCGCTATGTAGTGATGGTGTTGGTATTGAGTTGGGTTGCTCGGATCTATTGGAGGTCCATCTTGAGGGTTGGGAATGGGAGGGTTAATGGTATCGTGCATGTTTGGTGGGAAATTCGTTGGAAGTGGCCGTTGGCTGTTTTGGTAGTACGTTGCTGGTCCTCCCGTGACGGCTGGATTTGCGGGCGAAGGGTACGAGTAATTCGATGCCGCCGATGGAGACGGGGGGTATGGAGAATTCTGATTCTGGTTCTGGTACGGCGATTGACCCACTTGTGAAGGCAGGCCATTATGCCCAGGATTTGATGATGGTGGGGGAGGTTGGGGTTGCTGGTGCGGCTCAAGGTTGTTGATAGCGCTTCCAAAGTATTGCGGAGCAGCTGTCGAGGAGTGCGAAGAAGTTGTAGAAGGTGACTGGTGGCGCATGTCAAAACCAAGCTGTGGGTCAATTGGAGGTGATGGCGGTGCTGCATTAGGATTGCTCACGGTTGGCTGACCGTAATTCTGCGATCGATGGCCGGTGTTTTGATGCGCTCCTCCAGAGTTGGAGTGTTGAATTGGTTGCCCCTCGGCATCCACTGACAATCGCATAAGCTTCACAAGTTCGCCATTGGATTAGGAGGAACTCACACTGCTGGTCCTGACTCGATAGAGGGACCTCCATCCCGATCAAGCTTTGAATCGAAGGTAAAGTGCGTAAACTGCTGAGGTCGTCGTTTGGGGGTGATGGCGGGGCGGGAGGTGGTCGTGTGAACACAGGCGATTGGCTTGTGTATGGGCTCGCAGTGAGGGCAGTTGCCATATCTTGCCTGTAATCGTGTCGAAGGCGTCTATGGGGGTCTGCAAAGTTCTGGCTCGATCTTTGCTGTTGTGAAGGTGTTGGCTGAGCTCTATGAACCAGATTCGAGAGATTCATATCTTCAGAGTGTTGACCATCAGTCAAAGCTCAGATTCAGAGATAGAGCCTCCAAAGGCCAATATGAGGTAGCTGGGTACGCGAGAATGGCCAATGCGTCCGTATGCAGTACAAAGCACATAGAAGTGGACCCAAAGAGACAGAAATAGGCTGCATGATGAACGAAAGTAGGAGGTTGGAGAAGCTTACAAAGATTACAACGTCGAGTCCATTAGAAAGTGAATCTGCCTGTCAGATACCCTTAGACCTCTTTAGAAGAGGTCCTAGGGTTTAGGTGAGGTAAACTGCCTGGTAGGCTGGTACCGATCTCCAAACAGCAGAGAAAGTGCCTTGGAGATCAGATATGCGGTAATGTTGCTAGTCGGCAGGATGCTGGACGTCGCTCCGCGCGAAGATCTTCAAGGTCGTTCCCAAAATCAAGTTGATAGTGTAACGGGCCAGCTACTTTACTTTACTTCCCCTTCTCCTAACTGGGGAAACGGCAGGAACGGAGTCTGGAACAAGGGGGGGAGTGAGTGGGACGGTGTTGGTCGAAGCGCAACGCAGGTTCGTCTCGGTTATGGAAAAAGGGTCCCTGGAAAGGTTTAGGCTTAGCTTGGAAAGGGAGCCAGAAGAATGTTCTACCACTAGCAGGGTACGACCTCGTGGTACTTACGATGATCTTACGGAGTACTCGAGTCAGCACCGAAACACTGCAGCCGATGGATCCATCAAATCTTTTTTTCGTGTTTCCAGAGGTAATAGTACTGGCCAAACAGTGTCGAGAGAAGTTCCCCTAGCGCCAGAAAGAGCAGGCGAGGTACGTACCTTATTGAGGTTGAAGGAGGACCCAAGCCCTTTGGGGAATAGAGGATTTAGTGGCGGAGAGAAAACAATGTCATGGTCTTACTCTGTACTGCTTTGTAGCTTGTACTGCTACTGCTACTGCTACTGTAAAAGAATTCCATATCTTTGACAGCATCTTGACCATCTCAGGAGGTCACTTCCGGTGAGTGGATCTGTGAAACCCTGTCAAGATGGGCGGCTTTCAAGCTCGATTGGTGCCGAAAGGACCCTAGCCTGCGCCCTAAAGTAAACACTGGGTCCTACTTTAGGGGAACAATCTACCGGCCCCGGCTGATCGTCGCTAGCATGATCGACGTCCGTCGATCGCCCTTAAGCCCAACACAAGTCTAGGTTGCGCGCTTTTTATTACGCCCCACGAACCAACCAACATCCCCTATCACCCGAGAGAGAACACCGATCACTATAAAACGCACGCCAATGGTCACGAATCCACGCTCATCGAGGCTGGAGAGCGCGTCCAGCCGCTGAGCAACAGCATGATACTATGAGAGAGGACTATACCCGAGGAGGAAGATGCTTGCGACGAATCTCCCGAATAGTCCAGCCTCCCATACGTCAGAAAACGGCGGGTCAGCGGTCAGCGATCATCAATGCACCCCTAAATGGGCACCTCACAACGTGGAAACGTCTTGAAATCAAATGACGGCTGCAGATCACACTGGACTCAAGCTCTAAGGAGACTCCATACCCAGCTCAAATGCCGACAACGAAAGGATACTTTCGGAGGCGTTTTTCGTGTGGATACCACAGCGATGACCGTGCAACAAACTGGTAGCTGCTCATAAGTTTTAGGACCAGAGACGTGGCGTGTCACTGAATCTTCCGACTGTTCAGTGCGGCTGTCACATCTGACCGTGGGATCCTGCATCCCAGCTAGCTGCTATTGCCTCCCTCACATGCGCAACGCTATGGCATGTTCCACGTTGACGGCAGAAACCGGTGCTATTCTTATCAGTTGTCCCTCCATTGTACCTGCTGCTTCAGTCCATGTTCACGCATGCTGCTCTACTTTGGCCTTCTCTGCCCTGTTGACGCATAGTCATCGTATAAACATACAACATGCTACTCAGTAAATTTCATGCTCACCGTCCCATGTACTTTTTACCAGCGAGTTTTGTCTGATCTCATCGAGCACTGAATAGTACTCTCAAGAGCCTCCAAACTCCTGATCATCCAATGGAGCTTCCAATTGAAGAATGGGAGTCGGCATTGATTCGGGAATATGCAGGTATCCGACTGCGCATTCGTTTCTGAGCCTTCAAAATTCAGCGTAGAGAAGCTGCAATCCTCTTCACATTGGTTTGACTGGCGCGGCTAGACTGTGCTGCTGCAGGTCAGTCCGAACCCATGAAGACCTCGCAATCTTAATCAAACGTCAGGAGAGACGATATGAAATGTTCCTCCACCATGCGTTCCACATCATCCTTCCATAAAGATTGAGCTAGTCTTACAAACAAGTTCACCACTGATTAACAACGGCAGAACACCAGTAAAAAAACGGTGTAGTCTGGGCTGATGTCTGAAGGAAAAGCACAGCATCAAGTTTCCCCACACTCTCCCATGGATGTTACTACTCCACTTCCGGCATTACCAAGGCAATGCACAGGATCCACAACCAGGATCCATAGCTAAGATAGGAAGTGTTAAAAGATCCTGACGTCCGCCCCCACAGTTTTCAAACCTTGACGGTAGCCGCAATATCGAGCGAGCACTGAATGGCTCGCTAGGTGCAGATCTTGCAGGGCGATCGGGAATTCCACCCGTGAGAATTCTGCAAGGCGACGCACATCAGGTGGTGTCTGGAACAGTCGATTCGCGAATGGTATCATTGCTTTGAACTACTGGAAGGTTTTTCGGTCAGCGAAGTACTTGGGTGGCTTGAGCCATGCTGAGGATGATATCATAAGCTGCTGAAGTGAAAAAATGTCTGCGAGCGCAGCCTTGCTGTGATCTTTTAGATCTTGCTGCGAGGGATTGAGTACTTCTACAAAGATTGAGAAGGAGCTTCTTCAGATGCTACTTTTTTTTCGGGTATTACGATCGAGCTATTCGATGGCGAGCGATAGGGCTGTTTGGCCTAATGGGTTGGTCATTGAGCTGCATGCGTGTCCTATCCACCTGGTACTCTACAGACGAAGATAAGACCCGGCCTGCAGAGCCGGCTTGAGGCAATTCGCTCATGCGACTCAAGCATAACAGAGTCGGTGCATGTCAAAAAGCTTTTTGGCTACTAAATATGCACGTCGTGATACAAATCCATCCACAGCTTTAGACAGACGCAAAATTTATATGGTTTTCCAAAAAGAATAATACATTTTTCCCCGATCAAACTCCAGATATACTGTCGGGCCTGTTTCCCATATATAATAGCTTGCGCTGTGCCCACGATCTAGCGGGTATAGATCCACATAACATAATAAACAAACAAATGCCATCCAATCCAAAGAATCTGGTCCAACAAAGTCGTCCCAAATATCATAGATCACAGTAAAGTAGCAGATCCAGCAACACCCATCGCTCATACGCATATTCAAACACGCACACAAATACGCACAACCCCAACACCTCCTCCCCCCCGGACTTTCCCCCAACATGTCCCACCCCCTCACCGCCTCCCCCTCCCACCACCACCCATCTGCCCCCTCCCATCCACCCGCCTCTCCAACCCCTCAACCCGTGCTCTGAATCCCTTGACAATATCGCGTATATGCCGCACCTTATCGAACTCAGTCTCCAGCTCATCGATCTGGCGAATTATTTCTCTGAAACGGGCGATTTCGGCGTCGGCCTGGGCGATGGAGGACGCGGCCCGGGAGGATTGGTGGGATACGGTGCGTGTGGTTTGGGCTGTGAGCTGTGGAGAACGTTAGTTGTTTGAATGGAGCTTGGCAAGGGGCAAAAATAGAAGGTTTGGCAATGGGGCTGCGCTTTCATCTGTTTTGTGTTGGTGGAGAGGGCCCATGGGGAGGGCCATAGGGATGGTCATAGGGATGGACATGGGGATGGAAACCTACACTATCAACCCTCCCCTGAATCGCCCCCATTAACCTCTCAAAATGACTCCCCAATACAGCCAAACTCCCCGCGTCCAGCAACAACCTCCCACCTCCATGGCCCGCCGAGCTCGCCGCACTCGCTGCCCGACTAGTACTCACGGAGCTCCTCGCATGTCCCCTCCCCCTCGAGCTGGCGGTGCTTTGCGCGTAGTGGGTGGAAGTGCCGGAGGACCCAGAGAGCGCGATTTGTTGGTGTTGGCGGAGGATGGCGAGTTCGGAGGATGAGAGGCCGAGCTGCGAGTCGGGAATTGAGGAGGGGAGAGTGGATGGCATTGGAGGTTGATGGGCGCATTACATGCTGGTGCGTTTTGGAGGGGAGGTAGGTTGCATGGTTGTCCCGCTATGGGGAAGGGAGGGTTTTGTACTGTGAGCCTTATGGCCTGAGGAGAGGGTGAAGAAGCTGGTGTGGGTGGATGTGAGTGTGGATGTCGGGCAGCAGAGATAGTTTGGGCATCGTGAGAGGTGGAACTTCGTCCAATCGTTTTGCCGTAGGGCTGGATCCAAAGCCTGAAATTTTCATCTCGTCCACTCCTCTGCTCTCCAACATCGCCTCATTGTTTATCGTGGAAAGCTCGAGTGTGTGATGCATCATGCTCGGCATCATGTGTAACATCTTTGACATATGATCTTGATTTTAGAAAAGTCCGGGGTGCAGTGCGCTGAAGAATGCGGACTTGGAGAATGTGTGACGTGGTAAAGCACCTAGCATCTCCAACTAATGCAGGCTTCAAAACGTGGTGGATATTTCTTACATCTGCAATTGTTGACTTCATTGGCTGATGTTGATTTGGCCGCTGAACTCAGATCTTATGATTCGGGCTTCTTTGATGGTCTTCAATCCGAAAATGGTCTTACTTGCGCCAATGGGCTTGTGCGAAGAGTACTTACATTTCAATCCGGACGCCGCATAAATCTCCCCCACGATGTCACCAATTCTTGTTTACGTTACGTTACTGGGTTATGTGCCTCTTCCTTGTGGTCAATCTCCCTTGCTGAGGACATTCGATCGGTAAGAGCAACACCTAGTACCTAGAACTCCGGTTTCAATAGCAAAGAATCCTCAGGCTCATCCGAAATTACGGCAATCCAGCTTGTACTAGGTTGAGATCATTCGTTTTCTGTCAGTCAACACGTCAAGGCTATTATCCCCAAGACTGATTTCAATGTTATTCATCCTACATCACTTGTCTTCATTCGTGGGAATTCAGATTGGATACATTCATCCTATATCCTTCTTGGGGACATTCATAATCCCACTTCAACCGATCTCTGCACTACCTTGACGTCTGCATAGACCGAAGTGATCCGCCTTCAATCCTTAAGTATATAAAACCCCGACCTTCTCCCTCCTCTTGTTCTTTTTTGCATCCATCCACCAAGCCAAGCGCTAGTCAGTGGGCCAACATAAGGTACCTTGGTTTATGTTCTTTTGGCATGTTTCTTGTCTGACACACTCTCTTCACTACGATTCATTTGCCTTGAGTACTGCCTCTTTATTGTACTATGAGATCTCTTCAACATATATACATACACATGACAGTTTGAAGGCCTGACGGAGGGCTGGATGAGCATCCACGCCCAGAGCACTTGCTGTCCCAAAGCTTGCGTGGTCGCACAGCTCTAATTGTGTGGGGAGACTCGGAAGCACGTTCATTTACGTCTAAAGGCCAAAAGGAAGCTGTCGGATTTCAAATGTGATAGATGCGACATCTACGCCGGAGCCTTACCATTCGTCGCCATGCCGAATCTCCAGCCTGGAGGCTTGATACTGGACTTGTGATGCGGAAATGCTGTCATTGCCTTGCGTGCGGCGGAGGTGCTGGGCTCGGGCCTATGGCGCTACTGTTGGCATCGATAGCCCGCACGCCATGTTGCGACAAGCGCAGCGGGACCTCGACCTCGTAAGACTCGAGAAAATCGAACTCCGACATTTTCGAGCTAATGCATTGCAGATAGAGGTATTAGGGCCTAAAGACTTTTCCGTCTTTAAGATTTCTCTTGCCGAGCTGGTTCGAAACCCTCCAAGCTTCCTTGTAAAGATGTCCACTTATTCGATTTTTCAGAACGGATGGAGATGGAAGAATGGCAAGAACAGTTCGATTCCTTCGAGCTTCCACGGGTGGAGCTCCGCTGGTGGGCGTTTTTTTAGCTTTAGCTCGAAAAACATGAATGATAAATGCGAGGCCAGAGTTTCATCAGAGTCCATCACTCTCTACCACGGCGATATCACTCACCTTGATGCTATCAATGGATTTCAAAACGCTTCGACAAGTCAGACATCGCCTACCTCGGATGTCGTCCTTGCCCGCTATGTCCTTGGGAGTATCAAAGTCTCTGACCAAGCGAATATTCTTCGCCACTGGGCGTCTTACATGACACAAATGACAGGTCGGATGGTGGTCTCGTTTTTCATCCGGCAAACCGCGCTGGGAAGTGAGTCTTAAAGTCTTCTAAGCATCTCACTCCAACTGCTAGATGGATCACAGAAAAGAGCCTCGCTGAGGCGAACAGCTTCGAGGAGGTGCGAGCAGCTGCCAATCAGTATGAAGATGCGAACAACACCATGATGAGCGGGTATGCCTCTTTTCACAACACCTTCTCCGACTTTTGGTCCAAGCATCTCTTGGTCTAGACGAGAGCTCAGCTGACTTTCGTGGTACTCGCAGAAACAATGATGGCGAGCACTCAACTGACACAGCTCCCCCTGTATACGAGCAAACCACCGCCAGTAATCACCCATCAAACCCTCCCAATTTGAATGAGGCAGCTATTGGCCCAGCATAGAGGCTCGGGTACTGTGTTTGAGGAAGTCTGTACAGCTCTAATTGGGATCGAAGGTACTACAATTTGACCGACAATTACGATACCGACGAAGCCAGAGAATGGTTTATCTCTGGAAGGTGAGCCTTGATTGAGCGTTTCTTCGTGGAAGATGTCATAGAGACATGAGGCTGATTAATTTTATCGATGGATTGGAGTTGGAAAAGAGCAATGCCTTTTACGGGAAACGGATCAAGCACGATGTGAAGCAAGTGAAAGTTGTGGAAGACTTGATTCCTCGTCAGCCTTTCTTCGACTGCTTAAATTGGGTGAAAGAGACAGGAAGTGATGCTGACTCATTGGGAGTCTGGTCCTCCTGTCTGTGCCCTTTACAAACTAATAGTGATTTGAATTCTTGGAAGAGAGCAAAATCCTATTATACGTACCTGCGATGGTAGCATAATTCGGAGCACATAACCCAATGAAGCTCAGCTTGGATTAGGTTGGCGACGACAAGAGACTCACGACCCAGCTTTGGCTTGCTGATGGGGTGTTGTGCAAAGTCAATGCCAATCCAAACGAAGACCATTGACAAGGCTATCAAGCGGCACGATTTCCGGATTTTTATCTCTCACCTTCCAAACTACCTCTCTTGCTAACACCTCCAAAAATGGCAACTATGAAGCTTCCTCCAGAGATGCTAGGCATGGGCTGCTCCTTCATAATAAAGCCCGATTTTCAGGGCGGATAGAAAGCACAAGGGCAACAACAAATCTTCATTTCAACTGCATCCGCAGTCCTGGCCGAACCCTGCTCCCGCTCTCACATTTGGTCTACCATTTCTTTCTTGCGACGCCATCGTCTCTATGTTCTTTGCCTTGTCTGTTTTTACGTTTACTTTGCTAGTAAAGCTACCAGTCCACAGTCCTGGGATCAAGCAGCTCATTGTTAAACCTGAGGATGCTGAGCAGCAGGCTCTTGTCGTCGGTGCCTTATGGCAAATTACCTTCCTGGCTGCCAGCAATGGCTTAAGACCGCGGCATTGGGGTATGAGTACAGCTTGTACCAGTATGTGCAAGATATCCCGCCATCAGCGCCAATAATGCCGCCAAATTGGGCATCTCCAAAGGTAAACAAGGTTCGCGTTTCACCGACACCAGCGAGTCGTTACAGCCAATGGCATCTATCGAACCTCAACGTTGGCTTGAAATAAGTACCAAACCTCCTCAAACACACCGCTGCGACCAGTCACGATTGACGAGATCGTTGCACCCGATTGGCGCGAATACAAGAATCCTTCAACTCTAATCAGCGGGATTCACAGCCTGCTCGCCAGCCTCGGAAAGGTTGATGTCCCATTGGTTCACTTCAACACCTCTACTCATCGCAGCTACACGTATCAGTACGCTCGTCGCTCGAAGATCCGCGCTAATAAGCGAGTCTTGAGGTCTTCTAGGCATCTCAATTGAGAAGGGTAAAGGAGATATGGAAAAAGGTGACTGACTACCAACAAGATCGTCCTGCGTTGCTTCTTTGAGTCAAGCCATCGAGTGAGGATCTGTGACAATAGAGATGCCGGGGTGAAGGCAGGTTCGCTATGTTGTCCAAGAAGATAGAAAGGCAAGGTGAGTATAATCACCCCTCTTCACTTTGCAAAGTCACATTTTCCAAATCCTCAATTCTACTAAGATCCTCTTCTCTTGAAAAATCTCATTCTCAATCTCCTATACCTTCTGACATCTTCCTCTCTTCATTCTTATACATACATCGGTTTTTATTTCTGTTCTCAACCGCTCACATTCTCACAATAAAGGTTACCAACGAGCTCAAAGGATTCGATACCAACGTCTCAACAGCTGGCGCTAGAATCTTACATCATGTTCGAAAAGGCGTAAGCATTTCGAAACGCGCTCGTTGACACCGTTCACGGCAAAAGATCCAAGATCCGCACATTGTGTCATACAAGTGGGTGCCAAGAGGTTCGAAAGCTCTTCGACATCTCCCCCGAGGACAAAAAGCAGCAAGCACTATTTAAAGCTAAGACCGATCATGCTGAGGAGAACAGGGCATGGTACGATGAATCAGAAGTACTCGTGCAGCCGCGAGTAAAACTCACGGTTCCCAAATCCCCTTGCACAAGCGGGAAAGACACCCTCTACTGCTCCGGCAAAGAGTGGACTGTCTTCGGCTCCTTCTCCACTGAGTAAGGGCTAAAGACCCTTGGGCCTCATTTCAGACCGGCAAATTCGTCTCTTCAATTCAAGCTTGACCGCAACGCTTCAATACTAAGGCCTACGATAGACGTCATGTATTATACGTTAGTTTTATGCGAAGCTATGAGAATTTATCACGCAAGTCACAGCTCATCGGTTGCCTTAATCCAATGCGTGCGAGAGAACGCACTGTTCCTTGGAGAAACAACACCGCTAAGCAAAACGCCAAATATCTTCAATTTTGTCTAGTCTGGAGCCTGCCTCGACTAAAATTTAATCGACACGCTGATGACAAGTCAAATGCTGCATACTAAAGATTCGCTTGACCTTCAAGTCACAGTTCTCGAGCGAAAGGCCGAAGAATGCGAGGAAGCGTTCAGGATACCTTTCAGCCACCCTCTTATTGCGATCTGTCCAGAGGACCCGAAGAGTCCTGTACTCGAAAGCCTATCGGCATTAATATATGAATCATATGCAGAAGCTGTTTTTCAGACGATGTTGCAAACGGTGGTCAACAATAAAGCACTTTTCTGCCTTACCATGGCTTCTCAACTCTCAACAAACCATCAACCCACAGATGAGTCTCTGACGCAAGATGTCACCAAGTACTTTCGTCCGCACCATCGACGTTTCATGTTCTGGCTTACACATCTCAGTCTCGTTTCTACGCACCTTTACCCGCTCCAATGTGTGCGCCATGGAAGTAGAAGACTTCGATGTTGAAATAGACACCGCGAGAATGCGGCACCTTCTTCAACAAATCACGTCTGCACCCATACATCGGGCAATATTGCAGAGCATGCAGGTACATCTCAATGGTGCATGTCTATCACTCTGGACGGATACTCAGTGATCACTAGGGCTATTCACATCATACCGAATCAGTCGTGCATAGTTGGGTTTCGGTAGACTGCGGCAGAGGCACCTACGAGAATCTTTATGCCTGTCTCGCGACCGTTCTTCTGTGTCTTTGGACTGCAATACAACTCCCTATGCCAATGTAACAAGTTGCCAAAAGAGATGCAAGATATGATTTTTTGGAGGCAATTTCGCAAAGTCATTACTAAACCGCTCTCGCCCGACCTCGTCGCCGCCTGTGCAATATTCGAATGCCTCGAAGCGCGCAAAGCACTTATAATTTTACGATTGAAGATGAAGGACGAAACGACTCTGACTCGTGGCTTTGAATGGCCATCGATTAAGGCAATATTAAAATTGAGCTTTGCTTGGAGATCTGCTTGCGCGCTTCCATGTTATTGGAGACCAATCACAGCACTCAGTACATGGAGGCTTCTAAGGCTTTCGAAAAGCGTCGTCCGACAACTTTCTACCTGGGTAATTATGACCTAGGTGTTAATCGTGGGCTGTATCTTTCCAACGCTAGCATTTTACAGGTGCTCTCAAGTAATTCCGATTTCTCTTTTGTCCCAAAAAGCCATGCAATTCATTGCAGATAGTGCTTCAATGGATTACCTCATTCTAAAGAATTTCGCATTAGCTCTCTCTCATCCAATCTCAAATAAAATACAACGTAATGGCCTCACACGCAGCAGCGGAGCTCAGCAAGCTTACTGGATCTGCAGCAGTCTGGCCAGTGAATGACCTCCCAAACGATCTCCAAGTCGCGGATTTTAGATTTTCTTTCAGGCTGTTCATGATGTATTGAACTATTCTTTTTGAGCCTCGAACCTACGTACTAGTACAGTAGCTTACGTTTTGACCAGCGTTCATACCGCCTGCAGGCCCGATTGTGTTCTTTTCTGAGCTTCCATTAAGGACTGTAAACGGGTGCCCGAGGCTTTCGCTGTGTCTATTGGCGGATCTGTCGTCCGTGGAGCCTATCCGGACAACTATCTCGACATCAATTACCAAGGCCAAAAGGGGCATAATGACAGTGGGCAGTTACGCAAGATCAACATACTGGAAGAGAGAACAAGACAGGCCAACGATCCAAACAAAAAGGCTGGCTAATTGGTTTTGGCCGCCGAGATAGTGTCAATACACGATCGAAGCTCGTTAACTTGGTCTAACAACAGGTGGACCAATAAGACGAAGCGCGGAGAGAAGCACCACGACGAGCTGGAGCGCCATCGGGACATTCTTCAAAGAAAACTGACTTCGCTAAGATCAGCAGTAATTCTCGACCTAGATCAACTAGCCCAGACTCGTACCAAATATCTGCATGGTAATCGGTATACCGAGAGGAAAGTGATATCGGATGCTGACATCTTGAGAAGAGCACCGACTCTGTTGTAGTCTCTTGCAATTTCCAAGCAGCCATTGGATAGAGTTGAATTTAGATAGATCATTCCCAGATTGAGCAAGCATCATGTCGCAGCTATATCTGCCATCCCCACCCTGTTCAGATAGGAATAGCAGTGATGAGCAGCAGGTAGTAAAGAGAATGCGTGTGCAGAGTGATTCAAGCATATCTGATAATATTCCCGTCTCTCCTTGTAGCAACTTTGCAAGAGAGGGATTCACGTACGACAAGTACAAGGCAGGAGGCCCGCCTCTTCTACTTCTTCCATCCAATGATATCCCTCTTGCCCAAAGCGATTCAGCATACTCCATTTCGAGACAACTCCTTCCCTAAATCAAGACAACTTTAAGAGAGCTCGAAGTGGAGAGGGATGAAGAACGGGATCTGTATACTGACCGCCGGTAATTCTTGATCGAATCCTTCCTTGTCATTGATAATGAAAAAAGCAGTCTCACTCCCAGATCGTCGCAGCAGAGAGTAGAAACATCACGGATATTGAATTAATCCATCGCACCGTGGATGATGAACCACCCTTCTCGACATCCAACAGCGTGAATCGCCAGGGACTCTGAACCACCTTCCCCACGAGATGCGCCTAAAGACCTGGCAATGCAGCATCTCCAGCTCTTACGATTGCTGTTTCCCTCCGTTCTCGAGTTGGGGATATCACGGCCCGGCCTGAAATGGATACGTGATAGAAGATAGCCATCCAACTGTGGCAGCATTGAGTACTACACGATCGCAGCAGCTCTCCATCATCGTACATTTGGCACCCCTAAGGGACATGCCACAAAACACGCCAAGGCTTTCACGATATCAATGCCTTAAAAGCAATTAGGACGGGTAAATATTATTGTGTTACCAGTCAAAACGTATGGTAAGGGTTTTACCATGACGCCGGCGAATGAGATGATCTTGCTGGTTATTAACTGGACATCCCATCAACAAGCCGCCATTGTCCATTACACGACAAAAAAACCTGGCACAAGATGCGAGAATCTACGCCAGTCCTTGCACAAGTCAGACTCCCCTGGAATGCGCACGGCATCACTGGAGAGCAGATCAAAGATGCACTGGGGGCCTCAATCTGCCCAGACTCGGGCGAGGTAAACGATGTTGTCTTGAAAACAGAGTAAGTCAATCTCTTCGTCGTGAAATGATCACACGGCTCTAAGTGACGCAAATAGTGGAACCTTTATAATCACCAGAAACCCTCTTTGAGCAGCAGGAGATCTGCCAAATCCATTGGAGCGGGTCCATCGATCCAACCGTTGCGAAAATCCTGTGCCACCTCTGATCAAGCCTAGGAATCGCATTGCGAGGCAGAGTGATCACGGGGCTCCATTGCCTGAAGGGAAGGCCTCCAAAGGAAGCCCGTTACAGCAAGCTTGAAGAAATTCCTTGGCAAAGTCTCCGGCGAATCGAAACAAGTGGTACCTTCCCTCCCGAAAACGATGACCCTTCTGTTCTCTTGAATTTTTGGTAATTGGGGGAAAGATCCATGACACTAAATCTTTCGAGGCAACTTCGGATTGTTTTCTTCCTTTTCCAGACCACTTGTCAAAATGGATCATGCTTTCGACGTCGCAATGGCGTATCGGCAATCATCGGTGCACTAGCGACGGCAACGTCGACCGCTACAGGTCTCCACATGTGGAGACCTGCCGTCCTTGAATGAAGGTAAGGAACTTCTCTACCAAGTAGTGAAGCCTGGTGAAGTCTAGACTTCGCAAATAAGCACTTTCCATCACTCACCATAAGACACTACGATCGTAGACAAACTGTGGTGGATCGTCGGAAGCTCCTTCTAGCATTGGCCCCAAGTCTTTACCACGGAAGCCAGTATCTTGCCTCTCAGAGGCAGCAAAACGCGACCGAGTATTCAGGAAGATGGAGAAGCATGTAGGCCGACCAGGGTCTGCACAACCAGGGCCTGCAGATAAAGATGATGGAGCATTCGAGAGATACTGTGGAAAGGCATACGCAAAGATAAAGAATCAGGAATCCAAGTCTGTGCAACATTCTAAAGATGCTCAGCAAGTAAGTCGCCTAGAGAAACTCGCGCAACGATACGAGGAGGCAGCGGCAGCGCCGGCCGATGGGCCAGATAATACAGAAGACGTCGACAGCAATAACCAAGACCGAATGGTGCAAGCCATGTCTTTACTGCTCGCCTGACGGTTCGACAAGCACACGCCACCAAATACATTCTTTGCAACAGGGGATTCCGTGCACAACAAACAATATGCGACGCATCAAAAGCAACAGAAGTAGTGAGGAAGAGAGCAGGAGACCCAGCTACCCGGATAACAGCACCGCCCAGCAGGATGTTGGAGGCTTAAGCCTTTGCCTGAAAGCGATGGAGCATGTACTCCTTGAGAGGACCAGGCTACCGCAACTTCCCGTGTCGGCGAAAACTGAAAGAGTGTCGGACAGGGTCAGCATGCTGATAGTATTCATGCATATCAGCAAACCGCCGTTTCAACTCCAGCTCCAGCTCCAGCTCCAACAACAATTACGATGGGTTGGGGTGAAATCCCCATCGAAGCAGAAGAGCAGCTCCTCGAGCGCTCAAAATTGAGCGAACACCCAGACCCGCCCTCCCTGCGCGCTGGACTCCGCCAATCTGCGCTTAAGGCCATTCAGCTTTGGGAGCGGAGAGGGCGGCAGCAAAGCTAGCCCAGGGCCCACGCCACAGAGAGACCTAAAACAATAACAACAACCAGCCGGCCAGCTGCGACAATTTGGCCGGCTGGAGCCAAGGACGCCTGTTACCGTGAACAACCAGGAGTAGGGGGTTTGATAGGTTTGGTGGTCGCTGTCTGTGGATTAGTGGTTGCACTGTGCACGATCGAAGCAGAGCATTTGATGGTGCGGTAGCAAGGGACCGGCCAAACCAGTTCAATCCGGTATACAGAGCTTCTTAGGTTCCAACTGATAGTACTACAAGGTAACCACAATTGGTTACAGCCCTATATGTAATGTGAATATACCCGGCAAGTTGTTACCTTAACCTTGTGCATTGGCAACGCCTGTCCTATCTTGATGTCCTGTGAATTTGTGGGAGCCATGCAAGCATTAGCCACTTATCATTGCTTGCTCTGAGCTGTGCACGAGATATGAACAATGGATGGACTGTGAATGCCATGTCGAGTGCCAGTTGGCGGAGATTGTAATTCCTTACTTGGTTGTGATTAGCTAGGATATGATAGTACCTCTATGCAGACTTGTCGAATCCGTGGCTCCGGGGCTTTTTAGGACATGCTAGTGTTGCACAAAGGGGCGAGCAGTGCTCAACTAGCAGCATTCGGGAGCGCTGCTATTTCACAGCCAGACCTGGATAATGGTAAGATTGGTGGAGGTTCATCTCGACGAAGCTGATGGGTGGAAGTGAGAGGATGTTGCTGGGTGAATAATTTGCTGAGGACGGTATAGAGGCAGCATTGAGAATTGATTGTTTGCTTTTTGATAACACCAGCGTTAAGTTTCTTGCTTGTAGGGAGTTGTGATAGTCGCCCTACGTGCGGTTCGTCTTCGGCCACCAGAACAGATCATGGTTTTGTAAGGGGTATAGAACCTCTTCACTTATCCTCATCACTAACCTCCTCGATCTGCACGCCCTTCGGCCCCACTCCTTCACCTTCTTTCTCCTCCTCACCCATGTCCATCTCCATCTCCCGCCTGAACCTCTCCTCCTCCTCTTCCAGCCTCCTTCTCTCCGAATCCTCGGCAATTGTAGTCTCACTAGCAACAGCAGGAGCAGCATCAATCACTGTTACTCTGTCACTACTAGCCATAGCAGCACCGCCGTACCCCTCCGCTTCCAGCCTCTGCACATCCTCCTCCTCAAGCAACTTCCCACCCTTCCCCTTCGTAGCATCAATCTTCCTTTTGACCGCATTGGGCACAAACCGCTGCGTAGCCTCCTTCCGCAAATCTCTAACCTGCGGCGCGCTTTCGTACGTAGTCTTTGTAGTAGAAACGGGTTTCATTGGCAGTGCAGTATTGGGTGCAGCGTCTTCCATGCGGTCCGGTATCCGTCTCTCAGCGCCTAGAGGCTCAGAATTAGCGTTCGTGCCATGAGGACGAGGATCGGGATGGGGATGGCGAGGGTGATCATCTCGTCGCTGCCTTGGGATAGGCGGTGGCGTATCCCTCGGCCATGGTATCCTCCTCACATCCGCATCCGTCTCACTCCCACTATTTTGCTCCTCCTCTCGCCCTCTCTTCCCCAACCCGCCATAACCCCCTCTTCCAGTCCCTCTTCCCCTGCCATCCTCACGGCCTCTCCCCCCATCATCACCCCCCCTATTAGAGCTAAAACTCGGCGCCTTATCCCCCAACACCTCCCTCGCTTTCTTCACCCTGGCCAAATCCTTCTCCGATTCTTCAAGTTGTTTCTGGTCTCGTGCAGAGAGCTTGCCTCCTTGTGACTCTTTTAGAGCCTGTAGATCTGAGATTGTAGATTCGAATTTGCGTGGGTTTCGGTTGGCGAAGCGTTCGGTGCGTTGGGCTGCAACGGCTGCTTTGCCTTTCTTCAGCGCTTTTTGCTTTTCAGCTTTGCGCTGAGCGGCGGCGGGGTTGATGGATTTGTCTTTGTCTTTGGCCATGGTGAGGGTTGAAGAGAGGTTTTAGGGTGGTGGGATAGTGTGGTTGGAGCGGGTGTTGTGAGGACGAAGAGGTGGTATGACGAAGTATGAGCTGGTCGCAGGGAGGTAATGATAGTAGGTCTCAACGCTGATGTATCTGTTATTCGGGAGGGGGAATGCTATAGAATTCTAGGATAAGTTTAGGAAGTTGATCCTGGAAAATTGGAAATTGCAGGTGTGATGTTCTACGAAAATTCATCTTCTGGAAATCGTATACGAGCTCAACAGCCACGATACCTTGACGTTTGGCACGGCAATCGCAGCACTCAAAGCACCATCTCTGGATTGATTCAATCGTTCTCAAGTCTTTATTGACTACCACCCTATCATGCTCATCCTGAGCAAAAGCATGCATCCTAGGTATCTCCGCCACTAATCGCCAGCCATCCAGAGCCCGTAATCCTCATTGCCACGCACCGAGGTCCTTCCAGGAAAGAAACCGCTCGTTCAAGACGCAAAGAAAAGTAGTTGCTTCTGTGGGGTATCATGACGCTGCGACATTACTTGGTGGATTCGGCGACTTTGTTGTAGACGTCTGTAACAAGAGAATAAAAGTTAGAATTATGGCTCGTTGTTAGATGCCATGGGATAGGGTGGGAGGTGTATTTACCAGTAGCAGTCTTCTCAACGTATTCAACAGCATCGTTGACAGTCTTCTTTGCCGTGTCAAGGTAGCTCTCCTCTCCAGGCTTGGTAGAGGTGGAGTCGGACAGCGACTGCGAGATGGACTTGTCGTCGCCTGTTATGCATCAGTGGCTGCTCAGCTTTGAGTGTTGTTGGGTTATAAGGGCGGTATACTAGGCTGAACGGTGCCTGCGACTTTGTCACCTATTCCATGTCAACGAAGTGGAGGCGTGAAGGGCCACAATATCACGGACCAGCGTCGGTAACGCCCTCCTTGGCCTGGTCCAGGTAGGACTTTTGGGAGTCGGGAGTGAGCTTCTCTTGGGCCTTGTCGCCGAATTCTTTACGTCTGTAGCGAAGATTGTGTCAGCCGGTGAAGCGTTGGATTGAAGCCCATGGGCAACAGTGCTGACGGGTTGGAAGCCCTCTGTTTGGACTCACCCGAGGTCAGACATGATTGCTGTTGATGATTTGAAGTTTCGAAGGTATTGGCAAGTTGATTGGAAGGGTTGTAGACGTTGTCAGGTTGTGGAAGTGTAAGGTTGATGTTGGTGAAGAAGGAATGTTTGAGAGAGAGGGGCAGTGTTTATGTACTCTACTTCGCTGCTGCCCCATGTTACTAGCGGGGTACCGTGAATGCGGTTTATGTGTCATATGCAGTTTCCTTCACCACGAGGGTCCATCTTACATTTCTGCCATGATGGACTTACGATTCTGAGTCTATGTGATCTGTGAACGGCAAGTCTTGCTGCTCTCGTGCTCTTTTTCGTCCATCAATTGTGCCTTTACCCCTCGTACGTCATACGTGGGCTAATTCGCGCAATTCTGGAGATGGCCATTGCGAGGGCAAGTTTACTAGCTGGCAAATCACGCCATTAAAGGTGATCAGAGCAATGGGTCAAGCTTACTAGTTACATGTCATGCACGTTCGTATATGCATCCCTGCGGTTGTAGCCCAGAACAGAGCGATGCTGTTATGGGCTTTGAAACGTTCAAATGCATTTATCAGGCTTAGAATTGGAAAACGCTGAAATCCAAGCAGCCTTGGAATTGTGATTAACGGCATGTATCCAAGGAATATATAATGGGTATCATTCTCAACCACGTCGACATCTTCCTCCCCTTCCCGTTCAAACTAATCATGACTAGAAATATTCACAGAACAGGACTGTTGCAGCTGAAAGTGCTGGTCGCGCCAGTAGCATATGACTTGATCATACCCTTAATAGCAGAGTAGATACCCAAGATAGCAGTGGTAAGCGATCCCAAGAAGAAAATGATGTGGAACGTATTCAAGAGGATGTTGTGCTTGAAGCCACGTACCCATCTTTTCATGCCATTGTCATGACGAATGGTTTGTCCAGTGGCCGGGTCGAATCCCTCACCGCTTTGGATCGCAGCCTTCTTTATCTGGAATCCGATATGGAGGAATGGTGGGAAGGTGTATGAGAATTGCAAAATGCAAGCCGCGGCTATGAAACCAGACAAGTTGCTGACTTGGGGGATGGCAGAGGCGATAATGAATGCAATGCCCCAGTAAACGGGAACGACACCAATCCAGGCGAGCTTTCCACCTTTCGTACCAAGGCTGGGGAAGTTAAGCAGTTCCATGAGGACGTTGTTGTAAATGACTTTGATGCCGATGTTGCCGTAAAGCAGAGCGGCGATCAGGCCAGAGGTAAGACCAAAAGCGTTGGCAACGGTCTGCCATGCATAGCTGGAGATTCCTTGGTATGCGATAATGAGGGTGAATTGGCCCTGGTAGGAGTAGACGAATAACCCGAAGAGCATGTATATGAAGTAGATGAAGACTTGGGCGCAGAGCATTCCCTTCCAGAAGTCCCATGGTCGCTTCATCTCAGCCATGAATTCAACGAAGAGCATGGCACCACCGTACGAAAAGACTGCTTGCATGAGTCCGACGATTTGGCCTGAGAAGTCAACTCCAGCGGGTGGGCCAGCAGTAGTGACAACTGGTCCTTGGTCGATCATGTACGCGGTGTTAGCGGCGACGTAATTAGGTGTGCTGTGAGCAACCACTGCCATGGTCGCAATGATGACAATGACGTTCAACCAGATGGCGAAGTTGGCCAAGTGTCCAAGCCTTGCTAGGGTTCGGATCTGCCCGAGTAGCATGCCGGCAATAGCCCACACAAAGCACAGGATGATGAAGCAGGCACCATTCTGGTCAAGCTTGGGGCCTTTGGCAGCCATTTGAGACAGACTCTGGCCGTTAGATACGATGATGATGCCGACATTAAATAGTAGCTGGAAAGATTGTAGAAGATTGACACCGACTCGTACGGTTTGACCGTAGACGCGGAAGGCAATGTCACCGTATGTCCTTAGTGGGTAGCGATCGGAGTCCAGTCCTAGGAACATCCTCCAGAGCAAGTAGCCTCCACTGTGCATGTTGTAAGTGCCTATGTCGCAGAGAATTGTGGATATATGACTTACTATCCAGCGAATGCGCCAAAGATGGTGTATAGAACAGCTCCCGGACCGTAACCCATCTGCCTGAAAGCCCATCTAAACATCCGAATATGTCAGCATATGCTGGAGCAGAGGCTCGGTGTAGTACTACTCACGCAGTAGAGAAGGGGCCAAGGATATCGGTGGTGAGGAGGAAGAATATGGCGCCCCAAGTCGCAGTACGAACAGCACGGGAAGCTGTGATGTACTCTTCTTCAGAGATAACGTAGCCTTGACGATCGGGGGAGGAGGAAGTTGTCGGCGCCGCCGCCTTCTCGTTCAATTCAGTCGATGTCTCAACAGTTGGTTTCCTCTTCTTAGCAAATGGGTTTAGGCCCTTGAATCCAGCAACTTTCAAGGCATTGTCGGTGTGGGGAGTATTGACGTGACGGTCGTCTGCTCGGGTAATGGCAGCGTAATGCATGTACTCTTCGAAGGTGATGCTCGGGTCGTGCAGCTTCTGGGTGGCAGGACGAGTGATCTCGGTGCCCTCGCCAAAGCCAACACCAGCCGACGAGCCCATACGTGGGTCACCGCCGTCCATGTTCATTGCTCCACCCATTGTGCCCGCCATGAGGTCTGGTGTCAATTAAAATATAGGCAAAAGCAAGTAAGGCAAAAGGTGCGAATTGAGATATCAAGACATCTCGGTCGCGACATGCCATTTATATGTGCTACGGGATTAGGCCGACCTGCCGCCCATCTTATCGTAGCTACTAGCTATCGATCAACAAGAACGAGCTTGCGGTTCTAGCCATCATGATAGTGGAAAACCCAAACCTCGGGGCAGCCATTATCAGTTGTGTGCCACCAAATTGCGCGCAGAAGGAGTGTGGAATGATACGATGATAAGTGCATGGGAGCGCATCGCGTAGTCCGAGAATGGAAGGTGGTCAAGAGAGCTTGACGTTGAAAGGGGCGGGGAAGTTGAAGTTGCATATCAGCAGCTAGGAGCACGCGACTCCCTGATTGGCAGGAACCCAGATTATCATTACGGAGTTGAAGTCTTGAAGCTCGGCTCAGCATCATGAATCGCAGGTGCCGCGCAAAGGTGATGCAGGAAATCCTACCGTGTCATCGTAGGATCATGCAAATGTAAGGGAGTATTCCTTCTTTTGACCTTCTGGAAGTCCGTTTTTGCCTGGGTAAGAATGGTCGCCGACGGTAAGTGGATACCTACCTTATCCAGATGTCAACTTCAAATATCTCTCCGTAACATCAGATGGTACCTAAAGTCTAGACCCTTGAGCGTGAGTCAGATGGGGTATTCGGAATGCGCAAGCTCTTCTTGCTCTGACAAAGCTCGTAGACCCTGTTGAAATAGTGAGACTTGTGTTCACCCTTTGGCGCAAACCTGCGCAGCATCAGCGGCGTCAACAAGCATTTACAAGCCTTTTTAGTAATTATCAAACTTTAGTCGCGCTATATCCACTCGTAGAGTCCCTTGGCTCTTCATGTTCTAGCTACTTTCTGGACGAGAGTGAGATGTCACGACGCCTCCCACCTTCAGGAAGTCCTATCCTGTCTCCGGCAACAACTCCAATGGTCCATCGTCAACAGTATACTCTTGGCACCGCTGGTACCCGCACCCGTCGGTGATCAAGGCTGTTTCCGCAACTAACAAATTTTGCCTTAAGCTTCTTTACCGAATTTTATCGGCGGGTTCCGATTAGGCCTCGCTCCGAAACGGAAGGAATGTAATTGGTCGCTCAATGTAAAATTCTTCGCTTGTCAATATGCAGAGGAATATTCAAAGCACTTGGGTTCCTATCGAAATTATTTCATGTTGGATACCGAGGTGGCTCTTAAAGCATCCTCCCAGGACATATTTCCGTTCTAAGATCCGATCTCGATTGTAAGTCCGCTCGCTCGGTTGACTCGCCAGACGCTATGCTTTGGTATACCTTAATGATTTCTAGAACAATGTGGTGGAAAGAGGAAGGCATAGCAAAATCTCGCACTTAGGCGGGCGGTGTATCGTGGATTACAACGAGGAGGAATTTGGGATCTGTTGGCAATGCATGTTAGCCGCGTGCACAATTGGCTCAGGTTGGCTCATAGAGGGCTGACCAGGAACAATGACTATCTCATTCTTGCGTGTCCTAAGTCTGAGAAGCTTGACTTCATCTGACTTGTCCATACCCTCTGTGAATGCTTTCGATGCCGCAAGGAATGCGAAGACCTTTCTAGCAACCTCTTCAGCAGTGTTCCCCTTCGTGTTGTCATTGCTGCCAGGGTATTCACTCCCGCTTCTTATTGCGTCCACTGGCTCCGCAGAAGCATTCTGACTGGTACCTTTGCCAATCGATGGGCTCTGTGGAGATATTTGCGAGGAGCTGGCAAGGAGTCCAGTGCTTCGTATGATGGAGCCATCGGCTTTAGAGAGTATGAGGGTGGATTGGACACCTGATTTGGATGCAAGGCGGGAGAGGTTTTCCAACGTTGCTGCGGGCTAGAAGAGGTAGTCAGCATTGCTAAATACGGCGTGTAGAGCATGTTGAACGACATACCGTTGGCTTTACCATGTCGGACAATACGTAGAGCAGTCTCACGACACAATGTGTACCACTGCACCAACGGCGGCGTACAGTAGTAAAGCAATGTTCTCAAACAACGAGCAGTGCTTCTCGTAAATGAGGAGGAAGTGTATCATAAAACACTCCAGCACGAACATATGCCCAAGACACAGTTGGTACCAGATCGTATCACGTCGGCCACGGTAGTCACGAAAATCTGGGTTCTGTAGGACGATTGAAGTCAGAGCATGGTAGACGAGCAGGAGAGGTACAATCAATGACGGGTTCAGAGTGAGGCCAGCAAAGACTTTAGGGTCAGTCTTGGGTGGAGGTGGCCAAAGCTGGACATCAAACGTGGTGAAGTTAAAGAAGTAAGAGCTCATCCTTGAGTTTGATAAACCAGGATATTGCGGCTCAAGTCCAAGGAGTGATAGCCAATCATCGATAAAAGCGCTGCTGGAGGTTTGCCATGAGCTTAACGTTGAGGACTGGCAAACTTGTCTCAGACCTTTAGATCAGAAGTAAGACCCATCAGCTTTTTTGTGAGGTCAGTAGTTCTGACATGCGGGATTTTGTCGATAAAGCAATCGCGTCCACCGCTCAGCGATCCTAGAAACCAGCCTCGCCAACGATCTTCGTTATATAACTCTACGCTTAGCTACTCATAGGCCAGGCGGAGGTGACAACGCTATCTTTGAATCCATCTTGTCTGGAGAAATGTTGCTACCATGATTGCTAACCTGCAAATGTCCACAGCTAGCAGATGTCTCCACTACTGCCTCCTTGGGCGCCATGGCGGGCTCGCTCCAAATGTATGCCATCTCCAAAGCCCCCAACTCTGATATCCTAAACGACACGACCACTGGAGGACCCGCTCTCCCGACCATCAATGAGCTCAATCCTCCTGTCGCCTCCAAGGCAAAATGGGTTTGGAAGGGTCGACGTAGTCTCCTCTTCCTCCCCAATGGTGAATTCGTCGCCAAAGTCAAATTACACAAGCATTTGCAACCCCTTCTCGCCGATCCTGCTTCCATCGCGAGCGACGTCTATCTGGTCACCCGACCAGAACGTGTTGTAAATAATCCGGCAGGGTCACTCCAGCACTGGTCTTTCTACACCCAGGGCGTCTTCTACCATTTGTCTGCTCCAGACCTGCCCAGAGATACCACCGGGAAGAGTCAAAATGCTGTCAAGTCCAGAGAAGCTGCATGTAGACTGAAATACGAGGACTTGAGGAACGTCAATCCAGAAGACTATGTCAGACTTCGGAATTCAGCAGGCCGGAAAGTTCTTTTGGCTTACAAAGTTGGGCAGACGGACTATAGACATGACCAAATCCTCAGTTTAGCAGAATGGGCAGTCCGTCAATTGTCTGTGTACGGACTCTTTGGGGCAAATTGTCAGCATTTCGCTACGACCATGGTTCGAAGGACTGTTATGAGAGTGGGGGACCGCTCCGCCTTTGCCGGCACAGCAATTCAGATCGTAGATTGGGATCTTGGAAGAGGAGATCAGCCGCATGAGAATTGCATTGAACGTGGCTTTGTTGTTGCGCCCCCATTGCCCGGTATGTAATGATTCCCTTTTCCGTTAAAAAGAGACCTTATGAAAACTAACAGGTCGCTGTGCATAGTTGATGAACATTTGTTGAGCGCTTTAATCTCGACATTTTTGTTGGCTTCTGAAAGGTCGGTGACCAATGAGATATCCCTATCGCAGCATTCACATTGACTCGCGTCAGTACGTGGAAACATCCGACCCCGACAGATCAGAGCGTTGTATGAGAAAGGACCTAAGGCCTTCGGAGCTTGGCACCCTTCTGGATACTACAAAAAAGACTTACGATATTCTTTTTCATTGTTGCTTCACGCCTGCGACGAGCTCAAGGTCAGTAAATCTAGATGCTTTGGCAGTCAACAGTGATGTGTGAGACTTGAAGTCTGATTGCCTTCAGGAGGATTTGAGTAGAAAACGTTGGAAAGACGCACTGTACGGTAGGTATAAAGAGTTGCCAGACGGATCGGTCAAGAGGCCTCTACAGAGAAAATTTAAAAGGGTTGACCTCGAGCTGCCTTCAGTCAACTTGCAACCCCAACGAAGCCCAGCTCAAGACCCAAAAGGCTGAAGTCTCGATACTCAAGACTCTCTCATTCGCCATCCTGAGGAATTATAGCTCACGAAAGTCCTGCTAGGAATGGATCTTAATCTGCAAGTCTTTCGAGGTCACAGCATACCGCATGAGATACCCATTGTCTTCCAAACCCTGATTGCCACACAACGTCCCCTCTCAACCAATCAAACCTCTCTCACGCATTTCTCCTGGCCCTCGAGATCATCACATTCCATACGAACCCGTCTCTTCAGCGCCCTCACGAGATTATACAATAACAGAACAATGAAAAACGCCGCCACTGCACAGAACGTCCCCAGAATCGCCATCACCACAATAGACCCCGCCCCAAAGAAAGCTACCTCGATTTGCCTACCTTGCCTCCCTGACGCCAACACCACCTGCATCGCATTCAGTACCGTCGTCAGATACGCAAATGTGACCAACGGCCACGCAAAATATCTCCCGAAGAACGAGTTGAAGTTTGTGTGCAGCAAATGATAGCCGCAGATCCAGTGCCCGAACCAGAAGCGAAAGATGAGGTTGAGCCTGAAAAGGCGCAGTTCCCCGTACTCATAGCGCTTCGACACCGCTGCTGGCCTTACCTGAACCGCAAACGCGCTCCATTGCGCCCATAAGATGCCTTCGGGCAGCAGCCCAAGCTCGACTGCTATGCGATGGTCGCTCTCGTGCTGCACAAGTTTCATATAGGACAGCAACAGGCCACAGGCATCAGCGTAGAGTGGCGAGACGCAGATGTGACGAAAGAAGAAGTCGTGACAGAGGAGGAAGGGAGGGAGTGGCTTGATGTACATCTTCTGGTCATACCAGATGAGATGGAGGTCCGCTTTCTCGGTGACGATAATGGAGCGCTGGACGAGGCGCTGGCGGTGCAGAGGGCGGATGTAGCCAGGGCGGCCTGCAAACCAGAGAAAGGGGAAAATATTGCTCAGGCGGGAAACATTGAGATTGCTTGTGAGGTAGGCAGAGAGATCTGCAGGGGTGACATAACAGTGGCCTGGCAGCTTTACAAATAGGCTGCTTGACAAATTTGGCTGAGAGTCGCTGTTTGAGACTAGACTTGCCCAAGGAGGGTAGGGTGGCTGCTGGAGACGCGGCTGTTCCATCGAGGTTTAGATAGTTTGAATTCTGAATCCTTCGAATCCTGATCACAGAATTTAACAGAATTGAAGGCCAGCCGGAGTCATCATTGCCCTCGCTTTTGCGCTATTACCGGCATTGCTAGTTTTAGGCGTCCACGAGGCTGAGGCTTTAGTCTCATCAGCCTCACTTATTGTTGCATCGCAACGCAAAGAAGAGCGGCTATGAAGAACACTCGGGTGGTTAAAAAGCGAGTGAGGAATCTACGCGCATACAATGTAGCTTCTAAGGAGTTGTGGAGTTCATTGGCAGTTGTTATAATCTAGATGCAATAGTGGACTGCTTCACAGATACTCTGAGACAGGCAAGCATCGAATCGTTATGAAAATTACCGGTCAATACCGTTAGGTCGCTTACACATTTCAGGCACCAAAAATAATCAGTGAGAAGGCCTCCTAGAACAGCGCCAAGACCATCTCAAATCAGGTGCCTTCTCACCAAAGTATCCGCGACTGCTTGGGACAGAAGCTTGGCTGATCCTCTCGCTGCTGATGATCTGAAGGATGGCGTGCTGACTCGGCTAGGTCTGTCTCAGAATAGCAGGGACGGCTTGAAGTCGCCTAATCCCTCCTCACAGCCTCGACAGCTACGCCAGCATGTCTAGATACAGTCCTCAAAATTTCTGTGGCTTTTGGTCTACTAGCCCCGAATCAGCACAGACAAAAAGATCTCAGCCACGCCCACCCTGAACAACCATGGGGTCCAGCTCCAAAAAGAAGAAAGAAAAAGCCAAAGATTTTAAAAAGCCCAAATTAAAAGTCGGCAAAGCACGCCCCAAACCTGACAACTTCACAGACACCAGCTTCAAGTCCAAATCCATCGTCCTCGCCAAACAATCCCTAACCGCCGCCGCTCCAACCCATTCAGCACAATTTTCGCACCACCTCTCCCTCCTCTCGTCCAAAACATCCACTCAACGCCGAGACTCCCTGGCCTTCTTGACCACAGCTATTACCTCGAGACCGGTCAATACCCCCTTGCCACAACCTGTCAGTCTACTACTTCCAAAGCTCAATCCTCTTATACTTGACGGCAGTAACGGGGTAAGAAGCCAATTGTTACGACTACTCCGTGCTCTCCCACCGCAGGATATCGAGCCACATATTGGTCAAATACTACTCTACATCCGCGCAGGATTGACGCATCTTGCGGCAGATATCCGCTCATCAGCAACAGATATACTACTCTTGGCCGTCGAAACCTGTCCGAACGATGGGTTGGTATCCTCCGCAGGTGGCTGGGTAAAGACGCTGAAGTGTCTATTAACGGTTCTACACTGGCATGCTCCCGCTCCGACGACAGCCAAAGGAGGGGCAGGATCAAACATATGGACTTCTTCGCGGGCACCAACTCTGGGGAATGCAGGTGCGGAGGGTAAGCTACCTGTTAAGACGTTGAATGCATTGGCAGCACTCCTGCGCGCTGGCCTCGTTCCTGAAGAAGTTGAAGTGGGACCGTACCAAAGCAAATGGCCTTTCCCCCTGCGACATGCCGAAGCCCACATGCTCCCCACGCGCTCAAACGCCTTTGCACATCTCAATCTATTCGGACCACCAAGAGATGAGGAGGGGGATATGTACGTCGAGCGGGAAGAAAGGCAGAGAATCTTCCACAAACGTTTCCGGAGCACTGTTCAAATGGGTCTGGAAGCGGCAAAAAAGGAAGGCGGAGAGGTTGGAAGGGCGGCTTCTGGGATTGGGAAAGCTGTGGAGGAGGGCATGGAAGGGTTAGAACCCGAGGAATAGTGACCTTTACGCAGAGTCCTTCGACGTAAATGGGCGGCTTGTCACCATTTTCAAGTGCTGAACGGGGTAGAGCATCTAGTGTGTTTGGCGTCTAAAAAATCAATTCGTACAGTAGCCACGATATTGATTGAAGTGTATTGCAGATTGGAGAATGATGCGTTTTTTCAAGACTCAGAGATTCATCTCTGTCTAGAGTACATTCTGTTCTAGTTTAAGAAATCCACCTGTGATATCCGCCTTGACAAAACGACAATCCTCTAGGGAGCCAGCCGAGCATTGTGAAATTGAGAAGACCGAAAGCATGCCACAGCCGTCAAGTAGTACCATATCCCTCGATCGTTAATTAACCAGTGCCCATGTAGCTGCTGGCCTTGACGCCATCCTCCGGGAAACCGCTACAGCTATGTTAGAACTTCGCCTCTCGTGGATTTCAGGTATTGCTACTTACGGGATGGTGGACTCAAATCGCTTTTCAACGGACTTGATGACTTCCTCATCAGCCTCGCTGCTCACGAAGGACACACTGAGACCTTTTGTCCCAAATCGTCCAGCACGACCGACTCGATGAAGGTATGAATCAGCGTCACCTGGCAGGTCGTAGTTGATGGCCAAATTAATCCGCTCGATATCAATGCCACGGCCGAAGACGTCGGTGGCTACGCAGATTCGCTTGTTGAACTCTTTGAACTCCTTGTACCGCTTAATCCTAAGAATGTAAGCATGAGCACTGCTTCGGTAGAACAAGTTACTTACCGCTCCTCTTGGCTTACACCTGAGTGTACAGCGATGCTAGGGAAATTGCACTCCCGCAGTAGCTTATCCAACTCTGTAGCACGGAGAGTGCTCTTGACGAAGATTATAACCTGATTGAATTCCAACGTGTCCAGGAGCTCGTTGAGCTTGCGGTTCTTCTCAGTCTCGCTGAGCTTGATGAAGTATTGCTGGAGACCGTGCAGGGTGAGCTTGGTCTCGTCATCAACGTAGATTTCGAGCGGATTCTGCATGAATTTCTTGCAGATGGGTCGAATTTCCTGAGCGAGCGTTGCGCTGAACATCATCACTTGTTTCTGTGTAGGCGTGGCTCGGAAAATGTCCTGGACGTCGCGACGCATGTCTGTTTCGTTGGATTAGCTTGTGTACTTTATAATTGGTATGAGGTTTTCTTTTACCAATTTGATCCAGCATCTTATCGCACTCATCAAGGACGAAGACCTTGACATTCCCAAGCCTAAGTTTCTTCTCTCTGACCAAGGCGTTCAGTCGGCCGGGTGTCGCAACGATGATGTGGGGGTGGGTGTCCTTATTAGCCAGGGTTTCGACATCCTTCTGCATCGGCGTTCCGCCGTAGAAGACTGCCGTCTTGACCTCCGGAAGGTACTTGCTGAAGCGTGCGTACTCATTCTTAATCTGGTATGCCAACTCGCGGGTGTGGCACATAACAAGGACGGCGCACTCGCCAGGTACTGGCTCGATTTGCTGGAGCGTCGTGAGGACGAAGACTGCAGTCTTCCCAAGCCCGGACTTGGCCTGGCAAAGAACATCCGTTCCTAGAATAGCTTGAGGGATACACACTTGCTGTACTGTAGTGAGGCGAAATCGATGTCAGACTTGTTTTCCCGAATGTTTATGTGATAGAAACGCCCAGTCCACCGTCACGTCCATCCATCTTGCAAAAAAATCAATCTCAAAGATGGCCATAGATCTTGCCAAAGACAAGCATACAACCGGGTCCTAAAGCCCAAAGGAACAATGTTTCGGCATGCTCGATACTTGTCGCAGGCGGCCTCGGAAGTCTCTTAGTGATGCAATGTTCTGGAACCTCCCATTATTGTGAACATCATCTGAAAGAATGATTACAGCAATGAGATTCACGTGAACGCCTTCTTCCGTCGTTGCTACCTGCAGTCGAAATACAGTATAGCCAGATCCGGTGAGACTTCCTTGGGCCGCCCGCGTTGCGAACAATATAGCGCACGACTACCTCTCGCGAAGATGGACAGACGGTGGACATACGAGGCACTGGAGGAAGCTGGGGAGGGAATTATGACTGACCCTCCGATGGATGCTCGAATCCGCAGTCGGTGATGGCACGGAGAAGCTCTGGCTTCAGAAGGAAATCCCGGAATCCAGTCGAGTGTATGCCCACATAGCTTCCCTTCTTGTCCGCATTACCTCCAGATACTGTCAGATCACCCTTCTTCGTGGCTCCGTTTGTAGCTGATGGCACCGCAGCTGTTGTGTCATTGGTCTGGAGCTCCTCATCGGAGTAATCGATGAGATCCTCTTCGGCGTGAGACATCTTCTTAGGAGGATAGGATTTGGGGGTTAGGTCGAGGTTGATAAGAGGCCGGTGAGTGCTTTGCAGCGCAAGGCTACAGATTCGCGCTGATGGTGTTGATCGTGTTGTCAACCGTGAGATAGCCTTGAGAATGCTGAAATTCTAGACTGATATTGGATTCTCGAGCACGGTTTCTTAGACGGAGCAAACAAAGAGGATAGTTGTTGTGGTGGAATGTGGTGTTGTTGGGGTTATTGATGGAAGGAAGAGTTGGGGGGAATAGCTGAGATCTTAAGAAGCTAAATTGGCGCTAATCTTCATCCGTTGCTAGGCGCAGCTTGGCAGTGACTCTTGCCCTTTCGTGCCTCCACTATATTCCAGCGGGGTTTCACCCTTCACTGTGGATGTTGTGGGACCTTTTTATCTAGATGTAAGTCAGTCAGGTCCCTCAAACAGAAGCCATGAGTACGAACAAAGCCAAAGCACAAAAGGGACCAGCTCAGAAACATCTACATTCGCGAATCTCCTACCTTTATCAGGCTGCCACATACTTCGCGGAAGCTTCTGTCAAAGAGCAAACACGCAATCCCAATCCTGGGGCAAGTGATCCAGCAAGAAACAACCGTGGAACAGTCTCAGCTACGTCCGAAGCTCCCGTTGATGCGGATCAGGAGCTCGTACCAGCCAACAGTGATGAGCCTACCATTAACCAAGTGGACGGCGCCCATGGGTCGAAAAGCCCCGCACTTGTTCATCGACTGCTTGGGCATCTTCGAGCTGTTTCACTGAAAGGTCAGATAAGGCTGTCTCCTGCCATAAAACACACGATATGCAATCGGTGCGATCTACTACTCGTCCCCGGAACTTCAGCCTCTACCTACATGGAGAACAAGAGTCGTGGCAGGAAGAAGTCTCGGGCTGACGTCCTCGTCATGACCTGCACCACCTGTGGGACAGCGAAACGCTTCCCAATAGGGGCAAAACGCCAGCTCAAAAGGCAGGAAAGGCCCGCTCAAGCAACGGCCGAGCTAATGGAAAAGCCTGATGGTCCTTGAAGCAAGAGACCCGCCCTAGACGTACTACATCAATCATTGCGAGCATTTGAAAGATTCTATGTGGGAATATCACCAGAAGTGAGGAATCTCCCAGCAAGTCAAAGGAAGCTCTCGCATTTCAGGGAGAAAATGGGAGAGAACGTCGGTTCTTTGACAGCTATCAGTAAGCGAAGTCAGAGTCACCACACTCCTTGAACTTTTGGCTCGAGCTCAAAGATCTATACTGTATCCTGGCTTGCCATATCTCTTGCCATTGACCCACTGCTTTCATATAGGTCACAACTACGCTCTGACGAACGCCTGGCCTCGTTCTGGAGTACTCGATTGGATTCGTGGAAAAGCACACAATTTGTTAGTGGGTTAGGTAACCTTTGGAGGCCTGATCATCACATAATGGTGATTGGAGACCTTGACCTCCCCACTCGACAAATCCATGTCTACAGTCTCTACGTCCTCGAAGCCAGCGCTTCGGTACAGAGCATGTCCTGCCGGCGAACCTTCCAGATAACATGGAAGGACCTTCGACGCGTCTGCTATATCGGTTCCCCAGCGTAAAAGCATTCTGCCGGCACCTCCATATTGATGGTCGGGATGAGTCGCAAGCATGTTAAGGCCTATGGGAGTCATTGTCAGCGGAAATTGTCGAATAAATGCCCTCTATCCTGCATACATAATTGCGCCTTTCCGCCCATTACTTTCTCTCTTTTCTTATGGATGGCGTAGTAAAACTCATTGGCGGCCTCAACATTGGTCCCTTCGTCCCAGCCTCTTGACAGGATGCCCTTCCATTCGCTCTCCGGCCTATCAGACCGAAAGACGTGCCATCGGGCGAATGAGATGATCTCATTAATGTCTGTGTCAAAGATTTTCAAAAAAGGCTGTGTGCATGATTTCGTCATGCCATCGCGCAATTGAGGCAGCTCTTTGATCTGGAAGCCGGAATGTGTGGAAACATTATACGATTCCAGGGATCGTCAAGCATACATGATGTCAAGCAGCCGCTGAATGTCACCTTCTTGGGCCTTCTGAATGACGAGGGGCATGTTGAGGCTGTTCTTAGGCGACCATCGAATATCTTATGTATCGTAGTCAAATGGAGGTGTCTTGATCACAGAAATGAGTCTTGAAATATCACATCTTTCGGAGTAGATATATATAGAAAATTGCAACATGAGTCACTATGTACCTCGGTACCCCTTCCGTGTGGTTACCAATAAGCTTACTTCCCTCGCTTGAGACAAGACTTCAACACCAAGGTATCGCAGCTCACTCAAGGCCAAAGACCGCTTCGCTACTATTCCTTGCGTGACCGTTTGAATCGAACAAGCTCATGGGATCGGAGGCTGATCTGGCAGCACTGAAGGAGACTACGCCGAGAAGAAAAAAGCAACGTCCAACGTCCAACGCCCAACTCCTCGCCCGCTACAATGGAAAAAGGCCATCTACAGAGGCCGGTTTATTCAATTGACGCTGCATCCTCTACTTCGTTACTTAAGCCTACTATACCTAGCCCGAATTCGAGACACTCGAAAAGCCCTTCGTTCGTAAGGTGGCTACGGCTGCTACGAGGCAAAAGAACGCCAACACAAAGAGGAATCAACATTTCGACCCCTATAGGCTTCAAGCATGTCACCCACATAAGCTATGATGAGAAGAGTGGCCAGTTCACTGTGCGTCTGAGCGACTCCGCTGTCCTGGTGACATACATGCAACTGTTGGTGCTGCAGTACTGAATTGTTGACAGGGGATACCTGAGGAATGGCAGTCCAAACTTCGCGAGGGATGGGGCACAAGAGATGTGGAAAGAAGGGTACATTGTGGAAGACTAACATGAATGGAGAAAAGGGGGTAGGAGGGTACACACTTGCGTATAGCTGCAAAGCTTACGTCGGTGGACACACTCGAGCTGTGTAGCCTTGGAAGCTCCGACGCGGCCACATAGCACGCAGTGCTCAATCTGTTTGTGTCTGACTCCGTTGGGCATCATTGCCATCATTAGCGATCAGAGCGGTGAAGCTGCCTGCAAGGCTATGCAAGAAGCCGGACGTCGAAGGCAAGGGTTACCATGGTTTGTCAAGAGGTTTCATTTGTACTAGTTGGCCAAAATTACGTGCTGCGCGCTTTGAGCGTCCTCGGAAAGAGAGAACAGTATCTCCTTCCAGACCACGCCAGTTCGCACCCTAGATGGGAACTGCTTGGCGGGACGTATACACCTCGATCAAATTCTATGCCCTAATGTATTGCTAAATCTAACCTTTGACCCTTGTCCCGGCAGGATATGATGCGGAAAACGACATGTGCAAGGCGGCAAACATTGTTAATGGTGATTGTTGGATGCAACACTGTATTACCTGCAGCAACTTGGAACACTTCGAGAATGGAAATAATATGAAAGCGTTGCATCAATGCTTATTCCTCCGACAATTTGAGGAGTTTCTAATGTCGCAGTGTGGAAACGGCTACTTAGGGGAATGGTTTGCTCCATATACGGAAAGGCTCGCTGGCCAATCATTGCCCTTTTCAATGCGGAAGTCCACCCTTCTTCCAACAAAGCGGAGACAAAATACGATGCCAAGGACAGCAACAAAGACAGGCGTGCAATGTTGTTGTTCATGGGACTTCAGACAAAAGTGGCCGGATCCGTGAGAGCGGTCAATGTCTGAAACAACGCTCAAGCTATCTTTTCTCTGTGTCTGATACCAGTTTGCTCGTCCGATAAAGCGTATGAGAGCTTTGTCTGAGGAACAATTCTGGTTCGAACAAGTACCCCACTACTAACACAGAAATCAAAGAAACTTCAGAGCTCTGACTCACCAAAGATTCAAAAACTGTCCAGCCGGACCCGACAGCCTTTTTGGGCATCATGTACTATCTCTTCCCCATTACCTTCATCCTAATTGCGATGACTGCCGGCATCCATGCCAAACCAACAGAACCACCACAGGCAAATCCAATAGAGCTCTCGTGCCCCGAGACAGCTTTGTCAGCCAACCGCCAAACCATTCAGACAATGGGTTATAACGAGTATAGAGCAGACGGAGTACACTGGGGGCGTGACTTACAATTTGATATATGATAAGCCAGTGATAGCTCAGGTTAGATATTTCTAGCTGGGTCGCGAAGTGACAGGGGGTGAACAGCTCGATTTCAGCACCGAGAACTGCGCACGATATTCCGGTAGTTCCATTAGACCGGAAGGTACTCCACTTATTACAAGTCCAGTCGGAGCTAACTCTCTGGCTGATGGTAACGAACCCCTCGCGGTAGAGAAAACTGGTTATACAATGAAGAGTGGTCCAGCTGGGTTTATGCGCTTCTTGCATGTTTGATCGAGGCAGTTGCGATGGGAACGATTAGGCTTCCAATAAGTCAAGCGGCGACGAGGAGGGGGCGGAAGACAGAAGAGTTTACCTGTTAAACACTATTGAGAAGCAAGACTCATATCCTCCCTTCTAATACTTGAGTCGTCTACTTAGCTTGCTGCCATCCTCTCCTCCATGTATGCTGAAGCGCTGCTACAATTGGCTCTTTTCCATTGTGCCGGACGTGGAAAGTGCGGGGGCAGCTCCCATGGAGATGATACCAGTGGGGTTGGTGATGGTATTGTGCTAACAGCTGTGGCGATCCTGAAGAAGGAGGCTGCCCCCAGAAAAAGAATGGTGGCGGGAGAATCCATTGTTGATGTGTCAGACGTATCGATGGGTTGTTCGAAGCTGTCAGTTGGGGAGATTTCAAATCTGCTAATGTAATAGGATAAAGACAGGGCATTCATGATAGCGTTCACTACCTTGGAGCCAAAGTTGACCAGGCCGTTCCTTCTTGTTGCCTGTGTTCATGCTGTATAAATTGGACGAAGGCCCATTTTTAGTCCTTTAAAGGTATCAACGATTGCCAATAAAGACGAGCGTGGAATATCATTGTTCCGCTAATATGGAGACAAGAAAAGGGGTCAATAAAGGCAACAAAGACAGGTGTGAAATTTCATCGCTTTCTCGAGAGAGCAAACGAGAGCTTTGTGCGAAGATAGGTTTTAGTTTTCCGAACCATCCTACCTCTACCTCGAAAACCAACATACTTCAGCATTCCAATTCACATATTGCTCAGCTAGTTTTGACAGCCCACTTCAATCACTATGTATCGCCAATTCCCCACGCTCTTCATACTAAGTGCGTTGAGTGCCGGCATCCATACTAAGCCACTAGCGACCAGAACCATCCAAGGCAACGATAGCCTCGTCACAGAGACACTTGCGGCGAAAAATAGTCTCATAAGCGCAAGCCCCGGCCCAGTCCTTACATTCACCGATAATGAATGCAAGACTAGTCAGCTCAGCAGTTACGACTTGATATAGGATGAGCCATTGCATGTTCAGATTCCATATTTTATGATCAATCGCGAATTGGTGGAGAATGAGCAACTCGATCTCAGTACTGCGCAGTGCGCACAATATCTCGGCAGTCCCGTGGGTGCGAAGGGTGTGCAAATGGGCATACTCCCAGTAAGCCTTGATAGTTGGACCCCTAGCATGCCCCCCGCAATAGGATTAAACTGCTATGCGATTACAAGTGGTCCCGCTGGTTGTGTTCGCCTCTGGCACTATTGATCGAGGCGTTCGGAGTGGGGATGTTGCTAGCTTTGGCAAAGGGGGAGCGAAGAGGGCAGAGTTAAAGATAGAATGATAGACTTTCAGATACTCTGTCAATGCACAAGTCATTTCACCAGCTTTGTCTCCCCTGTCATTCATATCAGTCCATACCTTGAGACACAGTAATGCCAGTCTAAGAGTGAAAGGTCCAGCTGATAGTCCCACCTTCCTAGTACTCATCTGCGCGGGCGGAGACGAGAAATGAGTCCAATATACACAATAAAGACAGACAGTGACATGACATTGTTCCTTGAGATCAAAGACAAGAGAACGAACGGAGAGTCTACAAGAAGGATTTGCTCTACCATTTATGTGTTCTTTGATCAACTCAGTGAAAGCCCCTGGTCTAAAATTGTTTTTTTTATCTTTCAAATTACTACTTTATCACTACCTTACCTCGAACATTTGGATAGCTCAACACTCCGACTCGTCAAAAATTAAACCATTACACAACAGTCCACCATCATGTACTACCTCGTTCCCAATAGCTTGTCCTTTTTGCGTTGAATGCCGGCATTTACGGTCAATCAACAGCGGCCACCACAAGCCTCAGCCCCAGTCGATCCACCATTGCCCAAGCGTACTTTGTACCCCAACCGGTTTCGATAACAACATACGATGATAGTGCCTGCCAGACTGTGCCCATCTCCTACGACCTGATATATTTCAAGCCAAGATGGGCGGAACCGTTGGCTAGGAATAGCGCGGGCGCGCCTGCACTAGGCGGTCAATGTTATTCGATCTCTAATTCTCCCGCAGGGTGCGGTCGCCTCTGGCACTATTGATTGAGGCGAGATGAGGATGAGGAATCAAGGGCATTAGCTGTTGCCTATTCGAGAAGCAAACAAACGAGGCCGCAAGTCATTGGACCTAGACTGATCTTATTGCTCCGTGCTCTTATCACTAGTCCAATGAAAGAACCCTGTTACCGCTAATAATCTGGTCGCTCGTCTCTACTTAGGAAGGATCAAGGATCTCACACACGCTTTTGCTGCTGACCCGTTCTTGCTTCTTGCGATAGATAGAGGCTATCGTCCACTCTTGTTCAGCATGGATAAAGGCAACAACAGCCTAGCTAATCTTTTGCAATTAAGCAACGATGAGAACAAAACATTTCCACCCGTAGACAAGGCCGAATCCTTTCACGCGCGAGATGACAATGAATGAGTATGCTGCGTCTTTTTATTCTCTCGAGAATGGTAATGATTCTGGGGAAGTGGGGAGTGAGGAGGAGGGTGCCGAAGACGGATAGATGAGCTTCTCTTGCATAGTCGGCGAGTAGAAAAAGTTGAGGCTCTTGATGGGAGATGCCATAATCCAGCCACACTTAAGCACATCATGCAACATTTGTGTAATCAGCCCGATTTTGATTAGAGGAATTTGTCTATCGAAAAATCCCCCTTCTGAAACATTCAACTGGGAGACCACTCTCTAAATTGTTGTTAACCTGCTAGACTCGACGGTACGTCTCGTGGCTAAAACCATTCACACTCAAGCCTTCTCTTAAGGCTATAACCCATCATTTCCTAGAAAGGAATCTCTTCCTGATGATTATAGCCTTCGCCGATGCTGGACAATCTGACGAAGCTGGGTTTAGTGTGTCGGTTTCTCCAACAGCGTGTAGTTGCCTGCGTCCCCGTCAGTTTTGCCAACTACATATGAAAGGACTGCGAAGATAATACCATCTTGACCCGTGGCTGTTCACAGAACCAAAGCTTCCAAAATGCTAAGCTTGAAACGCTTCTTCACGAAGAGTTTAGTCTGGCTGCGAACCACGTGGCTGGTCTCTGTTCCCACATCAAATACGAGGCCTGCATTTCTGGGCAGCTGGTCACGAGACAGGGGCGCGCCTGGGCTGTTTGCTACCTTCCACGAGCCTGGTGTGTCTCCCTGTTGTGGGGTCTTCGTCATGACTAGAAGCCTTGCTTCGAAATCACCAGAGAACCTTGGTACTGGTGGAGGTTGTGGACGAAACCTTCTGCGGTGATGTGGATGTCGCCTTGACCCGGTCATTCAACAATTTCGTCATCTCTGATAGGCTGCTCGTAGACTGGTGGCTCATGGCGTGACATCCTGGGTAAAGGATAGCTGTCACAGCTGTCGTAGATATCAGAGCTATTGTCAGAGCTTGTGGAATTGTAGGTGTACGGTGACATTCCATGCTCCGTAATGGTAGAGATGGCGAGCTCAGCGAATATTAGCAATGGCAAAAGGGTACTTATGAGCATTGAATGAAGACAGCAAAACCAGGCAAACACAAGAAAACAGAAAGACATGAACTTTTCGGCGACCAGCAATTTGATTCGTCTCGCGGAAGCGAGACCTCCGAAATGGATGCCTGAATTTCTCCAGCTAAGCAAAGGCCGGATAGTCAAATTCAGAGGAGACATCAGATGGAAGGCAGACATGATAAGCTTCAGTTAGCTATCTCGCGAACGAGGAGCCCACGAAAAGCCTCAAAAGTCATCAAAAGAAGTCACGCCTCCAAGGCTCAAATTCTCTGCAGACCAAGCTCTTCCGAAGTCCAATACATGATGTGTCTCCAACCACGCCTTGCCAGATCGAAATTCCTCTGGCTGCGGCTGCAGTGGCATCTAGCTTCATTTGCGTTTGCGCACAATGATAGCGCTGCACGACGCTGGTTTCTCGTGGGCGTTGACCGGCTCGTTGATTGCTCCAACATCGAACAATTGCCTGCCAATGACCTTAGCTCATGCGAACTCCGTATAAAATTGTACAGTTTCTCACCACTCGGTCCAAGTGGCCCCACGAGCAGTCGAAGCCACGCTGAAACGTTCTTGGCTGCGAAACAGGATGTCCGTAAGCCATACGTACAAGAAGACCTTTGCATGGTCTGAATTGAGAAGGGTTTCGGGCGCTTCTTTCAACTGATCTGTGGAGAGGGGTATGCCAGGGCTATTGGTCATTATCCATTCGACATGTCCACGGTGAGTTCTCTCTAGGGTCAGGAGTCTTGCTTCCATGACGTCCTGGCTTTTTCAAATGCGCCGATATGGATCTGGTAAGCTGAAGAAATGTGATAAGTGTAGAGGGACTCTTGGAGATCTTGGAGGAGCTGGTTTGTGCAGTATTAGTGATGGGAGAGGGATGACTTTGTAGCCATGCTGCTGAAAGGGGACAAGGAATCCATCGCAATCAGGAGAGATGCATAGAAAATGCCAGAGAGTAGTAGCTGCGGCTCCTACTTCCCAGGGAGAATGATATGCGCAAAAGAAAATTTAGCATCAAAGAGACATGCAAAAGAGAGGTTTGCTCCCAAAGCGAGCCTCAGTACAGACCAAAGCCCATGCTCGACCATCAAAATAACAAGCAGAGCTTGCCATAGTGAGATCTTAGAAAAGCAATGGAACTAATCTGCGTCAGCTTGAGAAAGTGTGCACTGGACATAGAGCGCTGACACAGCGCAGAGATATCGTTTCCTTCTGTACATCATAGCTTTGTTATGGTTCGTAGTCTACGATCCATTCAAGGAGGGTAAGCATGCCCTGCTGGCTGAAAGAACAAACACTAGGCCCCCAATAGTGAATACAACCGGACGCATGGTAAATAGAACCGGAGGTAAGAAAATTTGCGAGGTGCCTCAAATCACTAGCGTGGATAGATGACTAAGCAACACATCGCTAAAATCTCCACCACAATTGTGACTCTAACCCCGTCGACAACGAAATCTATCATCCACAGAAGCTCATTGCGACAGTAAGTCTCAACTCGTCCTACCCTCCTCAGCGCCATTCCCACGATCATCAAAGATAGTCCGTGCGCCAACGCAGCGTCCTCAGAGCTCAAGCTGACCTAGTCCTTGCCACACAGAACCCCCACAACTCAAAGAAAGCCCACAGAGCGACGAACCTCATAAACCGCAACCGCCATCATGGGTAAGGTCCATGGCTCCCTCGCGCGTGCTGGAAAGGTCAAGTCGCAGACTCCAAAGGTATGAACGCAACCAGCTCTCTGATGAGTCTTCAAGGTCCGCAATTTGGACGGCGGCTGCCTTTGCCAATCATCCTTAACTGGTGCCTCGGAGATTCTACATTGCCTGCGACAACAAACAAAATCTTGGAACACATATGCGAGTTGCAAGATGAGTGCTGATGGAACTTTGATCACAGGTCGAGCCCCAAGAGAAGAAGAAGACGCCCAAGGGCCGTGCAAAGAAGAGAATAACATACACCCGACGATTCGTGAATGTTACGATGACTGGTGGGAAGAGGAAGGTACGTTGTCTACTCTTTCTATCTACACCTGTGGGGACGGAAGCCTGGTGTCCCATGGCGATCCACGGAGAAGAAGTGACGAGACATTGCGCAGAAAAGGTTTTGCTGACATGGTTGCGTGCGCAGATGAACCCTAACCCAACTGCATAAATTGAAACGTTGGGGGTGGAAGAGAGAAGGGGAGGAGAGGAAGGATGGAACGGATGCATATGGTGGCGGAGGTGTTAAGCTGTTATTATGTTGCGCTGGCATAGAGCTTTCATTGCATCTACGACAGTCACAAATGCATGCCTTTCGTTATCACATCGAAAGTCCTACAGGATTCATGAATGTTGAGGATTCATGCATGGTTTTAGTGATGCATAAAGCACATATTGCCGTCCATCCATTCAAATCGATCCAACATGATGCATCAATGACCTGCATGTATCTTCCTAGTCCGACGCCGGTAATGCCCAGAACCCTAAGTATCGTGATACAAGAAGAAGGGGAAGCTCGCTGAGACGTGCGGCGAGGGAGGACGAAGAAAGAATGCCGCCGTGCTAATGAAAAATGCCTCGTGTCTCGCCGTCACGTGCTGGTGGACCATGCATGCATGCATGTCAACGCCTACGGCGCTCGAAGAAGGGAGCGCAAGGCTCATGCTTCGAAGCTAGAATTGAGGACTAGGAGATGGGGATGTTAGTGGTTGGGTAATGGTGCTGCTGCAGATCGTGGTGACCTCGATGTAAAGCGAACATGGTGAAGCAATAACGAGAGGCAATGCCTGTAGCTAACGACCGAGCCTGAGCTTAGCCGTCGGCGACTCTTTCGGCGACGCTCATAATGCCTTTGTTGCTGGAGCGCGTAGCTGCAAGTATGTGGCACCAATGTGAAGATATGTCTGGATGTTGCGAAATGACCATCATGGCAAAGGGTGACAGCGGGGCAGTGCAAGGCGACGATGCTGCTCCAAGCTCTCGAGCAATGACTGGCTTTGGCTCGGAAAAAATAGAAATGCTTGCGCTCGTGCATCACTGGTCCTGTAAAACATCCGATGTCGCATACTGTCCAAATAACCACGAGCATCGCCCCGCGCACCTGCTCCATGCTCTGCAAGCTCAAGATACAAGTCCATGATGCAGGCATGAACAGGATCGAGAGTATGGACGTCCCCTCTTTCAAAGTGTTTCGCCCTAGAGCCCACATGCGCCTCTAGACTTTCTTCGGGTACCTGCACCAGGTTCAGCACCGCCCCCAGAGTCGCGCGTATAGCTCTAGTCGAAACGGATCTGAGGGAGGACTAGCTCGATATCTGCAACATCAACGTCGAAGGCTCGGCGATGAAACGGCTTGAGCTTCAGAAACCGCATTTGCTGCATGGATATCAAGAACTGGAGGACAAGAATAGAAGCTTTCCCCAATGCACTGATGATACATTCCCCCAATAAACTTTCTGCGAGGCTGTGCTGATCGCTATGGCTCGTATTCGAGCATTGAGGTCGTTTCGTCCATGCGCTCGCTCATTGGTATTCGGTGACTGAGTGGACGATGGCCGGCTCGACGCCGAGATGAGGTCCTAGCTCCTCTTCTTGGACTTTGGCTAGCGGGCCTGGCTCGCCGTACCAGCCTCCGAACTCAGGCCCTTTGGTAACGAAAGAGCTGCTGGGAAGGGTACTCCAGGTGGTAGGAATACTGGGGATACCCCAGTGCTGCTGAACGGGAGGCGTTGAGGATAATGCTGGTAGTGGCGTCATGTGTGACTCGGAGATTGATGCTGTGGATGAGTTGTTGCTCGTTGCCAGAGATGGCGGATGCATTTCTGAGGCTCGTCGCCGGTAGTCCATTGATGGGATAGGGTTAGGATGGTGGTAATGATTTTGGTAGCTCATAGGAAGGTCTTCCACGTGTCCGAATGACATAGATCGAGTAGGCATTGTCCATGCAGAGTCGCTTCTTGATGGTGCAAATGAAGTGAAGCTACTTCTGGCACCCGAGCTACTTCTTGCGTCGTAACTACTCCGCATTGAACTTATTGGTCCTGACATGTGCGGTGAGAACCCTGGAGTCATTGGCGAGTCTGCGTGCCTTCCCCAGTAAGCGTGCGACCCGTCGCCAGGCGAAGAGTGGCCGGCTGATGTCGGAGGCTGATCGGGAAATGGAGAGTCCCACGGTCGTTGCTGCGGGATCTCGAATACATGAGTGGTCATGGGAGCTGCAAACAATCGTCAGTTCTAGATGTTCTGAGTATTGTGGATACAAGGGCGTGCTTACCACCTGTCATGGGTGACACTAGACCTCTCCCAATGGACCCTCTTGATGGAGGATAAGAAGTGGCGAGTTGCAGCTGGGTGTAGGAATTGAAGTCCTCGGTGCGATCTAACAGATGCCCACCGGAAGTCATAGCAGGCGACGAATCTGATGAAGTTGAGCCCATGGAGCCCATCGTGCCGGCCCTCGAGGTAGTTCGGGGGCGCCTCTCAATCTGCGGTTGTTGGTCTACAGGGAAGAAGTTGCAGTCCTTCTTCAGCCGTATGCATTTGGAGCATCGTTGTTGGGGGTCGTCTGGGGCAAGCAAGCATCTTATCTTGCGCCGTCTACAGTGTCCTACGATTCTATGTTCAGTGTTGAACCTCGAGCTGTATTTCTGGTAGGGAGTACATACCGCAAGCCACTGATGTTCGATGATAACCCAGCTTGTTCCTTTTCTTTTCTGCCAAGGTCATGCCGGCGTCGCCATTTGTAAGTCCACGAACATTGGGTGTTGACTGAGAGCGCTTGATCGACAACGAGTTCTTTCGTTTGCGCCGTTGAGACAGCATGGCTGCCGTCGTGAGATGCATTGCTGGCGTTTGTGGTGGAGAGCTCGGGTTCCCGTGTTCAATAGATGTCTCCAAAGGGCCCAACGGATGGTGTTCCAGTGCGGGTTCTTGTGTCTCGTCTGGGACTGACGCCATGGCCGAGTTCTTTATGTTTTCGCGGACTTCAGTGTTGATAGTAGAAGTAGATAGCCGAGAACGATATCGAAGTTTCACCCTCAAGGTCTTCCCCCGAGCCATATAGAAATAGAACAGTGGACCAGCATGTGCCTTGAGATCATCTGCTGCAGGTGCGGTTTCAGTTGCGATGGCCTAATCCCCGAGCCGGGTAATCGTTTCTAAACGGGTCGTGTAAACGGACACGGCTGGGAAGAAACAAAACAAAGTAGTGGGTGTATCAAATGGATTTCTCGAACAGGATTATTTGAGATCCGAACATGACGGAGCGAAACAACGTCTATATTGAAGTTTGGATTCCTGGGTACTACGCGGATGCGACTAATGATGTAGGGTAATGACGGCGACTTGCGAGTGGGAGCAGGAAGGCGGTATTGACCAGACCGCATCAAGTTTGGCGCCTGCTGCAGGAACTGAGAAGAATAATCCGACTGGACGGAGTGGCGCCGTGTGCTTGTTGAATTGGCGAAAGACTGGACCTTGAGTCGTAGACGGTGATCAACACGTGCAAAGTCGTGTTGAACTGTTTAGTGAGTCGAGAGTGTAGGTTCTAATGAGGCCATGTGCTCTGCAGGCATTCCCCAAGCATGACTCGAGACGAAGTTAACGAGCTAAAGTGAGTGCTACAGAAAAGTAATAATGCAAATCAGTCGTTTCATCGATTGATGTGTGTAAGGATTTTTGGGAAGGTGATGGTGAATGGTGTTGAAAGCAGAAATGGATCGGATATGGGAAGAGCACCAACGACAGGACTCGCTATTTTCCGCCGTTAAAAGGCCTATGGCTCAGTGTCTCGATGTAACGTCTCGTCTCGTCTCATTTACTTTTTTGCTAGTACCTGCCTTACTAAAAGCCTGGTATTAGACTGTAAATACTAGGCTAAAGGATGGTGGGGTGTCAGCACAAGCAAAATCCGCCTTTACTACTCGATCTTCCCTCAACTTGCCGAAAGCGGGGGCTTCCATGGCTCCGTTTACACCAGCTGGAAATCACAGCAATCCCAGCAATCATGGCGCCCCTTGGCTTTGCATCGAGGGGTTTCTTTTGCTACAATAAGCGAGATCTCGCTGGAAGGCGCGCGCTCCAACTCGCAATGTAAGAGGGGGAGACAACAAGATCAGCGAATAGTTTACAGCCTTTCAAGCCACTACCGTTGAATCTGCTTGACTGTGCCAGGGCTAAAGATACCTTTGAATTCAAGCCATTGGGCGGTTGTTTCAGTATAGATACTTTGGAGATTTTTGCGCCTCGGCTGCTGTGCCTAAGATTAAAGTAAGGTCACGGATGTTGAAGCTGGATCGTGGCATCATCGTCTCTGTGACTAGGGGAGTTTGCCATGTTGTGGGCGTTGCGGCAATAAAGACAGCAATCTTGTTGGCGGCGCAAGTTTTAAGCATAGTCTTGATGTTGTGCTCCGTTGTGCTGCGGATAAAATTCCAGCGAGTCGGAGATCTACAGCCATGTGAGATGATCATCAGATCGACCCCCAAGCCAAGAGCAGTCAATGATGCGACTAGTGCTGCATATTCAGGAGCTGGTGGAAGCGTCGACATTGGAGTGGTCAATCCTTTGGCAGCCAGTCAGAAGCAATCTCGATCAATCTTGGAATCCGTATCTCCAAGGCTGGAATCGAAATCGGCTCCCTTCGCCGAGGTTTACAACCTTTCCAGCCAGATCTCCTAAAAGGATGATGAGTGTGACATTTCTGATCACAGGGCTGCAGCTGTCGTCGAGGTGACAGGGATCCACGAACCCAGCAATTTTTGAAATTTTCATTGGTGCGCGAGCTCATTTTAGCCGAAGAATTACATACTTCCGTCTCCAACACAATCGCTCGCTGCTCGGATCACTTACCGTTAGCTTGAGGCCTTTCAACTTTGGGCTGGTTGTTTGTGAGCGCTAAGCCCGCAATGGAATAGATTGCCGAGGCAAACAGAATAACATTCTGGTCCGAGGAGTCCCCAAGAAACACACAAAACTTTCAACATTACACCAACAAAGTTACTGGCAGCTAGGGAAAGTATTCTATCGGAGCTTTCTCACAGACGTGGTCGATAGCAAAAATGCGCTTTGCTACGGACCAGTACTCCAGTACGCCACGAGATAACAACCTTCAATCCCTGAAGACCACGAGACGGAGGCACACGTGGAGCGAAGATCTCGAAGATCCTAATAACCCATCTTCTAGTTCTTGAGAAGATGGACAAAATCTCCTCGCCTCGCCTCTTCTCGCAACCCTTACCATCATAGGCCTTTGAGAAAGTACGGTGGTAAACACCGAGGACCTGCGCGACGGCGAAACTACTACTTCTGACGATAGTATTGCAGATCTCCCAGAGGAGGTCTCGGAGCAGCCTAAATAAGCACATCATTTTTGGGGGAATTAGGGTTACAAGCTTCCTTATCACCATACCAAATGCCAAATGATGATCTTGATATGAGGCAAAGAAACTGTACCTTGCAGGCTGTTGAGCTTGCGCCATCTCTCTAGATTCCAGCGAACTGGGGCCCAACGCATCTTCACTTTTGCTCCCGTTTCCGCTTCCGTTTGTGCGGGATGATAATGCTGACCCGGCAGCCTTCTCAGATCGATATCACGGTACCTAGGTACTTCCATAAATGGCAGCTACACGCGATGTCGATGGGCTGCACTCGAAGATTGGGTCTTTCGACTGTCAACCACCATGCTGGGGTAATTCTGCAATTAATCAAACCAGTAGTGCCTTAGAAATCTATTTCCTAATGACGCACGACCCCACAAAGCCCAGCAGGGACTGGGTGCGTATATCTCAAAAATTCAGGAACACGCCACTCACGCAGATTCCCACGTGCTACTAAAAGAATTCTCCGAGGATCCTACTGAATGAATCCCGAAGCATTCCTCATGCCTCATTCTACGACAGTCTACAAAGGTCATTGTTTCCGTGGCCTCCTCGGCCTCCTGCCAGTTGTGCGGCAATACTGATCGCCACATGATCCATGCTTCCATTCGTTCTTCGTTTCTTCCACACCTTCTAGTAGCGAACAAGTATCTGGATCGTCGCCTGTATAGCTCGAAAAGGATTTCCGACTCTTTGATGAGCTGGCAGGGGCCGTCTGGTGGTGTGTGCTTCACATCTTTGACGCGAAAGGTTTCAACCTCACCCAAAAACCGACTATACTGCCACCGAATTTAAATCCTGCCTCTCATTGCCGCGCGTATAAGTTCCCCTCGTCGACGTAACGTGCAGCATGCAGGATTCTACATGACCACTGGGCCTCGCATTCTGCAAGGCGTTGGCGGGAGGCAGCATGCATCGAACCTAACTGACACGCTTCAACCTCAGCTCCTTCGATGCAGTCCCCCACGCTCTCTGCAGCACCGTTAGAAGACCATCGACGGAAACACGGAATCTTTGCACCGCCACGTCCTTCAAGCGTTCCGCTCCTTCGTTGACATTTTCGGAATCTCCAGGTGTCGTATGTCGCATATAAGAAACTCTCCTAGTACATCCTTCTTCCAAGAATACCTGAAACTACGCGATTGGGCTCGGATGAGCTTAAAGCAACCACTCCATCACTAACGATCTTGGGGCTTTTCCTGACGGCTCTTTCCAGCACTGAAGATCACCATAAGGCAGAACAGCTTTGTCAAAAATCCCCTTCTCAAAATACGAGGTGCAGAAGTCACGAGGAAACACTTACGAAATGGCGTTCAATTATTTTGAAGCTTTGCGCCTGATTGGGGCGAGACAGGTCAGCAGATCGCTCGTTACAGCATTGAAAATGTGCATCCCATTTTCTCATTCTCTAGTCAACATCCCGTCCAGTCTTCTTTGTGTCTTCCTTAATTTGAGCCATTCCTTCAACGATTCCAGTCATACACTGCATTAGTTCAACGCCTTCGAACTGTCAAGGCCTCTGTGTCCTGCATATTGAACATCAATCGTCCAAGCCACCGGCGATCACGGGATTACGGTATCAACCCAACGTTACATGTGGCCCACTCGAGCAAGAATAGACAAGGTGTAACGAGAGCAGCCGCACCAGGGGCCCGATCGGCCTCAGAGAGAGACAGCACACCACCCACACCATAACAGTTTCGTCAACAATACACGAGACAGGCGTTTGACAGGCCAGCATCCGTGGCGTTACACATTTTGGGGGCCGCTCATCCAAGCCGTGAAGTCAACATCGTCTGTGCATCGCTACAACCTTTTTGACCTGCATATTCAACCTCGGACATGATTAATAATAACGCTCCATCTATGGCCCCATCTGTCGAGTACACGCTCTAGGTGTACGCCATTTCACAACACTATTGGACGCCCTCGCATGCCTGTCTTCCCCGCGTCTCCCCGTACCGAGCACGGGACAACAGATGATGCAAGTACTCTTCAATATCCCCTGGCCATGCATCTTGAGCATGCAGGTAAGAGCCCAGTGCAAGAAAATTCTTTCGATCTCTTAATTCTCCTTCGGTCTCTTATCGGTGCTTTCCCCATCTTTTGCCCATCGCTGACCGTTATTCTTCCCGCTGTTTACCGGCTACGTCTGCTCGTGGAATCCTTCAGCGATACTCGCCACTCGATTCTCTCCATCCAACCTACCAGATATGCATTTCATTTCCGTACCAATTTGCCTGCATTACTGGTATCGTTGCCTTGAATGAAGTTGGCCATACAATGGCTCCTTAGTATGCGCTGCAAATGCCGTCGAGCGCACAAGACCTCAAAGCTTTCCATACAGGCCGTGGAACGACTGAAGACCATCATCTCCAGACCGTCAGGAAAATCTCGTACCGAAACTTTCAGTGAATACCAACCGTGCCTACAAGAAAATTACCTGGCACGCAAGTCACTCTTCATAGGTAGCAGAAGTGAAAGCAGCAACTGGAGCCCCACGAGCCCAGGGATCATGACGTCCAAAATTTCTACCTAGAGCAATAGCAGATTCGAGAACAGTACCTCAAGCCTGATGAGCCCGCGGATCACGACGCTCAAAAGCCTTCCCAGAAAGCCCTCGTTCTATTTGACATCAGATCAGGCGAATTCTCAGAGATCTCCATACTTCGACGACAAAATTTCGCCAGCTGGGTCGTATCCTCGAGCCGCTGCAATTATCATGCCGCTGTCTACACATAGCGCGAACAGAGGAAGGAGAGGCTAGAAAGGGTGACGATCGATGGCGCACTCAATGTGGGTTTTTTCCTTAGTACCGTCAGTGGTAGAGGGGAATGGGCACGTGGTGGCGAGTTGGTCGTCGCAACTGCTGATAGTGTTGTGAAGATGGTATAGCCAGCTAGAATATATCCACAGCAAACATTCGTCTTCCGGCCATACATGTGCCATCTAAGCCATCGTTAGCAGTTTCTTGTCCCAATCGCAAGTATGGCTGTAAAACCCGCATTCTCCATACTCTTCCGCTCACTGCAGGCCATCAGAGGCCTATTTGATCTATCGGTTTCGCCATCAAGGCCGCTCCTTACTCCACCAAATCCCCCATTGCCTCAATGTCACTGATGCAGAATTGTGATCCTCTCCGCAGCTTCCTCACCCAATCCACAAACCTCCCAAAACCTCCCAACCTCATCACTCCTGCTCCGCCCATACTCCAGAAAACTCTCCAGCGGACAGCTACTTCTTGGCCTATTGTCACAACCCGGCAGCGCAACGATACCGTCATTGATGTTGATGCGGACAGATAAGCCTGCTCGCTGCTCTCGCTCGGGAATGAGGCCAGCGGTGGCAACACAAGATAGGAGCTCAAAGATGACGCTGCCACCAATAGGTACAATTTGCGAAGTGCGCCAGTCGCGGTCATCAAGCCGGTATGCTGTAGGGAGATGAGGAGTGGTAAGAATATCGAGCGCGGTCAACAACGCCAGCACATCTCCATCATGAACACTGTCTAAGCTATCAGCCCTCTCTCTCACCCCTTAAAAAGCGCATAAAGCAGAAAAGATCAATCTTACCAGCTGAAGGAAACCTCCCCAGTCTGACCCCTTCTTAAGCCGGTTTGCAGTAGCATTGAGCCATGGCCATCCCATAGCGCCAGCGTACTTGTTACCTGGCCCAGCACGATATTCATGAATGACATCCCGCCCATACTCGAAAATCAACCAATTCTTTTGCGTAAAAACACTGCACTAGGGGCTGCTGCCGCGGACGAGGGTCTCGAAGCCGCACATTTCTTGCATGCTGTAGATTTCGCTGTTAGTGAATGTGGTGCTTGGATTGCCCTCGTTTAGGCGAGCGACGATGGCTTTGGAAGGCAGGTGGAGCGGAAAGCGGAGAGTTGGGTGTAGCCGTTGTCGTGACCGAACTCGAGATCGTTGACGTAGGCAAGGCAGGTATTTTCGGGGGTGAGAGTGTTGGCGCCGAGATCGCTTAATGTAGAGGTAGGATCAGTATTTCCTTGCGAGGCTTAATGCTAAGGAATATAATAACGCTGGGCTGAAGCCACTTTACGGCAAAGGAGAGGGAGTTATCACAGCGATCGACTTACTCGGGAATAATGTGAAGCTCAGCATGCTTCGAAGACCAGTCGAGTCCCCAGGATGCTGTTGCAAAGCACGCGGCCGTTTCAGTCACGCGCTGCGAATTGCTGGCCCAGAAGTCGGTCTTCTTGCCATCCCTGCGTGGAGAGAGCTAATGCTGGTACCGTGAGCGGAGACTTGTACCAGTCCTGAACGCCGAAAGCGTGCCAGCGTAAGGGCCAGTTGCCGTGAGTTGGTCGTGGGCGCTTATTGGATCTTGTGGCTTTGGTCAGTGTTCAGTACTCAAAGGGGTTCGTCGGAAAAAGAAACAAACATGCATTGCGAACCAACGGCAAAATACTCCCAATGATTCAAAGACTTAAGATTCCCCGCTGAATGTGTCATTAAAATTCTTGGTTCTTTTCACGAGATCAAGCATCCGGCCTCCAGCAGTCGCGGTAGGATATCGCTCAGCATGCCTAGACACCATGTGCACTTGCTGTACGCTGCATCCACCTGGTGGTGAGATATTATGTTGGAATTCTGAATGGGGGTGCATGTTGTTCAATCAGAAGTTCTATGCTGAGGGAGCTATCTAGCAATATGCCAAGGCGCTAGGCCATATTCCAGCATATTATCGATTAAGGTACTATCCCATCCATCTTGGGGATCCAGGGGCCGTTACCGCCCAAATGGTGAACAAACTCCATTCATCTTGCGGAAAAAGAGATGGTAGGAAATGGAGGAGGGCAAAGATGAAGTAAGAGACGGTGGGAATAGGGGCTTCGGAGGCATAGTGAAGGTTTTTCTTTACTTTGATACTTGGGAAGCTCTCACACTCTTTTGTCAATATAGAAGCCGGTATTGAAGGAATAAGGGGAAGTATGTGGAGGAAGGAAGCCATGAGTGCATCGAATAGGGTAGGTACGAGGTCATCAAAGCACTTCGCACGTAACATCAGCGCAAGACAAACCTTTGGTGCTGCATTTTGTATCGCATACCAGTATATGCTTCTAACAAACTCCATGGTCGATATACTTTAGACACACAAGATCCTTGCTGGGAACCGGTCTCCGGCTCCTAGATGCTTGATGTTGGGGCCATAAAATTTATAGACCTTAAGTAGGTATAGCGGTCCGGTCCATATGATATCACTTTTGTAAGGACCTAATCGATCTTCTGGACCGGACAAACATATGATCAAAGGCATCGTGTGGAACCAACGTTCACAACGCTTTATTCTCTCCCCATTTCCCATCCCATCTCGTCAATATGCTACTCCCCACCACCACCACCACCACCTTCTTCTTCCTTTCCTCCCTCGTGGCATCCCACACCCTACTACCGCAGCACATCTTCTCCAACCCCTCTACACCTTCAACCTACCAAATTCCCACAATCCACGAATCCGCTATTCTCGCCCGCCGCATCCTCAACCTCTCCTCAATAGCCACCCTCTCCACCGTCTTCCCCACACTCCACACCCCTTCACTCTACACGCAAGAAGACTCGCCGCTTCCACTATGGGGCACACCGTCAGGCCTCTCCGGCGCCCCCATAGGCTTGATGGACTACTACGCCTCCTGCCCCTCCAATCCCTCAGCACCTACAATCCTGGCGATCTCCATTGCTACGACTTTCCGCAACACACGTTCCGGCTCCAACGTTACGCTATCACTGCGCTGGCATCCTCCTGCTTCAGCGCCGCCGAGCGATGAATTCTACACTTATTCGCCGGCAAATATGCCGCGCTTCAGTCTCATGGGGTATATCGAGCCCATACCTCAAAAGCAGGTGGAGGAGGACCATGTGGACGAGTGCTTTTTGAGTAGGCATCCGGATGCAAAGGCGTGGTTGCCGGGGAACGCTATTCATGAGAGCTGGTGGGGGAGACTGGTGGTGGAGGAGGTTTATTGGATTGGTGGATTTGGGGATCGGGCGTACATTGGGTGGATACCGCGGAAAGAGTGGGAGGGGGTAACACAGGAGGAGGTGGAGAAGGCGAGATTGGTAGGGGAGGAGGGATATGAGGGATATGAGGGCTATATGAAGAGTGACTTGGGTAGTTTGGAGGCACTATGAGAGGTATCTAGATGGAGAAGGATGGCGATGTTGTAAATATGGGTTGGACGCTGTGAATGTGTATATGAATCATGAGGCATGTATGGTTGTTCTATGTTCAATGTTGTGTTCCTAAAACCTATGCTTTTCAACGGCTCGAGGTCACATCGCCTCCATACTGCACTCTTCGAATCATCGAACGGTTGCAGTCCGCTATGCATCGAATTCCAGACAGTCCCATACTCTGATCGAGATCCGCCAATAGGCCTCGTATGGCATCTCTGGCTCCCAGCTTGCCTCCAACAGCCAGTCCGTAAACAAATGGTCTGGACACAATTAACTTTCCACTTCCTCAAGACAACCAAGAAGAGCGACGTAACCCCCAATCAACCACCCCTTCGCCCCCAAACTCAACGTCTTAATCAAGTCAATTTTAGGGCAATAGACATACTGATCTCGTGATCTCGTCACCTTGAGGCCAGTAAAGCTGGAAGAACCTCACACCATCACCGCTAGCGTTCGCAACGTCTTCGATACTGCTGCTTGATGCTGTGCTAAGTATATAAGGCACGCCAATCTCATTAGCCACTTCTGCAACGCCAAGCTCTTTGTCGTGGTGAAAGATCGTCTGCACGCGGACCGGGGCAATCATGAAGGCCGACTCGAGCTTATGGCCGAAGAGTTCGGTTCGTAGGTCTCGGTGGGTTGTAGGTCGAAGCATCCTTGGGATCATCTGTGAGCAGGTGTTAGGGACTGAGGACAAAGATAGGCAAGGATTCCATTGAGCGAACCTTCCATTGTCTGAAGGCCAGACGGTTGGTATCCATAGTTGCCTTCTCGCCTGCTCCCCCTGCTACATAATTAAAGCTTCTTGCACCAAGTTGTTCTCTCGCTTGTTGTCCGATTTGGTTGGGTCGGTGGTCACAGTTGGCAGTCTATTCTTGAGCAGGCCGTCCATATAGATCTCTGTTTGGAAGGCTCCATATTTCCTCCCTCCCTCAGGAAGGTCAGGGTGTTTCTGTACTTTAGGTATGGCAGTAGTGATAGTCATAGAGTAACCTAGGTGTTAGTGATGCGTTCTAATAGCAAGGAACAGCTAGGAAAATTGGAAAACAAAACGCTGAAATTTCTGGCTGTGGGAAGACCTTTGTGTAGAGAGAAATCTATCCAAAAGGTAAGTAACACAATTGCTAATTTGTGAGGTGTTACTCCAATTCTGTACCCGCGAGGTGCCGTCCTCAACGTCATTCGGCGCGTCTGGGGTGCGGCTGTGAGGACTGCATGTAGTGGTAAGTTCTGCGACAGAGGGAGGTCTTGAAAGCGAGAGGCATAGAAAGAGAGTGACGCAGGCTTCGGACATGTAGCTAAATCAGATCCAACTTTCCCGCGAAGCTGCAGCAGTCCAGGCATTTTCACAGACAAAAAATTCAATCAGCAATCTGCAGCTGAAGCGAGAAGAAGCCATTCATTGATCTGTATAGTGTAATTGATCTTACATTGAAGCGACATCGTACATGGGTGGGTATACGCTAGAGAAGAATAGATGTAGCAAGATTTTGAGCAATGTGAGCGACAAACCGTTTTGCCGAGATAATTGAAATCGTGAAGGGAAGAAATAGTGCCCACTCCATGTTCTTATGCAGAAAAGATATCGGTATCTCGCAATGTGGGAAGCCAGAAGGATCCGTAGTGGTCCTCAAATATCGACGGGTAGGGTGAGCTCAATCGGACCGTAAGGCTCATCTTGCCGAACAACAAGGAGGCTCTTCGTTGCAAGAGCAAGGATATGATGCAGTGCTTGTGCCGCAACGAGTTTAGTATGCTGTGATGGTGGCAGTAGAACTTCGAAGGCTACCGAAGCGTTGGGTTGACCATCACCGGACAGCTCGTCTTCCTCGTCGTCCGCAGGGGCTGGAATAGCCTCAATCTGAGCGCTGACGAAGTCCAGGAAGTTGTGGGCCTCATGGTCCAAGGTCGTCTTCACCCATTGAGAGTTTGCTGCTGTTTGGGTATCGACGGCCGCTCCTGGGCCATAAAGTTGGAAATCGTCCATTGCGTGGTCGCTTGAATTGACACGACTACCTAAGAGACCATTGTCATTTTCGCGAATAGGAAACTCGAGACTGCTGTATCGCTCTCGGCCGCGGCCAACGAGAGGACTAGCACTGGGGATCCGGCTGGTTCGCCTATCGAGGGATCCAGGGCCTGCACCTCCAATACCTGGTAGAGAGCTTAGTGCGCCAGCGCTAGTAGGGAAGCCGCCAATGCTGCTGGCGAAGCCGCGACCTCGCGCAATGGAGCCTTGACGAGATCCTAGGACTGAGCTGACGTTCCAGGGGAAAGAGGGGTCTTCAAGTGGCGCTGGAGCATGACGGCCAACTTCGATTCCCTGGAGACATTAATCGCTTTACTATTACTCGAACAAGGGGTACCTTACCTCGCCGGCTGAGATCATCAAAGGATCATTGTCATCTAGAAACATTTCATTACCACGACCAACCTCTTCCTCGTCGCCGTCTCTCATTCGTGTTCGCCGAGCCTCGCTGTCCGAGTCCTCGTCTCCTTCCTCTTCGCGACCTCTCTTGCGTCCAGCTGCTGTAGTTCCGATGCCTGTCAAAGCTTCCAGCATAGAATCTCCAGCAAACATGTCAAGAGGACTCTTAAACTTGGAGCTCCCCAGGCCTATGCCAACACCGCCGATACCTGCACCAATAAACCAGATCGCTGCATTCTTTTTCGCGATCGAAGGGGCTCGATGAAGCTTCCTGGCTTCCTTTGCTTCTGACATGTTCGCTGAGTATTCCGTCTTCCACTGCGCAAGATCAGCATTGTGCAACTCCTGTCTGTCATCGACTGGCAATTGCTTAGCTGCTCGGCGTTTGCGCTGCAAAGGAGCTTCGGCAGATTCAGACGACTCATGTTCCCCTGGCACTTCCGAAGACGATTCGAGAAAGCCAGCGCCGGTCGGTGGTGGTGCCACCATTGGCGGAAAGGCTTCAGCATCAGGAAGGACAATATCATTATCGTCGAATCGTGGGAGGTCAAGTTCAAGGTCCATAGCTCCAGGCTTTCAAATGAGATAAGTTAGGGTTACACGTGTTAGAGATATGATCATACCTCATACTGGCCTGCTTGCAACCCTTCTAGCAGCTCTTGCCGTACGCGACCACTTGCAGCAGAATCGCTGCCTAGCCTTACGCCACCAGCTGGAGCTGCACTAGGCCCAGGCGTACCCCCTTCTATGAGGTTGCCATCAGCGTCGATAGTGAAGCCAGGATCGATGTTGAAGCCTTCATCTTCGTCATCCAACAGACGTCCCTGTCTAGCACTTCGTTGAACCGAGCCAGTGTCCTCTGGTAAGATAAAGCCACCCAGGTCTCCAGCATCTCCGCTATTAGAGCTGGGTATGATGAGACCTAGCATGGACTCATCGGCATCCGGGTGGCTGGATAGGCTTGAGCGCTGTGAATGTGGTGACAATATACTGGATCGTCGAGAAGATTCGTCGGTCGAGATGTCGAGAGCAGACAGGTCGATGTCGAGGCCTGGGAAGGTAAAGTCAGGCAGAAAAGCTGGATCATCCTGGAGCATGAGCTGATCAGGCCTATCGGAGCAATCAGCACAAGCGAAGTGTTCACGAAGGATTGGGCTTACCGCGCCTTTCCGGCATTAAGATCCAATTCGGATGTCTTAACGGCATTGATCAGTGCCCTCATATTACTCTGGGCAATTTGCGCGTCGGACAAGATGTAGCCACATTGTTGATTGAAGACACGCGAGACCCCGTAGCTAGGACAAGGAAGAGTGTGTCAGCAAGGGTCAAAGAAGCCGAAGCTTGTACTGACAGCAGGTTGCTTTGCAGCCTTAACGCCATAGGCGCTTCTGGTTCGATGATGATCTGGCATGTCTTCGGCACGTTGACGTCGAGAATAGCCTTTCGATTGATTCTCTTCGAAGTTGATTTGGAGCCGAGCGTGGCGACCAGCCTGTAAGTGTCAACTTCACGACATTGAGGCAGACTTCAACATGACGAGACACACCATACTGTTGCAACGCCTCCCTCTCTGGAAGTTAGAACTGCAGAAGGTTATTAGCTATCGCAATTGAAAATAGATGGAAGGAACCTCGGACGTACTCTCGTGGCTGTAGAACATCCTGGTCGTGCGCGTATCTGCGATTGGAGGATTGTCGATGGAAAGTTATGGACTTTAGAGGCCTGCGTGATCAGACAGGTATTTCATGTCTAGAGAGTCACAGTCCCGAAAAGGCTCTTCTCGACATTAGCTAGAAGGTGTAGGACAGAAAATGGGCGCCGAAAACGCGAGGAAAATTTGATAGAGCACGCTATAAAAGAGCAGTCCAGAGTGGAGCCAGCTAACCATAACGGTCAACACTACGGGTAGCGTGCGTACAAAGAGGCAGTCATTTGGCATTCTATCCAGGGCAGAGAAACACAGTATTTCAGAAAGTCATCTTTCAGACTTTTTTACTCTTTCACTCATCAAGGGTACGAAAATGGCAGCTTTCAACGTAAGATGTCGTGCAGATCACGCAGCTCAATGCTGTTCTGTCAGGGAAAGTCGTCATTGTGATATTCCCTCTACTGCATTTGGGGCGACAGTCTATGCCCTGCTACAGCAAGTTCAGTGGAAACAGATCAATATCTCCAAAAGCGTAGATTGACGTAAAGATCAGCAATCTCGAGACTGTGGAGTCAAGAAAGTCTGGTCATAATGCCATCAAGTAAATTTTGGGATGTGTCTGGCAGGCTTTCAAAGATTTTCATGGTCGAGTACAGCCTGGCTATTATATTCACGAGCTGTCTTGTTATTCGCATTGCAGAGCAGTGAAAATCAGTGTAGCCTGACGATTACTTGAAGAAGAGGTCGTACTTTAAAGTAGGTTGGCTCTGGCTATTCCCGAATTGCCGCCCTGACAACGGATAAGCCAAAATTGCCAAGACCGCAACTGCTATCTGACCAAGTTCATTGGCGTTGCATATCAGCCACATCAACACCGTCAATGGCCTTTACGAAGTCTGTTTGAGCCAATTCTAGGAAGATTCAGAGCACCAGCGAGCTTTCCCAAGCCTGCAACGGGGCTCTTGCCTCTTACTGTCGACGCTCTTCCAGAGCAGATCCCATCAACAGCATGGCCGCTGCTGGACCTCCGCCCTCGCCCCTGGAAAAAGGCAAACCCAACTTCACCATGCCAATGCTACCTCCTCTGCTCCACACTCGCTCTGGAGACGATATTTATGAGTCACCTCACACCCCAACCAGCGCCGGTTTCACATCTCCATATGCCACTCCTCAAGGGAGCCCCAGCAAGAGCAAGCTTCCGCCAGGAGCCACCGAGCTCCCAGATGCCTTCGATAATGCTATGAGACTCGATCCAGGCAGTCCTGTCAAGCTTGGAAGACAACAATTGAGCCCTCACTCGCCCAACAAGGCCGGCAGACAGGTGTTTGACGAGAGCTTGGACCAGAGTATCAACCGTTCAGAGTACAGCTTAGGCCCAGGCAGTCCAACGCGGAAGCAAGGAAAGGAGAACACGCCACCAGGTATACGGCAGTCGAAGCCATCTCCAAATCAAGCTGCAGTGTCCCGCCAGGAGCCATATCAAGCTAGAGATACAGATTCTGGGGCAAAGGCACGATATAACACCCAGCGTGGTCTGACAGCAGAAGAGCTGGAGAAGCTCCAAATGCCGAAAGTGAAACGTCTAGCAAATGTCACTCAGCTATGTAAGCTCTTACGGCGGTTAGATTCACTCCACCAATTAATCGTTGGCAGACTTTCTCGATCATTACTTCGACCTCCTTAGCTACGTATCTCACCGCCAGAGCCGTGAGACCGCGTTTAACGCTCAGTTTCCCCCACCTCCTGCCACGCCTGCAGAAGAATATGAAGCCGCACGACACAAGTACCTGGGCAGAGAGCGAGCCAATCTCCGAAAGCGCCGTACAAGACTGCAACATGGTGACTTCCAGATCCTGACTCAAGTTGGGCAAGGCGGTTATGGACAGGTATATCTTGCCGCGAAGAAAGATACGAGAGAAGTGTGTGCGTTAAAGGTCATGAGCAAGAAGCTTCTTTTCAAGCTGGACGAAATCAGACATATCTTGACGGAGCGAGATATCTTGACAGCAGCGAAGAGCGAATGGCTGGTAAAGCTACTCTATGCGTTCCAAGATGAGAAGAGTATCTACTTGGCGATGGTATGCTACATTTGCTGGTTCCATGCTGGACGTTTACTGACTGTATCTTGTAGGAATACGTCCCAGGAGGTGACTTCAGGACACTCCTCAACAACACCGGCGTTCTACACAATCGCCACTCTCGATTCTATATTGCCGAGATGTTCTGCTGCGTCGACGCCCTCCACCAGCTCGGCTATATCCATCGTGACCTCAAGCCCGAAAATTTCCTTATTGATGCAACTGGCCATGTCAAGCTTACAGACTTTGGTCTAGCAGCGGGCATGCTTTCGCCCCAGAAATTTGAGTCTATGCGCATCAAGCTTGAAGAGGTTGGCCAGCTTTCCGCTCCTTTTGGCCACCCAATGGAACAGCGCTCAGTAGCCGAGCGACGAGAGGGTTATCGTTCCCTGCGTGAGCGTGAGGTCAATTACGCGAAGTCAATAGTCGGCTCACCAGATTACATGGCTCCAGAGGTCCTCAAAGGTGAGCAGTACGACTTTACGGTCGACTATTGGTCCCTCGGATGTATGCTGTTCGAAGCCCTATCAGGCTATCCACCCTTCGCAGGCGCCACTGTCGACGAGACTTGGCAAAATTTGCGCAATTGGGACAAAGTTCTCCGAAAGCCCAAATTTGAAGACCCGAACTACTTCCTTTCACCACGTACCTGGGACTTGATCCAGCGCTGCGTCAATTCGAAAAAGAATCGCTTCCGTAGCATTAATGAGATCAACAAGCATGTCTACTTTGCAGAAGTAGACTGGTCGAAGTTGAGGGAGCAGCGTGCACCATTCGTGCCAGAGCTTGATGGTGAGACTGATGCTGGGTATTTCGATGACTTTTCGAACGAGGCAGACATGGCCAAGTACAAGGAGGTGCACGATAAGCAGACTGCGCTAGAGAGTATGGCAGATCGTGATGAGAAGATGGGGAAGGGGCTGTTCGTTGGCTTCACATTCAGGTATGCCCTTGGATTCTTGCTGTTGAGCTCACGCTGAATTCGATATATAGACATCGCAAGCCTACCGTTGATCCGAATGGCAAGCCGGCTAGTCCACGCAAAGCACTGCCGAATGACGGGTCTTTTGGGACGATCTTCTGACAAGCTAGATGCTAACCTGTTCTCTTTGGTATCTGTTTTACAAAGAACTGTTTTCATTTGAAACGATCGGCATGGCTTCTTATGCTTTCATTCTTTGGTCCGTAAGCCAAAAGCACTAGGGGCGGCAATGGATTATACATATGAGGAACGGAGCGAAAGAGAAACGATTGCCTGACTTGGTGCTTTTACGAAGCGATGGCGTCAGTGTAGCAAATAGCATAGCATGCTTTCGAATTGAAAGTTCAACTACGATTTCACTTGCAAGCGTTACTCGAGAAATTGTCAAATGGTTTGTAATGTGTCCGCTTCGGGAACCTCCCAATATCCTCGGCTAACTCGACTACCTCGAGCTCCTCGGCCCCAGCATACTCATAATACCCCAAATTAAGCTCACCGCTTCGCAACTTCCCCTTCTTGCGAAGACCTTCGCTAACTTCCGCAAGCTTCGTAATTTTCTCGACGACGGGCCGCGCCTCCTCCCCAAATGATGACTCCACGTGATCCACAAAGTCTTTGGCTGTCAGCCTGCCTGTGTGCACTTGATTGGGAGTCCGTGGTGGTAGCAAGCCATCTTCGACGCCAGATGTACCCTTCCCAGCGTGTCAAAACCTGTCCAATTCTGTGTGAAATTGAATCGGAAGGTGTCTCGTCCAGGCTCAGGAAAGAAGGTTGCAGGGGACTTACGCATCCTCCTGGGCGTAGGTGTCTGGTCTGGTGTTCGTGAAGAAAGAGCGAGCTCGGTACAGTATCTGTCAGGCTTGGTAAAGTTTTATAGATATATAGCCCTGCGCCTGCCAGGTTTGAATCTTGGCCTAATTATCCGTGCCACTGGAGCTAGAATTGAACCACATTGGTAACAATCGTTTACTTAGATCGACGGAGAAATCTGAAGACTGTGAACGGCTGATATCATCTATCTGGGTCTCGTCTGATTGACTAGTAGCCTTTTCATCTGGCTTATCGTTACCCTTGGCCTCCTTTGTTAGTGTTACTCGAGAAAGTCTAGCCGCCTGTTCTTTAGCCGGGTGGAGATCATGAGCACCGTTGATGGTGTCGTAATGCTGCACAAAGTCAGAGCACTTAATACCGCGAGCCACTCTGCCCTGGATATCAACTAAAGTGACCAGTGATTCTGCATCTTTTCCTGCAGACTGTTCAAAGTTATACCACTTCTCAATCTCCTCCATACGTCTCAGGCGTGGGTCCGCGGGTTGCAGTTGAGTGGACTTCGAAAGCTGGTGGTAGCCTGCTCGTCTGAAAGCCAGTCCGGCCTTTGCTTTGGCGCGATTCGTGGGCATCACCAACGAATCAGAGGTAGACAAAGACGTTGATGCGGAAGCCGCTGATGAGGGACTTGGCTTGCTGTATGGGCAGAACGTGACACCACTAGCGAGTCGGGGTCCAAGGTGCAAAACCTGGTAGTTGCTCTTCTCCCGGTAATAGTCCTCAATAGCAGAAGAAGGTTTTTGGGAGCCGATCTTGGGAGCGGCAAACTCATGTCCTTTCTTGTCCAGGAGAGGAGTCTCGGGCTTCGAATGATGCTTCTCATTGGGCGGTTCGACCTCGAAAGGTGTTTCAGGCTTTGGCATGACTTTCTCTCCTGTTGATGTAGCGTCCGGGCGTTGCGTAGCTAGCTCTGGACCAGTGGGAGACTCAGCTGCATCTTTCGACTGGTCCAACTTCTCCTGAGTTATATTTGACGCTTGTGCCAAAATTGGGGTGGGAGACGTCTGTTCACATACTGATTAGCCCAGTACTAAAAAGACTTGATATTTGTTCGAATAGATGGATGGAATTGGAATGAAGCTATGGATTTGATATACAAAATTATCTAGTGAACAACGCTATTTACGTACCAAAGCTTGCTCATCTGCAGTAAATTTATCTGAACCCTTAGCTTCCTTCTTCGTAGATGAACTCTTAGCTTCTTCCTCTGTAGGTGTGAAGACCTTCGCCTTCCTCTTACGCGTCTCGATCGGAGTCGACAGCACCGCCAATGAGCTTAAGCGCTCGGGGACTTGTGGAGGCTGCTTACGCTCTGGGCTACGATGGCCAGCAGCGGAGGGCGAGGGTGGAGTCGACACATTTGCTGCTATGGTCATTAATGTCTTTCCGAGTGTCTTCTCGGAGGTTTTCTGCTGATCAGCTTGACCAGTATCAATCCCATTCAAGCTTCCTGATCCTTGCTTTATGTTATGCGTACCACCTGTCATCCTTGTGGCTGGTGTACCAGTAAATCCCTCCGCACCTGACTTCGCATCAGGCTTCACATCCATCTTCACATGTACCTTAGGTCTTGGCTCCGCAGCCTTCTTTGCAGCTTTCTTCGCAGCTTTGGCCGCAGACTTGCTTGAAGTGCCTTTGGCTTGAGGGTTCTGTGAGGCCAGGTTCTCTGGATCGAGCTGGCCAACTTGACCTGGCTTGAAAATGGAAGAAAACGACATCATCTGGCCTGCTGCGGCTTGGTTTTGATCAGGAACAGAGGTCACGATTCGTTGGCCAACATTCGCGGGTCCGTGTGGTGCGGTTGCCGGGACGCCGATTGATTGCCCTTCCTCTGTAGAGGCGTCCTTCACCGCGGGCTCTTCACGAGCTCGAGTGACACCCAGGCCTATGGTCTTATCTTCGAGCTTGTTTCGCAGTAGGTCTGGATCGACACCAGGGACCGATGCTTCATTTCGAGCCAGCTCGGAGGGCTTCAGATCCTCTGCTATGCTGTTCGAACGCTCAGTATGAAGGAGAGAGGTCGCCGCAGTGGAAGCTATGTAGGATGGAGTGCTAGCCCCCCCATCGTACGTAGAAGTGCTGGTACCCCGAGTCCTTACTTTCGATGAATCCGTTGCTGCGACCGCTGTTTTGGACATTCCATTCGTCATGGCATTTTCTGCGTTACCACGCTTCGCAAAACCAGAAGTAAAGCTCGCGTGCTTTTGAGAACTCTCCAGTTTGGCGTCACGCTGCGAGCTCTTCGGGTTAGCAGCCGACGTAGATCTATTCAAAGTAACTTGATCTTCCGACATGACTTCGGTAGTCACTGGCAACGCCGAACTAGATGATCCCTTCGCTGGATCGATCTTCGGATCAACTTTGCGATCCTTAGGCTTCGCATTGGTGCAGCCATTCGCTTTCTTTCCTTGGCCGATTCCAGCCGCCTTTTTACCTTGCGCATTTGGCATATTCTGCTCGGGGCAAGAGATGCCATCTGCAGCCTCACCCTTCTTGTTCTCAGAAACAGACAGCTTCTTTGAAGATTTCGCCTTGCTCTTGTTCTTCTTCGGCGAATTGTTGTTGGAAGGAGCTGCCAAATCTTGAGCCCCGTCAAGCGTTGATGGGCTACTGGGCGCTTCTGCTGTTTGAGTGGGGGGAATTGTGTTCTCGGTGGCTAGCTGTTGCGTTGAGGGTGCATTGCCCGTGTATCCTGAAGACTTTTCAACGATATCGGTGCGGCCAATCTTGGTGCTGGGGTCCACTGGCGAAGATTGCTCTGTCTTGGTGATATGACTAGAATTTAGATTTGAATCTTCAGCTTGGAGACTGGAGCTGATGATAGCAGGATCGACAGACTCCAGCTGAACCATCTCCGAGCTTGCTGGTACTCTATTACTGCTATCTTCAGCCATTGGCTTAGTGCTCTGTTGTTGGATACCTGACTTTTTGCGGCGATTGTTGGGCTCTTCCGGAGTAGATTGATATGGTCGGACTGCCGCATTACTAGCCTTGCGCGACTTTGTTGGCGACGCCTCCGCAACAGACTGACGTGAGTTGGCTTGATATCTTGTCCGGAGGTTGGCTGGAACATAAGCGTCTTTGCGCGCCCAATTCGCAGCTAGGGTCTGTCCTTTTGCCATCCATTCAGGCTGAAGCGTAGGTATGACATTGAAAGCCTTCATGGCGGCCTCACGATCTTGAAACCTAGAATTCTGTTAGCCACGCGGAATGGAAGAGATTTTGCTGCCAGTGACTACTCACTCCGCGAAACAAAAAGCTGCAGCTGGGGGGTTAGATTTGCTCGCGATAGCAGCAGTGGCGCGAATGAAGCCTTGGCATTGTTTTAGTACTGCCTCAATTGGAGCTTGGTCTAGACTGCTGGGTAGACCTCCAATCCAGATCTTGCAATCTTCTGGAACCTCCCTGGATCGCTCAGTAGTACGCTGCGCCGAAGCTTGGCCTGCATTGGGCATAGGTGCAAGTTCAGCCCGCTGGGTCTGGGATTCGGGGTTGTACTGGCGCACGGATTTTGACTGATACCCAGTGTCTCGTTTTCCAAGTGCGTGGGGGTCCACTACGAGGTGGTCTTGAGCGTACGTTCGGCTAGAAGAGGGTATCAAAATTTGGGCACCGTCATTTTGTCCCGTGTTTAGCTCTGGCATGGATGAATACGGATTCCTAAGATAGCGTCCCTGAGAGTGCAATTGACCACTGGCTTGAGGCTGTCGGACGTTGGCATGGAAATGAGGAGTAGCCCCTGGGTTTTCGACAGCTTGAGGATAGCTTGGAGTCACGACTCTCTGGTCGTCAGGGTACCAATTCTGGGCACCAACCTGAATGTTTGGAAAGTACGTTGGCACTTGTGTACCAGGAAACGAATGGAATGAGTCCGGAGAGCGCACTTGCTGCCATGCACTGGGATGTCCTTGACCAAACGATGGATGTCGAGAAGCAGACATGTTTGACCCTCTACGAGCATCGTCGGACATTCTCTTAGTGGGATTTTTCTTGCCTCTTGGACCATTTCCTTTGAAATTTCCCTGACGATGTGCAAATGGGATGGGTCCATTCTGCAGGGGCAGGTGTTGGTAGCCGGAAGGACCAGGACGCCTTTGGAGTGGAATGGCTCCAAAACCAGCTCCACCGGGGTTCTGTCCACCGCGCATACCAACCATACCACCCGTACCACCCATAACATAACCTGTAGGGCCACGATGGAAGTCGCTACGCATCCGTGGATTGCCTTGAGCCTCTCGGTTATGCTGGACTGGCTCGGGATTCGAGATAGATCGAGGATCCTGATTGAGAGGGTTGCGTGGGAATTGTTCGTGAGCTTGTATCCGAGCAGGTACCTGAACATGTGCCCGAACAGATCCATATTTCTGTTGCTCTATAATGACCTTTTCGTGCTCTTGTTCGAGACGTCTTTTTTCGTCTTGAAGATCTGTGGCAAAGACATATCTCGTCAGAACCTGAATAGGACCATGGAACAGCCTACTTACATTTGCGATATGTCATCTGTCGCATGTGTTTAATCAACGGAACTGCTTCCAGCAAGAGATCCTCCGCATGGTCTTTGATATCTTCCTCAGTGAAGAGGTCTTTGATTCCATATTCTGCGTAGTCCGGGTGGATCAAATAATAGAAAGCTTCTTCATTTGAGGCTATCCAAAGGTTTGCGAATTTTTGGGCTTCGGTCTGTCGGACGGCAACTTCTTTCGCTCGATCGGCGTTGATAGTAGCGATGTGTCGAAGGACTTCAGTGAGAAATGCCCATCCGTGAATATGGATATCGTAGTCGTCAAAGTAGTCGTGGAGGTCAGAGGGCATGATGAGGTGGGAGACCGCCTTGCAGATATCAGGACATACTTCCTGGAAGACCGCTATCATGGAGTCGCGATCATCTTTGGGGCTGGATCTCATGATGATGCCTCTTCCAGGAACCTTTTCGCGTGGCTCGGATTTACCTCCACAGGTCGAGAGGACCGCTCTCGCACCTGACGGCGCAACACCTGGTGGAGCATCCAGGTGGTGCAGTGGGTCCGTGTATTGACCCATATTCGTAGCCACAGTGGGGAGCGGCGTTGCCATGTTTGTATTTGATAGGAAAGTCATGTTTGGTGGCAAGGCCATGATAGTGGTAGAGTAAAGCAGATGCTAAGACGCTTGTGTTGATTTTGGATCTTCAAGGGAGCCGTGTGATATATCCAATGCTCTCAAGTGTTGATAGCATCAAAGCAAAACTGCATAGCGATGTAAATGAATATCCAACTGAGCGTGGATGATTGTAGAGAGTTGTCTGCGAACCCAGTGAGAGTGGGTGAGAATGGAAGGTACGGGGGGTGTTGTTTCGCGGTGGTATTCTGCAATTTTTGAGACGGGAAGAGCAACACCTCACTTGAACTTTAGCGCGTTGAACGCGTTGAGAATCGTAACTTTTGATCCAATCGGTATGGAAAGCCGAGGAAGAAAAGCTTAGATCCGTCTAGAGTTTTCAAGTGTCATCTCTACAGATCCATCGCTTTGTCTCGATGTCCGGTCCACGTAGACATATCAATCCCACAGCATGGTGGTCATGTTGGCTCACCCACGTGGGATACACGAGCTTGCATCGATCTACAGAAATCGAATTCCAAATGATATGAATTCAGGATGCTTGGCATTGCTCAGTCGTTCGCTTTACGGCCAGCATAATAGGAGATGATTTCCATACTCATCGCTCAACGAACTCTGTTGTATTCACTGCTGCTTCGGTGGGATCAAAAAAGAAGGGGCAATGGCGAAGATCATCACTGATTGAAAGCACATATTAGGATCGTCAGCAAGGTCACCCGTATGGAATGGCTCTGCGAGGCCTTCGCTCGTTTCGAGATTTTCAAAAATCAGCATAGTAGGCTTTTCATCCGGTTACACAATGTCATTCAAAACAGCTCAATCTACAAGGATTTTGTCTCCTTCGGTAGCTGAGCAATCATTTTCATGATCTCAGTTTCGTCGTCTCCCACAACTATTGCTTCGGTCAGTGCGTGCACCAGTGACATCTCTCGTTGGACATACCCGCTCTGCCATTCATCCAATCCACAGTCTGTAGTTCTCTCAATCACTAATCTCGGCTACTTTGATCCAATATAACTCACCACCGGTGCCTTGAACTTTCCAACGTCTTGCTTCATTTTGTTCAACGCATCGTTTGCATCTCTGGCCCCATCCACCAATTGGCCTGCTTTCCGATCTCCGGTATATTCGAGGATAGTCCTCAGCTGGTCACCAGTTGGTGGATCCTCTGTAACATTCAGTTGGAACTCGGTGCGCTGAAGCTTATTCTGCTCTGAGTGATCTGTAGCTTGGTCTTCCGTTGCTGTTTCTGATGCATGTGCGGAGACCTGTTTGAGGAGGGTGAGGACGCGAAGCGAGGACGGTACGGATGGTTTGTGGAAGAGGGTGATCACGTCAAGACTCTTGTGCTATCGAAGGGTGGAAAGTCAGCCCATGCTCTTCGCGAATTTCTTATTCCAGTTCGATAGCTATCGAGCTGTCTCAATAGCCATTAGGGCAGCTCAAACTTAGCGAACAATGCCGTACGTCACTTACAAAGCGAAGCATTCTGTTTCCCGTTGGATAGCACCCTTCTTATGGGCTCCTAAGGGGTCGATTTTCTAATTTGAGGAAAAGTAAAGGTTACTTTATAGAGCTGTCGGCAATTGAGCCAAGCCGCGCGCCTCAGAAGTCCGCGGCAATGCAAACGGAACAATCATTCATCAGAACCTGAATTCTAAATCTCAAGGTCAGTCACTGATACCAATGATCATAGCAAGTTCTCATCTCGAGCCTTGGAGGGTGATTTGGTTCCTCATGTAGGAATGCTTCTCTAGGATACATACGCTACATTACTCTATCTAAGCATCGAGCTTCAATTTTTCTAGCAGATGATCTATTTTACCCAACAGTATCTGATAGTTTATTGCATCTTCCTCTAGCTCATCGGAAGCAGTTTCTCCACTGAGAGTACGTATCACAAATTGATTGTTCGACTGATGCATATCCGTTTTGGGAGCACCGCCATTGGGAAGCTGGTTCACATCAATGCCTTCGTCGTCTGGTACTTTACTGTCAGCTTCCTCGCCTTGGGGAGCAAGAGGCCGTTCGGCTTTTTCTTCCATCATGTCCTCAATACCAGAGTCTTCGAAGCGCAACCGGTATCGCTCTGACAGGTAATATCGGATACTAGGCATACTGTCAGCTCCAGATAGTAAGCTGTTCATTGGAAACGTACTCATCTAGCAGCTCAATCGTATCCGTTTTCTGCCTGCCTTTGATTCTTGCAGCACTTTCCCGAACTAGATCTGCGAAGTCTCCCTCATCAATGTAGTCTTCCAGTCTATATGCGAAATATCTGGCCCCAAATTCCTCCAGTCTCGGTACGCATGTGAGCCAGCCAGCACGGACAACATCGTAGATGTCAAGCTCCTCCTCCTCTGATGTGCTGTCATCGGCTGTACCCAAGCGAGCAGGAATTTCTGACATTGAACCATTACCTAGAGTGCTTATGACCACAGCAGCTTTGAGCTTCAATTTTTCAATTAAAAGAAGATCTGCAGCGAAGAGTACATCAATGGCAATCGCGAGGGGAAAATTGGTCTTCTCTGTGTAAAGGAATGTAAGGACGACTTCGAGGACTTCTGGCGAGCAGTCTATCGGTATGATCTGCAAATGTTCCGTGCTTTGGGCCTCACGGAAACTGGAAGAAAACATTGTCAAAAAGAATTCAGCTCGAATGAGCATAGCTCGATGTACGGGGAAGAGAACAGATTTTCGCGATTTCCTGTTTCTGGATTGAGACCGTGATGGTAGACCCCTTGGCCCAACTGGTATTCCATTTGATGGCCCAGTGGTCTCGCGTGTGTTCTCCGACAGATCTTCATCGTCTAAGTTTTGGAGCTCATCATCATCCTCAGGCTCGTCTGCTCGTAATAAGACATCGGCGAAGATTCCATTGTTCCAATCCCATCTAATGTTGTCCGCCTTCGTAATATTAAGGATCACCTTGTGTTTCAGTACATTGTCTCGATACCATGCCTCAATTTGATTCTGGCCCTTGTCGACCTCGTCTGCTCTCCGTTGTCTTGCGAGCCTGCGATCACCCGCCTCCAGAATACCATCCCATAGACTTCTGATCTCCAAATATCTGCTAATCTTATCTAGTCCCTCTAAAATCTCGTCCTCAGAGAAACCTGTACCTGGTCCACCGCCAACGTCATTCAATATTTCACCAAGATACAGGTATCGTATAGCTATGCCAAAGGCTTGAGGTGGAATAGCCGGTGGCAATTTCCAAGACGTTGTTTCTGGCGCAGGCGACAGCTTCTTGGAAAAGTATGGAGATCTTGCAGACAGGACAAATTTGTGCAAGTGAAACGTCTCGCCCGCTCCTATAACAACAATATCTGAGGTCTGGGGTTGCTTTCGCGTCAAGAGAGAGGTGATATGGGAAGCGAATGGTTGCAGAGGATCGGTAGATTTCGAATAGTCGTATGAGAGCAGTAGATTCCGTATCCGGTCGTTGAGAGCATTGTAGAGACATCTTTCGCCTTGGAAGGTATCGCAAAGAGCACCTGATTCAAGCAGGAGCTGGACTACTTCGAAGTGGCCGCACAGACTAGCCTTGCCTTGAGGCGTTAGCAAACAATGGCAGTGCATACTACGGTGGCGTCTCATACGAGAATAAGGGGAGTGTAATCGAAGCGATCTCTTGCATTGATGTTCGCACCCTCTGTAATCGTCTCCTGGCAGACCTTGAGGTCTCCGCGCCGGCAAGCCTCGCACAGCTGGGTAAAGCTTTCGCTGAGATCCAAAGGGTTATCCTCCTTAAGCTTGCCAGCCTCGATGGCTTGGTTTTCTTCGAGAAGACTGGCTTCTATCTGGTCTTTCCTGAGTAATGGCATGATTACTGAGTAGCGTTCTCAAGCTGTCCAGCATCGAGGGCCAGAATACGCAACGGGACTTTTGGAAGACTCAGCCCAAAAGTGAAGAATATGTGGCAAGCTGGGTATCGATTATGGATGACAGTTTTGCCGAAGTTTTCCCGGTGGTTGCCCATCGCGATTGCCGAGTGAGTAAGGTAAATACAGATTCTTGCCAATCACCAATGAGATGCTAGTGAAGCTTGAGACACTGACTTGCGCATGATGGAATCAACATTCTAACAGCTCAGCTTTCAGTATTATCGCATCAGTAATTGCAACCTTGCATTCACTACCTATCGCCAGCATGGCTACCGGCGTCGAGGCGGAGAAGTACGACCTGTTGGAGGTGATTGGTAAGGTCTAACCGTATTATAATGAGGTGTTGGATGTTTTGTTAATCCTTGCTCCAGGAAGGGGGTCATTCGGCACCATCAGGAAGGTCCGAAGAGCATCCGACGGCCATGTAAGCCAGCCCTCAAGTTTCCCAATCCTTCGATGACTACTGATCATGCTCTCAGATACTTTGTCGGAAAGAAATTCAGTACATCAAGATGTCCCAGAAAGAGCGCGAACAACTGCATGCCGAATTTTCCATCCTCAATTCCCTCAAACACCCAAATATCGTTGGATACTATCACCGAGAACACCTCAAACCAACACAAGAGCTTTACCTTTATATGGAATACTGCGGAGGGGGGGACTTGAGCAAGGAAATCCGGAAACTCAAGGATAGAAACCAGTACGCCGACGAAGACTATGTTTGGAGCATATTTTCTCAACTTGTTGCTGCTCTCTATCGGTGTCATTATGGTGTGGATGCGCCAGAGGTTGGCAAGAATGTCATGGGTCCGAACAATGGTCTAAAGCCATTGGGTCTGAAGGGCAAGAACCAAGTGATGATACTGCATCGCGATCTCAAGCCAGAGAACGGTAGGTCATATATTTCAACGTTATTTTGACTCACCGCTAAGTCTTGCAGTCTTCCTCGGAGCCGACAATTCAGTCAAACTTGGCGACTTTGGACTTTCGAAATTGATGCAATCCCATGATTTTGCATCAACATATGTAGGAACTCCCTTTTACATGTCGCCTGAGATATGCGCAGCCGAGCGCTACACTCTCCATTCGGATGTCTGGTCCTTGGGTTGCGTGATGTATGAGCTATGCGCAAGGACTCAACCCTTCAACGCCAAGACGCACTTCCACCTCATACAAAAGATCAAGGAAGGCCGAATAGACCCACTGCCATCGATCTACTCCCAGGATCTGCAGAATGTTATCAAGAGCTGCTTGGCTGTCAACCCACTAAAGCGACCAGATACCGCAAGTCTTCTGAATCTTCCGGCCGTAAGACTAATAAGGAAGGAGAGAGAGGTAGTAGAGCTAGGCAAAATCTTGAGGACGAAGGAAGAGCAAACCGTGTTGAAGGCTCAAGAAGTGGAGGCGAAAATTGCGAACATGAATGTTGAAAAGGAGAGGATGAGAGCTGCGTTAGAGTCAACCATACGCCGGGAATGGGAGGTGAAGGCACGGTTGGAGATTGACCGCCAGGTCGAGATTGAGAAAGAGAGACTGCACAAGATCTTCGAAGTCGAGATACGGACGAGGGTCGAAGCGGAAGTGAAGCAATGTCTCGATTCACAGACCAGCCCCAAGGAACCTGTATTGTCTTCGCAAGATAGTGTGGGGTTCTCATCTGTCAGCACAAGCGCAGACACAGACTTCCCGTCTTCGACGGATATCAGCAGTCTTTCAATCGACTCACCCCCAGTGATAGCGTCGAAAACACCACCTAAGAAGCGGCCACGAGGTCCGTTGTCTCGGGCTCGGACCCAATTCGACTCACCAATGGACGTGCAGATGAACGACCCGTCCCCAATGTCCATCGCATGCCTCTCACTCTCGCCTCGACGCACAGCCGCCGCACAAGCATCGAGTATTCCCAACAGTAAGAACATCTTTGCCGCTGCTGCCGTCCAGCGACACCGATTAGCACCTCAGCCCTCTTCACCGCGCACCTCTATCGTCGTTGAAGACGAAGAAGACACTCTACCCGATCTACCCTCGCCAACACGAGCACCATCAGGTCTACCAGATCCTTTCAAAGCAGCGAGCCGCCCAGGTCTCCTTCGCCAAAAGACGGCCCCAATGAATCGCTTGAGCGGCCAACCTCAACCAACACTCTTCCCATCAACAGCAGGTGATCGCCCATCACGAGTACCATCATCACCAAGTCCAAAGCATTCAGGCTTTTCGCCAGTGCGTAAGGCACCGCCCAAGCCACCCATGAGCGGGACTGAGAACGATATGTTCAAAGCCGTTATGCAGCGCAATCTGCTTGGCCAGAATGGCGGCGGACGGACGCTTGTGGAGCTTGCGCAGGCGAGAGCTGGTGGTGTGAGTCAGGCACAGAGGATAGAGAAGGGCGTGCTGGAGGATGCGAAGAAAGAGAATCTGGACGCGCCGGTTTGGGATCCAGAAATCCACGAAATGCCTAGTCCGTTTCTTGTCAGGGGAGGGAAGGGCATGAGGATTTTGTGATGATAAAGTATCATGATTCATGATCAGGAAATTTTGTTGAAAATTTCTTGCGTAGTTGGATGTGTAAAGGAGGCTTTCTAGTTCAGAGATGCCATAGGGAGGCGTTTGTTTGTTGGCATGGCGCTTGGCGCTTTCATTCTTTGAGCATGCATGCGTTGGACAAGCACGTTGGAGAAATATGCTTACTGCGGTGGAATAGAGAGCGGAACTCAAGAGAGAAATTGACTGCGCCTTTGGTCAAGCAGGCTTACGAGGCTCGATTGTATAGTGGTGACTCTGTCTCCCAACGATAGAGGGGATTAAATGAACGAGCTTTGTTGTGAAGGTATCCTCACTTTATACCTGGATCCTTTGCTCTTCCAATGTCGCAGATCCCTTCTGCTAGAGCTTAGGATAGGAAACAGAATGTTCGACAACATGCATGGGACTGCCTGGAAATCGCCTTTCGGGAGCTTTAATTGTTATTGGTGGCCCGAGCCAGGGGTTATGGCACATTCGCAGCGATGGTTGCGCGCGCAAAATGACCAAACGGAGAGACTATATGCTCAAATTTCTGGGGAAGTTGGGCGCTCATATCCAACCATCGAAACAAGTAGACTGGCTCTGGGCCTTTTTGTGGGTATGTCAGTATGGAGCTCATGCCCCAACCAACCGAATTTCTTTGATAATTGAGCATTACCCATCCCAGCCAGGCATTAACATCACATTCAAAACTTACATATGGTGCCGGAAGCTCGTCCAATGGTCGTAGACTGGCTCTCGACCTGGGGCTGATTCTCTTCGAATCACAGTAGATGGCCTCGCTTAAGCAAAATGAATGGCTGAGGTAGCTCTTTTGTTTGTCGGTTCCGCCCCCACGATTTCTTGGTGTGGTATACGCCCCTAGCTTGGACAAAAAAGGCTTGATCCTGGATAGCATCAGTACCTGCATGGTGTTTGAGAAGTAGAAAGGGGCACTTCTGTTCGCAAAGATGGTTTGGTGATTAGCGACTTGTTAAAGCGTGCGGCTAGGTGCCGCTCTTGTGACCGGATTTGGTGAAGCCAGCACGGGCAATTAAAATCTGTCAGCCACTCAGGGTCTGTAAGAGAATCTTCCAAGCCTTGCTTGCGTCTCAAATAGGAAAGTGAAGCTATTCATAACTCAACGGCCGTCCATAATCGCTAAAGATCGTCAAGTGTCAAGGTTGATCTTAGCGATTTCATAATAAACAGTCTGCAGATCATGGAGGCTATCAGTCTGTGCAGCACTGCGCAGATCTGAAATTATACGAGTAAAATGTCTGGAAGCTGGATCGTCTATGTGTCCCAACATGAGAGAGAAAACGTTTTCGGATGAACAAAAAACCGATCGGCCGAGCAGCGTTGGATGTAAAATTAGGTACTTAGGGGGCAGGGTTTTTAAGGTTTGATAGATAGCTGGCCTCGCTGGCCTGCCTGTCGTGATCAGCGCTTTCCTGAACGCTGGGAGTTCAATTAGAACAACCTTACGAACGAAAAACATCGTCTGCTGTTGATCTTGCCTTGGACAGCTGTGTTAGAATTCCTCGATTTATGAGTTCAACGGATCTGAGGGATGGTGACGCGAGACAAAGCACGTTTGGCGGAGACATTACCGCCATTCAACGTCAATCCCTTTGCCGGGTTATATTACCGGTATTTTTCCTAGAGTCGATGTAACGGTGTGAGAGCCCAAACTTTTTCGTACGAATTCCACTTATACCGAGCCAAGCGAACTTGGACTTTGGGCTACAGTGAAGCTTGGCTGAGTTCTCGCAAGAAGACTCCGTAATGGCACCTGGACGAGCCTTGTTGACCTTGCTTGGTAGCGAAGGAATCGCTTGCCCCTGTTCTTCAACTTTTGCACATGGTAACCTCCGTAGAGGGAGATATCAACCTATAGAAACACTTTGTAGACAAAACCACTGTATACTCATAATTTAGCCAGCTGCAGGTCTCTGTACACCCTTGCCATTGACCAGCCTTGACATCCGAGATTGCAACATGGAGGGTAGTTGTAGACGTAGTTTTACAGCTGGCCCAAATTACAAGCTATGAGCGTTACTGTCGTAACCGTATTCTAGTCCAACCCAATTGGTACAAGCTTTGAAACTCGTGATTCCTAAGAAAACATAGACTGCGAGCAACAGTCTTTCTACACTACGCAAATTACACCAGTGTCACTGCGACATCGACAACTGCATCATCTGGATCTCATCGCATTCCCCTCGCTTTTCTGTTCCACGGTCACCCAATACTTCACTATCGTTAAAGCCCAGCCCCAGAGATTAGCGATTCCGTACGCTGCGGATCAGACTTTCGATTTTCAGGAACCCCAGCAAACTCACACCGACAACAAATCGCCCATCGAGCGTCCGCTCCTTCGCATCAGCCACTCTATAAACAATCGCTGCAACTCACGCTCGTTAAGCAGCGCAAGACTCCATTGAAACAGGCCCTCTATTTATTACGGGCGCAATCTCTGGGACTCATGGTCCCCGTTCCCACTTGCGTAGGACAACCTGGATAAGAGAATACACAATCGCGGTGACAGCTCAATATAATTGGATTCACTTGGATAGCTGGAGGTATCGATTACAGAAGAATTGATATCCGGATCTTGTGCTCCTCGAACACCTAGAAAGGATTGACAGTACCAACTGTCAAAGAATGGCCCCGTCAAGCAGTCCTCCTCGTCTTCGAATACTCAGTGTCGGTACGTTTGTTCGAAGCGTCTACCAAAATTCCTATGTACAAGATGCTGATTACTTTTAGGCGGAAATCCTATATCTGCATTCCTCTCATGGAGACTGCAAGCTACCAATGCTTGTGATGTGACCCTGGTCTGGAAGAGTGGTTACGAGAACGTTAGCCAATATGGGATTTCATTCAAGTGAGCATCGAACTGGTCAATCCCATACTCAGCGATACAACTCTTAACGTACTATTACAGATCTAAGCTCTTCGGCAACGAACGATTTAAGCCACGCCATGGTGAGTAAAATCTTTCGTCCTGCCTCGATCTTATAAGCCATACTGATCTTTACAGTCGTGAGAAGCCCGGAAGATGCTGCGGGTAGGAAGGCGGCCTTCGATTATGTCCTCCTCTGCGTCAAAGCATTGCCAGACGTCTACGATCTCGCTGCTGTCATCGAGTCGGTCGTCACTCCGCAGCATACCTGTATCCTTGTGAATACCACACACACACTTGGCGTCGAATCGCATTTGGAGCAAAGATTCCCAACAAACGTGGTACTTTCTTTGGTATCCGGAGCGGAAATCACACAATTGGGAGCTAGCGAGTTCGAACATACTGGCGCCACTGATGTGTGGGTGGGACCGGCAAACAAGAACGAGGCCATTCCCGCTGCTATACAAAATGACATGGCGGAAGCTCTAGCCATGACATTAAGCACGGGCCAAGTTGACTGCAAAGTCTCTCCAAACATCAGACAACAGCAATATGAGCGTATGATTGGGTGAGAATTCCTTTGACCTTCGGATCACGGTCAGCGATGCTAATATCTAGTAGGCCAATTGCATTCCATCCTGCCAGCGTCCTCTTTGAAACCCCGTCACACGCAGAGTTGATTGAAAAGGTTGGCGTGCGGGACATGATCTCGGATGTTATAGATGAGCTTCTACAGATCTCGTCCTCTCAGAATTGCCACTTCGACTCGGACTTCAAGCAACGGACAATGCAAAAAATGTCACAGCCCTTAGACACCAACAGCATTATGTATCAGGACTTTGCGGCGAAGAGGCCTATGGAGGTCGAGACTTATCTCGGCTCTCCCATCAAGCTTGCTCAAGAAAATGGAGTTAGTGTACCTCGCATTGAAACATTGTACGCGCTACTCCATCATTGCAACATTATCAATCAGCAGAGGCCAGTCCCATCAGTCTCCCCAAATCCTCCACCAGGGAACGCTGCTCCTCCTCCTCGATTGTCTTCCGCGCCTGGTCGACCTCCAATGAACGGCAATGTGAATGGCAATGTGAATGGTCATATGAATGGTTCTATAAATGGTTCTCTAAATGGCAACGGCATGCGTGGTGGACGGACGCCGTCAATGGGCCCCCCGATGCGGGGAGGGCCAGGGCCACCTAGAATGAATGGCTATCCTTCACGACAATCGAATGGGTATAATCCTCGCGGACCTCCTCCAAACCAGTTGTCCCGACGACCATCATTTGAGGGTGACGACCTCCAAGACTTCAGTCATGTTGTGCTCTATGATGAAATACCAGAAGGGGGTGTGGCCGGCAGCTACAACGACATGGCCAATGGGAATCCCTCCGAATTAGCAATTCGAGAACGTGAACTCAACCTCCGTCAGAGGGAATTGCAATTGAGAGAGCAGGAGTACAACATGCGCAAAGGACCAAGAAGGCCACCACCCTCCAACCGGGGCGGCTTTGATGACGATGACGATGATGATGATGACTTCTTCGACCCTATGGCCATGCGCGGGCCGCCTATGCCTGCAGTGGATCCTGACAGCGTCGACATGATGAGTGTCACATCTCGCAGGAATCGCAAGGCTCCAAGCCTTAGCCAGATCCGTCAGAACCCAGAGCAGGGAGTGATGGGAAGAGGCACCGGAATGCGTAACAGCCACAGCTTCGGACCGAGACCTGGTCTGAACAGAAACCGAGTTTCAGCGCAGATGATGGCGAACATGCCTGGCATGCATGACAACCCGTTGGACAATCCAATGATGGGCTACTCTTCCAATCGTTATGGCACTGTTGACAGGAAAGAGATTGGAGACCAATCAAGGACCAACTCGTTGACAGCTGCCCGACTCAACGAGCTGCAAGGAGCTGGCACGAATGCTGGCATGAATGGCGCATATCCGAGCGCAGCTCCTGGGATGCCTCGCCGGACAAGCCAGTCTCCTGGCAATCCATTCAATGGGAGGAATATGGGGAGACCGTCACCGCCGGAGGATGGGTATATGCCACCAGGTGGAATGCATCCCAATGGAGGACCCTCCCCTCCAGGAATGATGCGTCAGCCTGTGCCTAGGTACCCTCCTGGCCAAGGAAATGCTGTAGCACCGCAACAAGTCGAGCAGCACGCTGGGGTGAGCAACAAACTCTACCCACCCAAAGGCCCTCTTGGCCCTCCACAAAAAAACGTACGTAGTCTGACTGGTAGTGCGAGCGCTAGCGCGGGGAGTGGCGATAGCGGTGCAAGTGCACATATCGAATCCGATCCTTCGGCCCACAGCAGCCAGAGCAGCCTCGCGCCACGACAGGCGGCTCGGCTTCAAGGGCACTCTGTCGGCGTTCAGTGAGAGGACCGATCGCCTCATATTCTGAGCGTCAACATCCGGCATCTCAAGATCGCTTGCCTCTTCGAACGACTGTCTCGCCGAGCACTCTATGCACAACTACGAAGCAGTTTACGACATCTTGGTTTCGAGCATTTATACTTCATCAGCATTGCATACATACAGCCACTATACTTCCTTTAATCCAACAATAATAGACGGGCTGTCAGAATGGGGGCCAACACAGAATCACTTTTAATCGAAAAGAGAAATGTCCTATGGGCCTTTCTCAAAGTACTCTTCGGCATGAACACCTTCCTTTGATCGTATATACGCACACGACTATGTCTTTATTCGAGATCGTGGGGCAAACTAACATAGTAATGCATTGGCGTCAGCGTTTGGGGCATTTTTTTGTTTCTTCCAAACCTCCAGCACGCAACAGAAGCAGGTTTGAGGCACGTATCTGTGGGGAGGCATGAATGGGGAGAGAAAAGTAGTCTTATGGCAGCTAGAGCTGCTTCTTGTGTATTAGCTGGTCTTGCTCGGAAGGGGCGTGGGACTAAATAAAGACGAATTCTCATTGTGCATAACAAAATACTTTCCCCTGCGTAATGAGTAATAAATTGTAGATGAGCCATTCCCATCGAAGAACAAGACTGACTTTCTCTCCTAGCCTGATCCAATAAAACTGTTCGAGGAGAGAAGTTCATCACGTGAGCAGCTATCGCGCGCGTGTTTACTCTTACTATTCCTCCCTACAACTACACAACCCTCACCCTTCAATGCTCCTATAGCCTAGGACCGCTCCCCTGGTTACCTAGCAACTTATCGTATCAACCAAACATGTCCACCGCCCCCTCATCCAACCGTGCCTCCTCAACCAACCCCACCACCACGCCCTCCACCTCATCCTACCGTTCCTCGACCTCCGCCTCGGCCTCTACAATCAACCGCAACAGACAGTACACACATCTACACGCTCAACTGGCGCAGCTGAACGCGCATGTAGCTGATATGGAAAATTTGCTTGGCATGACCGCTGTGCAGGCGGAGTATATGAGGGGTTTGGGGGGTTGGTGGGGCGGAGCGTAAGTCAAACTTCTCTTTAATCGTTAGGCATTGGGTGTCGCCAGTGGCGCAGGTGAGGTACGGAGTGAGGTCCTACGAAGATTTGCCTAGGGAGCTGCAGTGGAAATGCAAAAACGGCGCACTGCGAGGGGATCTCAGTGCCGGCGAGCACTCCAGATGGGTCAGAAGCAGATGGAGATGGATCACTACCTTCCTGAGCCATGCTACGTTTCCCATATCACCCACTGACCGATTGCTTCTATGAAAAGTTTCATGGCCGCCTCCAAGGTCCTCGGCGAAGAGACAGCCAATGGCGCCGGTGCTGGCGCTGCCTCTGGAGAGAAGCAGAAGGGAGGGCAGAAGTAAACCGTATACAGACAGGAGCGTACATGATAAGACAGCGGGATGTCCTGAAGGCTGGATTGAACAATGGTAGTGTTGAAAGAGCATCAACAGGGCCGCATAGATAGCTCGCAGAGCTTCCCCTACCAAAACTACGGGATTTGCAGCATGATTGACGTGAGAGCATGTTTACAGAGACTAGTTGTGGGCGTAGGACCAACAGAGGCTTCTGTCAATGGCGATCAATGTGGTCATGGAGCAAAGACGGGCTGTTGAACATGACAAAGCTGAAGGCCAAGTCGAGTCCAGGTTCGAAGTCTTGGTGCTGGAGAGTGTCCAAGTATGATACTCCAAGACAGACGAGACCTTGAGAGCGTTGCATGAGTTGGGGGTGCCTGACAAGAAGCATCTCGTGCGGGCTGGGCGACCGTGATGCTTGGACAGGAAAGAAGGATTTTGCACAAGATAGATGCTCGAGCTCTCTCATATCATGAGCCAAAGGCATTGCAAGAAGATACACATTACGTGCCAGCCCATTGGCCCGTCAATCACTCTCCTTCCCTGCTACTTCTTTTTCCCAGCTGCCCAAGCCATTCTCCGCCCTTTTCTATCATCCTTGATCTACTCTTCCGCAGACCTTGGATGCCGTGCCCAAAGGACTCGGGAGCGAAATGAAATCCTCGAATGCGAGGCTTTCGCAAGAATATCCGAGATTCTTGTAATTTCTTTATAGTGAAACTTGATCCTTTTTCTTGCCGCTCGGCGAATTTGTGGCTGCAGGTCTAGGGGTGAGGTATGGTAGCCCCGCCGGATCTGCGTCAAATTTAGGAAGGGTTGATGTTCACAGATCTAAAGAAGACTCTAAGGCAGTGTTTCTTCTTCTCGATGGCGTAGAAGATTCTTTTCGTGTGTATCATCAAACACCACGAATGGCCCAAACAGATTCGAAGAAACCCGCCAGGTAGCCATGGCAGTATCGAAGGGTAGGGAGCAACTTACAGTAGATCTGAGAAGATGGGAAAGAAGCTGGCACTGCAACGAGGAAATTGACCTTTCGAGCGACCCAGACTAGGAAGTCTCGGCATGGGAATGAGTTTTTGGAGAAGATGCGAAGAAGGATAGTAACAAAGGGATGCCGAATACAGGGCCCCTCAGAATGTAGAACAATGAGAAGTCACAGAAGAATGCCAATTGCAGGATGTTTGCCACAATTGCGGTGAAGTTTTCGGGAACTAAGGAAATGAGAAACTGTTCGAAGTTGGTGTGAATTGGTGGGTGAAGCTATGAACGCAGCACACGACTAGTGCTCCTACTTGTGAATATAATAGAAGGATCATTATGTCGCTAAGCCTCCCCGTTGGATCAATGCAGGAGTTGGATCAGAGGCACGCAGGCACGGATTGAATTGTGGAAAGATAGGCGTCTTGCATGCATGTATTGAATTGTCGACATCGTCTTATAATCTCGCTCAAACGCCAACACACCCTCCAAGCGTCTAGGTCTAATGACATCTGTGTTCGTAGGTATCCTCCGCCAGGCTCCCGTCCATATCCATCCGCCGTCCCCTTACAAGTTACCTGACCCATTTCCATATATCTTCCAGGTCATCGCTCCTGGTCCAAAATCAGATCCATCTAATAGCCACCCATCAAATCAAACCCATTGCGCACTTCTGACACCTGAGCCCAGGTTCGTCAGACGCGGTGATATCAGCATCAGTCGTAAGCACGCAAGACAAGAAAACATGCACTATAAATCGATTCCTGAAGGTCGCGAGTGAAAAAGAAAAAGAGCCCCCTAGCATCGTGAAGCCGACCGTAACGCCTAGTAAGCGGTTTATGTGTGTCGTGAATAAGGGGCGAGTATATCCAAGGGGCGAGTATATTCAGGATGTCTCTAATGGAATCCCATAAGTAGAAGGTATGTACGGACAGAGAACAGTAGGGTTTCGCTGTAGCGTGGTCGAGATCGTATTAGGAGAGGGGAAAGAGCCTTCTAATGCGCTTGAGGATTCGCCCCATGGCGGATATCGCCTGGCATGTGTTTCGAAAACTGGTATCACAAACTCATGGTCAGCCACTCCCACTCCTGAGTACCAGTGGTAGGCCCGCCGGCCATCATGGGTTGCTGGCTGCCGGTACCCATCATGCCCGTGCCAGGTATGCTAGCCATGCCGGCTGCCGCCATGTGATGCGTTGCAGTATCTTTCCTTTTTGATGAGGGAGCAGTCCCTTTCCCTTGGGTATCATCAACATCGGGCATATCTGCGTCTTGACCGCCATTTCTGCCGACACCTTGTTTTGAGTGTCTTCGTTGACGTTTGGGTACAACAGTTGATGTTGGTCTACCGGAGGCCGTTGTTGCAATTGGAGGAGCTGGTTTCGGCGGAGCGGCTGCAATAGGAGGGAGGCTACCCATACCGCCTGCTCCTGGTCCATAGCTTGTGGGTGTGCTACCAGCTGTTGATCCTGAATTTGTGGATCCATAGTTCGAGGGTGGAGATGCAGAATCGTTTTGACCTCTGCCGGCAAGCGGAGTCGTTGCGGGAGTCTGGTGGATCGAATTTTTACGTGAGGCTTTCTTGGAAGAGCGGGTCGAGGCAGCGCCAATTGGAAGTTGACTGCCACTGCCACGATTGCGTTTCTTGATCACATCAGTCTTCAGTGACAATGGACGGACAACTCCGTGAAGCTTAAGAAACAGTCCACAAGCATTGCAAAGAGGATGGCCTTCGGGGTTGCGGCGCCATAAAGGCGTGGTCTGTGTAAAGCAATTGGTGCAGGTCGTGGGGACCCCATTGTTGTCACCAGACCTTGATCCACCTGGGCTACCTGGACGAGACGGGGCCACGCTGCTGAATCCAGATTCTGGAGGGGAGTTGGGAGAAGACTGAGGTCGGGATTGCATGGCCGCTTGCTGACCGAGGTGAACAGCATTGGGAGTTGAGCTTGTGCGTGGAATCTTCTTCGTCCTAGGATCATTGCTTCGGTTACGCATGTCACTCACCGAGGCCGAAGATCCATGTGCACGGGTGAAGTCTCCGTAGTCCTGTGGTGAAGACACTGTCTCAGCCCCTCCTATTGTCACTTGCTTCTTTGGAGGACCCCCTGGATATCTCGCCGCCATCGTATTGAATTGTCCTCCAGAGCTGGCGTCCCATGGGAGACCACCACGCATGTTCATAGCAGGGTCTTCCATGCCTAGGAAATCTGCATGCATCATCATGGAACCCTCGGGAAAGGTGCCTCCTTCATCGTCTTCATTGTCAGAGTCTTCGCCAAAAGAAAACATATTCTCGCTGTTTGGCATGTTCATCCCATGTGCTTGTGTATTGGAAAATCCCGGATGTATTTGCGAGGGACTGATATGCTGCGTGTATGTGGGGGCCGTGAAGTTGGCGGTCGGCATAGATGCAGCACTGGTCACGGTGTTGAACATGGCATCGTTGTTGGGGTTGTACATGTATTGAGGCTGCATCGAATTGGACAGTTTGGAGGGCCGATTGGTTGAGTAGCTTTGCATAGGTCGCTGATGCCGTGGGTCGGCGTTCTGACGGCCAAAATACATGTGATCATTGTCGTACACAGGCTGTGGTGTAGAGGCTGAAGAAGGATGGGCGGAGCCCAGAGGCGAGTAATAATCTGTAGAGTTGAGAGATGACCCCATTGGCGTGTTCTTATATGAGTAAGGCCCATTGTTGTGGATGGGTGATGCAGCTGGAGAGAAGGTGAAGTTCTGCTGGAAGGGTCCTGCAGAATGAAGGATGGGATCTTCGTTCAGATTGTAGGTGTCGAGGTTAAAGGGGACATGCGGGTAGGTGTTTGCATGCATCGGAAAGGGTGGGTGGACTTGGTCGAGGTTATGGTCGCCCAGGCCCGCATCTCCGTCTGCTTCATTCGGAATCATAATGCTGCCAGAAGGGTTGACTTGTGGGGAAAACTCGGCAGGTCGCTTTCGAGACTGCCGCAGATGTCAGTGACTACACTGTATACACGAAGCTCTCGATGAAGAGGTGAAACGCACCCTTGTCTCATCAATACTCGTCTTCCTCACTCGCCTTTGGACATAGTCAAATTCGTGACCCCTCATCCCATCGTGGGGAGGGGCCGACGGAGGAAAGTTGGGATGTGACTGATCTTGGATATCTTTTCTGTTGTGGATTGGTATGGCCGATGCGGTTGAATGTGTGGGTGGCGTTGGAGGAGAGGTAGAGAGGCCAGCAGGAGATGCTATAGAGTTGGAGAAGATGAAGTCGTCGATGTTCATAGCATCAGGATCGGGAGTATTTGAGAGGTCTACTGATCTTCGAAGCTGGGCGATCCCCGAGGGAGCATTTACAGGCTGCTGGCTTGCGCTGGGCGAAAATTTCATATCAGCGCTGGCCTAAGATGAACGTGCGACTCCAACATACCGCGCTTGCTCTCTCCCTTCTCGCTTTAGATTCATAGCCATCATTCGCCATGTCATGTTCTCCATTCGCTCCTGATTGGGCAATTGGGTCTTAGTCTTGCTGTATAATTTCCAAATCATGGTCCCAAGTGGATCGTTCTTCTGCATCTCTCCAGGATCGCCGAGGTCGGCGCTGGAGGCGTCGTCTCTCCAGTCTGTGAAGAATGCGTCGCGCAAAAGATTCTTGCGGGTTTGTCTGTTCTCTGGCGAAATGTTCAGCCTGTCGTCTGTTTGGCAGTACGAAGCAGAGGGTCCCGTGGTTTGGTACTGCGACGAAGTATTCTGCGGTTTGGGTGTTCGCATTGATGGCGTAGTCATTTCGGTGAATGTTGAAAGACCCCTCATGTTACTGTTGGGAGTGAGGTCGGCCATGAAGGTCTCGATGCCTTCATTGGCTGTGTGTACGGTGGCCCCACGACCTTGCGGTCCAGTAACCATCCTTGCCGACGGGTTCAGGCTATTCTGACTCGAGTCATTTTGTTTCCAAGGCATATAGGGTGATTCTTCGAAACCTCAGTCGGTGATGAGGTAGGTATGTCGTTGCTTCTCGACCATGCAAGGCATTGAAGAGAGGAGAGACGACGATGATGATGTTTGGCAGCGCGGTAGGTGGTCGCAGGGTGCTCGTAGCGATCGAAAGTGGGATGCTTGGTCTCTGACTGGCTCAAGTCTATGAGCTAATGTATAGAATACCCTTAGGATATCGTTAGCGACCTTAGCGGGCCTCTTTCTCCAGCAAATTTGGAGAAAGGTTCATGGAGAGATTTTGCGCGCTATTGCCGGTCTGGTTAGTGTGTATAGAGAAGCTAAAAGCAATTTCCTAAGGTATGGAGTCTTTGAAGAGAATAGCAATACCTCATGAACGTGTGTTACAACGTAGTTCTACAAGAGGAAGACGGCGGCACACTCCTGTAGCCGCGCCAATGTTTAAGCATAGTATATATGAATCCTCTGAACATTAAAGTAACAATAAATGATTGAACTTTGAATACATCATAATGCTATGGAACACATGCCGAATCTCTCAAACAAATACTAAGAATCAAAGGTATCAAGCAAAGCGCTGCAGTCTCCGGCCACTTTTCCAGCAAACAATGGGGTAGTACAAGGTATGGATGTGAAAGCACTGCTTGTGCAAAGTCTTTGAGGTACGGAGTACTCCGTAGACATGTCTGCGATCTACTTCTCAACAGCCACGAATTGGCGACAAATTATTGTTGCATCGTCCCTAGCTCGTCCAGAGATTTCCTTTTGTTCCCTCCTTCCACCCCACTCGGCGGATACTTTTGCAAGGTTCCAAGCTCCAACAAGTCCCGTCAGCGACGTACTATACCACGCCACTTGCTACCATGGTACATCGCACCATTCATCCGGGCTCGACTTTGTAAAGTATGCTTGCCCGACGACGCTCGTTCTGGAATTCCGATGGAATCGGTCCGTCGTAGAAGCCACACCTGTCAATGTGAATAATGGCAATTGAGAGACAGCCAGCCTTGAGCACTGTCACTGTCGCAAGCCGCCCCGTCACAAAATGGCTGCTGTGCTCATTGCCGTATATCCAATGGCGTAAGTGGACATGCGACCATCTTCAACGCGCTGGACGGAAGATCCCATTTGTGGCAGCAATCAGCCCCCACGTTTCGAAAAAGATCCTCGGCAAATCATGGTGCAGTCATCTTTGACGATGAAAAATCACAAATGTGGTCGATCTAGATGTCGATCTTTTAAAAAAGAAGGAAAGTGTGGCGTGTACTCCGTAACGAGAACCCTAATGCAGTCGACGGCACGACTTTTCTTGGTGATTGATTAGAGCCGGACTCGAACCAACAGCCCAACGAACCATTGCGATGCCTGACCCAATATTCATTTTGCGACGAACTTTTCACAATCTCTTCTCCACTCTGCATAAATTCGTCCTCTTTCATCCTCTTCCAAAATGTGCATGAGAACAGTCGACATATTCCTTTGAGACAAGACATGTCAATTCAGAAGGGTCTGTGCGTGCATGACGACCCCCCCCGCGGGATCCCGGCGCCGAAAATTCCACTAGGCAGGTGGCATGCCATTAACGATTCCCTTTAATGACGGGGAAGCGGGAAGCAACAATAACGATAATCACAATAATGACCGTAGACTGGGGAGTCGAGATGGAAGCTGACAGTCAGATAAGTAATCGCGTGGGGTTGAAGGAACGACCTAGCGAACGAGAGGTGAGAAGTAAAGCCACAAGAATAGCCCTTTGACAAGCGGCAACGAGGCATTAATCAGGAAAAGAAGGAGAGGATGGCACCTGGAATCAGGAAGTGGTGCGAGCATCAGGGATTCTGCAACATAATATGGAAGATCTAGGCCTTCGTCTTGTTGCAGAAATACGGTCACCTCCTGGCTGCAGCGTGGCCGAAGCCTCGCGGCAAGTATTGTCTCATGGTAATTGCCGCAGCGGTTGCAGGAGACCAATGTCTGAAAGGAGGGTCGAAGCCGTTGGTGGCTAGGGTAACAGGCGCCGGCATGAGGTCAGGGTCGTCGAGGTATTGCCATGGATCCATAGTATGGTTTGTAAAAGACCAGACCAGACCAGACCATATTGCTGGGTGACGATTCTGTTAGAGTTGTACGAAGCAGCACAATGCCAAAGTGTAACGAATTTATGGGTACCAAGAATCCAAAATCATTGGGACATGCAAACCCTTTATAAGCTGCAGCACTGCAAGTATCATGCCATAAGCAAAGATAAGAGCTCACTCGTGCTACAGCGAGAGGATGATAGCTGAAGGTTATGAAGTGCGTGATTGGGATCCAGGCACAGGGTACCTCGGAAGAGGATGATGCACCCGATAGCGACGGCTTAAAGATAATGATAAGGCTCGAAGCATTTGCACCACTGCCCCTGGAATCAGTGCCCATAGGCTACATGTACGAAGATAACGAGCTTCGAAACGGCGGTCTGTTGACCGTACCGCTCGATGCTGGCTGCCGAGAAGAAATGCCACTGATATGGATGGATGTCTGTGGAGGGTTGAAGATGGGGTCTAAGCTATTTCTATGAAGCTTTTTATTCGCTCGATGAAGCAGATACGTGGTCAAAGGTCACGACAATTTGCGCTCTCTTGGTGTGCAACCATGTCATCATGTAGCTCTAGTCATGCTGCAAATAGTAGAGACTGCGTCACGAACTCAACGTCTAGGATTGGTTATAGCAATAGACTTTGAATGAGACAGCAATAACAGCAAAACACAGCGCGTATTTCTCAATGGGACAAGACCCTCCACACCAACGGGTCAGGCGCCGCTTGGCCGCGGAAACCTCCTGTCATGTCCGTTGGGTTTGATTGTAGAACCCAAAACAGTTCTTCTCTTCCTCAACCCCCAGTCTTTCAATGCTTGCAGTGGAGCCTTCTGGCTCATGGCAGGGGGTCCGCACAGCAACTCCATGCTTCCCTCTTGCGGCTCAAATCCTACCTTTCTCATCAACTCCGCCTTGACGTACCCCTTCTTTCCCTCCCACTCATCGCTCGGATGGCTCAAGACAGGCTCGATCTTGAACTGTTCACTGTGCTTTTCCTGGAAGTCACGCAGCCCGTCTCTCAGCAACATGTCTGCCTCGCTTTTATTCGCATCAATGACCGCTATCTTAGTATCCACACCTCTCGTCTTGAGTATACGGGCGATCAACTGGTACCTAGGTGTGATGCCGCTGCCTCCCAGGATCAGTGTAACGCGACTAAAATAAATTCCCTTCCCTTCAATAACGAACTTCCCTATACCGCGATACTCGATTTCACCGGTCGGTCCGCGAACCTCGGTTTCCTCGTTGAGCCCCATGCAGTTGTTGGACAAGGCGCCTCCAGGTGGGTCATCGTTCGGGAAGCAAGTCTTCACCACGAGCTCAAATGTTCCGTCTTCTTCGCTCTCTAGCACTGGTCTCGTCGGGGTATAGGATCTAATAAGCATTCGATCCTTGAGAGGGAACCCCAACTGTACATGCTGACACGTCGCCAATCCAAGAGCTTTTTTGGAATCTGGGAGCGTGAATGTGTAGCTTCTCACATATTTACTGACTTCTTTTCGCTCCTTCAAGCGGACAGGCACCCAGCGGTGCTTCTGCAATGCCATGCTTTGATATCCTCGGGAAGACTGTGCAGCCTCTTTGGCTCGAGCCTCTGCGTTCTTTTTCATAAAGGTCGCATTTTTTCCCGTCACTGTCCGAGAATGCACTCTACAGCTTGCCATTAGTCCGATTCACCAACTCGAAATACGCTAGATAGCATATGAACGTGCCTCCAAGTTTCTGGTGAGTATGACCATCATATATGCTAGCAAACTCGTCGCTCGTATCTTTGCGGACCTAGTCCCCGTGGCCAAGTACAGCAGCTTTGCCGCCAGGATGCCATTCCAGTACACTCGTTGCATCGTACACCTTAGCCTGTCAGCCGGGATGATGCCGTCTACAGGCAATGAGCTCTCAAAGCCACACACCTTCCCATCCACGAAAATCCAGCAGACGTCTTCTCTGTCATGCTTCTCAAGTTCATCTCTCGTGAACTGTTTTTGCGGCGTACCCGCTGACTGTTTCACATCCGCAATCAAGAGCTCGGTCGATGGCTTCATCCACCCTCCATCTCCAGTCTCTGGCTCTGTGAGATGCCTGAATCATATCCCGGGCACGCCATTTTCTCTCGTTTCTATCACCTCCGGTCGGACTACGTACCAGTATTTGTTCATTATTCCCATCGTGTTCCAGCTTGGATGTTCTGGCTGGGTGGTTTTGAAGACGTTCCAGCACCCTACGCTTATGCTTTTGCATCTTAGCAAGTACGATGTTTCCGAATTGATGTGCCACGGCATCCACGTCCAGGACTTGTTGCCATGGCGGATCGGCTCTTCGGGGAATTTACGGATACAGTAGAGACAAGTTTCGCCGCCATCCATGGAAACTCCACACTTTGGAGTTCATGGCCCCCTCCGTCGTACGTGTAGCCTTCAGTTCTATACGTCTTTCCCTTCCTTGCGTCTGACAAGGTAATCTTCTCCTCTTGAGCTGGTTTCATAATTAGAGAATTGAGGTTCTGTTCGTTGCATGCGGTACTTGGGTGAGTAAACATTGTAGTCACAAATTCGCCATCTTTCTCCGTGACAAAATTCGGCAGGACTCTGTTATCCCAGATAAGGTAATGGCTATCGTTCTCTTTATCGCTAATCCTGATTTTTGACACTTTTTTCACACATCGCCAACCTAAATAGCCTAGAATGACCACTCTGACTGGGGATTCGTAATCTGGCGGTAAGGGCTCGCCATTCGTGTACTGGGCGAGTATGACGTCGTTTCTGGGGTCCATGGCGTATTGCAGCGGCATGCAGGGCTCGTACGTCCCTTCACTAGGCTCGTCTGCACCAGCGAAACCCAACATCGATGGCTCTGCGGGAAGTCTTCCGATACTTCTGCGGCAAGCAGAAGGTCGCGCAGGAGCGGTCCCTTCCAACAGGCACAGCTGAGAGCGCCAGAACCCCAATTGAAGCCCTTGGATCGCTTGATCATATTGAATTCTTTGCGTCGATTACCATCGCAGGTGAGAGCGACGGCGATGTTGCTTTGTTCGAAGTCATCCCTTAGACTATCCATTGAAAGTGTAAGCTTACCGTCTATACATCAACGGTGTGAGTTTCCCAGAGCAGATGCGGCACAGCACCATGATTTCGCACGTAATGGAACTTATTGGGCGTTATCAAGCCAGCATCGAAGAGTGGAGAAGCTTTGGCTCTCCGTTCAGAGGGTGTTTCCCCGTCAATCGAATGAGGTTTGAATATCGTGGAATCCAATGGTCAGGGCTGAATGGGTCTGCCTCGTCGATGGACACGAGGTGCTTGTAAATTCCCACTGGGGAGACTGCATGACCGTCATTCTGCTTGAGTCCCTGTATGTAGTCCTTGTTGTTCTGAAGACTGCGTAGTAGCGCTATTTCTTGTGGCGAGTACTTCCTGAGCAGCCGCTCGTAATCCGTCCCGGGCTCGTCCTTCTGATGCTTCCCCTTCGATCGTTGGCCTTCATCTGTGGCGTATGCGTTGTTGTGTTTCGTATTCTCCTCAACATTGGATCTCTTTTTCCATTCGTGCTCTTGCTCTGACCGACTAGCCTGGTTTGGATCCCAGTTTTCCTCGTTGTCTTCTTCTTCCTATTCATGCTGCCTCTTCCGCTTTTACACATTTGCGGGCTAGTCCTCCACGTTCTTGATCCAATCTTCTGATGCGTTCAGTACCTATCTCCAGCCCGCTAGGTGGTTTCGAGGTTACCGAAGATGGTAATCCTAGCATTAACACTTCCTTCGCCATCATATCTTTCTCAGGACATAGCCACTTTAGGCCCGCCTACCTCTTACTTATTGACGATATCCCTTGGATCGACAAGCTCCCCTTTCTTCACTCTCCTCCTAGTCTCCACACTCTCCTCCTTGGCTTTCTCTTCAAACTCTTCCTCATCCTCAACTAAGACTTCGTCAGCCGTGCCGGCTTGGAAAGACGGGAATGAGCCCTACCGCCACTATGTGTGAGCACAGGCCTGCGATCTTGCTGACTGACAAACCCGACTGTATGCTGGTGGCCTTCTCCCCACTTAAGCTCGTTCTCAATGTTGTATGCTGTTGATCCAGGATGCGGCTTAACGTGAACTGTGTAGGGTTTTGGAGCCACTGCGAGGACCTATGTTATTAGAAAGCCTGCCAGAGATTGAAAGAGCATTACGCTCAGCAAGCATTGTATTGAAACAAGGCCAAAGCGGCAAAGCAGTAGACAACAGCCAAAGGAGAAACAGCACAACTTTCGGGACGTGGTGTGATGGGCTCTCTGCGCAACATTATTGGCTCTCTGCATTACTATGTACAAATTAGGCGCTCCGAACGGACAAATAAGGTCACATCCATGCCGGACCAGTCCTGGCTGCCGTGTTGGTCAGGAGTCTTTCAGGTATGCTGGTTAGCATATCCGCGAGAGCCGCAAGAGACAAAACGCTCTTTCTCGACAACAGAACTGCATGCTCTTCGAGGCAGTCACGACGTCCCTCGGCTCCATGATACCTCCCAACAGTAGTCGACTAGTTTCGTAGGAGGTTCGAGCGAGGCATGAACCGCATATGTAATTGAAGAGGTGTAGAGATGACTAATCCGGCTAATCCCTTATTGACCGAATATTGGCTTCCATTCCATTCTTGGCATCAAATCAGGTCCTCGCACACATCAATAAAGTCCACTGCTGTGTCCAGCCTTAAGCTCCCAGGACGATATCTTACATCCACCCAAAAAAAATCTATTCATTCAGCCATGGATCGTGAAAAGCTCGCAAAGATGCAGCAGTCGGTGCGAATTGGTGAGTAATTCCTACTCGCCCTGCAATTCTCTGATTCCTTTTTGAGCTCGTACTGACCGAGTCTACTTGTAGGGTAAGCCTCAAGTCCTCTCTTCTAGCTATTTTCACAGTATCTACTGCGGAATCATTTCAAAAAGCCTGCGACCTGCTCGGGATAGGTAGAACCAGAAACTGGGCTAAGGCTAATGCATTATTCTGTTCTACAGAGGGAAAGGCACACCCCGGCGGAAAGTAAAGAAGGTCCATAGAGCTGCAGGCACAGACGACAAGAAGCTGCAAACTTCGCTGAAGAAGCTCAACGTACAGCCCATCCAAGCAATTGAGGAAGTCAACATGTTCAAGGAAGACGGAAATGTCATCCACTTTGCTGCGCCCAAGGGTACGGTCCCTCGTTACACAAATCTTGGCCTAGTCGTAACATTTGTTCGCAGTTCACGCATCCGTCCCCTCCAACACCTTTGCCATATACGGCGCCGGCGAAGATAAAGAACTCACCGAACTCGTACCGGGTATCCTGAACCAACTCGGCCCAGACTCTCTCGCCAGCCTGAGAAAGTTGGCGGAGAGCTACCAGAGCATGCAGAAGAAAGACGGAGGAGAGGGCGGAAAGGCGGAAGAGGAGGACGATGACGATATACCAGAGTTAGTGGAAGGGGAGAACTTTGAGAGTAAAGTCGAGTAGAGGATCTTGGAGCGTTGAAACGTTCACGGCTCAAATCTGAGATAGCTGCAGAGAAGCATGCCAAAAGATTTGAAATGTACATGCAAAGCTTGGAGCGCAGGAGCATCCATCTTGGCTTCTGAATTTCGAATGCCATTGAATCACCTTTTCAACTTCGAAACATGGTTTGGTCTACTACTCTAATTGGCAAAAGGAGCCTCTTGAATGGTTTCGTCGTGAGATGACTGACATCTACCGGGCTCATGCGATTATTGATTATGCATCATCTCCTGTGCCCTGTCCATCTTGCCCCTTCTATTCTGCCCTCTCGACTTTTCACCCCTCCCTCTCCCATAAAATCCACCCCCGCCGCCACCACCACCGCCACCTCTACTTCCGCCCGTAACGCCTCCTTTCCTCCCCGATCTTCCACCCCCTCTTCCGCTATTCCTCCCAACATGAAACTCTATTCGCTTCAGCGGCTGCTCCACCCACTCATTGCCCTGGAGACCCAGCTCCTTCTTCTTCTCTTCAGGCATCTTCCAGGGCTGGAAGATGATCTGTGGATCGTTTAACGATCGTAGCTCCTCTACCCAATTCTTGACGTACTCGGCTTGTGGATCATAATCATGAGCCTGCCTCGTGTAAGCCTCAAAGCACCCCAAAACCGACGTGGGAATCGACTCACCTGCTTAACAGGATTAAACACCCTCGCCTCTCTTGGATCATTCCCCACACCAGCATTATACTGCCAATTCCCCCAATTACTACTCAAATCATAATCACACAACAAGCTCTCATACCACTCCGCCCCTATCCTCCAATCTATACCGAGGTGCTTAGCAAGATAGCTCGCCACGTTCTGCCGTAGGCGATTACTCGTGTAGCCGGTAAGAAACAACTCGCGCATCGAAGCGTCGATGAAACCAGTGCCGGTCGTGCCTTCGAGGAATCGAGTCACTTTTGCTTGGGTTTCTTTGTCTTTCTGAGGATACTTCCACCAGCCAGAGGTGTCGTTCTTGAAGCCTTCAATTCTGAAAAGCCGCGGACCGAACTTGCGGGTGGTGAGTCGGAAATAATCTCGCCAGAGCAACTCGAATCGCACGGCAGCTGTGCCATTATTCTCGCCCTTTCCGTAGCCTTGCACGCCCTTGCCGAGGTCTGTCTTGCCATTTTCGAAGGCGAGGAGGTACTCGTGGACTTGCCGAGCTGTTGTGCAGCCCAAAGCCAGCCAGGCTGAGAGTTTGGTGCTGAAGTCTAATCCGAGCATGCCATTGCGTGTGTCTTTGTAAGTTGACATCGTCCCACTGGTGATGAGGTGTTTGATACGATCGTGGCCGATGCTTTCGCCGCCCGGAAAAGGATGAGCAGAGGTAGCGTTTGCAGGCATCTTGGGTGGGTGGGCGAGTCCAAGGGCTGGGTCTAGAGGCTTGTGGAGGTTGGCGACAATGGCTTCGAGGGAATCTGGGATTGCGAAGGGGCGTGGTTGCGGAGGTACCGAGGGCGGGAGTGGTGGTAATTTGGATGGCGCGGCGAGGGTGCGGCGAGCGGCCTCTCGCAGAGGTTCGACTTGTTTTCTGTAGGTTGTAAAGATATCTGGCAAGTCTTTGGGGTTTTGGTAGGGGAGATCTCGGCTTGATCTATATCAGCTGTACAGCTTCGCTTCTCCGACAGACGAGACTCACTCGTCAATGTAGTATTTCTCGTCGGTCCAAAGCTTGAAGTTCGCGCCAGCACCTTCTGCAGCTTTCTTGACATCTCTTTCTTCCCTCTTCTCTTCGACACCCTCCTCGTCAGTCATCCACACTCCAGCGACCTCAGTATTCTCCTTTTGGAAGGCGTCCAACAGCTCCTTGATGATCTGCCCAGCCATGCCGACACGAATCTCCAGTCCGCTGCCTACCCCAGCCAATGACTTCTTCAAGTCCCAGACACTCTCCGCCAGGAATCGTGCTCGGTGAGGGCCACATCTCCAAAAGCCTGCAGCATTCGACCTAGCTTCTGGGAAAGGCGAGCGTTCAAGGTCTGAAGAGAGGAAGCCAGAAACCTCTATCTGTTGCGCAGCGAAAACATAGACTGGGAGGAGATGTGTGAATGGGTGCTGTGATTGGTAAAAAGACTTGGATACTTCATTGAGTATTGGATTGTCTGCGAGACGGAGATCCCTTCTTAACAGGTAAATGAGTACCCGTGGAGAAGACATCTTGTGTAGGATGGGCCACGTGCTTAAACAAAGCCAATGTCAAGTTTCGTAGATAGTACGCGCAAGAAATGATGGGGATTGAAAAATGCCAGCGTCGCACATGGGGATAATGGCAAGCAGCACTAAGGGATGTAGCAATCGAGAAGTTCAAATTTTTTTTTGGGAAGAAAATAATGGATGGGGAATCGTCATCCACAAAGGAAGGAAAATGCCCTAAACTTGATGCAGCGATCCAAGTCAACTAAGGTAGATTACAACAACATCAAGCTTCTTCTCATGCGCGCCTTGCCCATCCCATTCTACATAGAGGGTTTGACTATACATTCTTCATACAATGAATATCTTTTTCCCACAGACATCTCATCATGACTTCCAATTGTCGGAAATCATCAAAATCTTGATCTTTGATAAAGCTTGATTTTATCGACAAAAGCGATTCAGATTAGCGGGGCCTCCTTCCCGCCTTTAGATTCAGATTGGCTTTGAAAGCCACTTACCTTAGGTTGCATTTGCCCAATACTTTACTTTATCTTACTTTAGTTGAGGTACTTACCTTAGCTTGTCCTTTGATCTTTCGAAAACTTAGTAAGCTTTTAGCTGCATCCTTACTTTAGCTCCCACGAAGAGGTCGACGGTCTGAAAGGCGGCTGCACATCGCGCGGGCAGCGGACAACCCGACAAGCACCCAACATCAACGAAGCTTTAGATGCATAAACGAGAGGATGTGCAGAGTACGCCGTTGGTCATTGCTACCTTGGCAATCAAGAACGGTCTGCTGTGCTTTGACCGCTAATGCAGCTGCTTCACCACTCACCACTCACCACTCACCACTCACCACACATTCTGACTAATCATAAAGCACCTTCGATGCCCAAGCCCGGAATGCCTTTTTCCACCCACATTCAGATCGAGTGCAGGAACTTGAGCAAGTGCTCAAAGTATGCCTCTTGAGCATCCCAAAAGGCGAGGTGGCTTCCTTCGGGGCATATCGCTGCCGACGCATTAGGCATCATCTCGGCCATTTTCTTCATGTCTTCTGGATCCATTTCATCGTTCTCCGCCCCCAACATCAATGCCTTGACTTTGATTTGCGACAAGCGATCCCACCTTCATGTTTACCAGTTAGCCTCTTCCTCTGGAGTATAGAAATTGAGTCATTGGGCGTAGATAGGCAGCAGAGCGAAACATGATGCTCCCGAAACTTGTCCTGCGCCCTCGATCGTTGTGTGATGCGGGTATGAATCATTGCAAAGAGTACACTTACGAGTCCCATCCCAATAAGTTCCCGGTCACCTCAAACTCGCTATGACTATTGCGGGGTCAGCATTACCATATAGATGGGTGTAATGAGTCGCGAGACATTTCAAGAAAGATAATGAGCAGACACTCCTCAAATATATCTAGCGACTTCAAACAGATAAAAAAAAAAGGAAACGCACCCCTGCATATGGACTAAATGAACTAGAGTCAGCACTGCTTTCGAAGGGAGAAGTGTCTTCTCAGCGCTGAATAAGTCCGATTCCAATCGGAGCCCTTTCGGGCAATGTAGACAAGGGCAAAGATTGGAAGCAACGGACTCCAAGATGGTCACTTACTATAGATCGCTTCGTTGACATGTCGAAGACATCTCGTGAAAGGCTCAGGCCTGTCGTAGAACTCGAGATCAGCACTACCGTTTTAGTAAAGTGTTTGGGTTGTGAGACATTTTCTTGGGGTTTCTCTTGAGCAAAAGCTCCCGAAACCTTCCCAATTGGACAAAAAGAGGGGGGGAAAAGGCATACCAAGGGAGAAGCCGACAGCACATTTTAGGATATAGTTCTTCCTAAAGGCATCGTATGGGTCAGCATCTCCCTTCAACGACATTCTATCAGGGACTTCGAAATAGAAGCTTGCTGGAGACTTCCTCGCTCTGCATCCCAAGGGTAGTCTGTGATTTCACTTGTAATAAGTTAGGACCATAATCGATGGTAGCTTACCATCATTATCCTTTCATAGGCTGGATTCCCCCAGTCTCCTTCCCTTTCGATCTTCTCAACTTGTTCAAACAGATCAGGAGGTAGGGTCTTCTTCCATTTCTTCGAACAAACGAGGAAGGATTCAACACTAGCTGCCATGTTAGAGACGACTAGTGCCTTTAGATGACCCTCATGCTGGTGTTTCAAGGCATATTCAATCCCTAGTATTCCCCCCCAACTATGTCCGAGCAAAACGAATTCCTCGAGACCAAGACCTTTGCGCACCTCCTCCACTTCCTCCAGATATCGGGGAAGTGTCCAGAGTGACATGTCTGATTTGTCTTCCGGAACATCGCTGTTACAGCACCCGAGCTGGTCGTAGTAGTACATTTCGAATCCCGCTTCGGGGAGGAAGTCCTCCTTCATTGGGGTCAGCATATTGATCTCAAGGCCCCCATGTGGTTGTTAGAGCGGTCTTGGTGGCATAAAGGAGCTAGTGATCTTCTTGTGCGCACACCGAACAGCCCTTGGCGCTCGAATTGCAACCGGAGCTGGGCCAAACGACATGTTTGGTGACACACCGACAAGAAGCCGAAGAAATCAAACTACAATGCCAATCACAGGTCGTTGTTTCCGAAGTGGCACATACCATTCACTCAAAGTACTCATGGCCGAACCCTGGTCCGCCATGCAATAGCAGCACCTTTGTCTTTCCACTGCCAACTTTCTTCGTCCATACTTTGTATTTACCATTGACAACTGGGATCCAGCGGATGCCTGCTGTTCGGCAAGCCGGGTTGAGCGCGTCGCCCATGCTGACGAGAATATTGGACGATGTGGGCTGAATCTATTGACAACGCTTCCTCTTTCAATTGATGAACGGATAACGACTGATGTTGTGGAAAATATGCGTAGAGGTGACAAACTTTGGCGGAAGCATCACGTGGTCTTGTGCTATCTGTTGATTGACCTTCCCAATCTAGACATTATTGCTATATTTGGTGGTCGCATCAATTGGCTTGTTCGGGTAAGGGCTCATTCTCGTTCCGAGCGGCGGAGTGCCCAATCGTGTTCATCCATGACAGCTCGTTGTCTTTAAAACAACTCGACGTCATCAGGGCTGAGGAGCTCTTGTGAGAGAGGCAGGCTGGGTGTCAGAATGAGTGGCAGTTGCTACGGAGCCCGAAATTCGCACCACAAAACGCATCAAGGGCAAAGAACTTGCCTATCAGCGCTGATGTAGCCTTTGGCTCTTAGATGGCTTTGACTGCCTGTTTCACTGCTCAGTGCGATGGTATTCTGTACTAGAGTCGATCGCACTGGCGTCCACGACTGCCGCTTATATTGTGAAGCCTAGAGGCCAAGGTGAGTCCGCCCGCTATCGATTGCAACTTGGCGCGGTGGCAAGGCCTGTCAATTTGTGCAACCACCACAAGCACCAGGCTTTCATCGTGGCATGACACCTCTTTCGAGAAATAGCCTACCAGAGCTGTCGCACGCTTAATGTAGTGGCGTCTCAAATTCTGTGCACATGATTCGGAAAACTGAATGGTTCCACAAACCCCTGCCATGCCTCGGTCAAGGGTCGTCCATCATTACCACTGCTGAAGATGAAGAGGCTGTATAACGTCGGAGCAGGACGGAAAATATGGAGAGCCAGAAAGAAGGTCAGACCTTGAAGTCTCGACTACAACAAAACCTGCAAAACCAGCTCGTCCAAATATCAATTCCACTCGCCGTGTCAGAGTTGCTAGACTTCAGACACCTTGCATTTGAGGCCCTTTTACACCCAATTGAAGCAATCAAAGCATACGCACCGCAGCTCAATATGTTTGGACTTTTTCAGGGCAAGACCTTCAACCCAGGGGCAGATATCCCAGATCTGTCTGGCAAAGTCATCCTGGTTACAGGAGGTAGGCCAATCTAGTGTGCAACTCAATCATCATGACTGAGTCTCAACAACAGGAAACACCGGTCTTGGGCTAGAGAGCGTACGCCAATTAGCGGTCCACCACCCCTCTCGCATCTACCTAGCAGCTCGCACGCCCTCAAAAGGCGAAGCAGCTGTCGAAGAAGTCAAGAAAGCTGTGCCCTCAGCGGACGTCCATTTTCTTCCCCTCGACCTCTCGTCCTTCGACTCCATATCCACTGCCGCCAAAGATTTCACATCCAAATCTCAGCGCCTCGACATACTGATGAACAATGCTGGAGTCATGGCTTTGCCTGCCGGCAAGACGAAGGATGGCTACGAGATCCAATTGGGAACCAACCACGTCGGCCACGCCCTATTGACGAAATTGCTCCTCCCAACCCTCCTCGAAACAGCCAAAGAACCAAGGGCCGATGTCCGCATCATTAACTTGACCTCGGAAGCCCACAACTTCGCCCGCAGCGCCGACGTCCTTTGCGACCAGAGCAAACTCGAGGCGCAGACAACATGGGCACGGTATGGCTACTCGAAACTAGGTAATATACTCTTCACCCGTGAACTTGCCAGACTTTATCCTAGCATCAGCTCTTTCGCGCTCCACCCAGGCACTATCAAATCTGATCTCTGGGCTCCAAACGCTCAGTCGACCTCTCTAACGAAGTATATCATGATGGCGGTCTTGGTCTTGACCGGACAAAGTGTGCAAGACGGAGCACGGAATCAGCTTTGGGCGGCTACTGCGAAGAAGGAGGATATTGTTAGCGGGACATACTACAAACCTATAGGGAGCGCGAGTAAGGGTAATGCGTTAGCACAGGATCCAAAGCTGGCAGCTAAACTGTGGGAGTGGACCGAAAAGGAGCTTGAAGGCAAGGGATATAGCTCTATGTTGACTTAGCTGGCGGTTTGGCGGTTGGCATGATACCTACAGCGAGGTGAACTTTTTGCTTGCAGTCTGATTATTCGACCAAACGCCTGCTTTAGTCTTTAGCACGAAATAATGGATCTTGAATCTCGACCCGTGCTCATAGTCATGATCTATCCTGGAATGCTCAAAGCTCTACTTGATTACCCATCCAAGGCCGGCAATAAGCTCAGTCAATACTCGAAAGCCTCAATATGCACATATAATTTCCTGGGCTCCTGTCCCCTTATGCACAGCTCTCTCATCGCTAAGAGCTACAACACTCCGTCTTACATCGTCAACGAGACCTCTCGGCCCGCAAACGACGACTGCAATTTCCCCTAGCGCTTGCTCGAGAGTCTTCCTAATCAAACTCCTTGGGCGTGGTCAACCTGTGAGTACCGTTACTGATGGATGAATCCAGTGGTGTGGGGGCCAAACAAAGGGCTGCTGTGAGCCCTGCTCAACATTTGGCCCTATAGAATCAGAATTTCCACAGTAACATTGATGTTGGTGTTCCAAGACAGTCTCATCGTCCTCATTATCAATGGTGTTTGTGAAGCAGCATATGCCATCTTGTCCACAGGTCGCCCGAGTCAGAGTCAAGTCATCTTAATTAGAGATGCTCGAGGAGGTCGATTGGGAAGTGACCATACTCCCTCTGACTTTCTGGTTTATTGAGATTATTATGTCAACCAGAGGTAGCTCTTGGACCTTGGTACGAGCGTGACTTTTTCGCGTCGGTTCTTCTTCATCACCTGTCGTCAATTCAGGGTCGCCGGTGATATAAACGCTTATGTCAACCTCGACCTCATGGCCGCCCTTCCTTAGTTGCCTGACGTCTTTGAGGGTTGTGGTCAAGTGCTTTGAGAACTTTTCCATGTGCGCTCGGCGACCTACGGCCTTAGGCTGATGCACAATGGAGAATAGAGACCTCTTGGTCACATTTAGAGACCTTACCATACACTGGCCGGTTAGAACGTAGCCCAAAACTTGGCGAAGTCTTGGAATTTGCTCAAATTTACTCAAGTCCATCACCTTGTGGTCGAAGGGGTATCATCCCGTCCGTGATACTGTTAGATTGTCAATCATGTTGTTTTGGTGTATAGAAGATGGCCCGAGGCATGAAACCGGAGCGCCCAACTTTCTTGGCCAAGAACTCGCAGAGCTCATTTGAGCATGTCTATGTCTTGGGCTCCTTGGCCTTCGTATGGTCTATTAGTGGTGCATATTGCCCTTGCTGCACGCGTTCAAGTTCCGTCTCCTTTGTGACGAAGACGTATCGATCTTCATTATCCCAAAAACGATCCAGGCCGTGACGAATGGTGACCCTAGTGGCGGTCTTTACAAGGTATTGTACTTCCCTGACGTACTATGTCAATCCAATGAGCTTCTTGCCAAGATACCCTTGTGACACTGGACTTACTGACGCCTAGTCTTCACGTAGTGCGCCGACGTAACGTTTTCCTCCACAGCCCCAATGGGAACCTGCAACAACGGCACTGGCATCACTGTGGTGAGCTACAGCGGCTCGAAACGAGGATGCAAACGGTACTGATGGCTCGACTTCGACACCGTCCGGCACTGGCGCCGGTACTGCATCCTCACCTACGGCAGGGGCTGCAGGGAGAATGGAGATGGGACTCTGGAGTATCATTGCAGGAAGCGCTGTGTTTGCTGCGTTAGTAGAAGCAGCGATATTAGCATGAAATCTTGGTATCGCATGGTGAGAGACAATAGATTGTGAATAGCTAGACATATTCTATCCCTATTCAGGCGCTCAACTAGTAGACATACACCGAAGTCAGTCTATACCAGGTACATACTTTTCAAGAAAAGATCCCGCCTTGTTGCCGCCGCCGCACGAATACCAATCCCTGAGTTCACTAACACAGACTGTGCTAGGATCACCAAACGGAGGATAAGTGAAGCGACAAGAAAGCCGGTGTCCAACTCTGCCAAACCTTTCTCTCGAATAGGCAATGTATGCCACCTTATGCTGAGTGCTGAATGCGGAAAGCTGGATGCTGAAAATTTACATCGTCCATATCCTATGTGAGGCTTGGCCGTTTGAGTATCGAACTCAGATTCTGTCGCCGCCCAATGCTTTCCCCAAATCTACAGTTCAACCTGCACAGACTGTGCAGGGACCACGCAGGGGAGGGAAGTTATTGGGAAGCGACTGAAGAGCTGAGATCGAACTCTGATGGTGTGCCGAGTATTAAGGGATGGAAGCGGATGATGCAGGTGTGTCATGCGTATTGACGGAAGTACTCCATAAAAATGATACATGAACTCGTGGAATTGCTGAATGATTTTCCTTTTTGACCCCGAAAACGCCGAAGAGATGATGTACTTTTCTGGCAAGACGCCCGGAATGATGTCGCTAATAGCAGGACAGCTGGAGAGATGTTATTCGATTCCGGTCCTTACTCGGTCTGCGAGTTGATTTCATGTTGACTGTGAAGAACGCCGAAAAGATAATGTGCATTTCCGAAAGAAAACCTGAGATGTTGTCGCCGATCGGAAAAATATATGAGCGCTGAGGAGAAGCCATTCGGTACCAATGCTCCATCAGGCTGCGCACTGGTATTGTGTGTTGACTCAAATTACGCTGTTCGTGTACTGACAACGAACAGGGCAGAAGATTCCATTGCCAACTGAATCATGGCGAGAACGCGGAGGAGATGCGATTCGGTCTCAATTTCCCTTCATTCCGCAGTGGAGAAGATGATGTCGCTAGTATGAACATGATGGAGCGCTGAGGAGATGCCATTCGGTCTCAATTCTCCACAAGTCGGTAGAGATAATCAGGTAGTAGGAATGTGCTGGGGACATGCCATTCGGTCTCAGCTGTCCTTCAGTCCGCAAATGTTGGTACCAAGGTGGGTGTCGACCATATGCCAGAAACGCCAGTACCAGCTTGCTGCCGCCCAGTCGAATTCGCCGTTTGCCGTGATCGGCATCGTATCACCAATGAAGTCACCGGGAATCCAGCCAGCCTCTCTAGCCCGCTTTGTCTGTCGCTCCCACCAGGTTGGCATAGGCAAGAAAGCTTCGCTCGCAGGACGGAGTATAGTTCGTGGACGGTCTTGGAAATGCCTCATCATAGCTGGGTTGTACTCTCCTGGTGCAACGATCCGTGCTTGCTCACTGTTTTGGATAGTAGAAGAGGGTCCATTCCCTTCGACTGGGAACGGTTGACGGTTGCGCGAGTCAGGATATTCGGAGCCTGTGGCCGTGGCCGATGAAGCTGTAGAGGGTGAGGAAGATGTAGCTTCATTTGGCTGCTGACTATTTGCTTGTGACGTCGCAGTCTGGTTGAATGATCGTGGTAGTGTAGCTGTTGCTTGCTGCTGGCTACCCGCACGCCGAGAGAAGGCGGCACTTAGAGACTGTGAAGTCCTGGGAGGAGGTCGTGGAGAACCGAAGGCCTCGCCTACAAGTTCGTTACCTCGAATTGGAATAGGCTCATCAACAGCCGGCGCCTGCCCTTGCCACAACTCAGCGTAGACCCAATGCCCAGAGACTGCTTGACCGGTGCCCTCGACGGCTCGAGCGGCTGCTTCGGCAGAATCACATGTAAGCTTAACCCAAGACTCTCCACCGGAATAAACAGCAGCCAACTTCCTCTCTTGCAGTGTCAATTTGCGGGGATGAATATACGTGTCAGAGGCGGTGATGGTAGGGTATTTTTGGTGCATTGCAGGAGGCCCACGAGGGTAATTCTCGCAAATGATGCCGCCCGAAATCTTCTCGAAGAGGTCTATAGCTCGATACTCTCGGCTCTTCTGATATCCAAAAAGCATAATTTGAGTCGGCTCCTTGCTGTGTGAGGGGGCATGGTGGGACGTGACATTGCCATCGTGCTGAGGTCTTGCAGATTTGTTCTCTCGCTGAGCCTCCCTCTCTCGTTGAGCTTGGGTAAATTTCCATGCTTTCTCCCAACCGTCCAGGTTGACATTCTCCTTCTTCGCTGGAGTTACGGTAATTCTCGAACGGGACGAGCCTTTGCGTCGGTTAGACTTGCCGAAAGGACCTTTCTCTTCAACATGTCGCTTTTGTCCACGCGCGTTAGGGTGACCCCTACACATGTTAGCAAGCGAATTCGATACTGAAGAGGAAGAAACACTCACTCAGGCCACACTTCTTGCCATGGCATGCGATTTCCTTTGCTGTCAATCGCTCTGTCTTCAAGGGGTACTGCATGGAATTGTGTTGGTCGACCGCCCATGATCCCGGAAGGAGACATCTTCTCCTTTCGCAACCAGGGTTTGATTTTTCTTGGTGGTTGCTTTGGGTAGTATTCGTCGTAGTCAAGGGTACCTAGCTTCCGAATCGCGCTCACTTGGTAATGTTCGTCGTAGTAATAGTCACTGTCGAGCTCATCTTCCTTTCTGGTACGTTTGACGTGTCGGCGTCTGTCAAAAGTTTAGTGTCTGGAACAATGGCGTTTAAAGCGGGTAGCGCGGTTCCCGATTAGGTAAGGTGTCTCAAACAAGGGTACTTTGACTTACATGCCGCAGAAGGTGTCGTCCTTGCAAAATTGGAAGAAACGGGGCGATTGCTGCTCCATATGAGCCAGCTTTTGGCTCCTCTCCGCTCCATCCGGCAACTTCATTGCCCGATCGACTTCGTACCATTCATCGCATCGCTCCAACATTCCCTGTCTCCATCCTGCCTTGGTGAGCACGAACTCAGCTCGTTGCGGGCTATTATTGGCCCATTGCCGGATCGCTGCCTCAAATGAGGCCCAGTTGTTGTTTCGAATGAATGCAATCGCTTGGACAATGATGGGATCTTCCCCATCCATTGTCCATTTCTCTCTCGAATCGAGTGGGTTCTGCTCCCATCTATCATGCTTTAGCAAGTCAGGACGCCAATGTCGCTGCAATATTGAGCAACGATTGGCACTGATTTGCAATGGCGTGCGCTCCGAATGTTGAAGGTATAAGCCCACAGTGGTCTCCCAGAGCGCGGGGAACCTCGTTCCGAACTCAAGAAGTCTTGATATTGCCTCATTGTCCTGGGAGGTTATTCCAGAAGGGGCAGAGAATGAGGCGGCGATGAGTGGGGCCGCGGGTAGAATGGTGGGTTTAGGAGCTGGCGGGGCGGGCGTGGGGGTGGGCGTGGCGACGGGGACAGGAACCAGGAGCGATTGGATGAGGTCCAACGGGGCTTGGAGCCCAGGTGATGGCTCGATTGAGGGAGGTGGAGCGGCGGTGGTGGCGGTAAAAGGGGAGGTAGCCCTTGCTGGCACCTCCACCTTGTATTTTCCGAGCATTGGTGGGTCGATTGCGGCCGGACGTTGAGATGCTTGTGGTACAGTTGCTGGTGTGGTTGGTGCTTGCGTTAGGACGGATGGTGTGGGCAGAGTGGTGGTTGAGGTTGAGGTTGCTTGAGTCCCATCTCTTGCTGCCGCAACAGCAGTTGCGGCATCTCGGATTGCCTGTTTTGCAGCCTGTTCCTTGCGATAGCCTCCACTGAAGAACGTGACCGGGGGAGGCATGGTTGCTGTGTGGAGTTTCGTTGGTGAGACAGATGAATGTTGATAATAAGGAGAGGCAGAACTTGAGCGCGAGATCGTGGGTAAGATCCCGCTTATTACACGCTAATTCACTGTCAATAGCAACCAAATGTGTCAATAACACTCGCGATTTTCTCTATTATACTTGAAACAGGGCCTAGCCACCTTCTATTCTTGCTATTCTACGTGGTATTTGCCTACTATTGTTGTTCATGAGAATGGTATTTACTCTGCGATTTGTTATTGTTGTCACTCCACTTCCCCGTTCTACCATTCATACGGTTTAAAAGCGTTCTGAGTGGGGGCTAGTAATTGATTCACTCGGTAATTCATTATACAATGATATAACAATCGACCGGTCGGAAGATACTGGATATTGCCAAAAGATGGTAGGGACAGTTCAAGTATCAAACACATTACTGGTTCAAAGTCCATTACAGACAGCTAAATCATCCTAGGAACTACAATGTACTGCTGGATTATGCTCCATTGCGCTCAGAGAATAAAGAGTCTTGCGGCTCAAGCTGGTTGACTAAATACGTATGTACTTCAGCTCCATAATTTGACCCTCATGGTTTGATAGCATTCTTTGCTGCGCCCTCGGAATTCTTCGCAATGCCCTTCGCCGTATCTGCAACCTCCTTCGCATCCTTCTCTGCCACTTTTCCGGCGGAGGCAGCTTCCTGACTTCGTTGCCACAAAAGGATTCGAGTGACCTGCGTTACGCCGACACAGCAGAGGAAGAAATTGACGGCGGCCAACCCATAGCATCTGTTAGTCGCAGCCTGAAGAATTTGCCTAAAGATTCGAAGGGGAGTAGTACAGAACGTTTCTAGGCTTGATGATGAAGCACCACCGCGTCCAGATAGCACCAGTAGTTGTGAGAGCAAGGTTCTGGGTGAGAGAGAGGCTTTCGGCCGGTCGGGCGAAGTCGCTGACGCCGGCAAGGACAATGGACCACTGGGTAAAGTCAATGGCTATATTCTGGTGAGATGTTCTACGATCGGCGCACCTTCATGACTGGCGCCCTGGAGCATGTCAGCAATCGCAGTGCCGAAAATGTAGAGATAGCTCTACGTACCAGAAATGCACAGTCTTCACTCCCACAGGACTGTTCCATAGTCGCGCAAAGGTCGATTGACTAGGAGCAGCTGTCGCATCAGCTGTCTGATACCGGCGACCGATTGGCTTCGAAAAGTTCGCTCGGGCGAACTTTGAGCCTTGAAACAGACGAAGACCAGCTCTCTGAGACATACTGACAGGATTAAGTGTGAAATATGATGGAAGCATGAGCGTCTGCTTCGGCGATGTTAGGGTCGCGGTTGAAGATCCCGTCTTGCCCGATATCTCCGACCTTGGCGGCGCCAGAGCTTCTTGCAGCTTGCTTTCACTATTGAGAGTTTTCAAGTGACGATGTCGGGCAAATACGCCTTCACCAAATCCTTGAGGGAGGTCCGCTTTCTGTTATGCCAGACTTCGGAACACAGTGCGGCCACTAGGTCTGCTCATCGCACTCTTGCGCTACACGATTTGTATTGACGGTATTCCAGGTCATTCCTCACACGAGCATATCCTACCATGAAAAAGAACAATCCACATACACCAATCATGATAAGGGAAGCATTGGATATTCAGCCAAGAATATTCACGAGATATGGTACGCTGATTGAAGAGTCTACGGCAAGGGAGCTACGACTGACAACAATTGCAAAGAGCTTGGGAAGGAGAAGCAGGAGTCGCTGAGTAGTCAGTAAGCCGTTTTGGCCATTCAAAGTCTGGATTAACACTCGGTCTCAGGTTTGACGGATAAGGAGATTGAAGAGAAGGTGACAGGCTTGGTCAAATCAGGCATATGACAGCAAGGAATTACAGATGGTGACATTGTACATACGAAGATTTCTGGGCAGGACAAGCAAACTCCAATTGCTTTCTTTGCTTTCTACATACGTTCAATTGGCTGCTACCTCTCCAAATCTATACTGCGCCCAGCTCATCGAACCCTCCTTCAGCGTCCACATCCTTTTCCCAACATCATCCCCGGCAGCTCCAGCCCCTACAAAGATTGGCAAAAGATGTTCAAAGGTCGGATGCGCCTGCCTTGCATCCGGCCTCTCCAGTAGATCTGCCATCTTCTGCTCACGCTCAGCAGGCGCGCTATTTGCTGCGTCCTTTAGTGCCTCGTCGAAGCTGCTCGTATATGGCATTGGTTTCGGATTGCCCAATGTGAATCGCAAGTCGCGAAGGTTATGCACAGCCATGCCTGATACTATGATCGCGATATTTTCTTCGCGGAGACTGGCCACTGCTCGGCCTAGGCTGTAATGCTGGTTTGGATCTTCCGAAGAAAAGAGCGAGGCTTGAACGAGGGGAACGTTCAATGGATTCTCATCTGGGGCGAATGCGACTTTGAATGACGCCCAGACTCCGTGATCTAATCCTCTCGAGACCGATTTGACGTTGATGCCGTTTGATTTGAGAGCATTCATCACTCGGTTGGCTACTTCTTTGCTCCCGACGTTTGGGTACTTTTCTTTTCGACATCTTAGCAGGAAAGACCCTCTGCCTCTCAAAATTTCTTACATACCTTTATAGTAGTGGCCGGGAAATCCATAGAAGCTGTGGCTCATACACGGTCAGTTCTCATGGTTATAATTCTATTGAAGCGCCGTACGAGAGCGCACGTACTCATATATCAGATCTGTCATCTCTTCGGTGTTGACTTCGATTTCATTGTCGCCCGATGCCTGCCAATGGGCAGAGAATACGATAACGGCCTTTGGCTTGACTTTGGTGGTTATCTCTACACGCAGCACATTTGATCAATACTTACTATGAAGTCTCGCATGGCGGAATTCACACGAACCTTTCCCAATCTGTTGAAGCTTGCTGTAGACTGGGTGGTCCGTATCATACATGATGTTGGGCTACGATAGACAGATCAGCAACAACTTATCGCAAGCATGGCTGGGAATTTGATTCCTCGGCGGGCTGATAGCGACTTACACCACCATGAGAAAGGCTACGGGTTGGGGTCAGTCATCCTTGTCGATCTGAGACTAGTGCAGATCTTGAGCATTGGCATACAAGTAAACCGGAGTTTTAGACATGGTAGCTTTTGTAGGAAATGACTCCTTGACAGTCTTGAACATAGAATCGGCACGCAAGTTGCCCTCTCAGTCCCTTTTGATAGTAGAGGAGAAGTTGGAACACCTAGTCAATGCTTGGTATGCCAATAGAACAGCGTGTAGCAGGATGACAACGGAGAGGATGTTGACACAGAGAGAGCGCAGAGGCATGCAGTGGTCAGTTTGAATTTGGAGGTATCTGCGTCCTTTTGAAGTAAATAAGGCCACAAAGCTCATAAAGGTTGGATCAGCATTTGCAAGCATTACCAATAGCGCTTATGGCTTGTCAACACCGCGGAATTATTCCCGAGCCAATTCCCGGAACCTCAGACCACGAGAAGGGGGCTCCAAAAGTAAACCCTTAGCTTTAGTAACTCTTTAGAAAGTTTCTCGTATTATGAGCCATGAGGAAAGGGTACCGTGTACAGGGCAAGTTCTAGGTACGGAGAAAACCCGTTCAATTGATGTGTGTATTTGATACTGGGTTGCCACGCAATGAAAGGACTATCTAGCTATATTCACATGTATCATACAAGAGCCACATATGCTCATACCATTCTTAGCCAAGGGTGGATATACCAAGTAAGAACCCCAAACGACCGTCCCTACTCAAAGCCAACTCAGGGTGCTGCCTAAGACAAGTAGGCCGTTATGCTGCTCCATATTTCCGAGTCAAAAGAGTGGACAGCCAGAGACACAATTACATTACCATGCATTCGCCATCGGACTGCTTCTTCATGTTGGACCGCGATACTCGAGTCTTCTGCTTCGTCGCTCCGCCTTTACGTAGTTCCTCGAGTCTATCTCGTGCTTTTGGGAAGTTTTGTGCTACAAGAACGAAGGTCAGGGGGGCAAAGTAGGGAGGAGTAGCGGATCAACTCACAAGCAGACCGCCAATACCATCTCTTAGCATCTTCAATATTTGACGGAGCGCCGATGCCCACTTCCGTGAAATACCCCATCGCATATTCAGCCTTGGCCAAACCAGCTTGAGCCGCTTTGCGGGCCCATAGATAGGCTTCCGTATCACTTTGCTGGAGCACGCCCTCTGATCCTGTCAAATACCAGCCGCTCAACGCGAGCTCACTCTGGTGCTCCTCTTGCACGGCGGCTTTGCTATACCATGCAATGCTCTGTCGTGGATCCACGGGACATCCCATCTGACCATACTCGTACGCGCAGCCCATGCGGAATTGGGAGAACTTGTAGCCTAGGTTCGCGGCTTGAGTGAACAACTGCAATGAGTATGCTTCGTCTTGGGCCACGCCGTCGTTGCTGCTTGGTTTCTCGTGGAGCAAGGCCTATGATAATATTAGTGCCATTCTTCTCCAGTACAGAGATGACCGACTGCACTACTCACCATTTCATGAAGAGCGTGAGGGTTCTCCCTATCCGCTCGCTCAGCAGCCCGCTTCAGCCAGACGAGTGCTTCTCTTGGGTTTTTCGGTTGGCCCAGCAGTCCCTTCAACGAAATGATACCCATCTTATACATAGCAGGCGTATCTCCCAGCGTCGCGGCCCGTTTGTACCATTGCATAGCTTTCACAGGATCTCGACTGGTGCCTCCGCCCTCTTCTTGTCCTATTTCGCAGCACACCGCTACTCTGTAAGCAGCTTGAGCATTATTCTGTTTTGCTGATGTTTGGTAAAGCTTGAAGGCTTCTCGTGTGTCGGATTCAAGACCCAATGATCCGCGGCTGTAAGCGTCCGCCAGGTAAAAGGTTGCTTCAGGGTAGCCATTGCTCGAGAGCCGTTTCACTATCCTGTGAGCATCTAGAAGATATTTCTCGCGAATTTTGCTACGAGTTCTTGAATCGGTCCGCTCGTCGACTAGGACAGAGGCTGCTTCAGCCAATTTCTTAGCCAAAGTCAGCTGAGCCGACCGGCTGTCAGGTTGTCTAGCTGCGTCTTGTTTGAATCTATCTAGCTCTTGGTGGGTTATTGGGGCCGACTCTCTTTTCTTATCAGCGAATGTTGATGATTCTGAATTCTGAGCTGGATTGGACATCTGCATTGGCGAAGAAGTAGCGTTGTAATTCCTGACTGGAGCGGGTTTAGGCGCTTGGCTTGATGGACCGCTTCCGTTTAAGCCTGGACGGAATGGAGCCGGGTGAGATGGAAGTGCGTCCGGATTAGATAGTGCTTTGTTTGGTGGCGCAGTGGGTCCTGTGGGATAGTTGGGAGACGGCCTGCCTCCAGGCGGTTCCGTCTGGCCTTGGGGAGAGCGGCCTTGCGGAATTGGCGGCGAGCGATATCGATCAGTAGGCGCACCACCACAGAACCCCATTGGCGGCGCACCATTTGCCATATTGCGGTCAACTGGGGATGGTCCACCACCCGGTGGTCTCATCTGGCCAGGTGGTGGGCGTCTACCTTGTAAGTGAGGCGAGCAGTACCGATCAGGGGGCCCATTGCCCTGATATGCTCCTGGTGATGGCCCGGCTCTTGGAGGTGGATAGTTTGCCTTGTTTCGATCATTAGCTGCATAGCCTGCTGGTGATGTTGGCCCCTGATATTGTCTATCCGGTGGAGGCCAATCTCTTTGTTGCGGGTTTCCATTTGGATATCCTGTAGGTGAATTAGGACCAGCTCTATTCGCGCTCCAAGCAGTGGCAGGTGGTCTATCCGAAACTACTTGCACGCCAAAGTCGAAGCCATCGTCTTGTTGAGCTCTCGGCGATCGCCGGTCTTTCAGATTCGGCTGCGATCTGCTCCTTGGAGGATATTCGCCATTGGGATTTGGACCATTCCTATGGTCCCTGCGTCCGTCGCCTTGAGGTGGCGCTGGCATTGGAGGATACGCTTGAGCCTTTTGTTGTGGCTGAAGATGTTCGTCGATCGTCATTCCTCGCCTATGTGCAGAGCCCGGATCGACTGTAGCATCAAAATTCGGCATGTCTTCATCGACCGGAGATCGGTGTGGCTTTCCCTGCTTTGGAAGATGAGATTGTTGATCTTGCTGAGTCCCACCGTAGTAGTCGTCGAAAAGCTCGCCAAGGCTGTCATGTGGAGCAGGTGGCTGACGAGAGTTCGAATTTTGAGCCTGAACCGCTGCGTAGCCATAGGGTCTGCGCTCGTCAGAGTGTGCTCTCGACTGACCATGCGGCTTTTGCTGGGAAGGTTCCGCAGGACTAAGGGGCAGAAATTCCCTGTCATCCGGGCCATAGTAGCCAGCGACTGGACCAGGCTCCTGCCAAGACGACTGATCTGCTTGCCGTGGCTGAGCAGTAGGATCCCCTACTGATTCTGAAATAGCTGTAGGCATAGTTCGACTTCGCCCATAGTTTGAAGCAACCGTTGTACCAAGTGGGACGAATGGCCTTGCTCGGTTGTCCTCCGAGTGCCGGCCGTTCACCGTCGGCGGCTTGAGTTGTTCTACACGCCCGCCACTACGGCCGTTCTCGCGGCTTCTCGAAGCCACATCTTGCCTTTGCTCGGCTAACCCATTAGATGGTGGATGCTGATCGAAAGATCGAGGATGCTGATAGCTTGGATGTCCAATAGCCTGTATTGGTTCTTCAACATCTGCGAACGTGTAGCTGCTTTCCTTGCTGGTAGCGGTTTGTGGCCTATTATTGCTTTGCTCCGCGACGGATCCATTGAGGCTCTGCGATTTTGAATGCGTCGCCTTTTTGGGTCTCATTGGAAATGTCGGGAATGGGTTGTCCCAAGCAAGTGATTCAGGGGAGATACGCGTTTCGATAATTTTCTTCGGTTTTGAACTCTGGGAGCTTTCGGATCTTGTAGAACTGCCTTGCGACTGGCCCTTGGTTGATCTAGGCGCAGAGGCATCGTCATATTTAGAGATTGGAGGAGTTTGGGCATTCGCATGACCACCAGGAGGGGCTCTTGTGTCGTAGCCATCATGGTATTCCTGTGAATGATGATCAAAGCCGTGTTGTGGATACTGATAGCCATTGGCTCGATTCTCCGATTGTCCATACCTCTGGTTCGAATGCCAATCATCCTGAGGCCCGTAAGATGGATCCTCGTACTCGTAGCCATCATTAGCGTGCACTGGTACGCCACTATACACGTCCTGCTCCGGTGCATATTGCTGCTCGTAAGCTTGTGGTTCACGATATCGGCTTGCCTGATGGCTAGCATCTTGCTGCTGATTTTGACCTCTCGGTGGAGGTCTTGACCTTGGCTGTGACGGTCCTCGACTGCGGGGATCACCGTACGCGTTCCTGTCTGCTCCTCGCGCGCCTCGCTGTGAAATTGGTCCTGAGGACATTCCACCGCTCTTCTGACCCCTCCCTCCATACTGCCCTCCGTTTGTATGTTGCGAACTCCCCTGACCTTGCCATCCACCCCGATCACTTCCATGAGCTCCTCCTTGTTGGCTATAACCATCGGGATATTGCGATGGTGGTCCACGTCCAGGTGGGCCACTGAATCCGGCGCTTTGATCTCCACCCTCGTAGTCATACTCAGCAGCGTAAGCCTGGTGGGAAGACGCATAAAAGGGTTGTTGGTGCTCGTGTTGCGGTCCTTGGGGGGCGCCATAGCGGGGTTGTTGAGCATAAGCCATGATTCCTTGTCCTCAACGCAGACGGTTCATCAATTCACAGAATGATCCATTGCACATCGACAGTTTATGAAGATCGGTCCATAGCAAATGTTCGGCTTTACAGCATTTGGTGGTATTGTTAATTGCAGCTCAGGCACAAGATTGAAGGCGACGAGATGGCTGTATGCTTTGACGAAGACGGAGCTGGGCAAGCAATTTCAGGACTCTTCGACTCTTATTGCAGTGGAGTGCGGATAGTAGAAGTCGGAGCAAGGTCCACAATATGCATGGGTAAGAGGACGGGCAATCGTTTAATGAGCGTGTATGTATGACAGGGATGCTTTCACGTTTCGAAGTCACGATAAACTGTTGCGACATAAGCCTCTGAGCTTTTGGCAAACAAGGAGAAAGGCGAGAAGCGCAGACTTGGGTCTGATGCGCTCAGTCATGTGCGACGCGAAGTACAGGGCATGGGCCTGAGGAGTTCGAGCTGCCTTGGATACGGTGGCCAATCAAAGGCACGAATCCAGGCTCGCCAGACAAAAGCGGGTAGCCGTTTTGGTTTCCCCGTGTGGCTGAAGCGTGGCGTATCCTGTCGCCGATCTTAGATCGCGATGAAGTCGATATGAGCAGCCTCGGAAAGCTCTCGTTCTGAATTTAAGTCGCATCTCCCCACCATAACAGTCTGAAAGGAATGAATGATCTTACTGCTCTCGGACAAGCGCATTAACTTTCTTGAGCCTCTGCGAGAATTCCACGATTGATTGAATCCACTATGTCGAAGGCCGGATTGTGGTTTAAGATGTTGGCCTCGTAAGAGCACAGCCTAAACGCCTCAATGGTGTACAGTGTCTGACCATTTGCAGAGGAAGCATATTGTGCATCGGGGGTCCTGCCCTGGTCTACTGGGTCTCGCCCACAGAGGAGGAGCTATTCAAGGCATGTCGTCACCACCCAAGCCTCTTTCCTTCCGCTCTGACTTGACGCAGAAGTACAACCCAGAGCTACAGAAGCGATCGCTCGAGAACAGGGTGCAGAAGCAGCAAGACTTCGACAATTTCGTCACTAAGCTCAAAGAATACTCCAAATCAGATAAGCCTATATGGGCAGCCGCCGCAGAAGACGAAGCTCGCATGAGAGCCAATACTGCCGAGGAGCAGAGAAGGATAGCAGAAGAGATACAGAAGCGTAGAGATGAGATCAAGAGACACTCCGTCAGTGCCGAGTGATGACATGGTTGGCGATTACGCCCATTTTCGCAGCGATGTGTACTACAACAATCAAATCGATACATATACATGGCACAACTTATTATTAAGCCCATTGATTCGAGAGCGTGATGAGATTCTGACATGACCCAATGATGGGTCTTATATCAGACTCTTGCTTAAGCTATTTACTGGACCCTACACGGATGACTGCCCTTCTGCAGCTGTATCTCAGATGGGACTTTCTACTCATAAACCGCTTGGTCTCCCTTCTGTATTTGAGAATCTGGAAAATCCACAGGCTGCTAGTCAGCTATTGACTTCAGGCCACAGGCTGGCTGCTATTTTGCATGGGTGCTTCTCATACAAGCTCGATAGGTTTACAGTGAAACACTCTCCAACCCATCTCGAAACCAAGACCTGACACCCGATAGGCAATCTAGACGTTGATCAAAAGAATCCCGCGCCAAAGGCTTGCGATTTTCGGCTTTGTTCACAACTTCGCAGCTGGGCCTACGGACGTGATCTCGTTGTAGAGCAACGTCGTCAAAAAGTCTGTCAAAAAGGTCAGAAACGGCAACTGAATTCGAGGTACTCGTGATACTTACCTGCATAGTCCTCTCCAGTGACTTGTCCAGCGAAATACTGCGCAGCAAGGTGGTACTTGTTGCCTTTGGGCGCTTTTGACGATAGCTCATCTGCCTGCTCTTTGAGCAGCTTTTGCGCATACGCCTTGTCGACTTTCTTTCCCTCGGCTGTGATGGTGCCGTGTTTGCACCATTGCCACAGCTGGGAACGACTGACTTCAGCGGTTGCAGCATCTTCCTAATTTACCGCACGGATTAGCACTTGCGAATGTCCGGTCCTACGGAATATCTTACCATCAAATAGTTGATAGGGACACAGCCAATTCCCTTGAGCCAGCCCTCCATGTACCCCAAGCCAATGTTTAGGTTCTTCCGGATGCCTTCTTCACTAACTGTTCCTGGCATGTTCATATTGAGCAAGTCGTTCGCAGTCACGTGGACCTCCTCTCTTCGCACGAAAAGCTGATTCGGAGTGGGCATGTGCTTGTTGAATACATCGTTTGCGATCGATGCGAGCGCTGGGTGAGCAACCCACGTGCCATCATGGCCTGCGCGTACTTCACGGAGCTTATCTGCATACACACCAGCCATGGCCTTGTCGTTCGCCTCTTTGTCGTCCTTGATAGGTATCTGGGCTGCCATACCGCCCTGCGAGATATTAGCGTCTTTGTTGTACTTTCTCTATGGCTATACTTACCATAGCATGAACGCCACGCTTGTGGCAAGTCTGGACAAGAAGTTGCACATAGGCATCCATGAAAGGAACAGTCATTGTCACTGCTGAGCGGTCCGGCAGAACGAAATTCGAGTTCTGGCGGAATTTCTTGATGACGCTGAAGATGTAATCCCATCGCCCACAATTCAAACCGGAGCTATGGTCACGGAGTTCATATATGATCTACAAGCTGTCAGCACATGACCGTGAATGTCGACTATCACACATACCTCTTCCATCTCAAAGGCTGCTAGAATGGTCTCGATCAGGACAGTGCCTCGGATCGTTCCACGTGGCATCGCTATGTAGTCCTGTGCCAGGTTGAAAACATCGTTCCACAAGCGAGCCTCGAGATGTGACTCCATCTTTGGCAGGTAGAAATATGGTCCAGTCCCCGTTCGGACGAGCTCGTGTGTGTTGTGGAAGAAATAGAGGCCAAAATCGAACAGACTTGCGGATATGGCTTCACCATCAACAGTGAAATGCTTCTCCACCATGTGCCAACCTCTGGAGCGAGCAATCAAAGTTGGCAATTTCCTGTCAGTCCGGAGCTTGTATTCTTTCTCTCCTTGCTTGAAGTCCACCTGCTTTCGAATAGCATCGTACAGATTGACTTGGCCATTGACCATGTTGTCCCACGTTGGAGCACTAGAATCTAGAGACTATCATCAGTCACGCTTCTAAAGCACGGGTAGATCGCATACCTTCGAAATCCGCCATGTATGTCCAGACATTGGAGTTCAACGCATTGACAACCATCTTCCGGTCTGTAGGGCCTGTGATCTCCGTCCTCCTGTCTACCAAGCCTGGCGCGGGGCCCGCGCCTTTCCAAGCAACATCCTCGCGAATGGCCCTCGTCTCTGGCAAGAAATCTGGCAGAACGCCTTTGTCGAGCTCCGCCTGACGAATATCGCGGCGCTGCAACAGCTCTTTGCGCCTTGTGTTGAAGGAACGGTGAAGGAGGGCCAGGAAGGCTGTAGCCTCCTTGTTCAGGATCTTGCGTGTCTGATCATTGAGGGGTCCTAGGATAGAAACACCTTGGATGATTGCGTCTAGATTCGACATTCTGAGAGTGCGTTTGTCTGGTTTCGTCACTGTGAGAGGTGTCGAGGATGATAGAGAGCAAAGGGGCAAACGAACAGTCTTGAGTCTTGTAGCTCAATACGTCACACGCTTGGCTTTGGGGATAATGTTAGTCGAAGTCATTGATGGGGAAACGGAAGTTACTCACGGGACTTTGCGGGGAACTCCAAAGCACTTCGAGCTTCCCTTGGACCTGGCCCGGCGCTAAGACTTTTGTGCAAAAGATGTAAAACAGTCGATTGTAAGGCGATTAGTTGGAGCCAATGAATTCACAACAGTGAAGCGTTCCAAGTGAACAATTCCTTTCCAAGGGATGGGATGAGGTCCTTCTCGATAATAACCTGGAGCTACCTGCAAAATATAAACACCTGCGAAAATTTTATTATTTGAGCCTCGGTAACTTGGTGTGTGTTGTTGAACCCTGCGTTACTCACTCATTCCAGCAGGATATTGAGGCCTGCTTGTCCACAAAAAGTGGCAATGTGCAGGACTTCGGGGCGTTTTCGGAAATGAGTCTGGCAATCATGATTTGTGATGAGGTATCGCTACCAGCGGCAAGAAAAAGGCTACTTAAGTACCAGGTAGAAGGGTTCACCCCCTAACTGCTCGCACCCCCTAACCGCTCACCTGTAGGGCTGATGCCTGGAACACGCCTAGAGACGCCCCTAGTCCTGATCACTTTCGCGACAAGAATGGTCCCTGCAACTTCCCGAATTGTTGCCCGAAGGACGAATTTCTAGGGCGTTCTTTAGGGGCCTAAAGGACTTCCGGGCTTCAGCCCTACGGGACGAGTGGTTAGGGGGTGCGAGCAGTTAGGGGGTGAACCCTTCTAATGAGGAAAACATGACTTTCGCCATTTTAAGGCTCCTCATCCAACGCTCTTACTCCAGGAGGGATGTCTATGATAGCCTGCTTACACCAGATGTGTATTGCACCCTTCAACGACAAGCCTTCCAAGCAGCCCCCTTTGACGCTTAGTTCTTTCCCACCCTCACACTTGTGGATCAGCCGACTGCCGCATTTGCTGCAGAAGAGACAGTCCAACGTGTTGCCTGAGGCTGTTTGGCGAGAAAATGTATTGATCGCACCTGGATGAGGTATCTTGATCTCAAATGCTGGGAACACCGCCGAGATGCCAAAGGCGGAAGATGATTGATGGCGGCATTCGGAGCAGTGGCAAATATAGACTTCGAGTGGTGCAGGTATGGGTGTTTTGAACTTTATGCTTCCACATTGGCATCGGCCGTCCATGATGAAGTCTTCCTACTCAAGGATGAGGATGGGTAGTGAAGGCTTGATGGATGATCTGATGTTGATGTTCCATCGCTCTCCGTCTCAAGGTTCTTCGATATATGCCAAGCAAGGCGGCCTGACAAATTCCGGCGCTTGCATCAGGTTTTCAGGGGCGGTAGCGAGCGTATAGCGTAGAAAAAGGGAACCCCTCCTATAGGGTACCCTAGACTAGATCATTCCGGGGCTGCTTCTTCTGGCTGGGCCCTAGTTGCCTGTTGCCCCTAGCTGGGATCAATCAACCGGCGCTTGCATCGAGGCTTATCTTCTTCCTTTCAATGGCTGCTGCAACGGCGATCTCAAGCTCATTCGTCACGTTGGCTTTCAATAGCCAACCCCAAAGGATTCGAGGCCTGTATACCAACGTATGCAGGCAGTCGCGGCGGTCTACTCTTTCCAAACGGTAAGCGCCCTAATTCTAACCAATGACTTGCGACGCTAAACGAATGGCCCGCACACCTTATTTGGGTGGGGCAACCAAAGTACTTTAAGGGCGGAAGGGGGTTTTCTGCGAGTCTTTCAGGATAATTACAATACCAGTACTGAAATAAATTATCGTAAATATAAGATACTCGTAACGGGCATGGAGGAGCGTTAGCTTAAGACGAGATTTTGATTTCAAAACCTCCTAGTAGTATTTTTATATCTGACGAGATCCTCCGTTTACGAGATTCCCGTACGTAGCCGCTGAGTCAGCGGTATTTTTTATAACTAGGGTCCAGACGTAACTGCCCGTAGAGGGGTAGTACTAGTACTACCCGAGCCACTCTAACCCCTAAATAACGGGCGTATATACGCCCGCGCGACAAAATCAGCTGAATCGCTCGAATCCGTCGTTAGAAATTCAGCAGCGTTAATTAATAATTTAATTTTTAATACCCGAATACCTCGTATTTAAACTTGGTAGATTTTAGTATTATAGTCCTAAAATCTATATATCCTAACGAGATTTTCGATTTACGAGAGTGTTAAGAGATATATATTAACTAAGGTACCTACCTAAATAATATTTATATAATAACGATATCCTGCGGCTACGTTTCTACGCTAGTCTTTATATTCTAATAAGTTAATAGCGATACTCGCTATAGGGAAGGTCGTTTAGGGATATTTACGAAAAACCCCCTTCCACCCTTAAAATAGAAGAGTATATAGACTTATAATAGGGTTATAAACGGACCAAGTATAGAGCTATAAACTAGTATATAATAAATCTATAGTAGGACTATAGACTAGAGTATAATGAAGTTATAATAGGATCGATAATAGAGTTATATATAACGGATATTATAAAATAAACTATAGAGTAATAAAGAGTTATATTATAAAGTAGTAATAAGATATACTATAAAGTATATTATATAATAATAATAAAGTATATTATAGAGTAGTAATATAATATACTATAAAGTAATTATAGGGTATATTATAAAATAATAATAAAATATATTATAAAGCCGCGATAAAGTATATTATAAAATAATAATAAATTATATAATAAAGTAATAATAGAGTATACTACGGAATAGTAATAAATTATACTATAAAATAATAATAAAGTATATTACGAAATAGTTATAAATAAAATATATTATTTATAAAATATATTATAGAGTAATAATAGAGTATATTATAAGAAAATAATAAAGTATAATATATTATAAAGTAGTAAGAAAGTATATTATAAGAGTATATTATTAATATAGTATAAAATTTATATAGATATAAAAGATAATTTATTCTTATTATAAAAACTATATACTTTATAATAAATTACTAACTCGAATAATAATAGTAACTATATATTAACTATAGAATATATTATAAAATATATTATAGAGTAATATATATTTTATTGTTACTTTATAATTCCGCCGCGGAATAAAAAAGAGAAGAGATAAAATTAATCTCTATTCTCTTCCCCGGAGTAAAGAGGGGAATTATTATATTATATTAAAACTAGATCTTAATAATTAGGATTCGGGCCAAAGACTACGTATATAATATATAGTCTTTATATTAACCTTTTTAATTAATAATATAGTTAATAAATTATTAATATTATAGTTAATAAATATATTATTATATAACTAACTAGTTACTCCTAGCTCCTAAAATTCCTTAGAGATTAATTCTTCTATTAAATAATAAAGACCTTTAGTAAATTTATATATTTAATTTTATATTATTATATATACTTTAGGTATTATAATTTAATAATTTTAATCTTTTTAAATCTTTTTAAATAATAATCCGTTAAAGATATAAGGATAAATTAAATATAAATAAATATATTATTAATATAAACTTAATAGATAAGTTTAGGGACTTTATTATTAATATTAAATTAAATAATATAAAATATCGCCGAGGAATCCTTTAAAAATATATAGTATTTATAATTATTAAACGAGAAAATAAATAACTAGAGCGCGAAATCTAAAATTATTCTTATAATATTAAAGACGAGTAATTATTAATTATATTATTTATTATTATATTTAAAGATTTACCCTCGATAGTATTCGAAAATAATTCGACGGTCGGTCGTAATTAATATAATTTAATAATATAATAAAGGAATCTATATTTTAATAAACTCTAGGACTTCTATAAAAAGAATATATAAAACTACTACGATTAAATTTATAATATAAAAACTACTTTTCATTTTATACTATATAATTTTTCGATAAATAATAAAAAGATATTATATATAATACCTATATTAAAAGGTTATATTAAAGATATTTAAAATAATTATAAAAGTAATTATCTAACGGAGAGTTTTAATTAAAAGGTATTTTTTAACTTTCTCTTTACTTATATTAAGAATCTAATAAATCGATAATTAGATATAAATATATAATATTAATATATAAATCAAAGGTTAAACTAGATAATACGGGAATTTAAAATATATTTTAGTTTATTAGAAACCTAGTTACTCCTCTATAATAAAGAGTAATTATTTATTTATTTATTAATACGCCTATACGATAATATTATATAAGAAATTAATCGACTTCCGTCCTATTTTATAATATATAGCGAATTTATAATATTTATAATATAATTCTAATATAATTTAATAAAGAATAAAAAGAAATATAAAAGTAATAATTAAAATAATTATTCGGGCCCTTATAAAAAATTAAAAATAGATAGTTATAAAAATAAAAATTAAATTAAATTTTATAAATAAATTCTTAGCGAGGTTAAATATTATAATTTTAAAAAATATGAATATATATTCTTTAACTATTTTAAAAAAGAAGTCTAGGATAATTAATTATATAAATAATTATAAAATAACGAGAAATAACGAACTCTTAAAGAAGTCTCCGTCTTAAAGAGATAATAAAGAATAGTTATTTTATAAAATATATATATTATTTATTATATACTTCTTAATCTAGAGAATATTAAATTTATAGAATATATAATTATAAACGATATAAATTTTAGAGTAAAGATAAATATTATTAATAAAAACTTTATAAAATAATATAATCTTAAATATATAAAGAATACGTCGCTCTTATATCCGAAATAAATAAATAGATAAGTAATTTACTACTATAATATCTATTATATAAATTATTATTTTATCGATTTATAGAGACGTTCTAAAATATATAATAATATTTTTTATATTATTAATAAAAAGGGATTATTTATTACTTTAAATATACCGGTCTTATTACGCTTCGGATTGGCGTGGGGATCCCCAAAGGGAATACTAGGGTAGGGTGGGGTGGGGTAGGGCGTGGGGTAGGGATCGCGGTTCGATCCCCACCCCAAGCTAGGGTGGGGTGGGGTGGGGATCCCTTGGGGATCCCCACTGCGCCAAGGCGGATTGCTAAGA